>Ga0137377_10000790_pt1 | contig 20441 bp, 14 predicted proteins | sample SagtaG_22_FD_104815 | JGI IMG/M metagenome (GOLD analysis project Ga0137377, IMG submission 104815) | Vadose zone soil microbial communities from Sagehorn Ranch, Mendocino, California, USA - Sage2_L_40_16 metaG | ecosystem: Environmental > Terrestrial > Soil > Vadose zone | place: USA... | reverse complement strand
GATCAGCATACGTGCCAGACTATACTTTCGGAAAAACAACGAGGCGGCAGTTGCAAGGCCAATGATCATTGTGGCAATTACGACTGGAAGTGCTCGAGTTAATAAGCCTTGCCAGAGGATCGGAGCTTCAGATGGTGAGAGCAGAAGGCCGAGCGCGCCAAGTACGGCTGTGACAGCACCAGCAATAATTGCTCGTAAACGATACGTTTCTGCAAGGGACTCTTCATGACTATTACGGGCTTCCACGGTTAGATAGACGGCCGCAAGCGAAGCGCAGAGCGAGATAGCCATCGCTCCAATCGTCAACGCGAAAGGGGTCGTCCACGTTGATCCCAGGTCAGTCTGAACATTGCCGTTCGGAGCCTCGATTCGTCCACTCGCCACGGCAGCAGCAGAAGCGCCCAGGAAGAAAAGTGTAACCAGGCTGGTCGTACTAAAGACACGGCTCCACCACCTGGCCGTGGGACCCGCTGTATCAATCGCATACGTACGAAAGATAAACCCTGAGCCACGAAGCACGATACCTATCAGCGCAATGGTCAATGGCAGAAACAGGGCAATCGAGAGTATAGCAAAGGCGGAAGGAAACGCAGTAAACAGCCCGACTATCAAAAAGATCAGCCAGACATGGTTGGCTTCCCAGACTGGTCCCAGGGCGTGATTGATCAACTCATGGTGGCGATGAGCTTGTGAGCCAATGGCGAACAGGTCCCAGATACCGGCTCCAAAGTCCGCCCCACCGAGGACCGCGTAAGCGATCAACCCCAACCACAGGACACTCAGGGCAATCAACGCAACAGACATTACGCACCAGCCTTTTCTGGCTGCTGAGTATTTCCTGGCATTTCCACCTTGGGTAGAGGTGAACGAGCAACCCCTAAGAGCAATCGAATCAGAGCTACCGACAACAACACATAGACCAGGGAGAAAACGAGAAAGCTGATATTTAGCCCAGGTGCTGTCGTCACAGCATCTTTTGTGCGCAAGTAACCATAAATGACCCAGGGTTGCCGCCCTAACTCGGTAACCATCCAGCCAAGTTCTATCGCCAGGAACGACAAGGGGCCGGCAAGTACTATTGCCCAGAGCATGATGCGATTTGTAGGGACAGTATGTTTCTTTAGAAAGTACAAGAACCAGAACACCAGCGCAACGAACAACGCAAAAAATCCACTGGCGACCATACCATCAAACGAGGTATGGACAGGCAGCGGATTAGGCCGATCGTCAGGAGCATAGGCACCCAGCCCCTTGATGGTTGAGTTTGGATCACCAGTTGCCAGGATACTTAACCCATGCGGAATTTCCAGGGCATAATAAACCTTGCCGGTATCGGGATCAGCGAGGCCACCGATCTGCAGTGGAGCGCCCTGCTGTGTCTTAAAAACACCTTCCATAGCAGCTAACTTCGCGGGTTGAGCATCCACAAGAAAACGCGCATTCGCATCACCGCTGATGATCTGAAGTGGGATGGCGATTACACCCATTGCCATAGCCAGCATTAAGCCTTTGCGATGGTAATCATCGCGCTTGCCTCGCAGCATACCCACAGCATAAACAGCCGCGACACCGAAACCCGTCGCAACATAGCAAGCCAGTATCATATGAATTGTCTCATACGGGGTGCTAGGATTCAGCATAGCCTGGATAGGATTGATATCTGTGACCTTGCCGTTCCTGATTACAAAACCTGTTGGAGTATTCATCCAGGAATTCGCGCTAACGATGAACCACGCTGAGGCCAGGCCGCTAATCCAGATCGGGAAGGAGCAAAGCCAGTGCACGCGTGGGGAGAGACGATCCCAGCCATACAGGTAAAGGCCTAGAAAAATCGCCTCTAAGAAGAAAGCAAAACCCTCCAGGGCAAATGGTAATCCAACAACCGCACCGGAAAATTTAATGTATGTCGGCCATAGCAGGCCAAGTTCAAACGAAAGTATGGTACCGGAAACAGCGCCTATAGCAAAGAGAATGGCAGCCGCTCTTGTCCAGCGGCGAGTCAGCATCATCCACGTCGCATCTTTGCGAAAGAGAGCAAGTCCCTCGGCGATACAAAGCAGCAGTGGCAGTCCAACCCCTAAAGCCGAAAAAATAATATGAAATGCTAGCGAAGTACCCATCTGAGCACGCGCAGCAAGCAGGTCAGGCATAGATATATTCCTTAGTATTCATAAGTCCAGTTACCATTTTCTGCTCTTAATTGTAGGAGTCTTCGTAAGAAGTCACAATCTGAACAACGATAACAATAGATGCTAAGCAAGTTTAGATGCCATATATCTTTACAACGCATACCCTCAGCATGCAAAAGTCACGTTACACGTGGTGTATGCTATAATCCCAATCAGACATATTCGGAGATCAAAGTATGCAGCCCAAAAAAGAAACAGCAGACAAGATTCTATCGCACCTCAAAGGCCTGCACAGCCATATGCAGGCTGGTGAAGAACCGCTTTTCAGCGTCCCTGCCATTTGGGATAGCGGACCAGAACAACGCAGCATGCCCTGTGATGTGGTGCTGACAAATCAGCGTCTTTTCGGTTACGTCTACGTGACCTTCCCACGAGAACGACTCTTCCTGGACGCGCTTTCCCTCCCCACAATCAAGGCTGTCACCTTGCGCCATAAGACGTTTGAGCCAGTATTTCGCGAATTGCTCGTCAGTGATGGTCAACGGAAAGTCTACATCCGCGCTCCTCGCAAGAAGATCGAGAGCCTCTACGAAGCATTGCACACAGCTAGGGAACAAGATGCTCCGAATGCGCAAGCAACACTTGAACATGAAGAATCAAGCCACGGCAACAAGGCAACTCCTTCTTTTGGCAGACAGGAAATTCGCACGACCTTCGAGCGTTCTCCGTTGGCTATTATAGTGTTATTCATAGGCGGGCTAATACTGGAAATTGGCGGTATCGTTCTTTGGACAGCTACACAAAGTTCCCAGATAGGGCTGCCATTGATTATCGCCGGGTTTGTGGCTGTAATTACGGCTATTCTGGTGAGAAGACAACGTAGTTAATTTCTCTCAACTCCACTTCGAATCATGGATGTTCTTTGAGAAACCCCTCGATCTCGGCTGTCTCCGAATCTGTCAGGCGAAACTCCGCGGCCGGTATAATACCATCAACCTGCTCAGGACGACGGGCGCCAACTATTGCTGCGGTTACCCCTGGATGCTGCAACGCCCAGGCGATTGCAACCGCACCAGGAGTGATATTATGCATAAACGCGACCTCATTCAATTTCTCAACCAGTTCCAGGTTGTGTGATAAGCGTGGTTCCTGGAATTCGGGATCGCGCTTTCGCCAATCATCATCGGGCAGTTTAGCTATGCGCTCACGAGTCATCGACCCTGTTAAGAGTCCTGAGGCCATTGGTGAATAGACGATAACTCCTATAGTGTGCTCCTGGCAGAAAGGCAGAATATCTTTTTCGATATCCGGTTTGATCAGCGAGAACTGCGGCTGAAGTGAACTAATAGGGGCAATCTCCATCGCGCGTCGCATCTGGCTGATAGTAAAGTTGGATACGCCAATAGAGCGCACCTTGCCTTCTTTCTTCAATTCAGCTATCGTTGCCCATCCCTCTTCAATTTCGGGGTCCGGATCAGGCCAGTGTATCTGATACAGGTCAATTACATCCGTCTGTAGCCGGCGCAGGCTATTTTCGCACTCATGCCGGATTGATCGGGCTTTCAAATTGCCAGTAATCTCGCCACGATCATTCCATACTCGTCCACACTTCGTGAAGATATAGGGACGCTCAGCTCGACCTTCAAGCGCGCGCGCAACAATCTCTTCGGCATGGCCCAAGCCATAGACGGCAGCAGTATCTATCCAGTTGATACCAAGATCAAGCGCATGATTGATGGCTGCGATTGACTGCTCATCGTCCTGAGGCCCCCAACCGAATTGATATCCACCACCGCCAACTGCCCAACTCCCGAAACCAATAGGGGTGATTTGCAAATCGGTATTACCAAGCTGTCGTGTTTTCATTTTCTTTCTTTAAGACCTTTCCTCTCACTAATGCTTTATCTCATATTTTAATACACGTATGAAACAGGTGTAGCGTGGCATCATTGTTAGCCTGCAACGTTGACACTCCCTTTTCCTGACAGGTACAATAGAATAGCCGACTATACTATGTGGGTCAAGATACCCGCAAAGTGTACCTGCATGCCCTACATTCTGCACATATTTAAGATGAGGCAATAACACAATGAAGATGTACGTCTGTATCAAACAGATCCCGGATCCTAACACGGTTGTTAGCAAGCTCGACCCCAACTCGAAGCGCCTCGTGCGCAGCGGTGTCTCGCTTGTCCTCGACCCTGGTGACGAAAGCACCATCTCAGCCGCTATAAAAATTCGCGATACCATTGGCGACAGTGAAGTGACCGTCGTCTCTATGGGACCGGCCAGCGCTCAGGAAGCTATGCGCCGTGCTCTGGCAATGGGTGCGGATCGCGCAATTCTCGTGACCGATCCTGCACTTGCAGGTTCCGACGCGCTCAGTACAGCGCGAGTGCTTGCCGCCGTTCTCAAGAAGGAAGAGGTCGACCTCGTCTTCTGCTCCACTGAGAGTACCGATGGCTATACCGGTATGGTCCCTGGTGGCATTGCAGAGTTTCTTGGCCTACCACAGCTTACCTTTGCGCGTGAAATCACCATAGAAGGTGGGAAGGCCACCATCAAACGTGTGACTATGACTGGCTATCAGACTGTCGAATGCCCTCTGCCCGCTGTTGTCACAATTGCCAGTGGCTCGTTTGAAGCAATCTATCCCACTATGAAGGGCATTATGGGCGCCAAGAAGAAACCCTTTACCCAGCTTAGCCTGGCCGACCTTGGCATCGAAGCCTCGCAGGTTGGCGAAGCAGGAGCGCGCGAGCGCGTCATGGCTGTAGGCAAGGTTGAGGCACGCGCTGCGGGACAGGTTATGAAGGACGAGGGCAACTCAGCCCAGGCTATCGCTGACTTTTTGCAGCGTTACCAGTTGCTCTAGGCGCTTATTCATCCTGCCAACGATGCTTCACATCTAGTCTTCGACTCAGGCAGGATGCAAGGAGAAGGAGGGGATACAGATCATGTCAGATACTATCTGGGTGCTGGTTGAATTAGAAAACGGCCAGCCTGCTCGTTCATCCCTTGAGGTGTTGGGAAAGGCTGCCCAATTGGGTCGCGCCCAGGCAATTGTTCTCGGTTCAAATGCCGCGCAGGTCGCCCCCACGTTGGGTGAGTATGGCGCTGCGAAGGTCTACGTGCATGACGATGCTGTCTACGATACCTATTTGACTCTACCTGCTGTAGACACCATCAGTAACCTGCTGAAACAGCACCAACCTGCGCTCTTCATGCTCGCTACGACATACGATCTGCGCGACATCGCGGCTCGTCTCAATGTACGCCATAACATGGGACTGATCACCGATGCTACCGACCTGCAATTCGACGGAGACACACTCCAGGTGACGGTGCCCTGGGGTGGTGAGAATGTTGTAACCGCGACATTCCCAAAGCAAGGTACGGGCATCGTGCTGACACGCCCCAAGGCTTTTGGGTTGGAGCGCCTGGAGGGCAAAACCGCCGAGATTGAGACCCTTAGTCCCGCGCTCAACGCCGAGTCGCAGAAAATGAAAATCCTTGACCGCGTTGAGGTGCAAAGTGAGGGTCCATCTCTAGAGGATGCGAGCGTGATCGTCAGTGGCGGTCGCGGCCTTGGCAAGGCTGAGAATTTCCACCTGGTGGAGGAACTGGCTGCCGCTTTAGGTGGCGCAGCTGGCGCGACTCGCGCTATTGTTGACGCCGGTTGGCTACCTTACAGCTACCAGATCGGGCAGACGGGTAAGACCGTTAAACCAACTCTGTATATCGCTTGTGGCATCAGCGGCGCTATCCAGCACCTCGCGGGCATGAAAGGCTCCAAGTATATTGTAGCCATCAATAGAGACGAACATGCACCCATCTTCTCAGTTGCTGATTTCGGCGTTGTGGGTGATGCACTAACCATTCTTCCGCAACTCACCGCGGAAGTGAAGAAGCGCAAGGCACAATAGGCCTTGAGTTTGTACTAGGAGCGGGTGCTATAATTAGGTGTGTCGATTTCAAGTGCATCAGGAGGAGAGCATGGCGACCATACCGGGCTCATCCTTGAACAATGGTAATCTTGATTCGGAGGTGCGTACTATGGCTCTACCTTCACCGACAGGAAACTGGTTCGGCATACTACTCTTTCTACTAATTGCCGTTACAGGTATCACTCTCTTCTGCGTACGCGCAGCTGAGCTTATTACGCTGCTCGCGAAGGCACGACGTGAGGATCGTACCGACCACGTCGATGACCGCATAGGCCAGTTTTTCCTGGTTGTGCTCGGACAAAGTGGCGTGCTACGCGACCCCATCCCCGGCATCGCTCATTTCTTTACATTCTGGGGATTCATTATCATCTCGATCGGATTGCTTAATCTCATGTTGCAGGGCTTTGGCCTCTCTCTGCCAATCATTGGCGACAGTCACGCGTTTGCTACTCTCCTGGATCTTTTCATCATCTTTGTCGCGATTGCCCTGGTAGTTTTTGCCTTCCGGCGAGCAGTAATACGCCCTAAGCAGCTCTCTAGCTTTTTGCACGGGCCCTGGGATGGCCTCATCATCCTTGGGCTAATCCTGCTCATTCTTATCACCATTGTTCTGGTCGAAATCTTCGCTTATGCAGCAAGCAACGGCGCCGCATGGTCTCTCTTCGGCATGTGGTTCGGTCCCTCAGTTAGCGGGTTGGGCACAGAGACCAACCTCATCTTGTTCCGTATCTTCTGGTTTACCCATATGATCGTTTTCTTTTCCTTCCTTGTCTATCTGCCACGCTCTAAACACCTGCACCTGATGGCGACACCTTTCAACGTCTTCTTCAGCAATTATGCCCCCAAAGGCGCTTTGCCACTCATGGAAAACATCGAGGAGCGCGAAGATTACGGTGTCTCGAAGCCCGAGCAATTTACCTGGAAGCAGTTGCTTGATGGCTATGCCTGCACCGAATGTGGACGGTGTAACACCGTCTGCCCTGCGACCTCTACCGATAAGCCGCTCTTCCCTAAGGAGATTATCCTGGGGGTCAAGGAAGCCCTCTTTGTGCAGAGTAATCAAATTCTTGGCGAAAATACCTTGTGGAGCAGATTAGGCGTTGCTGGCGTCAAGGCTGATGAAACTGCCCGGGAGAAAGAAGCCCACCATGAGCCAATGGTAGGTGGCATCATCACTAACGATGCATTATGGGCGTGTACTACCTGTCGCGCTTGTATGGAGATATGCCCTGTATCCATCGAGCATGTACCGAAAATTGTGGATATGCGCCGTCACCTTGTCATGGAGGAGAGCGATTTTCCCACTGAGGTTACATCGCTGTTTAACAACATCGAGCGCAACTCTAATCCCTGGGAGATCAGCAATGACAAACGTGCCGAATGGGCTGCGGGACTGGATGTGCCACTCATGTCAGAGAATCCCGATGCCGATGTACTCTACTGGGTCGGCTGTATGGGCTCGTTTGACGAGCGCAACAAGAAAGTGGCAACTGCTGTTGCTAAAATACTCAAAGCGGCAAACGTCAACTTCGCTATTCTTGGCCCCGAAGAAGCGTGTACCGGCGATCCAGCGCGGCGTATTGGCAACGAATACCTGTGGCAGATGATGGCGCAGCAGAACATCGAGACACTGAACAGCTACGGCTTCAACACAGCCAGTGCTCACAACGGGCACAATGGGCATGTCCCAGGTAACGGTGTAGCTGGTGCGACAACAAAACATCGCACGGTTCTCACCGCTTGCCCGCATTGCTTCAATACCCTCAAGAACGAGTACCCACAGCTCGGCGGCGACTATGAAGTGGTGCATCACACCGTCTTCATAGATAAGCTGCTGGCCGATGAAAAGATCGCGCTTCCCGAAGGCTTTGACCAGCGCAAGCTGACCTACCACGACCCGTGCTATATCGGGCGCTATAACGATGTGTACGATGAACCGCGCCGCGTCCTCACCGTCCTCAATAGCAATGGCGTTAGCGAGATGCCACGTAATCGCAACAAGAGCTTCTGTTGCGGCGGTGGTGGTGGTCGCGCATGGATGGAGGAAAAAATCGGCAAACGCATCAATCAAACTCGTGTAAATGAGGCGCTGGAGACTGGGGCCGAAGTACTCGCCGCCGCCTGTCCTTTCTGCATCACGATGTTTGATGATGGCATCAAAGGGGTAGAAGCCGAAGAGAAGATGCAGATTGAAGATATCTCCGAGATCGTAGCGCATGCAATCGAAGTGGGACAGGAATCTAGGGTCCAAATATGATTGCCTGGCGCCCGCAAGGGTCGCCACTACATTTTTACATCTTTGATAGAGGAATGTAGTGGCGACCCTTGCGGTCGCCAGGTGCGTTCACTTCACATCCTCTACGAACGCAAGTCACTCACCGCTATCGCCCCCTCGCGGTCGCCAGGTGCGTTCTTCATATCCTCTACAAACGCAAGTCACTCACCACTATCGCCCCCTTGCGGTCGCCAGGTGCGTTCTTCACATCCTCTACAAACGCAAGTCACTCACCGCTATCGCCCCCTTGCGATCACCAGGCAGCCAGGCAAAACTCCCTTCCGAACTCGCGGTTGGATTATATTCCAGCCCGATATAACCCTGATACCCAAGTGTATCTAGAACTGCCAGGACATGTGGATAGTGAATTTCGCCAGTACCTGGCTCATGACGCTCAGGAGAATCTGCTATCTGGATATGTCCTATCTGACCTATGTGCTCACGCAACGTCGCAATCAGATTCCCCTCCATACGCTGCATATGGTACATATCATATTGGTACTCGAGGTTCGGACGATCAACTTCAGCAAGCAGTTTCAAAGTTTCGCCTGTATTCGTGAGGAGGTAGCGCGGATTTTCAAAGCTGTTCAGCGCTTCAACTACCACGCCGATATTAACAGTTGCTGCATAATCGGCAATCCAGGCCAGATTTTCACGGACCTGGTCAATTTGCCCCTCACGACTTTTCCCAACGATCGTATTTCCGACCAACGCATTTAATTGTGGACATCCAATCTGTGTCGCAAACTCAATTGCTCTCGAAACACGAGCGCGTAACCACTCTTTCCGACTGGCATCGTTGAGAAATCCCCGCTCTCCACCAGCCATGTCTCCAGCATCAAAATTCATCAAGACGACCTTCAACCTCGTCTCACGCAAGCGCTTCGCAATTGAGGCCAAATTTTCATCGCCGGGCCAGGGGAACTCTACCGCACTAAAACCAAGGTTAGCTGCGCGTTCAAACCGGTCCAGGAATGATAATTCCTTCAAAAGAAAGGAGATATTCACATCAAATCGTAGCATATGGCGTTCCCTCTCTCCACAAAACTTGCCTGCTCACCCTTCTCGTTTAGTTCAGAACTGGGTAACCAGCAGCGATAGAAACCGTTCGAGCACATTGATTGCCACCTCCACATCCTCAACGGTAACCGATTCGGCGGGATTGTGACTGATGCCACCCCGGCAACGTACGAAGAGCATGGCAATACCGGTAAGTTCGGAGAGCGTTACTCCGTCATGTCCTGCTCCACTTGACAGAGAAAGCAGAGGGTATCCAGTCTCCTCAATTGCCTGCGCCAGTAGCTGGGTAAGGCCCGGTGTGCAGGGGACGGTCTGATGTTCCTGTAGAAGCTGCCAGTCAAGCGAACCATCCCGCGCAACGCAGATTTCACGTGCCAGTTCTTCAAGCTGCTCGCTTGCCAGTTCGCGTACCGCGTTGTCTTGATGGCGTACATCCAGGCTCAGCGTCACCTGCCCTGGTATCACGTTGCTTGCTCCTGGCAGCACCATGACTTGCCCGACTGTAGCGACCGTTCCCGGTAAGCTGCGTGCCAGGGTCTCGACAGCCAGCACAAACTCAGCCGCTGCGCAGAGCGCGTCGCGACGCAACGACATCGGGACTGTACCGGCATGACCGGCTTCACCTGTAAAACTTACGCGGATACGATTCTGTCCCGTGATAGCCGACACAACGCCAACCGGGAGATCACGGGCTTCGAGAACTGGCCCCTGTTCAATGTGAACTTCACAGTAGCCCAGCAGTTCTTCGCGGTGCCATCGAGCGATTCGCAAGGCATCTGGATCGGGATCGCCACCAAAAGAGCGAATCGCCTCAGCCATTGTGATGCCGTCAGTGTCAGTTAGATGTAGCGCTTTCGGATCTAAAGTACCGGACATGAATTTGCTTCCTAAGTAGGCGCTGTTATAACGCAAACCTTCCTCATCTGCAAAAGCCAGTACCTCAAGTGCAAATGCTAGACGCTCCTGGCGGGCGTGCAATCGCTCAATACAGGCAAGGGCAACCATCACACCGAGAGGACCATCGTACTTGCCCGCATCGCGTACCGTGTCTAGATGTGAACCGAGAAGCAACGTTTTCGCACTTGCCTGGCTCGCTTCGTAGCGTCCGATCAGATTGCCGATTTTGTCTCGTTCGACAGTCATGCCAGCAGCATGCATCCACGCAGCAACAGCCTCGTTGGCCTGCCACATTGGCTGCGTAGCGAAACGACGCGTAAGACGGTCAGGCTCCTCGCTGAAGCTGGCCAGTATCTCGCACCGCTCCATAACAGTGTGGGCAGATGCATCGAAGCTCATCGTCTATCCCTCTCAGTAACTACTAAATCCCAACCCAACTCCCGTTATTATATTACTGCATATAACACAGAGGTTCCACTACAAACCAGGGATCTCTCTGCCACCTTTTAATGCCATTATTAGGTACTCATCATTATAATATTATTCCAAACAAAATGCAGAAGCGCAATGAATCACGCCCCTGCATAGTTTGGTCCATATTCTCGATGATCAGACTCTAGCGCTTGACAACGTCTAGTCAGCGAGCATGAAGATAAAGTCGAATTCCGATCCTACCGGATTGCCACGTGCATGCAACAACATCGATCCATGCGCTTCTACAAAGACACCGGTCCCACCAGTAATGGTAAGAGTTGTATCTGTGCCATCATCAAAAAATGGCCCTTCGACTGTGATCTGTCCCTGAGCAAGGAAAGTTGTCCAGAAGCACTCCCATTCCGTCTTGCCGGTAGCAACAGTGCGAGTACATTGCCCATTGTCTGTTCCAACCTGTTTTGAATTGGCTGAATTGAAGACAGGGTTATGGAACCCAAGAATGTCGCCTAGAGACATATTGGGTGGATGAAACTCCTGCACCGTGTCCGTAATGGCGTGCTCAACAACGTGAATCACTCTCTGACCATTTGCCTGCGCAGTTGGAGTCGTAGTATGCAGGGTAAAGAACACACCTGCCAATGCCCCCACTAAAAGCGAGGCGACTGCCGTAAGAACGAGAGACTTCTTCATTGTTTCATCTCCTTTGAATGAAGTAAATGAGTAAACTTGCCGGAAATGTCCGATGTGCCTGTGGAACAGCGTAGTTTGAAAACCAGTATGCCGGTTGAAAATACGGTGGAATGCGAACATCGAAGGTTTTATTGGTACGCTGATCCCCACAACAGCAACCAATGCCAGAAACAGAGTTTGCATCGAGCGCTTGCTCTAAGTTGAAGTGTAAAGTTCGGTTATTGAATTGTCAATGTTGAAACCAACTATAATATTGCTTCCCGGCTACCAAGAGTTACATCGTATCCGCAAACAGGCTGCTAATCGACTCACCATTATGGATACGTTGAATCGCCTCGGCGAACAAGGGAGCCACCGAGAGGATATGCATAGTGGGCAGACGTTTTTCAGGTGGTATTGGAACAGTGTTGGTCGTCACAATCTCTTCAATATCCGGCTGCGAACCCAGGCACTCGATAGCGTTGCCAGTGAACAGCCCATGCGTGGTGACAACTGTAACACGACCAATATGATGCTCGCGCAAATGTTTCAACATTTCAAGCACTGTGCCGGCGTTTGCAATCTCATCATCGATCATGATCACATTTTTCCCCTCCACATCGCCAACAATGGCTTCAATGATCACTTTTTCGTCGCTCAAACGCTGCTTGCTGCCTGCCGCGACCGGCAACCTCAGCAGACGCGCAAAATGGGAGGCCGACTTGGCATTACCCAGGTCTGGGGCAACTACGACAGTATTCGTCAAGTCACGGCCTCGAAAATGGTTTGCCAGCACGTTAAGCGCGTTCAAGTGATCTGTCGGCACGCTAAAGAAGCCATGCACTTGCGCAGCGTGCAACGTCATTGTGAGCACGCGATTAGCTCCGGCGGTTGCCAGTAGATCAGCAACCAGCCTTCCCGCAATGGAGATGCGCGGCGCGTCTTTCTTGTCCGAGCGCGCGTACGAATAATAGGGAATAACCGCCGTTGTGCGCGCCGCTGAAGCGCCACGTGCAGCATCAAGCATGAAGAGCAGCTCCACCAGGTGCTCTTGCACAGGAGGTACCAGCGGCTGGATCAAAAACACATCGCTTTCACGACAATTGGCATTCAGTTGCACATATAAGCAATCATTGCTGAAGTGGCGAATCGTAATCGGGGACAGAGGCACCCCCAGGCATTCACATACTTCTAGAGCCAGTTCAGGATGTGCAGTCCCGCTAAAAATTGTAATCTCGCGCATAGAATCATACCTCTGTTTTACAAATTACGAACTGACGGACACCCTTAAATGAAGTGTCCATGTCAGCGCCAAAATAGTCCTTCGCCCAACTCTCTAAGCGCACTACCGAAGCAGCAAAAAGGTCATCTGGCACAACCCATGTGCTAGACCAGAGTCGCCTGGTGACTTGTTCTACCGCCTCACGAGGCGTCTGCGTTACCTCCCACTGCACTACGGGTATTTCTTGCGGCCGCAATCCTTGGCTTTTTAGCCATTCTGTAACCTCGGAGCGAGCACTCGCACCAGGCCGCTTGGCATCGCCTCCAAGCTCACGGATGATCTTTCCCCATGTCTCCCCAACAGGCCATGCCTCTACATTAACAAACTCATCCCAGCAATGGAGAAACGCGCCGCCCGGACGAAGCACGCTCAGTACCTCTCGCATGGCTTGCTGCCAACCATCTACCAGGTGAAAGACATGCACTGCCAGCACGACGTCAAAGGAGGCATGGCGAAAAGGCAAAGCGGTCATATCCGACAAAATCAGCCGCATTGAAGCATGTTTCGCTGTTTCTCTAAAGCGCCAGACTGCATGAACGCCTGCGCCCTTTTCGTCCGGCAGAGATCCCCATGCTTGCTCATACTCCTGCCAGCCATTTTCTAACAGTTTAGTAGCAAGCTGCTTGACCATTTTTTCGGAAATATCTACACCGGTATAATTATGACCCAGCGATGCCAGGGGAAACGCAATACGACCTGTCCCAACACCGGCTTCCATAAAGGGGGTTTCTGGTTTGGCATTGACCATACCGGTAATGGCCTTTGCTATTTGGCGATCTACGCCTGGAGGATAGCCTCGCGTAGCATCATAAGCGTGAGCAACTCGATCAAATGAAATCGATGGCATAGCGTAAGCCTGTTTCTATCCTATTAGCGCGCGGGCGATGACCAGGCGCTGGATCTGGTTCGTCCCCTCGTAAATCTGCGTGATCTTGGCATCGCGCATCATACGCTCGGCAGGATACTCCTTCATATACCCGTAACCACCGAGGATCTGAACAGCATCACCGGTGACCTCCATCGCCACATCTGAGGCGTACATCTTCGCCATCGAAGAGTATTTACTGAAATTTGGCTCTCCACGATCGATCATCTCTGCCGCATTGTAGACCAGCAGGCGTGCCGCTTCGACCTTGGTCGCCATATCCGCCAGCATAAACTGTATGCCCTGGTTATCTGCAATCGGCCTCTTAAACTGGACACGCTGCTTAGAATACGAAACAGCGAGATCGAGCGCACCCTGCGCAATACCCAGAGCCTGCGCGCCAACGCCTGGGCGCGTACGATCCAGCGTCATCATCGCAATCTTGAAACCATCGCCCTCCCGCCCTAGTAGATTTTCCGCCGGAACCTCGCAATCCGTGAAGATCAGTTCAGCAGTTTGCGATCCCTTAATGCCCATCTTATCTTCGATGCGGCCCACGGAAAAGCCGGGAAAATTCTTCTCCACGATAAAGGCGCTGATGCCGCGCGTGCCTACCTTTGGATCCGTGATTGCAAATATGGAGTTGACCTGCGCCAGGCCACCATTCGTGATGAAGCGCTTCGATCCATTGAGCATATATGTATCACCACTGCGCACAGCAAACGTTTGCATTGCCGCAGCATCCGAGCCGGAACCCGCTTCCGTGAGTCCAAATGCGGCCAGCCATTCACCGCTCGCCAGCAGCGGTAGATACGTACGCTTCTGTTCTTCATTGCCCGCCAGTATAATAGGCAGCGAACCGAGTTGTTGCACCGCCAGGATCAGCCCGGTTGTAGCACAATTCCGGGACAGTTCTTCAATCGCCATTACAACCGCCAGTTCGCTGGACCCGATACCACCAAATTCATCCGGAAATGGCATTGCCAGGATATCTTGCTGGGCCAGCAGTTCTTTCATATCCCAGGGGAATTGTGAGGTGTGATCGATCTCCGCTGCGCGTGGCGCCACGCGCTCCCGCGCTATCTCTCGAATCGCTTCTATAAGTGTCTGTTCATCTTCCGACAGATGTGACACAGCCATGTATATGCTCCTTTGCCTGTGCTCTCTAAGAGATAAGAAAAGACTACAAAAGTATATCACACAGGTCTGCCTTCTCCATTGCCTCGATACAGACAATACCCGCATCGTTTTCCGCTTTATGCATTAGACAGCAATGAACACATTGGACAACAAACCCAGCAATGTGCTTTATATATTGCCTCGCAGATTTGTGGGTAATCATTTGCATTTTAGAAAGACAAGAGGAGGGATATACACCAGGATACAACTTTCGCAACGCCGTCTCAACGTTGGCAAAAACCAGATTTCTATAGGAGAGATGTTACCCTGGAGTGATAGAGGAATATTTTTGCTATCTTAACACCCAGTTGATTGCTCTACCAAACTGCATCATAACAAAAAGGGATCGAACTCTACAGTCTCAAAACCACAAAGGAGGATTTTCAACGGCAGAAATCCGTTATATTGCTACACGATGCTTGTTTAAAGCCAGGTGTAGACGCCAATCTACGTAGTCCGGCATTCGATGAACGCTTCTCGACTGAGCTTTTAGAAAGCTTAATCGAGAAAAAGGCAGTTTTCTTCATGGCTGAGATAGTACTCGGATGTAGCAAGTTCATTGGTTACCTGACCATAATATTTGCTAGTATTATTGGTATCCGATTCCTCTCTTACTTTCATAGCTTCTTCTTTCGCTGGCCGCGATACCGGCAGCTGAGATTGTTTACTACCGACGACATAAAAGCTCTTTCATGTATCCCTTTTGTGAAGATACAAATAACAACAAAGGGACTACCTGATAGTACCAAAGTTATCCGACGGGGAATCCAGAACATCATCACCTTTGTCAGGGAAGCCCCGGACTTGTATGAGGACAAGCTCAGTATTGAAGTGGTCACCGAGTCGCAGGAGCAAAAGGCGCTCCTGGAAGAAGATTTCTCGGAGTCTTCTTTTCCAGTGCAGGCCTTTGCGCTTCTAGTGCCTGGCGAATACGAGGCCCCACATAAAACGAAGCTGAAAGCCCGATCTCTTCATTATATGGTCGAGTTAAGGCGGCGCGGATTCAACCGCAAACCAGGCCGCACCTATATCGTCCACTATGACGAAGAAAGTGTGATGGAGCCCGACGAACTGAGGAAACTCATGCATTATCTGGCTACCAGCCCCAAACCACTCAGCGAAGGCCCCATTTACTACCCCCTGGAGTATAGCGACGCTCAGATGATTTGCCGGGCTATGGAGGCTAACCGCCCGATAGGTTGCTTTGAATGCCAGTCGGTTATGGAGAGGGGGATACCGCTGCACCTGCATGGTTCCAATCTCGTAGTTGAAGAAGATTTGGAGGACGCGCTTGGTTGGGATATTGGTACCCTGGATGGACAACCACTGGTAGCTGAGGACTACGTCTTTGGGGTGCAGGCCTACCTGCGCCAGGGACCACAGATATTCGGCTGGCACGGCAGCATCATGCTTGAGCAGCCCCCGTTTTCGCTCATGAGCGCCTTGAAGCAGCGCTACCGTTGGGTTACAGGGGTGCTGCAAGGCATTTCACTCATGCAGCGCATGCCAGAATTCTATCGTTTGTCCGGCAGCAGGCGTTTTCACCTGGTCTGGGCCACCAGATACCGCATCCTGACCTTCGCACTGGGTTTACCAACCGGAGCAATTTCTCTCCTCTACCTGCTTTACCAGCTAGGGCTAGTCCTATCAGGACAGAACTTTTTGCCGCTGCCGCCGCCAGTTATAGGTTGGTTGATTTTCGTCAGTTTTTTATGGCTCAATTCGATGCTCATAGGGGCCTGGTACAACCTTGCCCAGGCCGATCACCTGTCTGCACGCCAGCGTTGGATAGAGGGCATGCGCGTACTCACCATGGCACCCGTTGCTGGTGTTGCAGAGAGCAGCGCTGCCTTCTGGGCGGTAGTGCAATGGCTGATAGGGAACCGCAAGGCCTCCTGGCACCCTACACCTAAGACAATGCGAGTCGAGGAGATCCTGGACCGGCATGGCAGGCCCAAAGAGAAGGAAAGCCTCTACCAGAGGGTGCAGCTTGTGAAGTACACAGCAGGTGGGGCGGCCATCTTAATGCTTTACCTTGTCATTCCTTTGCTAATACTATTGAGCTCACTTTTCCCTTACATCTGGATCCGCTTGCTGGTTGCCTTCGAGATAGTAACCCTCGGCGAACTCGCCATTGTCAATTTTCTCAGGAAGACCACGCCCGAGCATGGAAGCCACCGCTCTCTCCAACGTGAGAGCCGGAGGGGTAGCAATAGACCAGCAATTTTTGGCTTCGGCGCACGACAGGTCTCTCTGAGATCCGGCGCAGTTGTACTGGTGCTAGCAGTGATGTCTCAGTGGTTACTCCTCAGTTGGAGTAGTCCCCTGGCTCTCAAAGGAGTCCTTCAGCAGGCTGCAGTGGGCAACCAGGCATGCGTCGCGCAGAAAACTGTTGGAGAAATGAATGGATCTCGTCCGGGAAATGGACGAGTTGCTTTCCAAACAGGAGTCATCTTTCCCCGCTGGGGATCCACAGCATATAGCATGAAAGATGGAAACTGGCAGGTCGGACTTCACGAAATCAAGGAGCAGACGGGAGCACAGTGGCTGGGATTGCCCATCAACTTGTACCAGTCCTCGCTCGTCTCAACGCAGGTGCAGGCAAGTCAGGCTACTCCCACACCGCAGGCGGTCGCGGAAGGGATACGTGCAGCGCGGGCGCTGCACTACCACGTGTTTGTGTTTCCGCAGTTGACGGTGGCAGGACCAAGATCCTGGGCTGGCGATATCCAATTCCCAACACTACAACTGGCCCAGGCGTGGTTTGACAGTTATTGGCTTGCATTCAAGCCCTATATTATAGCGGCCGCACAAACCGGAGCAGAAGAGCTGGCAATCGGTACCGAATACGAACTACTTCAGCCAGCAGCGCCGGCGCTATGGAACCAGTTGATCCAGCGCATACACACGTTCTTCTCTGGAAAGCTCACGTATGACATCAACTGGTCATCTCTCTATTATCCAATGCCATCGTGGCTGGATAATCGATTTTTGAGCGCCATCGGCGTCTCAGTCTATGTCCCGTTGACAGATAAGCCACAGCGATTGGACCCGCATACACTCCCAGCTCTCTGGCATGCAACTGTTGGTAAGCTCTTAGACTCTTTTGCTATACAGATCGGCAAGCCCGTTTTCTTATCAGAACTTGGTTATCGTGACAGTGCAGACGCCCTCTACAATCCCTGGGATGTCACCTCCAGCGCACAAGATGACCAGGTGGAACAAGCGGCAGCATATAATGCCGCTCTTGTGAATGTGATGAGTGATCGATACATCGATGGTCTATTTGCCTGGGCCTGGGAATTTCCACCGTTTGATCTACGCTGCCGGCTCGCAGCCCAGATACTCCATCAGTGGTATACGGTCCAATCTAGCGGCACTAATATGCCAGAAGCCGTGGAGCGGTGGAGCGGAAAGGAGTAGAAAGATGCTTAATCGAATGAGGCGACAACTTGGCAACTATCGCCTGTTTCGTCTGATCGGACGTACCGCTTTTGCAGATATCTACTTCGCCGAACATATTTTTCTGGGTACGGAAGTCGCCATTAAAGTGCTTCGGGTAGACCTATCAGAAGCTGACACGGAGAACTTTCTCAGCGCGGCACGTACCCTCATAAGCCTGGAGCATCCCTACATCATACGGGTTTTAGAAGTTGGCGGAGGGACCGATCTGGGGAGCGACTCTCCATTTCTGGTCATAGAATTTGCCCCCAATGGCACTTTGCGCCGTCTTCACCCCATAAGCTCGCGACTACCGCTTACGACCATACTGGTGTATGTCAGACATATCGCTGAAGCGCTGCACCATGCTCACCTTCGAGGGTTCGTACACTGCAACGTGAAACCCGAGAACATCCTCTTAGGAAGCGGTTACCAGGTTTTGCTGAGTGATTTCAGTACCGGCCTGCTCTCGCCTTTCACTCAGATGGTAACCGGTATGGAGGCATATATGGCTCCTGAGCAGATTCGAGGGCAACCATTGCCGATGAGTGATGAGTACGCCCTGGGCGTTATGGTCTACGAATGGTTGTCGGGAGAACTTCCCTTTTCCGGGTCTTTGAGGGAGATAGCCGATCAACATCAGTTTGCTCCCCCTCCACCCTTGCGCGCAAAAATTCCTGAGATCTCATCGGCCGTCGAGGAGGTAGTGTTGACGGCGCTCGCTAAAGACCCACAGAGGCGCTTCGGAAATCTGTTGGCCTTTGCCAATGCCTTAGAACAGGCCAACCTGCCAGAACAACAGTATCCATCTATTTCGCTCGCCAGCACAATGCCGCCGTTGCCAACGGCGGGCGCTTCAGAAGCTATGCCTTCTCCGGCAGGAAATGCTCTGAACGAACCGCCAGCAGCCTTTCATCCTGGTACTTTGCGCAGCTTTCCCCGGTCGAGGGTCAATCCACAATCAGCGGCGGGGATCTACCGCCCTTTTACAAGACCTATGTCACGGCGTGCTGTGATTGTGGGCCTACCAGTACTGGTCGTGGCCGGTGGCGGTTTTCTTGCCTGGCTTCTGAATCAGGAGGAATCATCACCAACCACCGCACAGAGTCCTATGCTCCTCGCCTACCATGGACATGCCGGTGCAGTGACTGCGGTGGCGTGGTCACCCAATGGCTCATATATCGTTTCTGGTGGAGATGATCATACCATTCGTGTCTGGCGTGCTAAAACAGGCACTGATGTCTTTATTTCCCATGGTCATTCCGGCGGTGTGCCTGCTGTGACGTGGTCGCCTGACAGCAGACGCATTGCATCAGCGAGTGCCGGTCCCTCGACGAGTGGCGGCCCTCCCGCAGGGAATAATGCAGTACAGGTATGGTACGCCACCACTGGGAAGCCCATCTACAGCTATCATGGGCATTCCAGTGGCATCACCGACGTGGCCTGGGCACCTGGGAAGGAGCGGATTGCCTCGGCAAGCACCGATTATACCGTGCAGGTCTGGGAGGCTACTACTGGGCAGCATCCCCTCATCTATCGCACGCATCCTTGGTATGTGTGGACAGTGGCATGGTCACCTGATGGGACACGGATTGCCTCTGGGGGTCCTGATGGCATCATCCAGCTTTGGGATGCGGTTACCGGACTGACCCTTGCCGTCTATCGCGGCCATTCCAATGGTGTGGAGGCTCTAGCATGGTCGCCCGATGGGACACGGATTGCTTCGGCGAGCGATGACAAAACGGTGCGGATATGGGATGCTTTCAGTGGCACAAGCGTTTATACCTACCGTGGTCACGCCGGTTATGTACACGCCGTGTCCTGGTCACCCGACGGGTTTAACATCGCTTCCGGAAGCAGCGATAAGACAGTACAGGTGTGGAATGTTGCCACTGGAGAAACAATCTATACCTATCGGGGTCATTCTGGCGGAGTGACAACTGCAGTATGGTCACCCGATAGCCAGTACATCGCCTCGGGGAGTCAAGATCGGACCGTGCAGGTGTGGCAAGTGGTATAGTTTTGGTAAATCGACCAAATATAGGTATGGGATACGGACACAGCAGTAACGAGAAAACATCTGGTGTGTCTGGCCCATTGAAACGAAACAAGGAGATGGGACGTGTAGAAAAGAGGAACGGGTTGTGTTTATCGAAACCGTGTGCCCTTTCGAACGAAGCAGGCACACAAATAAAATAAGGAGGATGTCATGTTCACACTCTTGGGTGAACTTCCAGTTATCACGATCAATGTGGGTAATCTTCACCTGGCTCTCTATGCAAGTCAGCTCATGTACTTGCTC
>Ga0137377_10000783_pt1 | contig 20489 bp, 17 predicted proteins | sample SagtaG_22_FD_104815 | JGI IMG/M metagenome (GOLD analysis project Ga0137377, IMG submission 104815) | Vadose zone soil microbial communities from Sagehorn Ranch, Mendocino, California, USA - Sage2_L_40_16 metaG | ecosystem: Environmental > Terrestrial > Soil > Vadose zone | place: USA... | reverse complement strand
TTCGTCCATTTCTCCGCGATCGTGGCTGATGGCTATAAGACGTTGAACGATGGCCAGGCGGTTGAATTCGAAGTTTCCAAGGGCCCCAAGGGCCTGCAGGCCTCGAACGTACAGCCCCTCTAAGGAACAGCTGATCCAGCTTCGCTGAATCAGCTCACTTCACAAAATTACAAAACGGGCGGCGCGACGCAAGTCGTGCCGCCCGTTCTGCTTTTCCGCCTGCCCTTCTTCGGCACAGCCATTCTTGGCTGTGCACTTTTACACAACGCAACAATTCCAACGGTCTTTACCACAAAAGGACAGTAGCATTTCCGCTACACAGTACTTCGCGCCTATTGAAGAAAGCGCCTACGAATCCGACCATGGAACTATCTCCCGAAGCGCAGCCTGTCTCGTGGGCGCACCCGCTGCCCGGTGGGAATCCAAACAGGGTGGCCGCGGCTGGATCGGGGGTACGAGATAAAACCATATGGGCACGCTGAACCGCAAAGAATTGGATCGTCTCGAACGCCGCGAGCTCCAACTCACCATTCTCGCCGCTGCTTTCGTTCTGGTGCAGGCGGCCGGACTGGCCATGTTCATGTACCCGCTGGTGTTCCTCTATCCGGTTGGCAATAAGTGGACACTTCGCGCATCCTTCTTCGGTTTTTGTGCGCTGACTCTCCTTTTCGTCGGCTACTTGCTCGAACGCCAGCGCACCGTGCGCAAACTCAAGGAGCAGATTCTCGCCGAGCTGGAACGCAACGTCACCTTGCAGCATCAAGCCAGCGTGGACTTGCTCCACACCATGCCCGACCAAAATCATTTCTGGGATCGCCTGACCATGGAATACCGGAGGGCCATGACCATGCAAAAGACGCTCTCAATCTTGCTCGTGAAGGCCAAGCCCGCCGGCTCTTCCGCAAAAGAATCCACGACAGAAAATGACGCAAGCTCGGAAGCCTGGAGCGACGCCGCGAAAGCCATGTCCCGCAAGCTGCGGCCCAGCGATTCCATCTACCGCCTTGCGGCAGATACGTTCGCCCTGGTGTTGCCCGAGACCGACGTCCTGAACGCCAAGCGTGTCGCGGTCCGCCTGCAGGAAGAACTGCAAACCGTCCGCGCCAAACACAGCGTGTCCTTTGACATTACCGCGCACAATTATCCCGAGCACGTGAAGAGCGCGCACGAACTGGAAGACATCGTGAAGTCCCTGCTCCCCGAGCAGGACGAATTTGCGGCCACCGCTCCGGTCCAGGTTCCCCTTCCCGTCGCGAAGTCCTAGGATTTCGCGGACGTCGCAGTTTTGTTTTTAGTTTTTGTTTGTTCTTGGTTTTGATTTTGTAGTGGCCGGTCTTGAAGCGGCCCGCGAGGCTAATGCAATTCCGACGCTCAATGTCGCGAAATCAATTGCGCGCAGAAAAAATCAGCCGAGCGCCTGCTTCAAATCTTCGATCAAATCTTCTTTGTCTTCGAGGCCGATCGAAACGCGCACCGTTCCCGGACTGACGCCCGCGCGCCGCAATTCCTCGTTCGTCATGTTGTAGTGCGAACTATAAATCGGAAGAATCACCAGCGATTCCACTCCGCCAAGACTTGCCGCCAGCAGAAACAACCGCACGCGGTCGCAGAAGTGCCGCGCCGCCGGCAGCCCGCCTTTCATGTCGAAGGCCAGCATGCTCCCGAATCCGCGCATTTGCTTTGCCGCGAGTTTGTGATCTGCGTGCGACTTCAAACCCGGATAATGCACGCGCGCCACTTTCGGATGACGCTCCAAAAATTTGGCGACGGCAATAGCGTTTTCGCACTGGCGCTCCACGCGCACGCCCAGCGTTTTGATGCCGCGAATCAACAGATACGCCGCGCCCGGATCCATCGATCCGCCCAGATAAATGATCATGTGGCGAACGCGCTCCATCCAATCTGAATTGCCCACAGCAACGCCCGCAATGATGTCGGAGTGGCCGGCCAGCGCTTTTGTGGCGCTGTGAACGACCATGTCATAGCCAAGCGCGATGGGATTTTGCAAAACGGGCGTGGCGAAAGTGTTGTCGATGATGGAAACGAGTTTGTGTTTCTTTGCGAAGTCGACCGCGTTCTGAATGTCAACGAGGCGAAGCGTGGGATTCGTGGGTGTTTCGACATAAAAAACTCTCGAGCGTGGCGTAACGAGATTTTCGATGCCGGCCAGATCCGTGGCGACGTGGCGCACCGTGATTCCCATATTGGGGAAAACGTCGCGCATCAGGCGATACGTGCCGCCGTAAGTTTGCGAGGTAGTGATCAATTCGTCGCCGGCTTTCAGAGCCGAAAGCAGCGCGGAAGAAATAGCCGCCATACCAGACGACGTGACCACTGCGGCTTCCGCGCCTTCGAGCGCGGCGATTTTCTTTTCGGCCACGGAGAGCGTGGGATTGCCGTAGCGCGTATAAATGTAAGCCTTGTTCTTGCCCTCGGCCCACAGCTTCATTTCCTCGGTGGAAGAAAACGTAAATGTGGATGAGCGGATAATTTCCGTAACGATGGGCCCATTAACGCCGCGGCGATTCGGTTCGCCGCCGTGAATGGCTCGCGTTTGCGGCCCGAGTTTGTGCTGGGATTTGTTTTCCATGGGGAAGAGTGTGCTCCTTGCGGCGAACAAAAACAGCCTCCAATTTGGCAGCGCAATAGACAATTTGGGAGGGCAGCAGTGTGTTCGAGAAAGTACGCAGAGCGGACGGCAAGATGGCGCGAGAGGAAAACCGAGCTATTCGAAATTCTTGATCATCCAGATGTCTCCGCCCTGTGGCCGGAAGCGGTCAAAGAGCACCCATTTGCCGTCAGGGGACTACACCGGATAGTCGATGCGGCTTTCTCCATCGGGGAATTCGTATACCTTTTCGGGCCTGCCTGCTGTAACCGGAGATACCCAGAGCAAGCCTGACTCATTCCGTCGCGCGTAGCGAAGGCCACGCAAAACCGCGTCACGCATTAGAGCCGCGCCCACGTGCGAAATTCTCGGCTTAAGAGAATATACAGAAGTTTTGGGTGTATACTCCCGCTACCCGAAAAACTAGCTGGTTCTTCACAGGAGGAGTCTCGCTGACGGGAAAACGAACTTTTAATTGAGCCCGGCCGAGCGCTGGGGGGCAGTGGAACGGCCGGCACTCAGTAAGAGAGGGTGCGATGAAGCAGACCTTCGCAATCGGTATCGGAGGTGCGGCGGGGCAGGGAGTAGCCACCCCGGGCGACATTTTCGCAAAAATCTTCAGCCGTCGCGGCCTGCACCTGAACGCCTACAACGCCTACCAATCCATCATCCGCGGCGGCCACACCTTACTGACGATTCGAACGGGCACGGAAAAGGTCACCAACATGGGTGACCGTATCGATCTGCTTATTCCCCTGAACCAGGACACCATGGATCGGCACCTGCAACTGCTCACTGCCGGCGCAGCCTGTATCTACAACGCGGACACCATCAAGCCTGGCCCCGCCGCCGATGGCGTGCAGCTTTGCCCACTTCCCGTTTCCGAGTTGGCGGACATCACCAGAAATAAGGTCGCACAGAATACGCTGGCCATGGGCGCGGGCCTGCACATGATGGGAATCGGCTTCCAGCCGCTGGAAGAAGTCCTCCACGAACAGTTCAAGAAAAAAGGCGAAGCGGTGGTGACCGAGAATGTCGGGGTTGCGCGAGCGGGCTACGATTATGCCGCCGCGCACTTTTCGGATTTCCCGAATCCCATTCCCAGGACGGAGAATCGTTATGCGATCCTAAGCGGCAACGTCGCCATGGCCATGGGCGGAGCGGCGGCCGGCGTGAAATTCTACTGCGCCTACCCGATGAGTCCTTCGACCGGTGTGCTGCACTGGATGGCGGCGCACGCGCGCAAAGCCGGCATCATGGTGCGCCAGGTCGAGGATGAAATCGGCGTGATCAACATGACCATCGGCGCGGCGCACGCCGGTGCCCGCGCCATGTGCGCCACTTCGGGCGGCGGATTTGCCTTGATGAGCGAAGGGCTGGGCATGTCCGCGATGATCGAAACTCCGGTGGTGGTGATCAACTGCCAGCGAGCGGGCCCGTCCACGGGCGTCCCCACGAAGACTGAGCAAGGCGACCTCTGGCAGATGCTTGGCGCCGCTTTCGGTGATTATCCGCGAGTGATCGCGGCTCCGCTGGACATCGGCGATTGCTTCAAGGTGATCCCTGAAATCTTCAATCTTGCCGACCGTTTCCAGTGTCCCGGCTTGGTGCTTTGCGACCTGCTGCTGTCGGAAGGCCGGCTCAGCGTGCATCCGAACGATCTGGATTTTAGTCCGAGCATCGATCGCGGCGAACTCATCACGACGAATGGCAACGGCAACGGAGCGCCGTCCTCAGTTGGCTTGAACGGTGATTACAAGCGCTACAAAATCACTGACAACGGCATCTCACCGCGGGCGGTTCCAGGTGTGCCGGGTCACATCCACACAGTTGCCACGGATGAGCACATGGAAGACGGCGTGCTGATCAGCGACGAATTCACAAATCCAATCAAGCGCCGCGCCATGATGGAAAAACGGATGCGCAAAGTGGCCGGGATCGAAGCCGCCGTGCCGCCGCCAACGCTCGCCGGTCCGCCCGACGCTGACGTGACGCTAATCGGCTGGGGTTCGACGAAAGGTGTAATCGAGGAAGCCTGCGAGATTCTCAATGACGAAGGAATCTCCACCAATCAGCTGCAGATCCGTTGGCTCGTGCCGCTGCATGGCGAAGCGATTCTCGACATTCTGAGGGATTCGCGACACACCATCATCGTGGAGAACAACTACAGCGGCCAGTTTGCGCGCTACCTGCGCAGCGAAACCAGCTTTGTGCCGGACGGGCACATTCGCAAATACGACGGCGAACCCTTCATGCCGCACCACATTGTGGAGGCGGTGAAGGAACAACTGACGGGCCGGACAAAACTGTCCGTTCCCATGCACGAGATTATGGTCTGAGGAGGAGACGCAATGGCGACAAGCGTACAGCGTGCCAGTCAGCAACTGACCATGGCGGATTTGAAAGGCAAAGTCGATCCAGACTGGTGTCCCGGATGCGGCGATTTTGGCGTGCTCGCTGCTGTGCAAAAAGCCTTGATCGAGCTGCGGATACCGACTTACAACGTCGTCACTATCAGCGGCATCGGCTGTTCCTCCAACTTCCCGGGGTACATGAATACTTACGGCATGCACACCCTGCACGGGCGCGCTCTGGCAGTCGCTACCGGCCTGAAGCTTGCGAATCACGAGCTGACCGTTTTGGTGACGGGCGGGGATGGTGACGGCTTCGGGATTGGCGGCAACCATTTCGTCCACTCAATGCGCCGCAATGTGGACCTGCTCTACATCGTCATGGACAATCAGATCTACGGCCTGACCACCGGCCAGACTTCGCCAACCAGCCGCATTGGCATGAAGACGAAAAGCATGCCCTTCGGCAACATCGAAGCTCCGGTCAATCCCATTTCTCTCGCGCTAGCCGCGGGAGCGACGTTCGTTGCGCGCGGCTTCAGCGGCGAACAGAAGCATCTCACCGAACTGATCAAGCAGGGAATCGAGCATCCGGGCTTCTCATTCCTGGATGTGTTCAGCCCGTGCGTCACTTACAATCACGACAATACCTACCAGTGGTTCCGTCCCCGCGTGAAGAAGCTCGAAGACGATTCCGCGCATGATCCCACCAACTGGATGGCCGCCATGGAGAAGTCGCTGCTCTGGGGCGAGGAGATTCCCATCGGCAAATTCTTCGAGCGCACCGACGTTTCCACTCTGCACGGTGCCGAGCCGGTCCTGAACAATGGCCCGTTGGTCCATGGCGATTTGAAGGTCCCGCCAGACGTGGCCCGTTCTTTCGTCGAGGAGTTGATGTAACAACGCACGCATGGACTTCTCCTCATCACGAGAATGGATCAACGCGCTCTGGATTTTATTTGGATTGTATTGGCTGCTCTCCGCGTTTAAGCGAAAGAAAACCAAGCGGCGCGAAACGTGGGCTCAGCGATTCGTGTATACACTCCCGCTTGTGGCCGCTGCTGAATTTTTGGTCCGGCCCGAGGCGCGCCGCGGATGGCTCGGTGCACGCTTTGTTCCCGCGAACCCCACGGTGGAATGGGCTGGCGTTCTTCTGACCGCCGCAGGCGTGGCTGTCGCGTTTTGGGCGCGCTGGCATCTGGGGGCCAATTGGAGCGGTGTCGTCACCTTGAAAGAGGGTCACGAGTTAATTCGTTCCGGGCCGTATCGCAACATTCGCCATCCGATTTATACCGGCATTCTGCTCGCGCTCTTTGGAACCGTCGTCGCCACGGGCGAAGTGCGCGGATTGCTCGCGGTGGCCATTGCCTGGCTGTCGTTTTACTGGAAGGCACGCCGCGAAGAGTCCTTCCTCTCGCAGGAGTTCGGCGAAAAGTTTGCAGCGCATGCCAAGCAGACGGGGATGTTCCTGCCGAAGTTTGCTAATGGTTGAAACCTACCGTCGCGAGCCACCACTGGACTACCGGCATCGAGTAAGCGAGAATCCTCGCTGTGAATAACCAACTTTTTCGATTTTTTACGGTATTCCTGTGCCTGCTCTTCGGCGCATCGAGTTTAAGCGCCCAAACTGCGGCGAGCACTTCCGCGGCCAAGGAGCCCGCGCCCGCATATCTCGACCCGCGCCTTCCCCTGGACCAACGCGTGAACGATCTGGTCTCGCGCATGACCCTCGAAGAGAAGGTCGCGCAGATGCAAGACGTCGCGCCGGCGATCCCACGCCTCGGCATCCCGGCGTACAACTGGTGGAATGAGGGCCTGCACGGCGTGGCACGCGCGGGGAATGCCACTGTTTTTCCCCAGGCCATCGGTCTCGCCGCCACGTGGGATACGGATTTGATCCATCGAGTCGCCGATGTGATCTCCACGGAAGCGCGCGCGAAATACAACGACGCCATCCAGCATGGAAACACCGGCCGCTATTACGGCCTCAGCTTTTGGTCGCCGAATATTAATATTTTTCGCGACCCGCGCTGGGGACGCGGCCAGGAAACCTATGGTGAAGATCCCTACCTCACCAGCCGCATCGGCGTGGCCTTCGTTACCGGCCTGCAAGGCGACGACCCTAACTATTTGAAAACGGTCTCGACGCCCAAACATTTTGCGGTTCACAGTGGTCCCGAAGTTCTCCGGCATCGTTTTAACGTGCCGGTGTCTCCGCACGATTTAGCTGACACGTACACTCCTGCGTTTCGCGCCACGGTTGTGGAGGGCAAGGCTGATTCGGTCATGTGCGCGTACAACGCCGTGCGCGGCGAACCGGCGTGCGCCAATCACCTGCTCTTTGACACCCTGCGCAACAAATGGGGCTTCCAAGGCTACGTTGTCTCGGATTGCTGGGCCATCAGCGACCTCCATCAAGGCCACGGATTCGTTTTGACTCTCGAACAAGCCGCGGCGCTCGCCGTGAAAGCGGGAACAGACTTGAGCTGCGGCCCCGAATTTGACGCACTGCCGATCGCCGTCCGGAATCGCCTGCTTTCGAACGACGACATCGATCGCGCCGTCAAGCGCCTGTTCACAGCCAGGTTCCGGCTCGGCATGTTCGACCCGCCAGACCGCGTCACCTGGTCAAAACTGACTATCGCCGACAACGATATTCCTGAGCATCGCCGGCTTGCCCTCGAAGCGGCTCGCAAATCGATCGTCCTTCTGAAAAACGAGCGCAATACGTTGCCACTGAAGTCTTCCGTGAAGACCATCGCAGTCATCGGTCCCAATGCCGATTCTTTGAGCGTCCTCCTCGGCAATTACAATGGCAATCCGTCAAGCTACACCACCATTCTCAATGGCATTCAAAAACGCTTTCGCGCCGCGAAGTTTCTCACCGCGATGGGAGCTCCGGTCACGGAAACGAGTGCCGTTGTTCTTCCCTCGGAGCACCTTCGCACTGGCGGGGCGAATTCTCCGCCTGGTTTGAACGCGGAATACTTTGCGAACGTCAATTTTTCAGGAGTTCCGGTTTTGAAACGCGTAGATGCCAGCGTGGACTTCGAATGGAACAATGTTTCGCCGGGCCCGGGTGTCCCCGCCGGAAATTATTCCATTCGCTGGACCGGCGAGTTGGTCCCGCCAGTCGACGGTGACTACCGCCTGGGCGCAAGCGCCGACGGCGGATATCGCATTTACCTGGATGGAAAAAAGTTTATCGATGACTTTGCGCCGCACGCTACGCGCACGATGACCACCCTCGTTCATCTTCAGGCAGGTCATCCTTATCCGATTCGAATCGAGTACTTCCACGGCTGGTGGGAGGCCACCGCGCGGCTCCTCTGGTTGCCGCCGAATCTGATGGAAGACGCCGTGCGCGCCGCTCGCAATGCGGATGTCGTCATCGCCGTTGTTGGCATCACCGCGGAATTCGAAGGCGAGGAAAGCGACTCCAGCGATCCCGGCTTTTTCGGCGGCGATCGCTTGGATCTCAATCTTCCACGGCCTCAAGAAGAGCTTCTCGAATCCGTCGCTGCCACGGGTAAGCCTTTGATCGTTATCCTCACAAGCGGCAGCGCGCTGGCCGTGAATTGGGCGCAGCAGCACGCCGCCGCCATCCTCGAAACGTGGTATCCCGGAGAGGAAGGCGGCACCGCCGTCGCCGATGTTCTTTCCGGCGATTACAATCCCGCGGGAAGACTTCCGGTCACATTTTATCAATCCGTCGTGCAGCTCCCGCCGTTTGGAAACTACTCCATGTCCGGCCGCACCTATCGCTACTTCACGGAGCCACCGCTCTATCCTTTCGGTTACGGTCTGAGTTTCTCGTCCTTCAATTATTCCGATGCGAAAGTGAGCCAGGCGAAGGTCGCCGCGGACGGCACGGTCACCGTCTCCGTTCACGTAACGAACGCCAGTTCTGCCCCAGGCGACGAGGTTGTGCAACTTTATCTTGCCCATACCGGCGCTGAGGGCGCACCGATTCGCGCGCTCGCCGGATTCCAGCGCATCCATCTCGACGCTGCTGGCTCCAAAACTGTGGATTTCACTTTGCGCGACCGCGATTTAAGCATTGTCGATGAAGCCGGCGTCCGCCGCATCGTCCCTGGCGCAGTCGATGTTTGGATCGGCGGCGGCCAACCGATCGCCGGTCCCGGACAGCCTCAAACCAAGGGTGCTCGGACATCGTTCGAAGTCACTTCCGGCGCAACCTTAGAGGACTAAGATCAGTTTCGGAATTTCCAAAGGTCGTCCAATGACTCGATACCGCATCTGCGCCATTCTCTTCCTGTTTTTTACGAGCAGCCTTCTCGATGCGCACGCCCAAGACGCTGGCAAGACTCTCGCCGAAAAACTCGGCTTCCCCCGCGACGCCAAGCTGCTGATTGTCCACGCCGACGACGTTGGCATGACGCATTCCGTCAACGCCGCAACCAGCAAAGCTCTCGACACCGGGCTCGTCAACTCTGCCAGCATCATGGTGCCCTGCCCGTGGCTTCCCGAAATTGCCGACTATGCCAAATCTCATCCTGCCGTCGATTTCGGCCTTCACCTTACGCTGACCAGCGAGCGCGTCTACTACCGCTGGGGGCCCGTCGCTTCGAAAGACAAGGTCCCGAGCCTGGTAGACGAAAACGGTTATTTCCATCACGACTGGGCAGCGTCCACAAAAATAAATCCCCAGGAAGTGGAGGTCGAGCTTCGCGCGCAAATTGACCGTGCCTACGCGATGGGGATTCGTCCCACTCACCTTGATTCTCATCAATACCGCCTCATCAGCAGTGGCAAGGAGCTTTTCGAAGCATTTCTTCGTGTCGCCCATGCGTACCGGCTCCCGTTTTTCGTCACGCGCGACTGGTTCGCGGACCACGCGTATTTAGAATCCAGTCTGACTCCCGCCGACATCGTCATCGACCACACCGTTACCGTCGCGCCGGCCGTTCCGCCTGAAAGGTGGGCCGAATTTTACAAGACCGCGCTGAGAAATCTTCAACCGGGCGTCACCGAATTCGTCATCCACGTCGCTTTCGCCGATGACGAAATGAAAGCCGCAACGCGAGAGCGCGACACTTGGGGCGCTGCATGGCGCCAGCGTGATTTTGATTTCTTCACCAGCCAGGAATTCCGCCAATTGCTCCAGGAACAAAACATCAAGCTCGTCACCTGGCGCGAACTAGCCAACGCCGCCCGTCCGTGAGTCCGGTTGCCTGCTTTCCCCGGCTTTCCTCCAGACACCATTCCGCGGTATTTTCTATTTGAAGCCCTTATTCGAATGGAGCACGTGAATGCTGGCTGAACCGGGTCCGCAAAAACAATCTGCCCTCAAGAATCCTTTTCTTTATTCATGGACCGTCCTCGGCGTCGCCGCCCTTGTGGTTTGCCTCATCCTTATTTCGCGCTGGAAGGAAAATCGCGACATCGAAAGGCGCGCCAGGGAAGAGCAAACCCATAAACAACAGGAACTGGACCGCCTCGCCTTGGAGCACTTTGGCGGCAAGGAACTCGCCATCCAAAATTTCTACGCCATCCCAGGAATGGTTCGCCGCGGCGAATCTGTCCAGTTGTGCTACGGTGTGGCCAACGCCAAGACCGTCAAGCTCGAACCGCAGTCCAATCCCGTCTGGCCCTCCTACTCGCGCTGTGTCGACGTAACTCCAGCTAAAACAACCACTTACACGCTAACCATCGCCGACGCCGCCGGCCATACCAAAACCCAGAGCCTCGAAGTAAAGGTCCGCTAACCTCCGGCCACGCCTCTTCCCGGCAATTCTTGCGCTCCCCCTTGTGGCTTCAATTCCCCCGCATCTATAATGTCTACTTAAGCGGGGTCGGGGCGGCCATCCGTCGCTCACGGACTCCGCGGACTTTTTTAGCGAACAGACAACCGAGGGCCATGTCCGACCCACTAGCCAAGATCAAGAAAAAGCTCCAGGACGAAATCGACCAGCTCTCACACGAGCTCAGCGTCGAGCTTCCTAAGGAGATTGCCGTCGCCCGCGCTCACGGCGACCTCTCCGAGAACGCCGAGTACAAATTCGCGAAGGAGCGCCAGAGCTTCGTCAATCTCAAGATCACCCATCTCAAGAAGCGCATGGGCGACCTCAGCATGCTGAACCTCACCAACATCCCCAAGGACCGCTCCGGCTATGGTTCACGCATCGTCGTGCTCGATCTGCAGCGCGACGCAAAGATCGAATACAAGCTCGTGAGCAGCGAGGAGGCCGACGCCGAGAAGGGCCTCATCTCCACCACTTCGCCCATCGGCAAAGCCCTGCTCAACCGCAAGGTCGGCGACGAAATCGAAGTCGCCACGCCTGCGGGCAAAAAGGAATTTGAAGTCGTCCGCCTCGTCACCATCCACGACGGCGAATAAACCTTCTGGCTGTTCCGGGCGTCCAACTGCACATAACCATGTGGGCCGCCTGTGAGGATTTATGAATTGGGGAGCAGGCCCGGCGCTCGGGCTCTTGACTGTCTTCGGCTATCTCTTTTTCCTGGCTGGCGCCAGGCTGGCGTGGCGCAGCCGTGGCGATTTCTCCGTGTGGTTCCAGGACGAACTTTCCTTTTTCCGTCGTAATTTTTCGCGTTATACGCCGGCCGGACCGTTCTACGCCATCCGCGAGGAATCGCGTTTCAAAGCCATCCCGGTTTCCTTTGTGCGCTCCATCACGCGCTTTCCGCGCCGCCGCATCAACGGCCCCGCCATCCTTCTCTTCCTCGGCTTCCTTCTTTTCGTCCTCGATTTCTTTGTCTGATGCCTTTTTCCTCTCTGCGAACTCTGTGCGCACTCTCCGCGTCCTCTGTGTTAAATCTTTTCTCTTCATTTCTTTGCTTCCCTGCCTCCCTGCTTCTTTACTTCTCGCCAACCCTTTGCCATCCTCATTTCGATGAAACCATCTCTCATCGTCCACGGTGGCGCGTGGAACATTCCTGACGAAGCCGTTGATGCCTGCAAGTCCGGCTGCCACCGAGCTCTCGCTGCCGGCTGGTCCGTTCTTTCGCGCGGCGGCTCTGCCCTCGACGCCATCGAAGCCGCCGTCATGGTCCTCGAAGACGATCCCGTCTTCGACGCTGGTTACGGCTCGCATCTTAATCTGGACGGCCACGTCGAATGCGACGCCATCGTCATGAACGGCGCAACGCTGCGCGCCGGCGCCGCCGCCACCTTGCAGCGCGTCAAGAATCCCATCCAGCTCGCGCGCAAGATTCTGGAAGATTGCCCGCACATGATGCTCGCCGCCGAGGGCGCCGAGCGCTTCGCAAAACAACACGGCATCAAGTTGTGCAAGCCTGAAGAATTGGTCAGCGAAGCCGAGCGGGAAGCCTGGATGAAGTGCAAGTCAGACAAGCACGCCGCCGAGCATCACCGCGGCCACGAACAGGGAACTGTGGGCGCCGTGGCTCTCGGCGCCAACGGAAGCCTCTTCGCCGCCACTTCCACCGGCGGCACTTGCTGCAAACTCCCCGGTCGCGTCGGCGATTCGCCGCTCATCGGTTGCGGCTGCTATGCGGACTCCGAAGCCGGCGGCGTTTCCTGCACCGGCTACGGCGAGGCCATCATGAAAGTGGTCCTGGCCAAATACACCGTCGATCTTCTTCGCGGTCCCGCCACTTGCGTGGATACGCCTCCCAACATTTCCTGCGGAACCTCTACCGCCGATCTCGCTGCACGCGAAGCGGTCCATCTTTTTGCAAAGCGCACGCATGCCACCGGCGGCCTCGTCCTCCTCGACCGCCACGGCAATCCCGGCTTCGCGTTCAACACCGCCCGAATGGCCTACGGTTTCGTCGCCCCCGACGGCTCCTTCCTCACCGCCGTGTAGCGTTTCTTGTAATGGCGCGTCTTAGACCCGTGCTTTTGAATCTCTCCCGCCGCGCAATCGCTTTGCCTTTGGGGATGCTAGAATGTTGCCCCACCACTGGAGGAAACCCCATATGCCTCCCACGTTTGCGAACGGGAAAATCTGCTACATCGAAATGCCCGCCACGGACATTGCGCGCTCGGCCGAATTCTACAAAGGCGTCTTCGGCTGGAACGTCCGGAAGCGCGGCGATGGCAGTACCGCTTTCGACGATTCCGTCAACGAGGTAAGCGGCACATGGGTGCTCGGACGCCCGCCGTCAGGAAAGCCCGGGCTGCTGTTTTACATCATGGTGGACAGCGTGGCCGCGACCGTGGACGCCGTCGTAGCTCACGGCGGCGAGATCGTCCAGGCCATTGGCGCGGACGCCCCTGAGATTACCGCCCGGTTCCGCGATCCCGGCGGAAACGTAATCGGCCTCTACCAGCAACCCGGCTGACGTGAATCATTCCCTTTCGAGGCCGCAATGGGAATCTTGACCGAAGATATGAAGCGCGTGGTCAACGAGCAGCGGCTCGGGTTCGTCGCTACGGTATGTCCGGACGGTACTCCCAACTTGTCGCCCAAGGGAACGACCGCGGTATGGGACGACGATCATATCGTCTTTGCTGATATTCGCTCTCCCGCGACGGTCTCCAACCTAAGACGCAATCCGTCGACGGAGATCAATGTGGTCGATCCCATGGTGCGCAAGGGCTACCGCTTCAAGGGCGTCGCCTCCGTCCTCACGGAGGGAGACATGTTTGAACGAATCCTGGATTTCTATCGCGCGGAGCGCAACCTGGACGAAAGCCGCATTAAGATTAGGTCATTGGTGCTCGTCAAGATCGAAGAAGCCATGCCAGTCGTTTCTCCCGCTTACGATTTAGGCCAGAGCGAAGAGCAGGTACGAGAGAAATGGCAGCGCTACTTTGATTCGCTGCAACGCAATATCCCCGCCACCCACCGGGAGGAAACGTAATCGGCCTCTGCCAGCAACCCGCCTGACGCCTCTATAAAACACTGCGGCTTGTTGTATCATCCTTCGGCGCGGACGCCCGGGAATCGAGGCTTCCAGGAAAGAGCGCTGCAAAATGAGAGTTATGAGGGAATCATGAAACGAACAATGATTGTGCTTGCCATGCTGATGATAGCTAACTTGCTTGCGGCCTTCATGCTCTCTACGGCTCCGGCGCAGACGCCGCCGCCGCCGCTGGTCTCTCCCGACGTTCACGCCGATAGAACCGTCACGCTCCGCTTCCGCGCTCCCAACGACAAAGAAGTCGCCGTGTCGATCGAAGGCTCCGCCAAGCCGCTGCCCATGCAAAAAGATGATCAGGGCGTCTGGAGCGTGACCACCGAGCCGCTCGCTCCCGATTATTACGGCTACACCATCATCGCCGACGGCGTGGGCATGTTCGACCCTTCCAATCATGCTATCAAGCCCAACTTCCTCTATCGAGCCAGCGAGTTGCATGTTCCCGGACCGGCGTCGCTCTCCTGGGAGATTGCCGCAGTGCCGCACGGCGAGATTCATCATCATTTCTACAAGTCCGGAGTGGTGGGCGATGATCGCGGCTACTACGTTTACACGCCGCCCGGTTACGACCCGCGCGCAAAGCAAACTTATCCGGTCCTCTATCTGCTGCATGGCTTTAGCGACGACGCGAGCGCCTGGACGGCGGTGGGCCGCGCCAACGTAATTCTCGACAACCTGATTGCGCAAGGCAAAGCCAAGCGCATGCTGGTCGTGATGCCGCTGGGGTACGGCGCGCCGGAAGTTCTTCTTCCCAACTCCGGAGTGTGGCGCGACCGCGCGATCACAAAGCGCAACTTCGACAAATTCCGCGAGGCCTTACTCACGGAAGTGATTCCGCGCGTGGAAGCCGAGTATGCAGTGAACAAGGATCCCAACTCCCGCGCCATCGCAGGCCTTTCGATGGGCGGCTCCGAATCTTTGCTGACCGGCTTGAATAACTTGGATAAGTTTGGCTGGATTGGTGCGTTCAGCTTCGGAGGCATAACCGAGGAGTTCGACAAGGAATTTCCGACGGTGGATTCCAAAGCCACCGAGCAATTACCTTTGCTATGGGTTGCGTGCGGCACGGAAGACCGTCTGATCGACATCAACCGCAAATTCCGCGCCTGGCTGGCGTCCAAAAATATCAAGCACGCGGACATCGAGACTCCCGGCATGCACACGTGGATGGTGTGGCGCCGCAATTTGACGGAATTTTCGTCGCTGCTTTTCCACTGAGGCTCGCCATGAAAAAAATGAACACCATTTCTGGAAGAACGACGAAAATGGTTCTCGGCTTTGCGCCGTTGGTGATGCTGCTCGTGGCCGTGGGAGCGTCATCGCAAGGACAGGGACAGATTTCTCCGCACGGTATAGTTACGCCGCTCGCGAGTGCCCATCTCGTTTTCGACGGCGAACCCGCATGTCTCAAAGTTGCCCGCGAGAACGGCGATCCAGACAAGGGTCCATCCACTTTCCTTCTCGAAGCTCCTTCCGGGTGCGTAGTTCCCGCGCACTATCACACCGCGGAAGAACAATTGATGGTGGTCCGGGGCCCCGTGCTCACCGGGATGGACGGCATGGCGGAAGCGACGCTTGGCCCCGGCGGCTTTGCCATGATGCCCAGCAAAGCCATGCACTGGTTCACCTGCAAATCAAAGGATACTTGTCTGATGTTCGTGACGTTCGACCGCACGTACGACATCGTCTGGGCCAAGCCGCAGAAATAACCGCTCAATCGTCGTCGTCTTTTTTGGCGCCGGCGGTTTCGTCCTCATCGAGCCTGGCGATTCCAAGCCGCATCGCTTGATACGCGGGAAGCTGTGCCGCTTGCGGAACGTTTGATCCGGTTCCGGTGCACGCGAACCAGATCACGGCGTTCAAAACTGTCGGGTCGGCCATATCCGCGTGCGCAAAGTTTTGCCGGTTGGATTTTTTCATCCACTCGGCAGCGGTTTTGTTTTTCGGCTTGTGCGTGATCAAGTTGTCCGCGGCGATAGTCGGCAACACCGCTTTGTACGGCGTCAAGTCTGGCGTCTCCTGGAAAATATCCATGGGCACGGCCGAAGCATCGAGCTGGTTCATGGGCGCGATTCCCAGCAGCAGCTCGATGGTGCGAATCATGCTGACGGTGTTGTGAAATTTGTGAATCAGCGCTCCGGGGCGATTGTAGGCGCTGATCGCCAGGCCTACGGAGCGATGCGAATCGACGTGGTCGGGCCCGGCCTGCGCGTCATCTTCGATGAGGAAAATGGCGGTGTCTTTCCAATACGCGCTCGAAGAGACCGCTTCGACGAGGCGTCCCACGGCGTAATCGTTGTCCGCAACCATGAATTGCGGCGTGGGGAGGTCATTTTTCATCCCGGTGGTGTGATCGTTGGGAAATCGCATAACGGTAAGTGCCGGCATAGGATCGCCGCGGCCCGCTTCGCGTTCGGTGATGAAGCCGCGAAACTCCGCGAGCCATTCGCCAAAGCGCGAGTTGCCGCGGCAATTCAAATTGGCGTTGTCCTGAGTCACGGCGGCATCGGAAGAAGCGGAGGGATCAAGAGCCGCTTTGTAGCAGTCGGCGGTCATGCTGTCCGGCGCGGTGACGTCAAAGCTGCGAAAACTCGTGCTGTGATGCTTTTGTAGCGAAGCTTTGTTGGGAATGGCGCGCACGGCGGTCGAAACATCGGGATAGGTCTTGTGCTTTTTTTGGCCGGCGGCTTCGACGTCCTTCGCCGAAATCACGGTTACGAATTCGCCGTAATTGCGGTAGGTCAAACCGGCGCGCGCTGCGGCGTCCCATAGATACAAAGTTTTGGGCTCGGCGAGATCGGTGAAGCCCTGGCGATAAGGAAGATGTTTCTCCAAAAGATTTGTCAACGCGGCCAGCGCGTCACCGTGGAACTTGCCCAATTCCAAATCTCCCGGCGGCTCGTAATCGGGAAGACGGTTGTAGCCTTCCCAATCATAAGTGCGGCCGCGGTCGGAATATTCCCAGCGAAATCCTTTGTCGACGTAATCGGTGGAGAAGGCGGCGGTGGCCCAGTTGTGCCCGTCGGGACTGGCTTCGGAATTTACGAAGAAACGGTCAAACAAACCGAAACGCTGCGCAAGCGCGTGATGGTTCGGAGTTACAGTTTGCGGGGCGCCACTGGGGCGCTGCGCGGTGGCGCCGTTTCCGAAAATGGCGAAGGCGGGCTCGCCATCCGCGGCGTGTCCGTCGCCGGAAGTCTTCACGTCGCCGAAGACCTGATCGTAAGTACGGTTTTCCTTGATGATGTAAATGACATGCTGGATAGGGCTTGGTCCTGGAAAGAGCCTCGCGGGCGCAAAACCCAGCAGGCCGTCGTTCTGCAAAGTTTGCTGCGTGTAACGCGAGAGCGCCGGCAAATCGGGCAGCGCGACCACGCTGATGTTTCCAGAGACGATGGAGCCGCTGTACTGGCCACCTTGGCGATTTTTCTCTGGATTCGGAGGAAAGGCGGCGTTGGGTGGATTCGGCGTGAATCCGCTGTTGCTCACGCGCATCGAGGATGGCTCGAATCCGGTTCCTTTTCCATTGCCGATGAAAAGCTTCCCGTCCGCGACGGCGACCGCGGACGGATATTGGCCGGTCGGAATAAATCCGAGGATTTTCGATTTCGCGGCTTCGGCGATTTTGTCAGCTGATTTTGCGCCGCGGGCTTTTTCGGAAAGCGCGACCAGGGCGACGGCGTTGCTGTGCGCGTTCGCGACATACAGAGTTTTTTCGTCGTCGCTGAGCGCGACAGCCTCCGGACTCGCTCCGGGCAAGGCGTCCTCGGCGAGACGAACGTCGATTCGCTCGATTTCCTGATCTGCCGTTGTGTCGATTACGGAAACGCTGTCGGCATTCGAATTTGCCACAAAAAGCCGCGTGCCTTCGGCATTCGGAATCATCGCCGTTGGATGCCGATCGACAGGCAGGTATTTCCGCACAACGATCTTGCCGCCGAGCGGAATGACCGCCACCGAGGAATCATTCCAGCACGAGACGTAGGCGCGCACGTTTTTGCCGTTCCCCAGCACGACCACGCCGTAGGGATAAATGTTCTCGCTCAATTTTCCAGGGTGATGCAAATCGACTCTCTCGATCTTCTTGGCCCCCTGGAGATGGCGGACAATTGTGACGCTGTCGCCCAGGTTGTTGGCCGTCACCAGCATGGCGCCGTCCGATGTTAAGGCGAGACCCGTGGGATAGAGCGCGGCTTTTCCACCGTTGTAGTCCTTTGCCGAAACTTCGCCCGGCTTGCTGATTTCGAATGAGTGCGCTGTCACTTTGGTATCCGGTCCCCGCGATTCGGGCTGGACAGGCGGCGCAGCTTTGGGATCGAAGCGAAAAATCCATACTTTGTTTTCGAATCCGCCGGAGACGTACATATCAAAAGTTCCATCGGCGTTGGCGGCAGCCGAAAACGCAAGGCCGACGTTTGCGCTTTGCGGTGTGGGGAAATAAACATTTTGGATCACCAGCGGATCAGGCGTCGCGTTCAGGTCGATCACCGCGATTGATTGCTGGGCACGATTCGTATCCTCGCTGAACTGCACGCCGAACCCGCTGTTGACCACAAGGAGGTAGCGGCCTTTGCCTCCGCGCCCGAGAGAATCCGGGCTGCGAAGCATCGCCATAGGCATAGCTCCGACTGCCGGCAGATGCGTGGCGCCATCGATTACCAGCGCGCCAGCCGGGGTGATGGGGCGGCCTTCTCCCGCTGGTTCTTGCCGGCACCAGGCGATTCCGCAAAGCCCAAAAACAATTACAAGAAGACCAGCACTCACGATTCGCGAATTCATATTCCTGCTTTCCCGATCCTCGAAGGTGTTCACGTTCACTATCCTCTGGCGCAGCCATAATCTACATGGAATTGAGTCTAAGGAAAAATTGTTTCGGAAATTTTACAAGAAACATATTTTGGACGCCGCCGGCTGGCAACGCATTTGACCGAAAGCGCTTCTACTCTTAGGATGAATCTGGCGTCTCTCCCAACCTTTAATAAGCCGCCAGCGGTCATTATGAAAACAAAATTACTATCCATCGCTGGACTCTTGCTCTTGCCGTTTGCCGCGTCGGCTCAGACCGCTGAAGAGATTGTCAAGAAGGCGCTTGACGCTCGCGGCGGAGTCGAAAAAATCAAAGCCGTGCAATCCGAACGAGTCAGCGGGCAAGTGTCCTTCTCGCGCGGAATGGCGGGCACCTTTGTAGTGGAGCTCAAGCGTCCGCTAAAGATGCACACCGAGATCACGGTCGAAGGGCAGAAAATTATCCGTGTCTACGATGGCAAGTCAGCCGGCTGGATGATCAATCCTTTCATAGGAAACAAAGAGGTTCAACCGCTGTCTTCCGAAGACCTCAAGAGTATCTCCGATGAATCGGACTTTGACGGGCCGCTGGTAGACTACAAGGCCAAAGGCAGCCAGATCGAACTGGCCGGCAAGGAAAAACTGGACGACAAGCCCGTTTATCGCTTGAAACTCACGAATAAGAACGGCGACGTGCGCTTCTACTTTTTTGACGCCTCATCGTTCTTACTTTTGAAGTGGCAGGGCATCCGCAAGACTGGAGAAGAGGAGCTTCCCTGGGAGTCCTTCTTTTCGGATTTTCACGAGGTCCAGGGATTGAAATATCCGTTCCGGATTGACCAAGGCAGTCCGGGCACCGAATTCAAGCAAACGCTCACTGCCGAAAAAATCGAGATTAATCTGCCGATCGACGATTCACGGTTCGGCAAGCCCGTGGCTGAAAGCGCCCCTGCCGCCGCGTCACCCTCGCCACCATCGTCCCCCGCGCCAGCTAGCCCGCCACGCTCGGACTAGTTGGCGCGCGAAGTGATGCTTACCTTCGAGAGCGGTGTGAAGGACGCAAGTGGTATAGATTTGCAATGGAATAGGTAATTCCGGCAAAGACAGTAACCCGCGGCAATTGTCCATAGGCGGCGACGTATGCTCCGCCATCGAGCACCAACCGGGACGACAGGTTATAGGTGGCGGCGTTCAGGAGCGTCATCGTCGCCGGCGTGGTTGCGTTTAGCCGGCTGAATCCCGCAATCTCCCCGGTATATCCCCATTTCCCTCGCAGAGGGCGGAAATAGGAGAGCGCCGTGAAATAGGCACGGTCAAATCCGCCCGACAAGGGCCTTCCCACAAATTGCACGCCTTCGTTGACGTCGAAATGATGCTTGCCGAAATCCTTGCTTACAAGGACTTGTGCCAAGTGTGCCATGGCTCCGACACCAAGCGCGGGCCGCGCCGTGGGGAGAGTGGCCACGTAGAGAACCGATAGAGTCGGGCGAGCATTTTTCTGCGGAAATAACTTGTACTTGAATCCCGCGCCGGAATCTCCCAGTCCCGCGGTACCTGAATCCCGCTCGATGGGGTTGTTGAGAAACCATAACTCGAGGTTCTTGACGGCTCCCCATTTCAAGAGCCCGTTGATGTTCTGGTGTCCTTTCGCGGCTTCAAAACCATATTCGACTTCGAACACTCCAGGCTGCACCATCTCGGCGGTTGATGCGAACGTGGGGCGGTTCGGCACGGCAACTATTTCGTCCTGGGCCGTTTGCCCCGCCTGCGCTTGAAGTGCCGAGGATTGCGCGAGACAGGTGAAGAAGAAGGCTAGCGAGGCCGATAGTCTGTGGAGTGTTCTCAATTTGTCCAGCAAAACAGCGAGAAACCAAAAG
>Ga0137377_10000777_pt1 | contig 20534 bp, 37 predicted proteins | sample SagtaG_22_FD_104815 | JGI IMG/M metagenome (GOLD analysis project Ga0137377, IMG submission 104815) | Vadose zone soil microbial communities from Sagehorn Ranch, Mendocino, California, USA - Sage2_L_40_16 metaG | ecosystem: Environmental > Terrestrial > Soil > Vadose zone | place: USA... | reverse complement strand
TCCTCAAAAGCATTGTAAGTTTTGTGGAACTCGTCGTAAGGTAGGATTTGAAGCATAGAAAACTTATTTCAAATCGGGATAATACCTTTATATCTACAGCAAGGGCTACTACTATCATAGGAAGTTAGATCCAACATGTGTCTTGATTGCATGAAAAACCGATCTCCTGGCTATGATCCAACATTATGTTTTACTGGAAAATATGATCTGCGAGGATGCAGAAAATGGACTGAAAACTGCACTCCGGCATGTGATTGTTCCGAGGTAAAAACTCTTGGCTGAACTGATTGGCATGAGTTTCACCGAAGAACTATCAGTCCAGATTCGCGCTTATGCCAAAAACCATAACTGTACTCGCCAAGAAGTCGTCAGAATTGCTCTTCGAAAACTATTTGCCGAAGCTCCGGAGCTCCAAAAACAATGACTCCAAAGTCTTTTGAAGAACTTCAAGATGAAAAAAAGAAACTTCTTGAAGAAAAGAAGAGGTTAGATTTAGAGCAAGAAGTCAAAAATCTTCGTAAAAAGACTAAGAAAAAGTCCATTTTCGAAAAGGCTTGGGACAAAATTTGAGTGAAATTAACAAAACTCAATTAGATATAGAACGTGCAGAAGATCGCGGAATTATCCACAGAGACTATGCTGCTCATTACTTCCGCTGGAGCTATGCTCTTCGATGGATTGACTACCAATCCACAGTTTTAGATTTGGGATGCGCTAACGGCATGCTCGCCCAGGTCCTCTACGTCAATAAATACAAGCCAAAACTCTATGCTGGAATAGACGTTCGTTGGGGAGTTTTGGAACAAATCAAAGAAAGAAAGGTCAACTTTCCAGTAGAACTTCACAATCTTGACCTTCGCCATAAACAAATTCCTTATCCGGACAAGACTTTTTCCAACATTGTTTCATTTGAAATGATAGAGCACATCACTTCAGATTGGCTTCCGCACATCCTTGAGGAAGCAAAAAGAGTAATGAAAGACGATGGAGTGTTTCTTCTGTCTACTCCCAATTTCAATGGATCTGCTGCTGCAAATCATGTTCATGAGTATCGAGAAGCAGAACTTCGGGGATATCTTGGGAAATTCTTTGAAATAAAGCATCAATTCGGTACTTTTGCTTCTAAGCCTGACATCTATCCAGTTCTAACAGAATCTGAACGCCAGATCTACGATCGTCTATGGGACTACTACGACAACAATGTCATGTCCAACATTTTCGCTCCACTATATCCTCATCAATCGAGGAACATTCTTTGGATTCTGACAAAGTAGAATTTAATGGTTATTATTGTGTTGATTGTGATTGCATATTGAATCTTAGGATGTACGAACTTCATGATCCAGATCATACATTTAGACGAATTTTTTGGCGGTATAGAGAATGATTTCTGAAAAAACTGATTTAGATTTTGCTTCTTCAGGAATATTTATTGAAGAACCAGATCCGATAAAATGCTTCAAACAACTTCTTCAAGAAGAAATTTCTTCAGGCAACTTTCTTCTAGTACATACTGACTTGAATCTTCTTGATTTAGATTTTCTTACAAAGTATGCTGACTTGTTTCGTTGGCATTTCAAAGATTCTCAGCGATCTCTTCTTACTTCAACAATTTCTAATTCTCAATATGAATTTTCCTACTGGAATAGGATTCATGAATATTTCAAAGTTGACCAATTGAAACAAGCAATACAAGAGCTTCATGACAATAAGCAATGCCGTCCAATATCTACTTGGAGTCCAAATGAAGATTTGCTTGCTTCTGGCATTATTCCTTGTCTTATGACTTTACAATTTTCTAAAGTAAAAGACCAACTGAATCTTACTGTAGTTTTTCGTTCACGAGATATTATTCGTCGAATGATTCCTAACTGGAATGCTTTGAAGATTCTTCAACAACAAACTGCTGATACGTTAAAGCTTAGAATGGGAAGCCTCTACGATGTTTCTTTGAAGTGGTTTTACAAGGATCTCGACTTAGTAAAACTTTCGGAGATTCTATAATGAACATTTTTCATCAGCTTCTTCGTCCGATTCTTCGTCTGAAATATGGCAAGAAACGTTTTCCTATTACTTGTTCCAAATGTGGTTACAAAGGATTAAGTAGGATTTTTCCTAACAAGAAGAACATTATTGTCTGGATTACTTGTACTAAATGCGGTCATGAAGGAGCAGTAACTTTGGACTCTAAAGGTCAAATGTCATGAAAATTCTTGAACCAGAACTTGTCCCAATTCAATTCTGGCGAAGACGTTCGCATCCTTTGACTTCTTCTGGCTGGGGAGAAGTTCGCAAGCAAGAACTTGCTCGTACAGGAAACAAATGCGAATATTGTGGTACTAAATATGATAAAGGATTGATTATTCATCACGAATATGAATTCAAAGTAGAACAAAGAGACAAAATTAATTCAGATGGATCAATTGATACTACCATTCAAAGATATGTTTCTGGATATGCTGTTTCTTGCAAATATTGCAACTTAGTGCTTCATTGGCAATTTGCTTCTGGAATCGGACGAAGCAATTTTGCTGTGCAACATCTTATGAAGATTCGCAATATGACTGAGGAACAAGCAAGAAATTTGATTCTTGAGAAAGTAAATCTATGGGTTGAAAGATGTAAAATGACTGCAGTTTTCGGAGATGCTGATAGATATCTTTTTAGATCTGATAACATTTACGTTGATACTCAGACAGGATTAGAATTACGATGACTCTTATTTGCCGTGGATGTGATGAAAAATGGGATGATGGAAGTTCTACTATCATGTTTTTTGTTTGCAATAAATGTAAAGAACATCTAATTCGGCAATCAAAGATAAATATAAATCTACAAAAAACCCCTTAGACCTTCCCGGGGGATTAAACTGTCTAAGACCCAAAGCGTTCAAGTCAACGTCGTCTTCGTGAATGCTTTCCGCGGAGTTTGTCCTGAATGCGGAAAGATCTTCTTTGGAGATACTTCCACAGAAGTCTTCTCTTCTCTCGGCGGACATATGTCTGCTTCACATAATGGACGGGAGAAAAAGCAGTGACAAAATATAAATTCAAAGTCAAAGGACGCAATTCTTCTTCATATGTACGGATTCTCTATAGACATAGTACGGATCCTCAGCCTCTTGTTCTTGAAGTCACTGGAAGAACTAAAAATGGAAAAAGTTACACTGAAAGATACAATTTGACTAATTATCAAGGTCAGAAGCTTCATGATGATTTGAAGGACCATTATAGAAGAAGAGAATTAGATGAAATGAGGAGTGCTGAAGAGTGAGTTCTGAAGAATTTAAGTCTAAAGTAGCAGATGAACTGAAAAAGTTCGACGAAAATGCTGCTAAACCTCCTCCAACTCCTTTAGATGAAGAACGTTTGCGTCGGCAAAATCCTCCATTCCATAATGATCCTGACAAGATCAAAGAATTTCATTCTTATCTTGTTCTTCGAAGAATCGAGATTTGCAATTTTTGTGATTGGCGTAATCCAGATTTTCCTATAGAAAATGTAGAGAAATGGAATGGAGTAAATGCTCCAGATCTGCTTTCTCGCATGAGTGATCCATCGTCTTATGGAAGTTACTCTGGCAAAAGGCAACAACGTGTTGCTGATTACTTTAGAGCTCGAGAACTTGGCTGGTCTCATGAAAAGATCAGCGGTATTATGGGACGTTTCATGAATGCTGGAACTCTTGATGATTACAAGAACGTCTATGATAACTGGAAACGAAGTAAACAGGAGTCAAAAAATGACTTACAGATTTAAGGTTAAAGGGAAACATGATATAGAATTTCCTGCTAGTGCAATAAAAGTTATGGTTAGTTGTCCGAACTGTCATAAAGCTTTTTTGAAACTCTATAAACATTCCAATAAACAAGGAGGATATTATGAATGTCCTTCATGTGGATATGGAGAGGAGCAAATACCAAGTTCTCTTAGTCTTACATTAAATCCTAAACAGGAATCAAAGAAATGAATCAATGGAGAATTCCTTCAAAACATTTCTATTGGCTTGCTAAACTTCCACGTGGACAGATTCCTTCAAACTCCAAGATTTCTCATGGAGGGGTGGTGGTATATTGAGCGAAAATAGTCTGCAAGCGTTTGTCCAAGCAGAGTTAGCAAGGTTGAGTCAGCAGCGCCAGCAAGCAATGACTGCTAAAGGCATGCTGCCATTTCTTGCAACTGTCGTAGGCGAAACTGTTGTGAGACTGCATCCAAAAATCCCGGGAGACTATGATGGTGGAGGCGGAAACATCAAGAAGCTTTTCACTGTCACTACTCCTAAAGCTCCAGCGACTGACAGCAATGGCACGATTGACAAGGAATGGTCCACATTGAAGGAGTATGCATGGCCAGTCAATCCTAAATCGCCACTATACAGAGAAGTCCTTGAGCAACTCAGCAAAGCTCCAGTAAATCTTGCCATCGTGCGTACAGGCAAGGATAAGACGGACACTCGTTACAGCATTCGAGTATTGCCAAACTGACTTTGCCTGGCTAAAGCCCCTGAAGAGCTGGTGAAATTCCAGCGAAACCCTCTTTTTGGGTCGGGTCTTCCATGCGGGCTATAGCGTACCAGGAGAAAACGCTACTCCACATTGTTGCTATGAGAGCAACTTTGCAAAACTTCAAGCATGGAAGCCCTCATATCAGAAGAGTATCTTTATATCTACAATCATACCTATGGTAGGTAGGAAAGAAAAATGCTACAAAGTAAACTCGGTCTTCAACTTGAACAAGAATGGAAACTCTCATTTCGTAGGATAAGAGACGATATTGCTTTCAATGCCTTTAGAATCCATAGGCAATGTATTTCTATTCAAGAAGAAGTCAAACTTCAAGAAGTCCTCGATCGTCAAATGGTTGAAGGAATGGGAGAAAAATGGTAGAAGAGCAAGTTTACGTTGTTCCAAAAGAAAGTATTGCTTTTCCTTACTGTCCTGCATGTAAGCATCTTCGTCATCTTCCTCGTCCGTGTCCATACGTTACTGCTAAATGCCCTTGTGGATGGAAGAAATAATGCAAGAGAAAAGAATAGCTAAGTCTCAGCTTGAAGCTGATCAACGATATCATGAAGAAGAACATGACAAAATTCAAAAGTTAAAGAATACAGAAATAGCTGAATTGCGAAGAAAGTACAAATCTCCTTTTACTATTCCTCAAATGCTTGAAGCTGCTTCAATTCAAAACAAAGATGTCCTTGAGTATATGGAGCATACTGGGCAAGTCCCAGATGTGCGAGACGTACCGAGCATGAGTTCTGATCCGCAGCCATTCGACAAAGCTCCAAAAGTATTTCCAAAATACATTCCAGGATCTTCTTGTATCCAAAAAGACCAAACTCATCAGTATTTCAAGAAGGGAACTCGAGATATTTGCGCCAAATGCGGTTCTTCAAGAGTGTCTAAGCTATGAGTGAAGAAATAGAAAAACTCGAGAAGATTCTTCTCTGTGCTGGAGCTGCGTATTTCAGACTTCATTCTGAAATCAGAAGAATGCAATTAGCCGTCAAAAATAAAGAATTTTCTTATATAAAAACTGCTTCTCAATCATTTAATGATGGAGTTCTAAGAACTCTTGAAGAGACAGATTCTGAAATGCATGAATTATATTCTAACATGAAAAAGATTTTTGACATGATTCCTAATATAGATGAATTGATTAGAAAAATAAAAGATTCTTCTGAGGTTGTTTCATTATGATTGGAAATGGAAAGTCTCAAACGCAATTATGGGTTGAAGAATTTCATAAAAAGAAAGGTCATCTCGTAAATACTTATTTCAATAGAAATGATGCTTTGTTCAGAATAAGACTGATTTCTGAAGAATTTTCAGAGCTTGTTAAAGCTGCAGATTTGAAGAACATTATTGATTTCATTGATGCTCTTGGAGATCTTGAGTATGTCGTTAACGGTACTGCTGTAACTTTTGGTATTCCTCTTGAGGAAGTAATTCGAGAGATTCATTTGTCAAATATGTCTAAAGGAGAAAACTTTGAAGGCAAACCAGTCAAAGGTGATAATTTCCATTATCCTAACTTCAAAACTGTTATTGCAAGGATGCTATTAGAAGTGAATAAGCATTGATTTGTTTTTGTGGAACTTGTGGGTGTGATTCTCAAGAAAATTGTTTTAAAGATCCTTCATGTGAGTGTTGCACTTATGTTAGTCAAAAAGGCGAAAGTAAACATTCTTCTGTAGGTGATGAAGCTGCAGATTAATTTTGAAATGCTCGATCTTCTTAAAGCGAATTCTGAAGAAAAGTGGAATCTTCTTAATCAAGTTCGTGATGTGGTCCAATCCTGTTCTAAGTGTCCGAATCTCGTCATATCTCGTCAATTGTATCCTTATGGAAAACCTACTTTTGGATTTGGAAATCCGAACTCTCCGGTCTTCTTTATCGGCGAAGCTCCTGGTAAGTGGGGATGTGGAACGACTGGAATTCCTTTCACTAAAGACAGATCTGGAGAATATTTTCGTAAAATCTTGAGAGAAGAGCTTGGTCTTAACTATGAGGATGTTTGGATTACTAATGCTGTGAAGTGTTGTCCTCTTGACAATAGAACTCCGGAAGCTGAGGAAAGAAGTAATTGTTATCCTTATCTTGTTCTTGAACTTAGCATTATTCAACCTTATGTTATTGTTCCTCTTGGATTTTCTGCCAGCAAGGTTCTCTTTTCTGGGGTGGACGAATTCAGCCGTATACGAGGCAGGGATATTTCTTCTCGTGATCATAGAATTTCTGGCATTCGCTCTTCTCATTATTATACTACATTTCCTCTTTGGCATCCTGCATTCATTCTTAGGACTCCGTCTCTTGAAGAAAAATATCGAGCGGAGTTCAGAATGATTGAGAAGATCGTAAATCTTACTATGGCTATTGCTAAAGGAGAGGAAAGGAATCCGAGACTAAATGATCCTGAGTTGGACTTGATTCCACAACAAGAATATAAGGGATTTGGAAGAGGGTTAGGAGACGATGACAGAGACCTTTACTGATCCAACTCATACTTGTACTTTGTGTGGATTTACTGAACCTTGTATGGCAAGAATTGCTCATGACACTTCAGAACAATTACATTATTGTTCTAAATGTCTTAATCATTTTCGTGATGGAGTTCAAAAGACACTATGATTCGAGACAAAAAATTCTATGACTTATGCATGGAGATGGTTCAAGAACATGAGGAGAAATCTCAAAAATATGCTGGAGCAGATTCTGATCCTTTGAATAACTGGAACGAAGTCTTGTTCCTCATGCGTCCATGGAAAGGCTGCATGGCTCGTATGACTGAAAAATGGGCAAGGATGAAGCAAATATTTGGAGCTCCAATTCTTGATATTGGTGAAGCAAGAACTATTCTCAAAGAGCTTGCTGTGTATTCTATCATGGTAAGAGAACTTCTTGATAGAGATACAGAGGCAGTTTCATAATGGGAATAAATGGAAGTCATCCTGAAAGTCATAGTCATAGTGGAAGATCTATTCGCGCTCTTTGTCAATTATGCGGAAGATACTATTATGGAATATCTTCTCATGTAAGAAAAATTCATCATGCCAATATTACAGATCTTGAAGCTGAGGGAAAGTGGGTTAATGAAAGGTTTCCAGAGCAATGATTGAGTACCGCTGTCCTCAATGCGGACTTGTCTGGCATGCCGATCTTATTACTGAAGAAACTCCAGACGAGTCTGGAATAGTTGTAAGAATGTCATTATGCGACGGATGTTACGGAATGAGGAAGGAAGTTGAATAGATCTACTCAAAGAAACAAAATTCGTGGATGGTCTATCTGGTTTTCTGGAGCGTTAGTCATGTCTGGTCTCTGGATGATGGACGAAATTCAAACAATGATAACTTTTGGATGTAATCGTATACAAGATTCTTTCTGCGGTTATCCTATTCCGTTACTCGGCGTTTGGCCGACTTACAATGCTGAAGGTCTTGCTTGGTCAATGATTCTTATCGGATTGTTTGCTGGCTTCTGGTCTTCCGGTCTTCGTTGGAAGCATGCTACTCATTACAGGATTGTTACTCAAGAAGAGTATGACGAGATGTTTCCTAAATGATGGCAAAGCACGGGCGAGCAAAAAAGAATCGTCAAAAAGCCAAAAAGGTCATCAAGATTATGATAGAATTTCTTAACAAGAAAGAAACTATAATTGGATTGATTCTTGCTTCTGATTACTTAGAAGATGGTCAAATTGATGGATTCGGTCTTTCACAAATACAAATGATTTTGCAATTATGAGAGGAATAGTTACTCTTTGCGGATCTGTGAGGTTCAAGAAACATTTCGATGAAGTAAGCAGAGATCTTACGCTGTGGAGATATGTTGTTCTTCAGCCAGGAGTTTGGGAACATAATCGTCTTCATCTTCAAGCTGGAATTTCTGATAAAATGAATCTTGACAAGCTTCATCTTGAAAAAATCGACATGTCTGATTCTATCGTTGTAATTAATCCTCATGGATATATTGGAACTTCTACTCAAAGAGAATTAGATTATGCAAAGAAAAATAGCAAAATCATCTACGATCTCAATGATTATTGGATTTTGGAGAAACGAGGACTTTGATGACTTTCAAAGTAGATGATGTAGATCATGCCTGGAGAACTTTGGTTCAAAATATTGTTATGAGTGGAATTTCTGTTTCTCCACGAGGGCTAAAAACAAGAGAAATTGATAATGTAATTCTTGAATATCCTCGTCCAGGAAGTTACTCCTTCATAAATGAAAAACGTAGAATCAATCCAGTGTTTCATCTTGTGGAATTATTCTATTTTCTTAATGGAAGAACTGACGGTTTGCTTGCAGATTACATTGATAATATGAAAAATTATGAAAATGAGCAAAATAGATTTGATGGAAGTTATGGACCATCAATATATGAATCTCTACCTTTTGCAATTAGCGAGCTTCAAAATGATCCATCCTCTCGTCGCGCAGTTATTCCAATAATTCGTTCTCATCATTTGAATCATAATAGCATCGATATTCCTTGTAACGTTTTTCTTCAATTTAGAATCAACAATGAAACTCTTGAGATGCTCGTAGTGACTCGTAGCCAAGATCTGTTTAGAGGATTTCTTTATGATACTCTTGAGTTTCAACTTCTTCAATATTTTCTCAGTAAAGTTCTATTTGCTAATGTTGGATGTTATTATCACTATATTTCTTCTCTTCATCTGTATGAAAATGACTTTTCTAATGCAGTTAAATCTCTTACAGTTCCGGATTTAAGTTCAACAGATGAACCAAAGATTCTCAAAGTATTCAATAATCAATATGATTTTTGGGACTATTCAAGAATGATAAATATTCAATCAGATCTTGCTGCAAATTGGCCTGATCAAACAAATGATTTCGACGATATTTCTCGTGCAATAATAAACTGGAAGCTTCGAAGAAAATGCTTATCTTCTGGATTGTATTCTGATTGGGTGAATTGGTGGCTTGAAAATAGATAGATTTTACTTAATGATTATTGTGTGTGGAATTCTTGGATTAGAATCTGGATATTTTGATGCTCAAACAATAAATAACATATGTTATTACGGTTCAATAGATTTATGTAATAAATTACGATTGTCCATTCAGCATTCTCCGGGATTCTATGGATCTATTACTTCTCTTTTCTTATTTGTATTCTTTGCTATAAATAACAAGAAGGAGTGGATTTGACTAAGTGCGGAAGATGCATTAGAGAAGCAAAGTGGCAAATTCCTGATACTCCTAAGGTTTATTGCTGGAAGCATGTCCCTAAACATAAGACAGTCATTCCGATATCTGTAGATGTTCGACAGACTCGACTCAGTTTGCAATGATGGCTTTATAATTATACGCTACGGTCTCTCTACTGCAGACGATATATTCATGGAACTTGATTCAAGCAAATCTTCAATTGACTTAGAGCAAGTTCCACGAGTATCTAATGTTGATTCTTCTTCTGAAGAGAAACAAGCTGACAAGGAAGCTAATCCTTACGCAGAGGAGAATCTTCTTGAAATTATTCGTGAACTTATGGATTCAAATAAACGTCTCTATGCAAAGTCAGTTCTTACTCCTAAAGAAGCTCAAGTTTATGCTAATCTTGCTTCATTCGGAGAATATCATCGCACTCCAAGCCTTATTTCTTATGTCAACCGTCAGCTTGAATACAAAATGTCAATTGAAGGAAAGAGAGTCGAGCAAATGATTCATCCATACAAGCGTGGAGAAGAAAACTCTCAACGTAAGTCTTTGAAGGACAAGATAATTGATTTGGGATGATTTTGGCAATAAAGAAAGGCTCTCGTTGGAGCAAGAAACGTTGGGAAGCTTCTCTTCGAATTGGTGCTCGTAAGGGTGGATCAAGATGGTAAGAATTCCTAAACGTCTACGATGGTGGTTCAAAAATAAAGATAATCCTAATGCTTCTACTGTGATTCATACTTCTGTTAATGGAAAACCATACATTCCTCGAGGATTAGAACGTCGACAGTTTCTTGAAAAAACAGCAAAAATAGCTGCAACTGCTGGACTAGGAGTTGCTATGGGAGCAATGTCTTTTCCTGCTTCTGCTTCTCCACAAACTAATTGGAATATGGGTCCAGGAAGTCAAGAAGCTGATGTTCAATTTCTAATATTCTCAAGTGGTTCGTCTTGGTATCGCAGGGATGGCGATACAGGAAAAATGGGAGATACCTCAGAGGGAGATTCTCCGACTAGTGATCCAATTCCGTTGATAAACCGTGCTATATCAGCTCTATCAGGATTTCATGGAGCCACAGTGTATGGAGCGAGAAGGATAGTCGTCAATGGCGATTTCACTTCCTCCACCACGTTAAACATTACAACTGGTCCTATCGTCTTCAACCACTATGGAGCATTCACTTATACAGGAACATCTTCAGCAGTGATAATAAATTTGATGTATACCTCATTTCCAGGAGGGTTTCCTCTTGGTAATATCAGTCAGGCTGATAATTGGATTCATCTTGGTCCTATCATTGGCCCGAATGTGACGAGTCCCTGGAATCAAAACGCTACAGCATACGGAGTAACTCTTTTAAATTATCTGGAAAGTACACTTGTTGTTGATTCAATTAACGGGTTTCAGGATTGCGTTAGAATAGACCTATCTGCGGCAGGAGCCATAGTTGCTGGATGCAGGTTCGTCTTCAAAACTATCGTAGCTTGTGTCAACGGGATTCATTTTGTTGGTGATGGTAATGGTTCTGGAGGAGGAGGACACACAGTTGATGCTCAAATATTTACATGCAGTGGTGCCGGAGTGTTGATAGACCTAGCGTCTGGAGCATCTTCGGAATATAATATGTGGACAGGAGTATGTAATACGAATACTTTTACGCATGACTTTGTCAACAACAACAATAGAGCGGACGCGGGAAGATCACCGCAATTGGTCATGTTTGCAGAGGTCAATTATTCACATTGCACGCTCGGCCCACTGGATGTCTTCATATCGGCAGGATCCTCGGTGCAGGCTAATCAGGAGATTGTGAGGTTCATACGTCTTGCTATCATGCAGAAACAGTTAGCTCAAGCATTTACTGCAGCAACTTCTCTTGCTGTCACGTTTCCTTATCCTGAGGTTGATACGAACTACGGGGTCCACGTTGACTTTAACGTCAACGTTGGAGGATATTGGATAACGGCAAAGGGAACTTCTGGATGCACCATAAATTGGGTCACGAATGCCACAGGTCAACTGAGTTATCATCTTTATAGGTGAAAACTCAAATGTGGAAAAGAAAAAGAATTCTTTTAGTTTCATCAGTGATTTTAATAACTATTGCATTATCATTAGAGACATATCAAGTGTTTTCTGGCACAATTCCTGGAACAGGAACAGTTATTTCTCAAGGAGGAACATATTCTGTTCCTAATGGAAGCCTTAAGCCAATAAATTCTTTAGCTGCAAGTTATTTCAATGCAACTGGAATAACTGCGAATAATACTATATCATTTGATGTTCTTGGATCAGAACAAAGTGAACCTAGCGGAGGATTAGTATATAATGTTACTACTACTGGAACTATTACTGTGACTTATTTGGGATCTCAGCCAAGAGTCATATGTGGATTTTGTTCACAGTCATATAATGGAAAAAGAGAAGTAATCAGTTATTCTGGAAGTATATCTGATACTTTGATTGTCATATGGACTGGTCAAGCATTTATTAATGAACCAAAAAAAGTTCTTCTTATCGATGATTTTCTTACTGGTCCATTGATTGATGGTCAATGGACAATAGATCTTTACCAATCACCATCAAATTCTCCCGGAGTATATTCTACTGTAGGATTTGCTTCTATGTCTGCAAAATCTACTTCAAATATTGAGACTATTCATGCTAATGTTCCAATATATAATCCATCCATGTATTCTACAGGCATCGCAGTGAAAAGAAAAATGACAGTTGCTTTATTTCCTTTTACTAAAGTAGAAAATCCTTCTACAGGAGACGTTAGAGTGGGTTTTGCTCCACTGTTTAGTATTGGATCATACCCTGGAAATACTCCATTTGGAACTCCTAATGTTGATGCTATTACTAATTGTAGTTCTGGAAATTCTATTGACAATATAGGAATTGAATATATGGGAATAGATATTTCTGGAACAGTATTTGCAAGAACATGTTTCAATAGCGGAAGTAATAGAAATATTATTGAGTCAAATCTTAATCCAACTTTTTATACAGTTTTTACTGTAGAAACTTATGGAGTGTTTTGTTCTACATGTATTGATAATGTTTTTACAGGTACTTCATGGGTTTACTTTAGAATATATCAAGAAGATTCTAATAGTATTGTAATAAGTTCTACTGATAAAAGCCTGAATTTGACTTCCAATATTTCTCCTTTATTTCAAAAGAGTTATGCATTTGTATCTCAAACAAATTCTAATTCTGCAACTACTAATCAACAGTCTTATATTGATTTAGTTCAAGTACAAAATTATGGAAGTCCAGTGTGCCTGTTTGGATGCATTCCGCCATTAGATCTTCCATCTGATGCATTTTCTTCATTATGGGCTACTCTTGTATCTTTTTGCCAATGGGTGGGATTTGGAGATATTGGATTTGGCGCATTTATATTATTCGGTATTATTGAGTCTACAGTTCTTGCTGCAACTTATTTTGTGATGAATAGGTTTGAGGGAGCTTCAACTCTTGTTCTTATGATAGAGTTTACTTCTATCTCTGCAATATTTCTTACATCTGGACTCATGGGAAGCATATGGTTGTTTGCAATGCTTATCACTGATGCATTAGTAGCATTACTGACATTTAGAGCAGTATTCTTTAGTGGTAGTCGTGGAGGAGCTATTTCAGAATGACTCTTGAAACATATATGATGATTTGCACTGTAGCTACTTTACTTATGAGCGCAATTATTCCCATGGGAGGATATGCTATTCCGAATGTAACTAATCCATGGAACGATCTTCTTGCAGGATTTGGAGCTACTCCTGCTTCAACTGGATCTGGAACTATTACTCAAACTCAAACTCCACAAAATGTGCAGCATTCAGCCGCATTACAGGGATGCGCGATGGGAGCAACTACAGGAGTCTTAATTGCTGCTGGAGGAATTGCATTTGCTGCATTAACTGGTGGAATTGGAATTCCTGTAGCTATAGGAGCAGTAGCTGTAGGATTGGGAGGAGGATGTCTGCTTGGAGGATATGTTGGTAATAGTTTTCCATCAACTACGTCGCAGTTATTCAATAGTATAATTTCAGCAACTGGTCCATTGGGAACATTTCTTCAAGGAATAGTTGCAGTGGAACAGTATGTCTATCCATTTATACAATTTGGGCTAGACTGGATACCATATGAAGCTTCTCTTCTTTCGTATGAGCCGATGTTTGCAACATTAATGGGATCTCTTGTTGCTATTACGTCATTGCTTTGGCTGATATTCATAGCTAAGCTATTCAGAGGAGTAGGGACTCTTGGATAAAAGAAAGATTTTACTTTCAATTTTTATTCTAATGATTTCTTCAGTAATAGTTCCTCAAGGTCATTCTGTTCCAACAGGACAAGGGCAGCAATTATTCTTTGATAATTTCTCTACTTCTCAATTAAGTCCTAACTGGAACTCTATGATTCCTGGTGGATCTGGCATAACAGGAAATTTGTCTCAAACGGGTGGATGGTTGACTATGACTTTACAAAGAACTTCTATTGTTCCTTTAGGAATAGTTATAGACAGCATTATGGCAAATAATATTGCTCCAATAATATCTTCATCCACTTCCAAACAATTTATATATTCTGTTTGGAGAATAATTCCATTCAATTTAACTCAAATTGGAAATAATCCAAATGCTAATAGTGCACAAAGAGACGCAGATATGACTTTTGGATTATTTAGCAATATCACTTCTGGAGAAGGGATAGGAATACAACTTTCTGAAGTAGATAGAACTTCTGATAATCTCGCTACTATATCTTCTTCTCAAAGAGAAGTAGCTGCATTATTTATCGATCATCCTCAGCCTCATGGAGTAGGAACTACTACTAATTGCTTTTATACTACTACAATGTTTATTACTCCATATCCATGCAGCAACAATTTTAAGGCTATTGTTTATACAAATACTAATGCTATAATTGATCTGAATACTCCTCATATTTTTACTTTAGAAATGAATCTTGCTAAAGATCAATCGAGCTGGGTTTCAATGCAAATAGACCAAAATGCAATATACAACATAACTCAGTCATCATGTTTTTGTATTGAAGGAACTGGAGAAATATATGGAAATCTTTTTCCATACATATTCAATGCTTATTCAGTAAATAATGTTGGACTTAATGGAGGGTATGTCAATCCAAATCAAAGTGTTGCTACTAATGTAAATTATGTACTAATAGACAACTATGTTCCGTCAACTCTTCCTCAAGGATCTAATCCTCCATTGAACACATCAAATAATCCTTTTAATGTTCCACAAACAAATAATCCTATATCTAATCCTTTTGGCGGAATACAACCGGCAAATATATGGCAATATTTTGCAAATGTCATCGGCCAAGGAGTTCCTGAAGGCGGAGGAAATTTTCTTATGAGCAAATTCTACTTTGGTGGAAGCGTGCTTTTCGCAATAACTGTAATAGTAATACTTATGTCACTGCTATTTACTCCAATAGGAAGAGTTACAAGTCCATTTATACTAAGCTTCATATTGTTTATTGATACTATTGCTAATTTTGTTCTTGGCACTTTGCCTTCATGGATATTTGCAGGAGTGTTGATATTCTTCATGGCGGTAATGGTTGGAACTATTCCTTCAACTATTGGAGGACATGGTAAATCGGGTGTGTAAAATGGGACAATATGATATAACTATTTCTATATTCAGTTTCGCTCCAATAGTTGCCGGAGCAATGGTTGGATTGATTTTAACGATTGTTTTATTTACATATATTTTACGTAAAGATCCAACAATAATGTGGAGAGCTCGTCATCTCAGCTGGAGCTATTCATTTTGGAAATCTCCTTCAGATGACATTAAGATCCTTCCAGTCATGGAAGAAGACATAGATCCGACATCTAATACTTTTGACTATATTCCTAAAGGCAGCAAGCAAGCATATACTCACTCGCTTAATACTACTGTTACTCAAGGTTCAGCAAAACTTCCAGCTACTAAAGATTCTGCTGAAAAAAGAACTAAAGAACAAGATAATCAAGATGCTCCAGAGTCAATGAAAAAGAAAACACGATTTACATACAAAGGACATCCAGCATTTATTCATTCATTTGATTCTTTTGATCCTCATTCGTTTGTTCCAAATAGTCTTGAAGCAGTAACAAGTCCAGCTGCAGTATACAAGACAAAAGATGGTAATGTGCGACGTCAAATTGACAGCATTAGAGTAACTGATCCTATACAAAAAACGAGTATTGGATTGATTATTCTTTCAGTTATAATCATAATTGCATTGATTGCGATGTATGGACAGAATGCTAACATTCTTGGATTTTTACAGTCTCATTTTCCAAGTTCTCCAAACAATTCAACTTCTACAACTCAGGCATGTCCTACAGGATACGTGCTTAATACGTCTGGAAGATGTGTGCCTCAAGTTCCAATACTAAATATATTTGGACTTCTTATTCCTTCAGTATCATTTACTTCAAAGAATTGGCGTAAGTATCTTGGATTCTCTAAGACTCAAGCAAGAATTTCTAGCATGCTGTCCATAATTTTCTTGCCAGCAGTGGCATTATCTTTTATAGTTTCTAAGCTGAATCTTATTCCAACAGTTGGAGACACAGAAAATACTGATATGGTCATAATTGTTACTTCAATAATCTTTTGGATAGCTATGTGGAAAATAGGATCTATTATTGGAGATAAGTTATTCAGAAGAAATAATCCATGGTCGAAGAATATTCCCATCAATAAAGCAAGAAGGCTTTTTAAGCTGTCTCGCAGACAGTCTACATATAAATTCTGGTTAAGAGTAGATCAAACTGTGCGAATAGAGCATTGGCTTGAGTTCTTCAAAAGTGATAGAAGACCTACTGCAATATTCATAGGAGTTCTTCCATATGCTTCCTGAATCTTTCATTTTTATTCTTTTTTGCTGGGGAATAGCTGTAGTGATGCTCGTTCTTGGAGATACAGATATTGCATTTGATAAAAATTGGCCTAACATAAAGATGAAGCTTGTTGGTATACTTTTTGCATCATTTGCATCAATTCTCAGTATTATTCCTCAAAGATATGATATTGCTACTTCAAGCAATACTGTGCAATTCTATAACCAAACTGTAGATGTATCGGTACTTTCTCCAACTTCAGGAACTCCTATAGATTTTACTCGATTCGTTATATCTATTCTTTTAACAGTGTTATGTTGTGCAGACTTCCTAATAACATTAATAGAGGATCCTGTATAATGCCATCATCAGCGTGGTTTTCATTTAAGAAAATGATAGAGACTATGAAGAGAGACTTTCCAAATAACTTTGTTGAAGGGCAAAATGGAGTAGATATGAACGAAGCTATGTTAACTTGGGACGAACAGGGATACTTAATGTTCGTCTTTCCATGTACAGATCCTGAACATGACAAGCTTCTAATAAAGAAAGTTCATAGACATATGAAGGACGGAATGTGGCATATTGTTCCAAGTCACCCATCAATCAGGGGGACATTGGAGGTGGTATCTCAATGAATAGATTTCTCGCATTTGGGTCATCTGTCAAAGCTCTTCGAATTGCTCGCTCAATGAATGGTCCAAGCCTTTCTGGTCTGAGGACTAACTCAGCTGGAGTAGGAAAGCTTGCCATACAAGTCGGCATTAGCGAAGTCATTCTCTTCGTCATGTACCAGGTTTTCGCAGGAGTCATCACCAATATCAACTTGACAGGAGTCTTCAAGGGAACCAACGGAGTTCTTGTCAACTTGGTAACATTGTTCTACCTCCTCGGAGCAGCTTTGACTCCTCTGGCGCTGGTCAAGCACGCCGGATTCCTATAAACCCACTGAAGAGTTGCTGAAATGCAACGAAACCCTCTTTTTGGGTCTGGGTTCAAATATGGGATATAGAATCAAAGTAAAAGTCGGACATAGAATTCTTTACAGCAAAAGCTATTCTTCTTTACATAAAGCTCATAAAGCCATGAAAAAAACCCATGGAAGTAAAAGAGTAGTAGAATCATGATTGAGCAAAAGAAATTCTGTCAATCATGCGGATTCAAAAATGATCCTTCTTCAAAATTCTGTCTTGACTGTGGAAAATCATTTTCAACAGAATCTCCTGTAGCTTCAATTAAAGAACACAGACATATTGGAAAGATAAATTCATTGCTGATAGTCTTGACGATATTCTCTTTCTCGTCTTCATTATTCATTTTCATTGGCGTTCCTCAATCATTATGGCTTACAGATTACTCTACTGCAATACAATTTGCAGGAGTCTCCGGACTTCTTGCATTTTTCTTTGCAGCATTACTTATGACAAGAATGTGGTCTAAGAAAAAGTTAGAGATTAAATCTTCTAATACTATTGTAAGAAAAAATAGAGTGCAAGAACTCTAATGTTAGTTTTCTCAATTGGTGGACAGGGAGACGGAAAGTCTATGATTAATGCGCATATAACTTACAAAGCATGGAAAGGAGAATATGACCCGATTTTACGTTATCATAATCCTCGTCCATTTTCACACCATTCCAATTGCGCATTGTATTTCTGTCATCCTCCAATTCGTACAATAGATACTTCTACTGGAGAGATGAAAGTAAAAGCTGGATGCAAATGTGTTTCTGCTCAAAAAAATGGAGACCTCAATCCTCTGGGACTTTTGTACAAAGTTAAAGAAAATCCTCATTATCTTGATTGGGTCAGCCTATTCTTTACTGAATTTCATAGATGGGCAGATTCACATTTGAGCATGCAGCTTCCAGCAAATTTGAGAGTCATTGAAGTGCTTCTTGAATATCTCATAGACGAATCTCGTAAAAGGCACTTCAAACTTATTATGGACTCTCAAACAAGAATGAAGATTTCAAATCGTATTCGTGATTCTGCGACATATGTCATTCTTTGCAAGAATTATGCTGAAGACAAGGAATCGTTGAATCCAGCTTTGGAGTACATCATTATTCGCGATTTACTTTCATGGAAACAAAAATATTGGATTTTTCGTCCTGGAAAACCTTGGGTCAAATTCTATGGCGGATTGTTCAATTCTTGGGAGACTCCTTCAAGACTTACTCAGGTAGAACTCGGCTGGGGAGGTCTTCCAGATATCTCAAAAGAAAACATTGATTCTTTAATAGGAACTACTGAACAAGACGCAGATGAAGCTCTCGAAGAGTCAAATCCATCGTTGGAAGTAAAACGAGAAGTGCAACAAGTAGTTAGATCTCTATGACAAAAATGAAATTCAAAACTGGACGTAAACGCACACTGTTTGTTACTCCTGGAAGAACTTATCGTTTGGCTATTCAAAAGAAGCATAAGGGAAAGAAACAACAGACTCGTAAGATCGTGAAAGAAGTGCATATTCCAAGGAAGTGATATATAAAAATGAAGTATAAGTTCAAGACTCGAAGAACTCGAATAAAGGAAGGATTCTTCAGAAGAACCCATGCTCCTCAAACTAAAGGAGAGATCAGGAACGCTGGACGGAATTTGACCATTGGACAACTGAATCGTCTGTTGACATTCAAGAGACGTCGCAGAGAAGCTGAACGAAAGGCTCTTCACATACCAGTAAGCACAATGCACGAAGAAGGAGAATCTCGTGGAGCAGCATATTCTCGTCATCTTCGAGAAAAGGGGATCTAAAACGGGATTCAAATTCAGGATAAGCGATAAAGCCAGAAGATTTGTTGGACGAAAAATTGCTGCAAACATTGAAGAAGGAAAAGATCCACAACAAGCAAAAGCTATTGCATTCAGCCAAGCTCGTCAGGAAGGATACAAGATTCCTAAACCGGATGAAAAGAAATGATTTTTCAGTTTTCAATGTGGAATAGAGCCTTTATATGCTTACCTATGTCTTCTATACTTGAGGTGTTAGAATGCCAAAGGGAAAGAAATCTGAATTTCCAGCATATGTCAAAGGACAGAGCTGTTTGCAGCAAGGACGGAAGCATAGCTTTGTCGCTCGTTCTTCTGGGAAAGGAGCGATCTGCAGGAATTGCGGATCTGCGATCTCTCAGAAGTCCTGGGAATCCAGGAATGCAAAGAAAGAAAACTAACCAGAGTATTTTCATCTCTGGTATTCCATGCGTGAAGCGACCAGAAGGATGACCTTCAGCCACAGATTGTCTTTTATGACAATCTCGCGTTTCGTGGCACCCCCTCAACCGATGGATGACGGCAAAAATGAAAACCTCGGCCATAACTAAAAAAGTGACGTTTGAAGACGTTGCGAGCATGGAAGCCGAGAGTGCCGGCGTTACCTTGGCGAGAGCTGAGATAGCGCATCCTCGGTCTGGCTTACAAAATGAATGTGAACAAGAAATTCTTGGCGGAATGTCCGCATTTCTTTTTCACCACGAGATAGATAAATTTTCTGAAACCAATGTTCTTCATATTCAAAGAAAAGGATCAGGGATGTGTTCTGATTGCGGAGCCTATTCTGAATGGTTGTTTAACTATGGGCCATTTCTTTACTGGAGAAAATGTTTAGAACATTTGTCTTCACATGAAAAAGAACTTCATGATTTATTTTGGGAATCTAACGAATGGTAAGATTTCGAGGATTTAGATCTAAAGTCTTTGCCATAGCTTTTCTTGCTTCATTGATAACTGCTACGACAATGACTGCTATTTCTTTATCAGCAGAAACTATTTCTTCCAGTGGAGGATTTTCATGCATTTCTCCAACATGCCAATCAGGAACTTCTTCATGCACTGTAGCTATTAATGGTAATACATGCTCAACTTCAACTATTACTTTTCCTGTTGCTTATTCAAGTATTCCCATTATTGGTCAAATAAATGAGACTCTTAATCCTATTACTCCTGTTCATGCTCAGTCTATTTCACAATCTGCAACTTT
>Ga0137377_10000766_pt1 | contig 20601 bp, 11 predicted proteins | sample SagtaG_22_FD_104815 | JGI IMG/M metagenome (GOLD analysis project Ga0137377, IMG submission 104815) | Vadose zone soil microbial communities from Sagehorn Ranch, Mendocino, California, USA - Sage2_L_40_16 metaG | ecosystem: Environmental > Terrestrial > Soil > Vadose zone | place: USA... | reverse complement strand
GCTGCCAGCTACGACACAGGAAGCCGATCGCAGTAGGGACGAGATAGAGCAGCGCTGTAATGATCGGTGCAAGGATTGGAGGGAACGGCCCGTACAGTGCGGCACTCGTAGAACCTGGCAACAGTCGTGTCCACAACTGCGCCGGTACCAGTGCCATTGTTACCAGTATCGTTTCTACGATCACCAAACCAATCACCAGCATGAACAGGCGTTTCTCTCGCTCTGTATTCGGTGTGCCTGAATGCAGCATAAACACATCCTTTAGTTTGTTGGTATGGGAAGCAACCCCGTCTGGAATTTAAGCATTAAAATGCGGCGCACCGAATCATCGATACGTTGCTGACTAATTTCTCCTGCAGCAATCGCCTGTTTGATTCCCTGGATCATACTGGCGACATCAGCGGGTGTAGTAGCTCCCATTAATAAATCTGAACCTGCCTCAACTGCCACTGCTGCGGCCTGTGCCTCTGTATAGTAAGCGGTAATGCCTTCCATAGTCAAGCTATCCGTCATGATTACGTCTTGAAAGCCTAGTTCATTGCGTAAGATGCCGGTCACAACTTTGTAGGAAAGTGAAGAAGGTATGCTACTATCTATCGCATGCACAATTTCATGCGTCACCATAATTGCATGCACGTTGCCTTGTTGAATGAGTGCCCGGTACGGAGCCCAGTCGGTAGCCTCCAGGTCACTCTTTGAGCGATACAGATCAGGTACGCCGCTATGTGGATCGACACGTACATCGCCTAAACCTGGGAAATGCTTGAGCGTGCCTGATACTTTGCCACTTTGTTGTAGCCCTTGCAGATATGCTTGCGCCATCTTCGTGACTAATGCGGCGTTGTTGCCATAAGTACGACCATAGAGTTGAGGGTTATAAACATTCGTAACATCAACTACAGGGGCTAGATTCAGGTTGAACCCGTAAGATGCGAGATCTTGTGCATCCTGGATTCCTGCAGCCATTGCCTTGTTTGGATCATTTGTCGCGCCAATATCAGCGGCGGGGGTCCGTGGACCATCCAACGCCTTCAAGCGGTCTACCGTCCCGCCCTCCTGGTCGATGGCTACCACCAGGGGAATAGAACTATTGCTCTTCATTTGCTGGATAAGCCCTTTGAGTTGCGCCTTATCGACAATATTATTATTTACGGTGAACAATAAGACAGCACCAACGTGGTATTGACTGATCATTGTACTGATATCCAGCGAGTAGGTGGGACCAACAAACTGGACGATCATCATCTGACCGAGCTTTTGATTGAGCGTCATATGTTGTACAATCAGGTTGATATATTGCTGTGGAGTCAATTGAGGTGTTGCTTGTGCTGTTACTCCTGGGGTTAGATTATGATTCAGTTCTTTTTTTATGATAGTGAGTGGATTACTATTATCTGTGTTGGCAGGGCCTCCAATTACGAATGACCAGCCCTGTGGACCAATGAATTGCGCATAACTAGCATTGATAGCATTCAGAACAAGAATCAAGAGCAAACCTGCGATTAGTATGGCTTTTCCGCGAGTTATACCTGCTTGTTGTTGCGCCTTCAACGGTATGGTTGGAGTTTCCGGCGTTGTACTTATCTCTGCATATGCAGGCATCTTCAGGGTATCAATTGCCTCAAAAGAGTCATGCTGCGAGACGCTGGCAGCTTCAGGACTATCTTTTGCGGATACGCTTGTGGCAGTTTCAGTCGAATCAGCAGGCCCGCATTCCAACGTGCCCGTTTTACCTGATGATGGAACAATGGACAGTTTTTGGGTCTCTTCTTCTCCAATTTCTCTACTTTGTTGCTTTCTATTAGATGTTGGGGGTCCTGCTGACTCCATACGATACCTCTTTCGATAGATGAAAAAAATAATAGCTTGATAGAGGACATTATAAGATCTCTTAATAAGGACGTAAGTGTGACCCGTTATGTTTCGATTGTATGCTCAATTCATGATCAACGATCAGGCTGGCCAGAAATGACCATTACTGGAGTAACGTACATTCCGTCAAAAAACTCTATGCAACGGCACAAATTTAGGACTGTTAGCTTTTTTGAGATCTTTCTATCCGAAGATCTCTCATGACAAAGGACTCAACCTGATTGATCGGAAAAAACTGCCCGCCATATTGCTTGTTCAACCATGCGGAGTGCGATATACTGTTTCTACCGTAAAACTACCAATACGGTGAGAATTGTAAAAGCAAGCTGCAACGCCGCTATCCTGCGGATCAGCAGTCTGATTAGGAACGTATGAAAGAGTGCCGTACAGGAAATGATGGAAGATCAGCGCCCTGTAACTCCCACAAACACGGGTAGAACTGTCGTTAATCATCGCTCAAATAAGCGTCTCGCCTTGTCTCGCCTTCCCCGTAACATACTGATCGGAGTTGGCGTTGCCCTCATACTCACCTGCATTGAAGGTGCAGTGTGGGTATTCAACCCATTTCATCTATTTGGCAGCGGTTCCTCTCATAACCTGCCTACCTTGTCATCCATCATGATACATACTCCTCTTCTGTGGTTCGTTCTGCTCTTGCAGGTGTTTGTAATGTGCGCACTGGTGCAATTCGCGGATAAACCATTGGCGCTACTAAAGTATATCAGAGATGTACAAAAATCGCAGGAGCAATACCGCGCGCTGTATACGCCGCTCGCTTCCTGGCCTGCAATCTATGAAACAGCCGTCATTCGCTATCAGGATACACCCGACCTTTCGATCCCAGGCCAGGTGCAGCATATCTCTTTGCTTGAGTTGGCTCAAAACCTGGGAAACTCCCCAACAGCCTCCCAATCCCATCAGCTCATTCTTGGCGCTCCTGGGGCGGGCAAGACGATCCTCCTCTACTGCTACCAGTTCTCAGTATTACAACGCTCCCGGCCCCTTATTTTTGGCCGTAATAAAATCCCGATGTATATTCCTTTCAGGAACTACGGTCTCTACCTGGAAGCTCATAATGGCGGGTATCCACAAGAAAATCCTGTTGTGGGAACTCAGTCTCTGTTAGATTTTCTTTGCACAAGCGACCTTGCAGGTGTAGGACATCTGTATCCTTTCCTGCAAAAATTGGTAGTGCAGGGACGCATTTTGTTTCTCTGCGATGGCTTGGATGAGATCGACGAGAAGTATCGGGCTGCCGTCAGTGTGGAATTGGCGGGGATGATGGGACATAATCAGAATCAGTTGGTGTTGACCTGCCGGGAAGTTGATTTCCAGGAGCAGCCACAACTCGCGCAAGCAGTGGCGGAAAACCTTGTAGCCCGTGTATATATCAACCCCCTTGATGACAATCAGGTGCGCGGCTTTGTCGAGCGCTTTATTAGGGAGCAGGACGCAAGTAAAAAGTGGCGGCATACTGCTGGTCAGGTCATGGAAGTGATCAACCGCAGTCATTTGCGTGACCACTGCACCAATCCCCTCATGCTTTTTGCCTTGATGGAGATCATCGATGATTTAGGGGTCAATCGTGGAAAGCAACTCGATACACGCGGCCAACTCTTGCGCGCATTTGTGCAATACCTCATACAGCATGCGATGTCTCAACCGCGATGGAGCAATGCAGCTCCAACAGAGCATGACGTTTTGCTCTTTCTAGGCGAACTGGCCTGTGCGGCCAGGTGGACGAATAGTAGCAATGCAATTCAAATACCATTTTCAGGAAAGAGGGGATTGCGGCCCGAAGACCTTGCAGACGGATTGCAAACCTGGCTGAGTGCATATCCCGCACGGAGCCTGCTAACCCTCCAGGCCGTAGAGAATCCATCAATGTCGATCTCCGACTCACAGGATGGCAGAGATCAGGCCTCTATAAATATGTTACATGAGCCATATAGTCTGGAAGAGTTAGTCAGGCTGCTGCAATTTGCCCAGAGCGCAGCCCTGATTGAGATCAGTCCGGGTGGCATAGTGAATTTCCGCCATGAATTGATCGCAGCATATTTTGTTGCAGAGTATTTTGTGGCTCAGGGAGAAATAGCCTGGGCAACAACCGCCAGTCAAGATGTAGCGGGGATGATTCGCCCCCCTGCAGCGAATTGGGATGTGGGGGCACAATTCATTACGCCCCTGGCGTTGTGGGCCGGGCTTATAGGAGACCCTCTAGAGTATGCTAAACGATTTGCAACGCTCGGACAGCAGAATCATGCTTTTAATTTGGAATTCCTGACGTTAGCTCTTGTCTGTATGGGTGTTGCATATAGTGCGCCACAGGCCGATAATGCACACCAGCTTGTATTACCTTCTAACCTCGAAGAAGCGGTAACTATCATCGTGCAAGACGGACAGTCAAGCGATGCCCTGGCTCGCCTTTTGACTCAATTTGCTGTAGAGGGTGCACAAGAGATCTACCAATCTCTGTTTCCCTTACTGGTGGTTGATGGCATTGAGAATTTGGTAACCCGGCTACCTACCGAAATTGTCCTCGATCTGTTCTTCAAACGACTTTGCGATATCGTTGATACTGCTGCATATGAAACGATGGTCAAACGTCTGGTGCGTGTCTTAGGGCACTTTGGTACAGTCGCGGTTCCTCGCGCCGCGGAATTAAGTCAATCGTCGCCTGGTAGAAGTGGTCGTTTGCGGTCTGCCGCCATTAATATCCTGGGTGGGACGAATGAGGGGAGTGCTGTAGAACCTTTAATTCTCTGCTTGCGCGATTCGAACCAATCCATTGTTGGACGAGCAGCTAATGCGCTGATTCGCCTTGGCCCAGAGCATAGCTTTACTCGCCTTGTACAAGAATTGGAGGATCGCACGCCGACCTCCGCCAGAGAGCAGGTTCATTGGACTGTTTTGCATATACTGGAGCGTTTTCTCAATGAGCCAGATCCTGCCCGCCAACTGACTCCCTCGCAACATCTGCGTCTCGTTACTGTACTTTTGCATGTACTCACCTCCAATTATGCGCCAGAAGACCAGCAGAAGGCTCGGGAAATGCTGGTAAGACAGGCACGCGATGCCGGAGTGAGTGCGGCGGGAGAAAGAGCTGTTGAGTTCCTGGTACAGAACCTTTCTTCTTATGACGATCCAATGGCTCGGGCTACCCTCAAGACGTTGAAGGAAGTTGGACCTGCTGCTACACCCTATCTGCTGGAACAGTTGAAGCAACAAACGCCTGAGGTGATGCGTATGCGCATTGTCGAAGTACTTGCTGACGTGCGCGACCCGCGTGCTTTACCTTATTTACTTCGTCTCTTGGATGATCCAGCACTGGTGGTTCAGCAGCAAATCGCGCAGGCGCTGCGTACCTTCGCGCCCGAAAGTATCTCCGGATTAATTACTTGTGTGTTGCATAGTGACAGTGATCTTGTGGCTGCCAGGGCAGAGCAGATTTTGGGTGATATTGGTGATGAGGTGACGATTCCTGTCATCCAGTCGCTCACCCCTGTAGTACCAGCACGCACTCATCTGTTGGTACAGGCGCTCGAGCGCATACGCAATCCCCAGGCGATTCCGGCGTTGATAGCCCTGTTGGAAAATCCCTTACAATCAACCCATGTTGACCAGTCGCTCCAGGTAGCTGTCGTACATGCGCTTGGACAGTTCTCCGATCAACGGGTAGTTGCCCCTTTGCTTGAGACGCTCACAAGTCCGAATGCGCTGATCTATGAGGGAGCGATTAACGCGCTAAGTTACCTTGAAGATATCGCTCTGGATGGTCTCATTGCAGCGCTGGATGGAGAGCTTGTAGGAGAAGGTCGGGAGGAACTTCCAGAGGGCTCTTCAATAGGGTCAGGAAGGCCCGAAGTTGCTCAGAAAACCGGGCTTACCTCTCGCATAGAGCGAGCCATTCTTGGCATGGTTCATTTTCCCGGTGAGCGGTTATTGGAAGTATTAGGAAAGGGGAGTGATGCGCAAGTTCAACATGCCATCACTATCTTTCTGGCTAAGGGAGTTGAGGCAGCGCAGGTACTGGTAGAATGTCTATTCCATTCCAATAAGCGTCTACAAAACAATGTACGATACATCCTTGGCGAGATGAATGGACAGGTAATAGTGCCAGCGTTGCTCGAAGTGCTGAACCACCCTGAACCAGCCTGGCGTGCGGTAATTACCGAATTGTTACTAAGACATCCTCGCGAAGCCATACCACCCTTAGTCGGTCTTTTGGACGATGATGAACGTGGCGATGCCGCTGAGGTCATCTTGTTAGAGTTTGGCCCTGTGGTGTTGCCATATCTGGTGTCCGGACTGGATGCTTTGAACAACCGGGCACAGGAGCGTTCTCGTCGCATTGTCGTGATAGTAGTGCAACAGATGCCGGAGTTAGTGAGTGAGGTTGTACAACTCTTCAATCTCTCACCTCCGCAACGTGCGCATGAAGCATTGTTGGATGTGTTGACGAATGAACTGGTTGATGTAAGTGTCCCTGCTCTTTTAGAGGGCCTGGAAGATGCTCACCTGGTAGGTGCTACATCTGAAGCTTTGGTGCGCCTGGTGAACAATGACGATACACGCAGCGAAATGGTTTTAAACGAACTTCTGGCAGCATTGCGCATGGAGCAGAGGCGGCACGGGGCTGAGATCACGCTGGTGGAGATTGGCGAAAAGGCCGTGCCTGGCGTTGGTAATTTGATAACTGATCCCGATACGTCGGTATCCTGGGCGGCGCAAAATATTCTCTGCGAAATGGGTGTGCCCGCCTTCTCCTTTATTTGGGCCGCGTATAGCGATACGAGTAATCGTGCTCGGCGGACAGCAGCTCGAAGCATTTTTCGTAGAATGCGCACCGTAGTCATCAAGGATGAACTCGTACAACTGTTGAAGAGCAACAATTCAGACGACATTTCAATGGCCCTTGCCTTACTCATTGAGCGTATCAACGATGAGACGCTCCGGGCAGATAGCGTGCACGAGATGATACCGGCGCTATTGGAGCATATACAAACCCATGCTGATGAGCGGGCCAGCCTGCGTATTATTGCCTTGTTGCTTTTGCTCGGTGGTAGTGCAGTCGTCGATCACATCACACAGGTGCTCTATGATTATCCGAACCACCAGCAGCTACTTGTCTATGCATTCCTGTTGCTGGGGGACGAAGGAGAAGAAGTGCTTTTAGAGATACTGCACGACCCCGCAGCGTCAACAATGCTGCGCGCTGAGGCTGCCAGTTTGCTTGGCATACTCGCTCCCAACGTCGATATTCGTGAATATGCCAGCATGCCTGGTGAGTACGGCCTCTGGGCTGGTCAATCGATGGGCATGTCCGGTGTGTTGCATCCTGATCGTCTGGCAATCTCGTTGCGTGCTTTAGGTGGCCTACTGGCAGGTGGTCATTGGGACGCCACTGAGCTGCAAAGTCTACGACTTCGCAGCCAGGAGCGGAGCTCTCAGCGCGAATTATATGATATTTTGCTCGGCTGGCGTTACGGTCCGCATATAACCACGCTTGAGAATGATTTACAGGTCGAACAAGAGGAACATAAGCAGAACATCGTGAAATTTTCTCAAGAAATCCTGGATTTGCATGGACAAATCTCAGATTTGGAACAGCAATTGGCGCAGCTACACCAGGAGCATGGCACTCGCGGTGCAGAATTGGACCAGGCCAATGAAAAGATCGAAGAACTCCAACATGCTCTGAACCTTGCAACCCAGGAGAAGCAATCTATTCAGGATAATGTGCAGCGTGCAACCCAGGAGAGACAGGCACTACGCAATAGCCTCCAGGAAATCACACGAGAGAAAGAGACACTAGAGGTGCAAGTTGCCCAATGGCGTCACTATGCAGATCAACTGGAGCAAGGATTGTCGCTGAATCGTCCCCAGAGCCCGAAGAAAAAGTAAGTCAATGGTGCCAGATTGAAAATACTTGTCTATTCGTATCAACTAGAGTATGATGCAGGAGGAAAATCTGCTCACAAGCGACATTCATCAATGGCATTATCACTTCTTTGGAGGACATTATGCAAAACCTCTTTTCGAGGATCAGTAATCCCGCTTTACGGCAAGGGCTTATATTTGGCATTATCCTTGGCGTCATTCTGATCGGTTTCAATTTTATCAGTGGTAGTCTTGGTGCTCTCGGCACTTATATCATACTGTTGCTTTATCTTATATTTGCTTTCCTGGCAGGTCAACGAGCTTCTCAAGAAACAGGAAAGCTTACAACGGGTCTATTAGCAGGTCTACTAACCGGTGTAATTAGTACCTTGCTTAATGCTCTCGTGCCAGCAATCTTTGCTTTTTTAAATTTTGATGCGATAGTGAAATCCTTACAGAACTCTGCAAAAAGCCAGGGTCAAAACCCCAGCTCAATCACTCCCTCAACCGTAGTAACTACTATTTTCATCAATATCCTGATCACTCTTGTGCTAGCAATTCTACTCGGCGTGGTTGGAGGCGCTGTTGGTGGTAATTTCGGCAGGAGACGTGCCCAGCTTCATCCACCTGAAGAGCACCACGAAGTGCTATTTGAGCCTCCTACACCCACTGCACAGGATGAGTCGCCCTCAGAGACTCCATCGGAGGAGCCATCTTCATCTACTCCACCAGCAGAGTAGTGTAGAGTTCATTGGAAAACGTTACGAAAATTACCTTATCAGACATATCGTTGCGCCTTTGGGTTGTGTAGCATATAATCCCTTTGAGTGGAGGTGTTACATGTCCCAACTAGCTCTTTTTTTGCTAGGCATCCCAAAAATAGAGCGTAATGGTGAGATCATCAACCTTGATACACGCAAGGCAATCGCCCTCATAGCCTATCTGGCTATAACCAAACAACGCCAAAGCCGCGATACCCTTGCTGCCTTGCTCTGGCCAGAATATGATCAGACTCATGCTCGCTCATCCTTGCGTCGTACACTTTCAACACTTAATAAAGCTATCGACGGACCCTGGCTAGAAATTGACCGGGAGCATATCAACCTGAATCTCAGTACCGGCATCTGGGTAGATGTGCATGAATTCCATAACCGCCTGGCCGAGTGCCGGTCGCATAATCATTCACTGACTGAGACCTGTTCCACCTGCCTGCACCTCCTACGCGAGGCAGTGACGCTGTATAATGATGATTTTTTAGCAGGATTTAGCCTACGCGATAGCCCAAACTTTGACGACTGGCAGTTCTTTCAAGCCGATGCTCTACGTCGTGATCTCTCAAGTGCGCTCGAACGCCTTGCGCACTGTTATTCTGCCACGGGTGATTTTGAACCCGCAATCGCCTATGGTCGACGCTGGTTGGGGCTTGATCGATTGAATGAGTCTGCACATCGCCTACTGATGCAGTTGTATGCCTGGAATGGTCAGCGGAGCGCGGCCCTGCAGCAATACCGGGAATGTGTCCAGGTACTCGAGCGCGAATTGGGAGTAGCCCCTTTGGGATCGACGACTCAACTCTACCAGGCGATCAAAGAGCACCGAGAAACCCCACTGCCTGTCACTAAACACACCTCATCTGCTGTTCCCGAATCGAAAATGGCTAACGCTATGCCGTTGACAACGAGTGCATCTCCAGTTGCTCCGTCCAATTCCCAATCTTTAACGCTCAATATCAACTATCCCCTGGTAGGCCGTTCCCATGAATGGTCAACATTGACGCAAGTCTATGACACTATCAGGACATCTGGACATTTGATCCTTCTAGAAGGGGAAGCGGGTATTGGCAAGTCACGGCTTGCCGGGGAATTTTTGGCTTATGCCCAGGCCAAAGGCGCAAACGTAATCGCAGCGCATTGTTACGAAGGAGAAACACAGCTTGCATTCGGTCCCGTTGTTGCAGGCTTGCGCGTCACTCTCGCGCGAGAAGATGCTAAGCGCAGGCTAGAGGATATCCCATCTCCCTGGCTGAGCGAGGCCGCTCGATTACTGCCAGAACTCTTTGCATTACGTCCTGGCTTGCCAACACCTTTACCACTCGACAGCCCGGGCGCTCAAAGTCGTTTCTTTGAAAGCCTCAGGCAAATGTTACTTGCAATGTGTGGGGGTAATCGGCCTGGCATCATTTTCTTCGACGACGTTCACTGGGCTGACGGAGCCACTCTTGATCTGTTGAGTTACATGGTGAGACGGCTTCGTGAACGACCAGTATGTTTGATCGTCACCTTGCGAAGCAAACAAGCCTCGAATGACTTTCGCCTCCATCAACTACAGAATGAGGCCCTGAGAGCCGGTAACACGACCTTTGTCTCACTATCCCGTTTCAGTTTGTCCAGTGTCCGCGAATTGGCGCAGTCAGTCACCTCAACTGGTACGGCCCTGTCCGGGGGATTGGTTGAGCGTTTGTATCAAGAGACAGAGGGACTACCTTTCTTTCTTATTGAGTACTTGATAGCGATTACGAAAGGTGTGCTATCTCCCGAAAACGAGGATTGGTCCCCACCAGGCAGCGTGCGCGAGTTGCTGTATTCTCGCCTGAAAACAGTGAGCGAAACCGGGAGGCAATTACTCAGTGCCGCTGCTGTAATCGGACGCTCATTTGATTTTGACACGTTACGAGACGTCAGTGGGCGAGGCGAGGAAGAAACGGTGATTGCTCTGGAAGAGTTGATAGCTCAGGGGCTGATTGATGAAGTTAACGGCCGTGTTGGTGATCAGGCTTTGAACTATGATTTCACCCATGAAAGACTGCGTGCCCTCGCCTATGAAGAAACAAGTCTTGCCCGGCGCCGTCTCCTGCATCGCCGTGTTGCGGATGCACTGGTTGTGCGCTCGCGAGATAATCGCGCCAACGGCGTACTATCTAGCCAAATCGCATACCATTATCGCATGGCTGGCAATGAGTCAATCGCGGCAGAATACTTCAAATTGGCAGGAGACCATGCGCGTTCTCTCTATGCCAATGCCGAAGCGCTGGCCCATTTTCAAATGGCGTTGGCACTGGGTCATCCTGATGCCGCTGCGCTCCATGAAAGCATAGGTGATCTCTATACCCTGTCGGGAGAGTACGAAAACGCTATTAAGAGCTACGAAACGGCCGCTGCCCTTTGCGCTCCATCCGTCCTGGCAAATGTGGAGCGCAAATTAGGCAACGTCTATGAGCGACGTGGAGAATGGGACCTTGCTGAAAGTCACTTTGAGGCGGCGCTTGATATTTCTGGAAATACAGGTCTGGCTGGCGAACGAGCCAGGGTTTTTGCCGATTGGAGCCTGGCGGCTCACCACCGGGGCGCAATCTTCCAGGCGCTGAACCTGGCCCTGCAAGCGCTGAATCTAGCCGAAGTTGCTTATGATACTCGCGCTTTGGCCCAGGCTCACAACATATTAGGCATCATCGCCAGCAAACAGCAAAAGCCAGGAGAAGCTCAACATCATCTGGAACACAGTCTTGCCCTCGCTGAAGAACTAAACGATCTGAGTGTGCAAGTCGCGGTTCTCAACAACCTGGCCCTGGTCTGCAGGTCTACTGGAGAAATTAAGCGGGCTATGGCGCTGACGCAAGATGCTTTGGCTCTTTGTGTGTCACAGGGGGATCGTCACCGCGAGGCCGCCTTACACAGTAATCTGGCAGATTTATTTCATGCTACTGGTAATTCAGAAGCTGCTATGTCCCATCTCAAACAATCAGTCAGTATTTTTGCCGAGATTGGAGTAGAAGCAGGCACATTGAGACCGGAAATTTGGAAATTAGTCGAGTGGTGAAAGACGGATTCGTCATCGCTGCAACCTATCTCCGCCGCGCTCATTTGGCACGTGTAATTGGCGTAATGCTGCTCGCGCGGCATAATAGCCGCATATACCATGCACGCCTCCACCTGGGGGTGTGGAGGATGAACAAATAAAAATATTTTTTGCCGGAGTCGTGTACGGCACCGGGCGAATCGCCGGTCGCGTGAAGAATTGCCATAAATCCTGGACACCCCCGTTGATATCGCCACCAACGTAATTAGCGTTGTAGCGCTCAACCTCGACCGATGTCATTGTGCTCTGTGCCAGAATGCGGTCGCGAAATCCGGGCGCAAAGCGTTCAATCTGAGACTCTATGCGCTCGGTCATGTTGAAGGTCGAACCATTAGGGACGTGACAATATGCCCATACAGTCTGCTTACCCTCTGGCGCGCGTGTTGGATCAAACAGGCTTTGCTGCGCAAGCAGCACGAAAGGTTTTTCAGGATGCTCACCCTGTACCATAGCATGCTCAGAGGCGGCTATCTCTGGCAGAGTTCCACCAACATGCACCGTTCCGGCACGTAAGCATTCTTCGGCTTTCCATGGGATTGGGCCGTCAAGCGCAAGATCGATTTTGAACACGCCAGGGCCATAGCGATACCGTCGAAGCTGCCGCTGATAGCCGTCTGGCAAACGATCACCCGCAATGCGCAAGAGTTGGCGCGGCGTTACATCGAACAAGATTGCGCCTGCTGGTGGAAGTGCGTCAAGCGATTTGACCTCTACACCAGTAATAATTTCCCCACCGAGAGAGCGAAGGTGAGCAGCTAACGCATTGACGATCTTCTGCGAACCACCACGAGGAATCGGCCAACCGACGGTATGTCCAAGTATGCCCAGTAACAGTCCAGCTCCTGCACTTGGTGGCCGCTCAAGGGACATCATTGAATGTGCGCACATTCCCGCGAAAAGAGCGGGGGCTTGTTCTCCCTCGAACAGGCTTTCTGCTAGACCACAAGCAGAGCGAAGCGCTTTCAGCCCGAAATTGGCACGAGCAAAGGGATGGAGGACAGATTGGGGTCCTAGAGGTGCACGTATGATACCTTTGATTTTATCCCAATTAGCAACGAGAGGAGTCATCAGTTTGCGATACGCTTTTGCATCATTACCAAGCCCAGCAGCAGTCACTTCTATCGAACGTTCAAGCATCACTGCTGTGCCATCATCTAAGGGATGTGCGAGCGGAGCTGGTGGTTGAATCATCTCCAGACCATAGTGCTCAAGCGGTAGAGAACGGAAGAAAGGCGAGTCGAGCGCCTGCGGGTGAACCGCCGAGCACACATCGTGTACGAAACCTGGTATCGTCAGCTCCATCGAGCGGCTACCCCCGCCAATCGTCTCTTTGGCCTCGAATACGGCTACCGCCAGACCTGCCTGTGCTAAAGTAATCGCGGCAGCAAGACCATTAGGTCCTGACCCGACAATAATAGCATCGTAATTGTGGTGTTCAGACATACATATGCCAGTTCTTAATTTTTAGTTTCAGGCTTCCTCCGCAACGCACGACCTACCCAGCGAACGGGTGTATTCACCCTATACAACGTCGTGCGTATAGCTGAGTTGTGCCAGATGTTCTTCGCCTGCGACCACTGTAATTTCGGATCCACGCAAATCCTTTGCGTTTGCACCTGTGCTTCAACACCGAAATATTCTGCCAGCGCAGTGAGTGTATATTGCCAGAATGTATCTTCCTTCTTAGCTCCACCGAGACGGAAGCTAATTTCATATACGGGGTCGTTGGCACGTATCAAAACCTGGGCCTGGGCCACTGTAGAGCCGTCCTCTTCGTAGGAACTGAAGGTAATCCATCCCGCAAATATATGGCCTTGCGGCGTCATCAGCGTGAAGGACTCGTCATCAGCATACAGCACAAGTACCCCAGTTGAGAGTGCCATACCGCCAGCCATAGACAGGTTGAGTAGTGCAACCTCTCCAGGGGCGATGCCAGTCAACGGTGCGTAGAAGCGGTTGCCCTTGGGCCAGAACTTCGGAAAGTTTTCCTTCCATGTCTTGATAACCTCGGTCGGCTGTATATTGGCGCCCTCGAGGCGTATGCGATATGTTTTCTGCCACATCTGGCCAAAACCCTGCAAAGGGCTGAGGCCCTGCCGTCCATCAACGTTCAGGTTCAGCGCTCCACTTGGTGCATACGATACTTTGAACGTCGAGCCTTGCTTTGCCCAGTAGGCTACGTCACGTGGTTGTGATGCCTGTTCTTCATCTGGCGGTAGAGGTGAGGTAGTCATAGTGTATGCCTCCTGTTAGCCCGGCATGAGTACTTTGGTTGTATAACCTGACATCTCTTGTGGGTGTCAGGAGTTACTCAGGACTTTTGAGTCAGGGCCAAGACATCTTCTTCTGAATCATAGATGCCGATGGCCTCGTTCAGCCGCGTAAGTTCAAAGATGTGCTTGTAATGCTCGCTTAACCCGAACGCTAGCAGTCGCTGTTTCTGACGATTAGCACGAATAAGCAGCGTGACGAGCAAACCAATCCCGCTACTGTTCATGTATTCTAGCTCACCAAAGTTCAATATGATCGTGCGAGTGGTGGGTGTGCTGGCCTCCGCGTACGCCTCCATCAGCGTATCTTCTGCGAAAGCAGAAATATCTCCTTTGATATCGATGATGCTTACTGTGTTGCTAATCTTACGAACGTTCATTACTACATTGGCTTGTGGCATGGGGGAGTCTCCTCCTGTTTGTTTAGTCTCACGCAATTCTTAAAAATGCTAGCGAATAGGGGCTATTCCTGTTCATGCCCCAACGGAAGTGTAATGCAGACAGCGTTTCATCTGCGCTCCTTGCAATTGGATGACAGCGAAGCCGTAGCCTCGTTTCCAATTGGCCAAGATCAATGTGATCCATCTGCCAGAGCGCTTGCTTCATCTGGAAAAACATTCATGAAATCGACCAGGCGTGTGATCTGGAAAATTTCCACATAGTGATCGCTCAAGCCGTATGCTAGCAGGCGACGTTTCGATTTTCGTGCTCGTGCCAGCAAACTGACGATCAGAGCGATACCTGTACTGTTGATGTAATCTACTTTACTAAAGTTGAGCAGGATGACGTTTGCGTTCCGGCTCTCTGCCTCGGCATAGGCAGTGTTCAGCGCGTCTTCTGCGAAAGAGTCGATTTCACCTTGCAGGTCAACGATAGCAACCCTTGGCTGGTGGCGTACATGCGCCTCAAGACTTTTCGCTGGCATGGCCTTCTCCTTCCAGGTACATTATCAATTCGACGGTGTGATGGGTTGTGTCGCTGCTAATGCGCATCTCATCCACCATATGTTTGATCAGGAACAGTACCCATCCGCGCGGCGTCTGCAGTTCTTCCAGCTTGGCCTCAATATCTGGTACTTCAGTTCCGGGGTCAGCAGGGAGTGTGCGCGTGGCGCCATGATCGGTAATGCGTACCGAGAGAGCCGCTCGTGAGGCCAGCACCTGGATGCCGACCGGCTTGTTGGGCAGATAATGGTTCCCATGTTCCATTGCATTCATCGTTGCTTCTGCCACGGCAGTCTTGAGTTGATCCATTCGTTTGCCGGGCAAATTGAGTTCACGGACAGCTTCAGCGACCTGCTCCATTGCCAGGCGCTCGTTGCCGGGTTCGCTGGGCAAGGTCAATTCGGCGAGCATTTGCCACTCGGTGCCGTTGCTCCTATGCGCTTCACCTGCCCTGCTAATAGATCTATGAGCAATCTCGGACACTCCATAGTCCCCCGATCTTTGCAGAGTCACCATCGTGATATCATCTTCCTGTTCCCAGCCAGGACCTGTAAATTCTGCCAGGTCCTCCAGTACCATATCTTTCAAAGATGTATCACCCTTGTACTCCCCAACCAGCCTCATAAGACGTGGAAAGCTATACATTTCACGATCCTGGTTATGGGCCTCTACTATACCATCGCTGTGAAACAGGATGCTCTCCCCAGGAGCAAGTATGGTTTCCTTCTCCTCGTACTTCATGCCAGGCATCAGGCCCAGAGGCATGCCAGTAGCCCGAAGTTCGGTGACTTCGCCACTGTGATGGCGATGGTAGGGTAGATCTTGTCCTGCATTGGCGTACTGTAGCTGCCCACTTGCAGGCTCCAGGAGAGCATACAGGCAAGTGACAAACATATTAGGCGGGATGTCTTGTTGGATTATGTCGTTGACCACTTCCAGTACTTGCCCTGGCGCTACCAACCTCTGAGCCGCGGCACGCAGAACGCTGCGTGTGGTAGCCATCAAAAGAGCTGCTGGAACACCTTTATCGGTCACATCTCCAATCACAAGACCCAGTCGGCCATCATCAAAATAGATGAAGTCATAAAAGTCCCCACCGACCTGCCGTGCTGGCTGGTAGTATGCATTTACCTGCCAACCTGGGAGCGCCGGGAGGTCCTTGGGTAGGAGTGTTTTCTGGATCAACTGGGCAACTCGCAGTTCATGCTGGATGCGCTCGTTTTCGCGGGCCTGCGCTTGTTGATCGCGCACCAGTTGGGCGACCCGCACTGCAGGCGCAGACTGAGTAGAGAGAGTATTGAGAAGCCGCCGGTCGTCTGTAGAGTAAACTTGCTCACTCAGTAGGGGCCCCAGGTTAAGTAAGCCGACCAGTTCGCCCTGGCTAACTAGCGGTACTGCTATCTTCACACCTGCTCCCTTCAATGCCCGTAATGCTGGCGAATCAAGGTGTAGTTTATCGATCTCTACCGCCCCTGGAGAGCTCAGAAAATATCCCACAATTGGATCGTTGGGCGCAATGTCGATAGGAGGAGGCATTACCGGGCGAGCATGATCTGCACTCCGCATCTGAATCACCTGGGATTCACGCTTATCCCATCTTATACGCTTCAGTCGCAAGCGCTGCAGCAGTGTAGCCATTGAAACTAACTCCATCACCGTTGTCATCTCGCAATTTCTTGCGCGTTATCGCTCGACCTTGTGAGATGTATCCATATCTCTTATCTCAATTGTACCGGGTCAACGTCTCCTAATCGTTACGAAAAACGTTACGAAAGCGCTCGGAGTTCTAACATTATTCTACACGGTGAATAGGAGTATGTACAGCGTTCTTTACTTTTTCCAGTATTTTTCAAAAATATGCGTCAGATAGCTCGAAGGAGTGCTTCGAAAAGCGCGCATAAACTCTGTGATCCTAACCGTCGCCAGCGTTCATTCCAGTCTTTTCCGCATTTGTCTTGCTGTGGCGAACATAATCTGACACAAATGCCCGTATGTACTAACTGGTCAGCAAGCCTGCTAGTTGCCTCTTTACCGCCCTCATCGCTATCAAATGCCAGAATCACCGATTTTACCTGGGGAGGAAACAAATCGATCTGTGCAGCTGTGCCGGCCAGGGCAACGATCTCTGCCGCCTGAAAACCCGCCATTAGTAAAGTCAATCGATCGAAGGCACCCTCGACGAGTATGATCGAATTGGAAAGTTTCTCAAGTTCAACACTGAACCAGCCCGCTGGATTGGTCTTGATCCATCGCCTGGGTCTTCCTGGCTGATCAAGCAGTGACTTGTGGACATTCTCATCCATACCTGGTTGCCAATGCCAGAGAGAGCGTCCAATATAACCATGGTCAGTAGGAGAAGTCAGAGGAAAAAGGAGACGTTCTGCCCATCGGTGTAGAATACCTCGCTGCTTTTGCTCCTCTAAACTGTTTACCATAAGCGGTGGCAGATAGCGAACGCCTGCGATCAGCGCCACTTCCAGGGTAATACCCCTTTCATTCAGGTATGCTTGCGCTCGTTCAGAATGAGCCAGCGCAACACGCATTCGCTCGTCCAACGATAGCAATGTCGCCAGTTCGTCCTGCTGCCACTTTGGTACGGATTTCGGGGGATGAAGCAGGTATTTTGCTGTACCAGGATTCCATTCACCAACGAGAACTGTTGCATTACAAGCAGCATTGAAACAATGGCCCCACCCAGTCGCCTTGTTAATCGACAAAGAGCGCTGGTGATCACTCCCATGTATGTGGCAATAAGCCCGTAGATACTCCCCCATATTCACAGGATCGCAGAGCTCAGATTGTAAGATAATCTCAATGCTCTTCCCCTCAGGTGTTCGTATCGTAATCATCTCAGAGCATTCTTTCTATCCCGTGCCCAATCCTATCTCCTACCTTTAACTAGCAAATAGAAAAGGCGGAAATATAGTGATTAGCTCAAATCAAACTCATCTATAAAGAACTAGAAAATATGTTCTATATAAATTAAACGTTCTTCCGGTAACTTTGGTCTCTCCACACAGGTGAGAAAGGGGAGTTAAGGAAAATAGAGTCACTACAGAATTATCATTCCTTAACCTTCTGGCGGACTTCCTCCATATAGTGATGAGCATCAAGTTTTGTTTTGATATTAAGATATTTTGCCGCCAATTGTTCTGGTTCCTCAGGAGGAGAAACATATAAATCTCTTAAGAACGCAACATGCACGAAGCCCTGTAATGAAGTATCCACCGGTGCTGTTGCATCGGCTACAGCGTGTACATCCAATTTCGTACTACTCGCACCTACTTCCATGTCATCTTCGCATTGAATCCCTGAATTGGCAGGTTCAGGCAATGTAGTAGGCGCGTCCGTCCTCGGCGATACAAGCGAGAACAGAGGCTTAAACGTGTTTGCATGCTTATCACGATCGGTCAGAGGCCGTAAACCGAAGATATTCTCAGCCGTAGCAAGCACAGAAGTGTGGTCATATGGAGTGTGATCAATCGTTCCTTTGGGGATAAGAGGAGAAACAATCACGGCAGGAATCCGTACACCGAGTTGCTGAAAATCAAAGTGATAGAGGTCGTTTTCTGGGTCAGTGACGGAGTCACCAGGAGCGACTGTTGCAGGTGGAGCTACATGGTCATAGAAACCGCCATGTTCATCATACAGAATGACGAGTACACTGCTTTCCCAATGGGGCGAGTTGCGAATAGTCTCATAAATATTCTTTAAGAGCCTCTCGCCACGCGTGACATCATCTAGCGGGTGCTGCGAATTACCACAGGTAAAATTGCCGCCAATAACATGTCCATAGTTCGGCTCGATAAATATATAGGATGTAGAGTAGTCCGGATCGCTCACGTCTCCACGGAAATCTTCAAAGTCTTTGAAGCGCCCTTTAAGTAGATTGAGGTTCATATCACTGATGGCAAGTGATTGCGGGAATGCATCTCCATGATAAATCTTCCAATCAAACTCCTCGTCGTCAAGCCCATCATAGATCGTCCCGTTATCAAATTTATAGCCGTTGAATAAGAGAGAGCTCGCCATATCAAGTTTTGATGGACTGTGATCCAAACCACCCGACGATGCTGCATGCACAAAGAAGCGATTAGGCCATGTTGGTCCGGGCATCGATGAGTACCAGTGATCACAAACGGCAAACTCCTTCGCCAATGTCGTGAGTACCGGCAATTGCTCTGGAGCGTAGCATTTCATAATCTCAGCCGGATTATCAAAGTGATTGGTTTCACTATAATTTGTCACAAAGCCGCTATTATTGATGGCTGGATAATTGCCTCCAGCTCCGCAGAGCTGCTCCTTCACATCCTCAAACTCATGACCTGGATCATGCGGCATAGCCCAGTCTGCTGGTGAAGTTACAAACACTTTATTGCCATTGGAGTCTGCATTCCAATTATTCTTCTCGTTTAGCCCATCGATAGACGTTGGCTGTCCACTCATAGCATCGACGCCTTGTATGTGAGAAAGACCCAACACGTGATCGAAGGATCTATTCTCTAACATGACAACAAATACATGTTTGATCTGATCCTGTTTCTTTTTGTGAGGAATAAACAGCTTACACAACGTCCACATGACATATGTTACGATCAGCCAAAAAAAGTTGACGATATTGGCAAAGAGCAGGCAGAAAAACCTGGCAATGCTAAACCATGCTCTGCACACCCAGTTACCTATTGATATGTATGCGTTACAACGTTGCGATCCCTGATCAGCCCATTCAATACAAGTTCGTGTGACAGTTATCAGCCAATGACTGCGGGCACGATCCATCTGTAGTTTCACATATTCACACTGTGACATTCGTAATACCTCTAATCTAAAAAGTTAACTACTTATTGAGCTATACGTTCTTCTGCTCTCAAACGGTGACCATCCATACCGCTTTGGTACTCCATGAGCGTTTAGCTGCATCTGTGTTCTCCGTTGTGGGCTCGCCGCCGTGTGGAAGCATGATGAAGCAGGTATTTCTGTTGTCTGGAAAGCTTTGGAATTCGAGGCGTCCACCGAGTTGTTCCATAATTTTACGCGAGACGTGGTATCCCAGCCCCAACTCTGAAGCCGAACCTACATCACTGACCGCGATGATTGCTGTATTGCCTGCTTGTTGCAGCGTTACTGTGATTGAAGAGCCTTTCGTGGAGTGATCACGTGCGTTGGAGAGCAGATTGATGAGCAGTTGTCTGAGCCGATCCGCATCCACCTCGGCTTCCAGAGATGCATCAGGACATTCACCAGCAAGAGCAGAACCACTTCCTACTGTGTACTCCTCAAGGGCGGACTGACACAACTCAACAAGGTCTCGGCGTTGCCGGTGGAGGATGAACATTGTTGTCTCGATACGTGAGGTGTCCAGCAACTCTTGCACAAGCACTTCTGTCCGGCGAATCGCGTCCTCGATGCCAGCGATACCCCGACTCACAATTTCTGCCACGTCTGCACCCTCGAGCTTCCGCCAGAGCAACTGTGTCATTTCCTTGAGATGAGCAAGGGGAATGTTCAGTTCCTGCGAGACAACACTGATGATCTTGTCTTTCGTCGCATTGGCCTGGGCAAGCTCGTGTGTTCGCCGCTGCACCAGCTGCTCGAGCGACTTGGCATGAAGCTCTAAGGAAAGCCACTGCTCTACTACCTGACGACGCAGTCGGCATGTTTGCAAAGCACGATCCAGCGCGGCAACAAAGTAGTCACGATCAATCGGCTTCAGGATGTAGTCATACGCTCCACCCCGCAGGGCCTGAATGGCGAGATCATGATCGCCGTGGCCGGTGATC
>Ga0137377_10000762_pt1 | contig 20622 bp, 22 predicted proteins | sample SagtaG_22_FD_104815 | JGI IMG/M metagenome (GOLD analysis project Ga0137377, IMG submission 104815) | Vadose zone soil microbial communities from Sagehorn Ranch, Mendocino, California, USA - Sage2_L_40_16 metaG | ecosystem: Environmental > Terrestrial > Soil > Vadose zone | place: USA... | reverse complement strand
GCGCACCCCGCTCTCAACGGGGGACGCGACTTAAAGCAACGACGGATCGGGCTTTTTTGGTCTCTACCGGCATTCCACCGCCGGCGCGGGCTACTGAAAAGGCTTGTCCTTCATTGCCAGGTGTGCGGGCGGGAAAACTCCCAACCAATCCACGGCAGCACAATTCGGTCTGAGTCCAAGGCGTTGTCGCGTCTCCATCGTGCGGCAATGCTGAACCACTCGGGTCCGAGAACATTTTTGAACGGGTTCCGTCGCTGGGACCGTTTGGAGAGTGCTATGACCGAACGCATCAGGGAATTCCTGCGCAACCGCCGTGACGAGGGTCGGGACACCGAGCCATGCCTCGTCGTCGACCTCGACGTGGTGCGCGACAACTACCAGACCTTCTCCAAGGCGCTGCCGGACAGCCGCGTGTTCTACGCGGTGAAGGCCAATCCCGCGCCGGAAGTGCTGTCGCTGTTGGCTTCGCTCGGCTCGTGCTTCGACACGGCGACCGTTGCCGAAATCGAGATGGCGCTGGCCGCGGGTGCGACACCTGAGCGCATCTCCTATGGCAACACGATCAAGAAGGAGCGCGACATCGCGCGCGCCTTCGCGCTCGGCATTCGCCTGTTCGCGGTCGATTGCGCCCCGGAGGTCGAGAAGATCGCCCGTGCCGCCCCCGGCGCGAAGGTGTTCTGCCGCATCCTTTACGACTGCGCCGGCGCCGAATGGCCGCTGTCGCGGAAGTTCGGCTGCGACCCGGAGATGGCGGTCGAGGTGCTTGACCTCGCCAAGCGTGTCGGGCTCGAGCCGTGCGGCATCTCGTTCCATGTCGGCTCGCAGCAGCGCAAGGTGAAGGCGTGGGATCGCGCGCTGGCGATGGCCTCCACGGTGTTCCGCGACTGCGCGGAGCGCGGGATCAACCTCACCATGGTCAACATGGGCGGCGGGTTCCCGACCAAGTACCTGAAGGACGTTCCGCCGGTCGTGCAGTACGGCCGGTCGATCTTCCGCGCGCTGCGCAAGCATTTCGGCAACCAGATCCCGGAGACCATCATCGAGCCGGGACGCGGCATGGTCGGCAATGCCGGCGTCATCGAGTCCGAAGTCGTCCTGATCTCCAGGAAGAGCGACGAGGACGAGGTGCGCTGGGTGTACTTGGACATCGGCAAGTTCGGCGGTCTCGCCGAGACCATGGACGAGTCGATCCGCTACGCCATCCGCACCCCGCATGACGGGGCGGAGATGACGCCGTGCGTGCTCGCAGGACCCACCTGCGATTCCGCCGACGTGTTGTACGAGAAGATGCCGTATCCGCTCCCGGTGACGCTCGAGATCGGCGACAAGCTGCTGATCGAAGGGACCGGGGCCTATACGTCGACCTACTCGTCGGTGGCCTTCAACGGCATCCCGCCGCTCAAGACCTACCACATCTGACCCCGCCTCTTTAAGGCGTGAGCAGTCGGGAGCCGGCCCGCCGGCTCCCTCCCCATCACCTGCGAGTTGACCGACAACGCTCCACGGCGCGCCTCGCCGCTGGAGCGAGGACTGACGTGCCATGACTGCTTTGCGGAAGACCCCCGCCCTCACCCCCAAGGCCGCTCCGTTCGCGATCCGCAGCGAGCGAGCCTCAGACGTGGTCGCGCGCGAAGCGCTGCTGGATGCCTGCTTTGGCGAGGGCCGCCAGATGCGCACCTGTCAGCGCCTGCGCGACGGACGCGCGCCCGCCGAAAGCCTTGCGCTATCGGCCGTGCGCGAGGGCCGTTTGGTCGGAACCGTGCGGTTGTGGCACGTCAGCGCTGGGGGCAAGCCCATGCTGATGCTCGGCCCGCTCGCGGTCGACGCGGCCTGCCGCGCGCTTGGCGTCGGCGCCGCGCTCATGGACGAGGCGCTGGCGGCTGCGAAAGCACGCGGCCACGGCGCGGTGATCCTGCTCGGCGACGCGCCCTATTACGCCCGCTTCGGCTTCTCGGCCGAGAAGACCGGCGAGCTGTTGCTGCCGGGGCCGTTCGAGCGCGAGCGACTGCTTGGGCTCGAATTGCGCGAGGGTGCGCTCGACGAAGCCTGGGGCATGGTCGTACCGGCCGGCGCCGGTCTGCCGAAAATCAAGGCAGTCCGCGCCAGCAAGGCCGCGCGCCTCGTCCCGCGCGCGGCGTGAGTTCGCGATCATGCCGTCAGCCAGCCGGCCGCAGAGGCGCCGGGTTCCGGGCTCACGCCCCGTAATCACCTCCCTGCTCCTGATCATGCTGGCCGTCATGATCATCAGGGACATTCTGGTCCGCAGGTGGAGCACCGAGCGGCCCCAGCGCCCCGGCGTGACACGGCGCCCGCTCTGATATAGCGAAGGCCCAAAGTCTGCCTGAGGTCCAGCCCGCAAGAACCCGAGACAAGAATCCGAGAACCGAGGTCCTGATGTCACGCCGTCTCATTTCCACCGGCTCGCCGTTTGAAAAGACCGCCGGCTACAGCCGCGCTGTCGTCGATGGCGAGTTCGCCTTCGTGGCCGGCACCACCGGTTACGATTACACCACCATGACCATGCCGGCGGATATCACCAGCCAGTCACGGAACTGCTTCAAGACCATCGAAGCCGCCTTGACGGAGGCCGGCTTCGCGATGGCCGATATCGTCCGCGCAACTTATTACATCACGGATGCCAACGACGCGGATGCGCATTTCGCCGTCTGCGGCGAGGTTCTCGGCGAGATCCGGCCGGCGGCCACCCTGCTGGTCGTCGTGGGCCTCTACAAGCCCGAGATGAAGATCGAGATCGAAGTGACCGCGAAACGGCGCGCCTCCTGATTCCCCGACCCATTTCCCGAAGAGAGACCCCTGATGAGCGCAGCCTCGCAGATCCACGCAAAAATTTCCGGCCCCATTGTCATGATCGGCTTCGGCTCGATCGGCAAGGGCACCCTTCCGCTGATCGAACGCCATTTCGACTACGACAAGTCGCGCTTTGTCATCATCGATCCGCATGAGGATGGCGAACTCGCCAAGCAGCATGGCGTGCGCTTCGTCAAGCAGGCGGTGACCCGCGACAATTATCGCGAGATGCTGGTGCCGCTCTTGACCGCCGGCGGCGGCCCGGGCTTTTGCGTCAATTTGTCGGTCGACACCTCCTCGGTCGACATCATGACGATGTGCCGCGAGATCGGCGCGCTCTATGTCGACACTGTCGTGGAGCCGTGGGCCGGCTTCTATTTCGACAAGACCATCGGGGCCGAAAAACGCTCGAACTACGCATTGCGCGAGACCCTGCTGGAAGCGCGGCGCAAGAGCCCGGGCGGCGTGACCGCGGTGTCCACCTGCGGCGCCAATCCCGGCATGGTGTCCTGGTTCGTTAAGCAGGCGCTGATCGATATCGCGCGCGACACCAACACTGAATTCAATGAGCCGAAGAGCCGCGAGGGCTGGGGCGAGCTCGCGCGCAAGCTCGGCGTCAAGGGCATCCACATCGCCGAACGCGACACCCAGCGCTCCAAGAAGCCGAAGCCGATGAACGTGTTCGTCAACACCTGGTCGGTAGAAGGTTTCGTGTCCGAGGGCATGCAGCCGGCCGAGCTCGGCTGGGGCACGCATGAAAGCTGGATGCCGGACAACGGCGGCACCCATCCGGACGGCTGCGGGGCTGCGATCTACCTGATGCAGCCCGGCGCCAACACGCGGGTGCGTTCCTGGTGCCCGACGCCGGGCGCGCAATACGGCTTCCTGGTTACCCACAACGAGTCGATCTCGATCGCCGACTATTTCACTGTGCGCGACGGCCAAAAGGTCGTGTATCGCCCGACCTGCCATTACGCCTATCACCCCGCCAACGACGCCGTGCTGTCGCTGCACGAGATGTTCGGCGCGACCGGGCGGATGCAGCCGAAATGGCACATCCTGGACGAGAACGAGATCGAGGACGGCATCGACGAGCTCGGCGTCCTGCTCTACGGCCACGCCAAGAACGCCTATTGGTACGGCTCGCAGCTCTCGATCGAGGAAACGCGAGCCATCGCGCCCTATCAGAACGCCACAGGAATGCAGGTGTCCTCCGCCGTGCTCGCCGGCATGGTGTGGGCGCTGGAAAACCCCACCTCAGGGATCGTCGAAGCCGACGAGATGGATTTCCGCCGCTGCCTGGAAATCCAGATGCCGTATTTGGGCCCGGTGAAGGGTTTTTATACGGACTGGACGCCGCTGACTGACCGGCCCGGGCTGTTTCCGGAGGACATCGATACGTCGGATCCCTGGCAGTTCAGGAACGTGCTGGTGCGATAGAGCCCGGCGCTCTCACCATCGTCATGCCCGCGCTTGTCGCGGGCATCCACGTCTTTCTTCTCGTGGCCGAGACGTGGATGGCCGGGACAAGCCCGGCCATGACGAAATTCAAAAAAACCCCGGCGTACTGGATGCCCCGCCTTCGCGGGGTATGACGGTGAGAGCGAGGTTTGTCATTGCGGGTTCGCGCCTTGCGCGCTCCGGAATGACGGCTCCTATCTCGCCATATAATCGAACGCAACCGTCCCAAGGCCCAGCGTCAAATCCGCCTTGAAATGCAGCGCCGAGAGCACCTCGCGCACCGGTAGGCGTGCGACGTCGGCGAGCGCGTGGGGAAACAGGCCGAGCGCGGCGGGGCCGGTCCACGCCTCCTTCAGCGTAATGTCCTCGAGGTGAAAGCGCACCAGTTCGCAGATCCGTGGAGAGCCGTCGACATGCGGAATGATCTTCAGGATGAAGTTCGGCGCCTGCAAGCTCTTCAGCACGGTGTCGTGATCGACGTAGCGGTGCTTGTAGCCCATGGTGGCGGAGACGCACTGCACGGAGCCATAATGCAAGGTGCCGACCAAGACGTCGCTTTCGACCTCGATCTTCGGCGTGGCGCGCTTCTTGGGAAACCCCCAGAGCTCGCGGCCGCCCGCGATCGGCGCGTCGTCGTCGAGATACATCGCGTGGGTGTAGGCGCCTTCCTCGCCGTGCAGGCGGACCGGGATCACCTGTCCGGTTTCGGTGTAATCGCCGAAACCGGTCGAATCGGGCATGCGAATGAACTCGTATTTGACGACCGGCTCGATGACTTCGAGCGGCTCCGGCACCACGGCGGCGAGCGCTTCCGGATCGGTCCGGTAGGTGATGACGAAATATTCCCGGTTGAAGAAGCGATAGGGCCCCGGCGGAAACGACGGGTTGGTCAGCGGCATCGAATAAGCGGTACGCCTGACGTCGTCGATTTTCATGATTGGCCTCGTGCATCATCCGCAATGCGGTCGAGTATGCGGCAGCAGGCCGATACAAGCGAGGCTGTAAAATCAGCAGCGGTCCTCAAAACATCGTCAGGCGTCGCATCGGCGTCATGTCTCGACCCAGACGTCGTCATTCCGGGGCGCGAGCAGAGCGAGCGAACCCGGAATCTCGATGTAGCTGAAACGCAAGACAACTTCGAGAGTCCGGGTTCGCGCTCAGGCGCGCCCCGGAATGACGGCCAGTGGCGAAGTTACTTATCCTTGATCGGTGGGGCGACCTTTTCGGGCGGCGCGGGCGGCAGCGCCGGCTTGGCGCTGTCCTTCTGTGCCTCGACGTCGGGACGGGCCGGCTCGGGCGCCGGCGTGGTCGGGCGCGTGCCGCCAGGTTTTGCCTCGGCAGGCGCATTGCTGTCAGCCGGGGGCGCGCCCTGCAGACGCGGCGTGCCCTGCGCAAGTTCTTGCGCATCGCGCGCTCCGATCTCCACGAGCGAAAGGCCTGAGGTCACAAGCCCGGCTGCGACCAGCATCGCCGCGAGCCATAAATCGCGCTTGAAATCGCTCTTGCCTCTTCTTGTCCTGTCGTCAGCCATCTCGTTCGATCCGCGACATTGTTCGCGATATCAACGAACCGTGACGCGCAAGGTTCCTGCGGCAATCTGGTTCAAAACGCCAGCAGACCCGCGTCGCCTTCCTCGTCGGCAAACGCCAGCAGCGTGCCCTTGGCGTTCCAGGCCAATGCGGCGGCCGCCGTAGGGCCCCTGCGGCGCACCAGAAGCTCCCCGCCGTCTTCCAAGCGCACCAGCAAAATGGTGCCGTCGCTGTAACCGGCGGCGAGGATATCCTGCTTGGGATGACAGGCGACCGCGGACACGCGCGCCTGCAATGGCGCGAGCATCGCGGGCTCCTTGCCCATCGGGCCGTCCTTGCTTGCGAACGGCCACATGATCACGGTGTCCGCGCCCGAGGTCGCGAGAAACTTGCCGCCCACGCTCCAGGACATCGATCGGACGCGGCCGGGATAGCCCGACATGCGCATGTGGCGATTATCCGCCAGCCGCCAGCCGTGCAACGCCGCCTCATGCATCGCGGTGACCAGGAACTTGTTGTCCGGGCTGAAGGTGACCGCGAGATGCGAGCCGGCCCATGCCAGAAATTCCGGCGTCGCCGCCATGTTCGGAAACCACAGCGTGGCGCCGTTGTAATGCGCGATGGCAAGCCGCAGCCCCTTCGGGGCAAAGGCCAACCCGCCGACGGTCGAGGGCACATCGAGCGATTTCTCTTCGCCCTTTGCGCCGCGGACGAACGCGGTCTTGCCTGCCGACCAGGCGAAGGCGCCGTCGGAATGCAGCGCGACATTGTCGATCCAGCGGCGCTTGGCGTCGGTCGCGAGCAGCGCGACCTCACCCTTGGCATTCAGTGCGACGAGCTTGCCGTCATCGCCACCCATGACGATGCGCTCGCCATCCGACGCGGCGCAGAGGATGCCGCCGCCGTGGACGTCAACTTTCGCAATTTCGCCCTGCCCGTCCACGAGGCAGACGCTTTCCTCGGCCCCGACGAACGCGGCGCGGTCGCCGATAAAGTGCACGGAGGTGACGGAAGCACCGATCGCAACCGGGCGCACCTTGTCGGTGACGGACGCAATGGAGGCCTGATGGCCCGGCTCGAAGGCGCTTATCACGAGACGATGCAGCGCTCGAAGCCGTCGCGGATCATCTGCTCCGGCAATTCGCGGCCGATGAAGACGAGGCGGCTCTCGCGCTGTTCGCCCTCTTTCCATTTCCGTTGGTGGTCGCCTTCCAGCATCATGTGCACGCCCTGGAAGACATAGCGGTCGTCATCGTCGTGGAAGGCGAGGATACCCTTGGAACGCAAGATCTTCTGGCCTTCGCTGGCCACGAGGTCCTGCAGCCAGGGCATGAACTTGGTCGGGTCGAGCGGCTTGTCGGACCGCAGCGCCAGCGATTGCATGTCCTCGTCGTGGTAATGCTTCAAGCCGTGGCCATGATCGTGGTGATCGTGGTCATGGCCGTGGTGATGATCGGGATCATGGTCATGCTCGTCGCCGGCTTCGAGAAAGTCCGGCTCGATCTCAAGGATGCGGTCGAGATCGAACGCGCCGCGCTCCAGCACATCCGACAGCGCCACCTTGCAGCGCTCGGTGCGGTGCAGCTTGGCATAGGGGTTGATGCCGCGAATCCGCGCCTCGACCTCGGCGAGCTCAGGCCTGGAGACGAGATCGGTCTTGTTGAGCACGATGACGTCGGCAAAGGCGATCTGGTTCTTGGCCTCCGGCGCGTCCTTCAGCCGGTCGGACAACCATTTGGCATCCGCGACGGTCACGACCGCATCCAGCCGCGCGTTCTTCTGCACGTCCTCGTCGACAAAGAAGGTCTGCGCCACCGGCGCCGGATCGGCAAGGCCCGTGGTCTCGACGATGATGGCGTCGAACTTGCCCTTGCGCTTCATCAGCCCATCGAGAATGCGCACCAGATCGCCGCGCACGGTGCAGCAGACGCAGCCATTGTTCATCTCGAACACTTCTTCGTCGGCGCCGATGATCAGGTCGTTGTCGATGCCGATCTCGCCGAATTCATTGACGATGACCGCGTATTTCTTGCCGTGGTTTTCCGACAGGATGCGGTTCAAAAGCGTGGTCTTGCCGGCGCCGAGATAGCCGGTCAGCACGGTCACGGGGATTTTTTGCGGCGTCGATTGAGACATGCGGGCTCCGAAAACACTGGCTCCGAAAATTGAATTTTGCCCCCCGCGCAGGGACCGCCGGGCGGGGCCCTTCCGGATCATGCTCTAGCTAGAGCGTGATGACTTTTCTTCGAATCGTCATCTCGCTCTATCTTTTGTTTGAGCATGATCTTTTCGGAAAACCGATACCCACTTTTCCGGATCATGCTCTAGCGGTCAAGCGCGTTGGTCAACGCCCTTATATTGTGTCTGACCATCGCAATGTAAGTGGGAGAATCGCCCTTTTCGTCGGTCAAAGCGTCGGAAATCAGCGTGCCGCCGACCTTGGCTCCGGTCTCCGCCGCGATGCGGCCGATTAGCCGGCCATCGCTCATGTTTTCAAGAAATACCGCCGGGATTTTCGTTTTTTTGATCTGGTCGATGATTTGGGCGATATCGCGGGCACTGGGCTCGGTCTCGGTGGAAACGCCAAGCGGCGCGATGAACGCGATGCCGTAGGCCTCGGCGAAATAGCCGAAGGCGTCGTGGGTTGAGATCACCTTGCGCCGCTCCGGCGGGATTTTTGCTACCGCCGTCCGCACCTCGGCTTCCAGCGCATCGAGCTCGGCCAGATAACGCTCCGCGTTCGCGCGGAAAACCGCGGCGTCGGCAGGGTCGGCAGCGGCCAGCGCATCGCGGATGTTGGCGACATAGATCTTGGCGTTACTGACCGATTGCCAGGCATGCGGATCGGCGTCCGTACCAAGCTTGAGCGGCGCGATGCCGTTGCTCGCGGCGATGATCGCAGCCTTGCCGCTCGCCGACTGCACCAGCCGCGGCAGCCAGCCTTCCAGCCCGAGGCCGTTGACGATGACAAGCTTCGCGTCGGCGATCGTCTTCGCGTCGGCTGGCGCCGGCGTATAGACGTGGACGTCGGCGTTGGGACCGACCAGGGTCGTGACGTTGACGCGATCGCCGCCGACATTGCGGACGAAATCGCCGGGAATCGAAAAGCTGGCGACGACATTGAGGCGGTTTTGGAGGTGGTCTTGCGCGTGCAACTGGGTCGCGAACGCCACCAGACCGATCAGCCAGGATAAAAGCCGCCACATCGTTCAGGCCTCGAGATGGCGGCCGGGAAACATCTGCCGCACCAGGCCGCCGACGCCGCCAAACAGCACCGAGACGACATAGAGGCCCGCCGCGACCAGGATGATCGCCGGTCCGGAGGGGATGCGCGTCTGGAACGACAGCACGAGGCCCGCATAGCCCGAAACTGCAGCGCTGATAACCGCGATGCAGATCATGCCGGTGATGTCGCGCGACCAGAACCGCGCAATGCCGGCCGGCAGGATCATCAGGCCGACGGCGAGCAAGGTGCCGAGCGCCTGAAAGCCGTTGACGAGATTGATCACGACGAGCGCCAGGAACGCCAGATGCGCTGGGCCGCCGGAGCGGCTCACCGTGCGCAGAAACAAGGGATCGACGCTTTCGATCACCAGCGGGCGATAGATCACCGCGAGCACGAGAAGCGTGATGGTGGCGTTGAACGCGACCACCAGCAGCGTCTGGTCATCCATGGCGAGGATATTGCCGAACAGGACATGCAGCAGATCGATATTGGTGCCCTTGATGGACACAATGGTCACGCCGAGCGCGAGCGAGGTGAGATAGAAGGTCGCGAGCGAGGCGTCCTCCTTCAGCCCGGTCGAGCGGGAGACGACGCCGGCAAGAATCGCGACCGCAAAACCCGCGATCAACCCGCCGGTCGTCATCGCGAACAGATTGAGGCCGGAGAGCAAGAAGCCGATCGCCGCGCCAGGCAGGATCGCATGCGCCATCGCGTCGCCGACCAGGCTCATGCGCCGCAGCATGAGAAACACGCCGATCGGCGCACCACCGAGCGACAGCGCGATCACCGCGGCGAGCGCGCGGCGCATGAACTCGAATTCGGTAAAGGGCGCGATCAGCGCATCGTTGAGCATGGTCAGGCGGCGCGCGAAGGCAGGTCCACGTCGCAGGCTGCGGCGCTGTCGTCGAAGGCCTCGCACATCCGCAGCGCCACCAGCATGTTCTCGGGCGTCAGCACCTCCTCGGTCGGCCCCCATGCCACCGGGCCGCGCGCAAGCAGCAAGGTTTGCGGAAAATGGTTACGCACCAGCTCCATGTCGTGCAGCGCGGCCAGCACGGTGCGCTGCTCGCCGTGCCAGCGCTTGACCAGCGCCAGGAGGTCGGCCGAGGTTTTGGCGTCGATGGCGTTGAACGGCTCGTCCAGCACGATCAGGCGGGCGTCCTGCAGCAGCACCCGCGCAAACAATAGCCGCTGCATCTGCCCGCCGGACAGCGTGCCGATCGGGCGGTTCTCAAAACCGTTGAGACCGACGGCTGAAAGCGCTTGCGCGATCCTGTCACGCGCGGCCTTGCCGATGCCGCCGAACGGACCGGTCACGCGCCAAAGCCCAGTGCCGACGAAATCGAACACCGAGATCGGAAAGCCGCGGTCGACATCGACGCTCTGCGGCAGATAGGCGATATCCCTGACATTGAGGCCGCCAAGGTCGATCGAGCCCGCAAGCGGCTTGAGGATGCCGGCCAGGCCTCGAAACAGCGTCGACTTGCCAGCGCCGTTGGGGCCGATCACCGCGAGCAGTGCACCCGCAGCCACGTCGCCATTGAGGTGGTGTACCGCTGGATGACGGTCATAGCCAAGTGTGACGTCGCGGAATTTGAGCTGCGCGGCCATGTTCACCTCATCGTCATCAACACGATTGCCCACAAGGCAGCGCTCACCGCCAGAGCGGCGGCTAGGCGCGCGGCCAACGTCATGCGCAGGAGCGACCAAGGCGCCGCCTGCGCCGGGTGCGGTGAGACCGATCCATGAGCGTGCGCGTGCGTATGGACATGCCCGTGATCATGGCTGTGGGGATGAGGCGTGGTCATCGCATGATGTTATATTATAACATTACACAAGTCCACCGAAGGGACCCGCCCCGGTCGCTGGATCTAAGGCTTGCCGATCGCCATGGCTATGGCGGCGGCCAAAAACGGGAACGGAACGGAAACCGCGGCTCGAAACCAGACGAAACGGGCCGGCATGAACGGGATTTCCCACAACAACAGCCGCTGAAAGGCGAACAGCGCCCAGGCGATCACATAGGCCAGCACCTGCGGCGGGCCACCGCCGGCCCTTAACGCCACCGCGCCGATGGAAAAGCCGACCACCGGCCCGCCGGGGGTGGCCGCGCCCGCGATCACCGCGACCAGAACGCCGAGCCAGCCGCTGTTCGGCCCGAGCCAGCCGGTGATGACCTCCTGGGGAATGACGGCTGCGATATAGCCCGAACCAATTACGCCTAACGCGATCCGCGGCACGATGTTGACGAAGTCGAGCACGCCTTCGCGCAACGACGCCGTCATCACCTTTGGGCCGCACCGATAAGCGATCAAGCCAACGGCAGCTACCGACCCCCAGAGGATGATGTCGATCAGAAGGGCCGCGCTCACGAAGGCTCGCTTTTCGGATACATCCGGACATAGACGAAGCGGCCGAAGGCGCCGGCCAGGACCGGCAGCGGCAGCGAAATCACGATCCGCCACAGCGTGAAGTCGGTGCCCATGATCGGCAATTCCCAGGCGACCGCCCGGCCATAGCCGATCAAGGTCCAGCTCACGACCATGGCGATGGTGGCGCCGAAATCGGCGCCGACCGCCAGAAGCGCGCTCGCCACGGGGTACGCCGTGAACGGCCCGCCCGGCAGGATCGCGCCGAACGCGGCGCCGATCAGCAAGCCCTTGAGGCCGGAGTCAGGCCCGAGCGATCGCGATACCTTGTCGTGCGGCAGGATCTCCGCGATGAACGCGCCGAGCAGGCAGCCGGCCAGCACGCGCGGCAGGATGCCGCCGAACAGCGCGAGATCATGGATGAGGATATCGAGCACGCCGCTTGCGCCGTCGCGCCGCCAGACCAGCGTGGCGCTGACCGCGACCAGGACGCCGATCGTGATCATCGACCAGCCAACCGGCTTGCGGACACGTCCCGGACGCGTCTCGTCCTCCGCACCGTCTGAGGCCTGCGCCGGGACTTTTAAGGGGAGTTCTGACAAGGGTTTAGGTCTGGGGCGGCAGGATGCTAGAGCGTGATGACTTTTCTTCGAATCGTCATCTCGCTCTATCTTTTTGTTTGAGCATGATCTCCGCGCAAACGCGTTCCGCGTTTGTCGCGAGGGAAAACCGGTACCCACTTTTCCGCATCATGCTCTAGGAAACCTGCTTAGTCGCGCGGAGATGCCAATGCAAAGGGAATGGCGGTCAAACCCATGCGCTCGCCATGCAGGCCCATGCGCGATTGCGCCTCACGTCAGGTAGCGGATCAGCGCGAGGCCGGCGAACAGGCCGGCGATGGAAAATCCGACCGATCCAAGGACGTAGAAGGCCGCAAGGCCGATCGCGCCGCGTTCGTAGAGCAGCGCGGCATCGAGCGAGAATGCCGAAAAGGTCGTGTAGCCGCCGAGAATGCCGGTCATCAGGAACAGCCGCCAGGGCTGCGAGGCCTCGCCCCTGAAGGCGAGATAGCCCGCGATCAGGCCCATCACCGTCGAGCCCGAGATGTTGATGATGAAGGTGCCATACGGAAAGGCGGTGCCGATGCATTTGGCGCACACCACATTGACGGAATGACGCAGCGAGGCGCCAAGCCCGCCACCAAGGAAAACCAGGAGATAGTTGAACACGCTTTGTCCGTCCGCTCAGTCACCGGCAGACAGGTTTTGCCGCAAGCCACGGGGCTCCGCAAGGAGCGCATGGGCAACGATAAGGGTGGCAGCTTCGGCTACCGCCCCGAGAACTACGTAGATGTCATTCCGGGGCGATGCGAAAGCATCGAACCCGGAATCTCGAGATTCCGGGTTCGTCGCTTCGCGCCGCCCCGGAATGACCGAAAGTAGCGTCAGGCCACCTTCCCGAACATCTCGTCAACATGCTCCCAGTTCACGAGATGATCGACAAACGCCTTCAGATAGTCCGGGCGGCGGTTGCGATAGTCGATGTAGTAGGAGTGCTCCCAGACGTCGCAGCCGAGGATCGGCGTCGCGCCATGCACGAGCGGGTTCTCGCCGTTCGGGGTTTTGGAGATTTCGAGCTTGCCGTTCTTGACCTGCAGCCAGCACCAGCCAGAGCCGAACTGACCGACGCCCGCGGCGGCGAAATCGGCCTTGAACTTGTCGAGACCACCGAGATCCTCGTTGATCTTCTTTTCCAGGCGGCCGGGCAATTTGCTGCCGCCGCCGCCGGGCTTCATCCAGCTCCAGAAGTGGATGTGATTGTAGTGCTGGCCGGCATTGTTGAAGACCGCGGCGTTCTTGCCGAACGAACCCTTCACGATCTCCTCGAGGGACTTGCCTTCGAATTCGGTCCCCTTGATCGCGTTGTTTCCGTTGGTCACATAGGCCTGATGATGCTTGTCGTGGTGAAATTCTAGCGTTTCCTTCGACATATGGGCCCCAAGGGCGTCATAGGCGTAAGGCAGGGGGGGAAGCGTAAAGGTCATGGGCTGATGTCCGCAACTGAGGGAGACGTGGCTTAACGGAAACCCCTTATAGAAGGTTCCAACGGTGTTAGACCAGCAATTTGGCAAAAAGAGACAGGCCGATGGGTATCGAGATCGACGTCCTGAACGGGGACGCATCATGGAAACTGGCCGAACCGCTGTTCGATGCGGTCTGGCCGCCGCACATTGTGGCAACATTGCCTTGGGCCGGCGTCGCCTTCGCGCATGCGGACCTGCGCGTGCTGGTGCGCGACGAAGCCGACGAGTTGGTCTGCCATGTCGGCATCTATCACCGCAAGGTGACCTGGAACGGACGCAAGCTGTACGCCGGCGGCATCGGCGGGGTCTTGACCCGCGAGGATGCCAGGGGCCGAGGTTATGCCTCGATCGCGCTGAATGCCGCGATCCGGACCTTGAAGGACGAGCGGTCCGTCGATTTCGCGCTGCTGTTTTGCGAGCCGTATCGCGCGCCGTTCTACATTGCGCGCGGCTGGAAGCCGTTTGATGGCGAGATCTATGCCGAGCAACCGGACAAAGGACGCGGTCGTTTCGAGGCCATTGTGCCGCATGTCTTTGACCTCCGCCGCGCGCCGCGGCAGGGCGAGATCGACTTGTGTGGACTGCCTTGGTGAAAGCTCTGAAGCGAAAGCTTGGAAAACCCACTAGAGCATGATGACTTTTCTTCGAATCGTCATCTCGCTCTATCTTTTTGTTTGAGCATGATCTCCGCGCAAACGCGTTCCGCGTTTGTTAGCTAAGGGAAAACCGGTACCCACTTTTGCGTTGCACAAATTGAAACGGCTGCTATTTAAGCCTCCGTCTTGGGGGGTTGCATGGTTTGTCGCTTCGTTCTTGTTGTCTTGTTCCTGGTGTCACTTTTTGCCGCACCAGGCGCTCACGCCCAGGCGGGCGGCGACCCCACAGGGATCTGGCTGACGCAAGCCGGCGACGCCAAGGTGAAGGTCTCCAAATGCGGCGGCGGGATTTGCGGCGTCATCGTCTGGTTGAAGGAGCCGATGGACACTGCGACCGGCAAACCGGCGACCGATGACAAGAATCCGAATCCTGCGCTCGCCAAACGCGCGATGATCGGGCTGCCGCTGTTCTCCGGCATGCAACCGGCGGGGCTGAACAAATGGTCGGGCCAGATCTACAACGCCGATGACGGCAACAGCTATGCGAGCAATATCTCGGTGGCCGGCCCCGAAACGCTTCGGGTCGAGGGCTGCGTCGGCGCGCTCTGCGGCGGGGAGACCTGGACGCGCTCGCGCTGACGCGAGAGCATGATCCGGAAAAGCATGCCCCAAAAGCACGCCCTCGGGCTGCGACCCGATGAGTGGATACCGGTTTTCCCTTAGCTAACAAACGCGGAACGCGTTTGCGCGGAGATCATGCTCAAAAAACAATAAGCTACGCGGCCATCGTTTTGAGAGCGGTGGCCGCCGAGGCATAGCCGCCCCGCGCGCCGTCGATGAAATGCACGTGATCGGCGCGCATCGCCGACGGCGTGAAGCAGGTCATCATCGCCGCGTCCTGCCGATGCAGGCCATAGCGTACGATGCCGACGGCGGCGGCGGCGGCCAGGCGCTTGCTCAATTCGCCCTCGAGCTCTGACGTGCAATCGAGGATCATGCGCAGGCCGTCGTCATATTTTCGGAAGTCGGAATTTTCCACGACCTGCCTTGTGTAGGTCGTCGGCACGAAGCCGCCGACCTTGATGCCGAAGCGCATGATCGCATAGGCAAACAGCGTATGGGCGAGCACGACGACGCGCCGCTTCGTAAGCGAACCGCCTCGTGCCGCGCGCGCCTCAAACTCGACACCAGCCGGCGGCCAGCGCAACGGCGGACCCTCGGCCGGCACCGGCCGTCCCTTGTCCGGGCTGCGCTCAACGAGCCCGATGATGTCTTCGATCGCGTTACGGAAGGCGAGCGGATCGGCGCCGAGCGCCGGCACCACCAGCACCGAAAGGATCAGCCCGCGCGCGGAGGGGATTTCCTCAAACCGGCAGGAGAGCCCCGAAAGATCCGGCTGCGTGCCCGGCGCTGCCGCCTCGATCGCGAACTCGCCGCGCTTCATCGCGGCTTCCGCCCAGCCGAGGCCTCCACCGGAAAACATCGCATAGGATAAATTCGCCGACGGCCCAAACCGCGCCACGCGCACGTCGGCGCCTTGCGCGCGGATCGCCGTGACCGGCACCAGCGCCACCCGCATAGCGAGCTCGAGGTCTTCCTTGACCCAGGCCGCGGTCGCCGCCAGCGCCTGGCGGGCGCGCGGAAGGTCGTCGGGGGCAACCGCGAAGCTCGCGCCATCGCCGCCGAACACGAACGGAAATTCGTGCCCCTCCAGCGCATTGGTAACCGATGCGATGACGGCCGCGCCCGCCATGTTGACCGCCTTGTACCGCCTCTCCGCGATCGCCTTGGTCGATTCCACGATATCGGCAACCCCGACCGTCCAGTCAGGCGGCAACGCCGAATACAGCGACGGCTCCATCAGGCGGTCGAAGCCGCGGAACACGGGGATGGCGCTGTAGAAGGTGTCGGTGCCGCCGGGTTGGGTCATCGCAGGATGGTCCGGAGTGCTGGATGAGTTGAGGTACGGCCGATATCGCCAATCGGGTTCATGCAACTTAGCGAAGCCGCGTGTTGAACGCAAAATCCCTGAAAGAAAAATGTTTTCCTGACCCTTTGCATGCATTTAGGCCGCCGTCTCAAACCAGTTCCGGGTTTGATCAGCCAGCATGTTACGATCCCTGTCATCGAAAAATCACCTGCCGTCTGCTACGTCTAAACCATGACACACCCAGAACCCGGACCTCATCAAATCGCGGCGCACGCGCTGCAGATCGGGGACCGCATCAACACCGCCGGCTTCGAGGGCGAGGTGCTGTCGAGCACGCCGCTCGCGGTGCGCGTTGGGGACCACGGACTGGCGGTGGTGTTTCGCTACGGCGTCGTGGTGTTCCTCGGCCTGTCGGCGGAGGAGGAGAAAGACTTTCTCGAACGGTTGAGCGCCCGCGCCTTCGGCAGGATCACGCCTCACGAAGAGGAATGGGCGAAAGTCCAGGTCGCGAAGGAGGCCGAAGAGCCAATCCCGGTCGGCGGGCCGATCCTGGTCCGCGAAATGTCCTTGGAACGACTGCTGGTCGTCGCCGACGCGCTCGCGAAAAGCGTCGTGCTCGGGCGCGACGAACGAGAAGTCAGCAACGTTTTCGACACCATCGAGCCTTTCGCGCGCGAGCTCGCGACCTCCGGACAGACATCGCGAAACAGAACCGATCTGCTCAAGCTGATGGGCAGCGCCCTGCTCGTTCAGCATCGCGTGTCCGGCCGCGTCGCCGTCGGCGAGAAGCCGGACGTGCTGTGGGACCGGCCCGATCTGGAACGGCTCTATGCGCGGCTGGAAGACGAATATGAGCTCAGCGAACGCGTCGAGACCTTGAACCGGAAGCTCGCTGTGATTGCGGACACCGCCACCACGCTCGCCGATATCATCGACACCAAGCGCTCGCTGCGGCTGGAAATCATCGTGGTCGTTTTGATCGCGTTCGAGATCATCGTCACCTTCTACGAAATCTACGCGCGCAATGGACATTGACGAAGGGCCTTCGCCGAAGCGTCATCAAAAAGCCGTGCTTCAAATCAAACTATATCTCAAGTTGTTTTTTCATGCTTGACACGCACAATGCTCCTCGCTGCCGGCCCGATGGCCCGGCCACCCCAGCACGACAATCACGGCAATAGAGGCGAAGAAACAGAGGCGAAGAATAATATAATAAGGTGAAGCGATGAGCCGTCTCGAACCCGATTCCCTTCTCAGCCAAATGCGCTTTCGCCGCACATCTCTAGCGTTAGTGGCGACCCTGCTCGTCCTCCCGACAATGGCTTCAGCGAACTACGTCACGGCATGCACCACGCTCGACATCTGCTACTGCGTCAACACCGATTACCGCGATGCGATCGACGCCAATGTGAGGCGCGTCCGCGAGCTGATCATGAGCAACAGGGCGGCAGGCAAGGCGATCGGATATCTCAGTATTCCGTTGTCGCCCGCGGGCGGCGGCTCTTTCGCGGTCAACTCCGAAATCTCCGCCAAGGCCGCGGCTGATTTGACCGCGCGATTTGGTGCAAAATCGGCGTGGCTTCTCAATCCCGGTGCAGAAGCGGGCGACAAGATGGGCGGCGCAAGCGGCGCCGACTTCATGTATATGTGGACGCAGATTCTCGAGGGATCGAAGGGCCTTGGTGAGGATTTCGATTTTTTCTATTTCGCCGGCCCATCCGACTTCGCGAAGTATTTCGGGCTTACCGGCGAGCGCGACCTCGAACGGCTGGAGGCCTGGTTCGACGCGCGCGTCGCGCAGGACCCGGGCTTCAAGAAATCGGTGGATCAGGGCGACATCACCAAGGCCGGCTTCCGGAATTATTACGGACTGCGCGCATCGGTCGTCTTCAGCTACGGCTCGCACGATGAATGGAACATCGCCCGCCTGATCAACGACCGCCGGCGCGGCGCGACCGATTATGGAATCGCCAACCAGCTTGCGATTTTCTTCGACGGTCATCCGCAAACGCCCGGCGGATATGAAAGCCCGACCGCGAGCGGCGACGTCGGCCGCTGCATCAAGTAGTGCGTTCTGCCGAACTGAATCGCCCGGCGGCGCGACGATCTAATGCATCCGCACCTTCGCGGCCGTCGTTGACGGCAAAGTCAACCCCGGCTCCGGGCTAGAGCATGATCCGGAAAAGTGGGTCCGATTTTCCGAAAAGATCATGCTCAAACAAAAAGATAGAGCGAGATGACGATTCGAAGAAAAGTCACCACACTCTAGGCATCGATCGAAGCGTCGGGATAGGCCTGCCTCAGCCCGTCGCGCACGGCTTGGTCGGCGATCTCACCCGACAGGCGCACGTAGCGCGGCGAGAAGCCGCCGGCCGATCCGCTCATCAAGAGTTTGCGCCAATGCGACGGTGCCCCCGAGATGTGCGTGACGCCGCGAGCCGCGAGCCGGGCGACGTAATCGGCGATCGGCTCGCCCGGTTCGGACAAGACCATCGATCCGCCGCAAGTGATGGCGCGCACGAATATCTCAAGTCCGCCATGGCGGCGAATGTCGTAGAAGCTCGCCCATACCGGCGGCGTGCCGCGCGCCGGACCATCGGCGACGATCGCGCCGCAGAGGTCCGCCAGCGTATGGCCAACGATGTCAGGCGCGCCCGACGGAACTGACGTCAACATCAGCCACTCCGTCGCGCGTTTGGCCCTCGCGCGCGCGGGCGCCGGCACCGGCATGCGCGCCGCCGCTACTTGGTACACGCCTGCGTCCGACCAGCGCGCCGGCTGGTCGGTCACGATGGCGTCAATCTCGGCGCCCTCGATCAGGGTTCGTACATGATCGCGATTGAGATCAGGCGGACACAGCAGCATTCGCCGCGCCAGGCCGTCGACCTCCGTCATCGCGACAGCGGATACCAGTTGATCCGAAACAGCAAGCAGCACCGAGCGCCCTGCAAGCTCTTCCGGGCGGCCGACGAGCGAGGCCTGCTGAAGACAATCGGTCAGCGATATAGTATGCCGCGCGTCCGAGATCGTGCGGCCCTTCAATTCCGGGCTCAGGTAACTCCCGAGCGCAACGACCTCACGCAGGGACATTTTCAGAGGCCCTGACAAAGTCCCCAACGTTGGGGGAAGCGAGATCGTCATCGAGCCGCGGCAGGGCGAGTTGCTGCGCTTCGGCAATCGGCTTTATCGCCAAATTTTTCCTTAACTTTATCGACATCGATTGGCTCGCCCTTTCGCTGGATCGCCAGCCATGATAGGGCGCACCAACAAAAATGGCAGCGCTTTTGCTTTCGTTGGTAACGCCTTTGTTTCCAGCGCGTGAGAGATTCTCAAAAACGCGGCGCGGCAAAGTCGATGTCACAACCTGAGCGGACAAAAAGCTCGCATGCAATGCACGAGCTACGCCAAATCCGCGTAGGACGATCGGACTACTGCTTTGACCGATCAAGCGCTCGCCACCCCCTGCAGCACCAGCCGGTTGAGCCGCGCGGTGAAGGCTGCGGGATCTTCCGGCAATTCACCGTCGAGGATCTGCGCCTGCTCGAGCAGCAACAGCGACAGATCGTCGGCGGTCCTGTGATCGGAAGTCCTGTGATCGGAAGTGCTGTGATCGGAAGTCCTGGCCTCGCTCCCCGCCCTGGCGATCGCCGTCACCAATGGGTGCCGCAAATTGATCTCGAGGATCGGCTTGGTCCTGACGCCGCGATTTTGCTGCGACAATAGCCGTTCCAGTTCACGATCGGGCCCCTGACCGCTGGCAACGAGGCACGACGCGCTGGTGGTCAGCCGTGTGGACACCTTCACGTCGGTGACGCGATCGCCGAGACTGGCCTTGATGATCGCAATCGTTGCGGCCTCGTCGGCCGCGGGCTCAGCACCGTCTTTGGCGTGCTCGTCAAGCAACGGAACGAGATCGAAATTGATGTCGCCCTGGCTCAGCGACTTCATGGGCTTGCCCTCGAATTCGAGTCGCGCCGAGGTCCAGAACGCATCGACCGCATCCGTCAGCAGCAACACCTCCATACCCCTGGCGCGGGCTGCTTCGAGTCGCGGATTGGATTTCAGCCGCTCGGCGCTGTCGCCGACAAGAAAATAAATCTCGGTCTGGTTCGGCTTGAAGTCCGCGACGTATTGCTTGAGCGAGCGCTTTTCGCCGGCAGTGGTGGAAAAGCGCGACAGCGCCAAGAGTTTATCGCGCCGCTCGTAATCCTCGTAGATGCCTTCCTTGATCACCGGACCGAAGGCGTCCCAGATCTTGTTGAAGCTGTCCGGCTCCTTGTCGTCGAGCTGCTCCAGTTCGGAGATGACACGGCTTGTGACCGCTTTGCGGATCTGCGCGAGCTGCGGATTGTTCTGCAGCATCTCCCGGGAAATGTTGAGCGGCAGGTCCTCGCTGTCGATCACGCCGCGGATGAAGCGCAAGTAAGCCGGCAATAGGTCGGCATCGTCGGTGATGAACACCCGCCGCACGTAGAGCTTGACCTTGCCCTTCCGTGCCGGCTCGAACAGGTCGAACGGCTTTGTCGACGGCGAAAACAACAGCACCGCGTAGGAGTAGCGTCCCTCGGCGCGATAGTGCAGCGTCATCGCCGGCTCGTCGAAGGCGCCAGCGATAGATTT
>Ga0137377_10000761_pt1 | contig 20643 bp, 16 predicted proteins | sample SagtaG_22_FD_104815 | JGI IMG/M metagenome (GOLD analysis project Ga0137377, IMG submission 104815) | Vadose zone soil microbial communities from Sagehorn Ranch, Mendocino, California, USA - Sage2_L_40_16 metaG | ecosystem: Environmental > Terrestrial > Soil > Vadose zone | place: USA... | reverse complement strand
GCGGTGCTCCCACGCGGCGCCGACACGGCGCCGCCCGTCGCGACAGCCCAGCGGGCGCCCGCCGCTCCGGGAGGCGTCGTGTCGGCGCCGCCGCGGATGCCGCCCCTGCGTTCTCCTGCGGCCGCGCCGCCCGCCCCGACTCCCGCGCCCGCCCCGCCGCGGCCACCGGCGATGCCGCGCTTCTCGGGGCCGGTCGTGTCCCCTCCCGCGGCTCCTCCCCCCGGGCCGTCCCGCACCCCGCCCCTCCCTCCGGGCCGACCCGTCGCGGCTCCGGCATCGCCACCCCCCCCAACGCGGCCTCGCCCGGCGGCGGCACCGCCGCCGGGTCGGCCGTCTGCGCCCACGATGCGGCCCGCTGCTGCGCCGGCCGCGGCACCCGCCGGCGGCCCGGCGCCCGGCCAGCGCATGACCGGCCCCCTCCGGCCGGTGAACCCGTTCCTGGTGCAGGACCCGAAGCAGAAGGCGCGCCGTCTCGCGCGCGCCCTCGTCTCGGACCTTGTGGTGTACCATCCGGAGAAGCGCCAGCAGGGACTGCGTGACGGCACGCTGGGCCAGCTCTTCAAGGACGAGATCGAGAAGAGCTGGCAGGAGTATGTGGAGCAGGTTGGCGCCGACCTGGCCAAGACCACGCCGTTCTGGACCGAGGCCCTCAACGAGATCCTCGCCGGCGGCAACAAGCTCTTTTGAGGCTGGTGCGTGGCGTGCTAACCCGTTATTTTTCCTAGCACTTAGAGCCGCCCTCCGGAGCTCCGGTGGCGGCTCATTTCGCGAGAGCCAGCGTGACCCTATCCGATCGCTTCAGAGAGTTCGACCGTCGTCTTATCGAGCTGCGGAGCTTCCTTTGACGTAGAAGGGAAGACCAAGCGGCTGGGCGAGCTGGAGCACGCCATGGCGGAAGGCAGCGTCTGGGCCGACCAGGGGCGGGCGCGGCAAGTGGTCCAGGAGGTGAAGGAGCTGAAGCGCTGGCTCGAGCCCTACCACGCGCTGCGCAAGCGGCTGGACGACGCGCAGGCCCTGAGCGAGCTGGCCGAGTCCGACGGCGACGACGGTCTGGCGCACGAGCTCGACGGCGAGGCCGAGCAGCTCGCCGCCCAGCTCGAGGCGCTCGAGCTGCAGAACATGCTGCGGGGGCCCGACGACGCGCGTGACGCGCTGCTCACGATCCACCCCGGCGCGGGGGGGACGGAGTCCCAGGATTGGGCCGAGATGCTGATGCGCATGTACGTCCGCTGGGCGGAGCGGCACGGCTTCAAGGTGGAGATGCTGGACTTGCTCGACGGCGAGGAAGCCGGGATCAAGTCGGCCGAGATTCAGATCAGCGGACAGTACGCCTACGGGCTGCTCAAGGCGGAGAAGGGCGTGCACCGCCTGGTGCGCATCTCGCCGTTCGACGCCCAGTCGCGCCGGCACACTTCCTTTGCGTCGGTGTTCGTCTACCCGGTGGTGGACGAGGACATCGAGATCGACATCAACGACGACGACCTGCGGATCGACGTGTACCGTGCCTCGGGGAAGGGGGGGCAGCACGTCAACAAGACGTCTTCGGCGGTACGGATCACGCACCTCCCGACCAACATCGTGGTGCAGTGCCAAAACGAGCGCAGCCAATTCAAGAACAAGGCGACCGCGCTCAAGATGCTAAAGGCGCGGCTGTATGAGCGCGCCGTTGCGGAGCGCGACGCGAAGAAGGCGGAAGTGGACAAGCAAAAGGGCGACATCGCCTTCGGGAGTCAGATTCGCTCGTACGTGTTCCAGCCCTACACCATGGTGAACGACCACCGCACCGAGCTGAAGGTCGCGGACGTCCAGAAGGTGATGGACGGCGACATCGATCCCTTCATCGAGGCGTACCTCAAGCGCTTCGGGAGCAAGGCGGCGTGACGAGCTTCGTCGAGGCGGCGCGGCGCGAGAAGCTCACGGAGCTCGTGAAGCGGGGCGTAGCGCCGTTCGCCTATCGCTTCGATCGCACCAGGACCGCCCGAGCGGCGCTCGAGGGATTCCGCGAGGGGGACGCGGCGCTGCACCGGCTCGCCGGGCGGCTCGTGGCGCTGCGCCCCCACGGCAAGACGACGTTCGCGCACCTCGCCGATCAGTCGGGCAGGATCCAGCTCTACTTCAAGCAGGACGAGCTCGGTGCCGACGGGTACGAGCTGCTCAGCCTGCTTGACCTCGGCGACCTGGTCGGCGTCGAGGGTCCGCTGTTCAAGACGAAGACGGGCGAGATCTCCGTCCGCGTGCAGCGGTTGACGTTGCTGACCAAGTCGCTCCGCCCGCTGCCGCTCGGCAAGGAGGACGCGAGCGGCGTGCGTCACGGCGAGCTGTCGGACCCCGAGCTCCGGGCCCGCCAGCGTTACGCCGACCTCGCCGTGCATCCGGAAGTGCGTGAGCTGTTCCGGTTGCGCGCGCGGGTGGTGAGCTACGTCCGGGCGTTCCTGGACGCCCGCGGCTACCTCGAGGTCGAGACCCCCGTGCTGCAGCCGTTGTACGGCGGCGCCACCGCACGCCCGTTCAAGACGCATTACGAGGCGCTCGACGCCGACTTCTACCTGCGGATCGCCGACGAGCTGTACTTGAAGCGGTGCATCGTGGGCGGGCTCGAGAAGGTGTACGAGATCGCGCACGACTTCCGGAACGAGGGCATGTCGCGGTTTCACAATCCCGAGTTCACGATGGCCGAGTGGTACGAAGCGTACGCCGATTACGAGGTGATGCTCCAGCTCACGGAAGAGATGCTCGCCGGCATGGTGCGGGAGCTGTTCGGCGCGACGACGCTCGAGCGCCACGGGGCAACGCTCGCGTTCGAACGGCCGTTCGCGCGCCGGGATTTCGCCACGCTCGTGCGGGAAACGGCGGGCGTGGACCTTGGCCGCGCGAGCGAGGGCGAGCTGCGCGCGGCGCTCAAGCGCAAGGACGTCCCCGAGGCCGATCAGCTCCCCGGGGTGAAGCTTGTGGACGAGGTGTTCAAGAACTATGTCGAGCCGACGCTGGTGCAACCGACGTTCGTGCTCGACTATCCCGTGGCGCTCTCGCCGCTCGCGAAGCTCAAGCGGGGGGACCCCACGCGTGTCGAGCGCTGGGAGCTCTTCATCCAGAAGCGCGAGATCGCGAACGCGTTCAGCGAGCTGAACGACCCGGAGGAGCAGCGGCGCCGCTTCGAGCAGCAGGCGCGGCTGCGTGCCGCTGGGGACCAGGAGGCCCAACTGCTCGACGAGGATTTCCTGCGGGCCCTCGAGTACGGCATGCCGCCCACGGGCGGGGTGGGAATGGGGATCGACCGGCTGCTCATGATCCTGGCCGACCAGACGAACATCCGCGACGTCATCCTCTTTCCGATGCTGCGGCCCGAATGAACCGCCGGCGCGTCCTCTTCGGCGTGCTCATCGCGCTCGGCCTCGCCCTGCAGGCGCTGGCAGCGCTGCGTGTCGTGCGCGCGGGAACGCTCACGTACGCCGGGGCCGCGGTGACGCTGCTGCTCGTGGTCGGGATCATCGTCGACCTCGTCCGCCTCGACCGGCTGGAGCTCCTGATCACCCTCCGCTACCTGCGCAGCCGCCGCGCGTCGCGGCTGCTGTCGCTCATCACGGTGATCGCGGTGGGGGGGGTCACGGTGGGCGTGATGGCCCTCGTCGTCGTGCTGGGCGTGATGAACGGCCTGCAGGCGGATCTGCGCGACAAGATCCTCGTCGCCAATCCGCATGTGCGCGTCCTCACGTACGGCGAGGGCCTGCGGCTCGACGACTGGCGGAAGGTCCTGGGCGAGGTGCGCGGCACGCCCGGGGTCGAAGCCGCGGCACCCTTCGTGCTGACCCAGGGGCTCATCTCCGCCGGCCACGACTACGCGGAAGGGGTCATCGTGTACGGCGTCGAGCCCGATACCGGGCACCACGCCGTGACGAGCTTCGCGCGCCACTTTACGAAGGGCGACCTCCGCTTCCAGGTCACCCGCCCCGACGTCGAGGGTGGGATCGCCCTCGGTACTCGGCTCGCCAACAAGCTGTCGGCCTTCCCGGGCGACCCGGGCGAGATCGTGACGCTGGTCGCGCCCGCCGGCGCGCGCTTCAACCCGAGCCTCGGCGCCTACGTGCCGCAGTTCCACCGCTACGAGGTCACCGGGATCTTCGACACCGGGATGTTCGAGTACGACAACAGCTACGTGGCGCTCGACCGCCGTGCCGCCCAGCGGTTTGCCGGGCTCGACACGGCGGTGACCGGCGTCGAGCTCCGGCTGCGCGACCCGTGGGAGGCCCGGAGCTTCGCCGGACAGCTCGAGGCCCGGCTCGGCTACCCCTATCGCGCACTCGACTGGCAGTCTCAGAACGCGTCGCTCTTCTCGGCCCTGAAGCTCGAGAAACTCGCGATGGCGCTCGTGGTGTTCCTGATCTGCGTCGTCGCCGCGTTCAACGTGGTCGGCACGCTCACCATGGTGGTGCGCGACAAGACGCGGGAGATCGGCATCCTGCTCGCGATGGGGCTCAAACAGGCGGCGATCCGCCGCATCTTCCTCGCGCAAGGGATCCTGATCGGACTCACCGGCACCGCGCTCGGCGTGGTGCTCGGGCTCGTGCTCGGCGGCATGGTGAATCGTGGACACTGGATTCCGATCGATCCGTCGATCTACTTCGTCGACCACCTCCCGGTGCACACGCAGCCGCTCGACGTGCTGGTCGTCGTCGCGGCGAGCCTCGTGGTGGCGACGCTGGCGCCGCTCTATCCCTCGCTCCAGGCAGCGCGGCTCGATCCCGTGACGGCGATCCGCTACGAATGAGCGCGTTGCTCGAGGCCCGGGGGCTCCGCAAGGTGTTCGCCGGCGGCGACGGCCAGCCTCTCGAAGTGTTGCGGGGCGTGGAGCTGGAGGTGCACCGCGGCGAGTTCGTCGCGATCGTGGGCGCGTCCGGCGCCGGGAAGAGCACGCTGTTGCACCTGCTGGGCGCGCTGGACCGGCCCACGGTGGGGGACGTGTGGCTCGACGGTTCGCGCTACGCCGACCTCGATGGGGCCGCCCTGGCCGACCTCCGGAACCGTAAGTTGGGGTTTGTCTTTCAGTTCCATCATCTCTTGCGGGAATTCTCCGCGCTTGAGAATGTCATGATGCCCCTCCTGATCGGCGGCATGGCGGCGCTGCGGGCCCGCTCGCGGGCGGAGGAAGTGCTCTCCCTCGTGGGACTCGCCGGGCGCATGACGCATCGGCCGAGCGAGCTGTCGGGGGGCGAGCAGCAGCGCTGCGCGGTGGCGCGGGCCCTGGTACACGACCCGGGCCTCGTGCTCGCGGACGAACCCTCGGGCAACCTGGACCACGCCAACGCGGACCGGCTGCACGACGTGTTCTTCCGACTGGCGCGGGAGTACGAGACGGCGGTCGTCGTGGTCACGCACAACCGCCAGCTCGCCGGCCGGGCGGACCGGATCCTGATGCTCGAGGACGGCCGCGCGACGGCCGTCGGCTCGGTGGACGCGATACCCTGATGCTGTGTGATAACTGCAAGGAACGCGAGGCGGTCATCAATCTGACCCAGGTGGAGCACGACTCGAAGGTCACGCTCCATCTGTGCGAGCAGTGCGCCCAGCAGAAGGGGGTCGAGACGGCCGTGACCGTGTCGAAGTCGCCCGTCGGCGCCTTCGTGACGGCGCTGGGCAAGGGAGCGGGGGCCGTCGTGCCGAGCGCGACCGACGGCCTGCGCTGCGCCGCGTGCGGCGCGACGCTCAAGGATTTCCGCGAATCGGGCCGGCTGGGCTGCGCCCAATGCTACCAGGCGTTCGAGGGCCACCTGCGCGATCTGCTGCGCCGCCTGCACGGGTCGAGCCAGCACGTCGGCGAGCGGTACGCGGCGCCCGGCGAGGCCGGCGCCGCCGACCCGCGGCTGCAGCTGCTCGACCTGAAGGAGCAGCTGCGGCGCGCCGTGGAAAGCGAGAACTTCGAGCTCGCGGCCGAGCTGCGCGACCGCATCCGGGTGCTCGAGTGATCGACCTGTCCCTGCTGCCCGACGGCGGGATCGCGTGGCTCGACGCCTCCGGGCCGAAGGCGAGCATCGTGCTCTCGACCCGCATCCGACTCGCCCGCAACCTGCAAGGCTACGTGTTCGGCCAGCGGGCGCGCGACGCGGACCGGACTGCCGTGCTCACCCGGGTGGAGGAGGCGGGGGCGACGAGCGACCGCCTCCAGGGCGCGGTCACGTTCCGCCTCGACCAGCTGGAGCGCGGCGAGCGCCAGCTGCTCCACGAGCGGCACCTCGTCTCCAAGGAGCTGGCCGGGCTCGACCGCGAGGCGCGTCCCCGACCCGGCGCGGCGCTCCTGGTCCAGAGCGCCCTGGGGGTGATGGTCAATGAGGAAGACCACTTGCGATTACACGGAATGCGTTCGGGATTCGCCCTCGAGGACGCCTACGCCGACCTGGAGGCGTTGGACGCGGACCTGGGGCGATTGCTTCCCTTCGCGTTTCACCCGGAATTTGGCTATCTTACCTCCTGCCCGACCAACGCGGGAACCGGGCTCCGGGCGAGCGTGCTTATCCACTTGCCCGGCCTCGTCTTGACGAAGGAGATCGGGAAGGTCCTTCAAGGGCTGGCTCAGGTCGGGCTCACCTTCCGGGGTTTGTACGGGGAGGGGAGCGAGGTCGTCGGCAACTTCTTTCAGCTCTCGAATCAGACGACCCTGGGCAAGGCCGAGGACGAGCTGCTTGATCATCTCGGGAAGATCGTGCGGCAGGTGATTGAGTACGAGGAGCAGGCCCGCGAGGTGCTGGTGCGGGACGCGCCGACGATCATCGCGGACAAGGTGTGGCGGGCCTACGGGCTGCTTAAGTACGCGCGCAGCCTGACGTTCGAAGAGACGATGAACTTACTGAGCGGCGTGCGCCTGGGCGTGGGGTTGAATCTGATCCCGGGCTTGAGTGTATACACGCTCAACAAGCTCTTGATCTTCACTCAGCCCGCGCACCTCGCGGCGCTCGAGGGTCGCCAGACGGGTGACCCGGAGTTGCCCACGGTGCGCGCGACGTATGTGCGGCGGGTGCTCGAGACCGAGCTGGCGTGAGGCAGGGGGGGAGATGAACGGCTACAACTTCACGGATCGGGTGCGCAAGGTCCTGCAGATGGCGCGGGAGGAAGCCGCCCGCCTGCATCACGAGTACGTCGGGACCGAGCACATCCTGCTGGGCCTGATCCGCGAAGGCGAGGGCGTCGCCGCCGCGGTCCTCACCAACCTGAACGTCGACCTCGAGGAAATCCAGCAGAAGATCGAGGAGACGGTGAAGAAGGGGAAGGCGGCGGCCGCCGCGGGACCCGACCTGCCGTACACCTCACGGGCCAAGAAAGTGCTCGAGCTCGCGATGAGCGAGGCGCGGGAGCTGAATCACTCCTACGTGGGGACGGAGCACCTGCTGCTCGGGTTGTTGCGCGAGGAGAAGGGCATCGCCGCGCAGGTGCTCACCGACGCCGGCGTGAACCTGGAGCAGGCGCGGGCCGAGACGCTGCGGCTCCTGGGCAGTGAAATGCCGTCCGGGCCGGCGCCGTCGGGCGCGGGCGCGCAGCCGGCCAGCCCCAAGAGCGAGAAGAAGTCGAAGACCCCGGCGCTCGATCACTTCTGCCGCGACCTGACGCAGCTCGCGGCCGAGGGGGCGCTCGATCCCACGATCGGCCGCCAGAAGGAAATCGAGCGCGTGATGGAGATCCTGTCGCGCCGCAAGAAGAACAATCCGGTGCTGATCGGCGAGCCCGGGGTGGGGAAGACGGCGATCGTGGAGGGCTTGGCCCAGCTGATCGCCAGCGGTCAGTGCCCGGATGTGCTCAAGGACCACCGGGTGCTGTCGCTCGACATGGCGGCGGTGATCGCCGGGACGAAGTACCGCGGGCAATTCGAGGAGCGGCTCAAGGCGATCATCAACGAGATCGCGCAGAACCGGAGCATCATCCTGTTTATCGACGAGCTGCACACGCTGGTGGGCGCCGGGGCGGCCGAGGGGGCGGTCGACGCCTCCAACATGCTGAAGCCGGCGCTGGCGCGCGGGGAGCTGCAGTGCGTCGGCGCGTCGACCCTGAACGAGTACCGCAAGTACATCGAGAAGGACGGCGCCCTCGAGCGGCGCTTCCAAACGGTGATCGTCGACCCGCCGACGGTCGAGGAGACGATCGCCATCCTCAAGGGCCTGCGGAAGCGCTACGAGGAGCACCACCGGGTGATCATCCCGGACGACACACTCGACGCGGCGGCGAAGCTGTCGGAGCGCTACATCACCGACCGCTTCCTGCCCGACAAGGCGATCGACGTGATCGACGAGGCGGGAGCGCGGGCCCGGCTGGCGACGCAGGTGCCGCCGCCCGAAGTGGCGGCGCTGAAGGAGAAGCTCGAGCGCATCAACGGCGACAAGGAGAACGCCGTCCGGGACCAGAATTTCGAGAAAGCGGCGAGCCTGCGCGACCAGGAGCGGGAGCTGCAGGCGGAGATTCGCCGCAAGCAGGAGGCCTGGGAGAAGGAGCGCGCGACCCACCGGCCCACGATCAACGAGGAAGGCGTGGCCTTCATCGTTTCCCGCTGGACGGGCATCCCCGTGACGCGGCTGCAGGAGGCGGAGACGGCGCGGCTGCTCCGGATGGAGGACGAGATGCACCAGACGGTCGTCGGCCAGGACGAGGCGATCGCGGTGATCTCGCGCGCCATCCGGCGGAGCCGGGCCGGGCTCAAGGACCCCAAGCGGCCGATCGGCTCGTTCATCTTCTCCGGTCCGACGGGCGTCGGGAAGACCGAGCTGGCGCGGGCGCTGGCCCGCTTCCTGTTCGCCGACACCAACGCGCTGATCCGCGTCGACATGTCGGAGTACATGGAGAAGTTCTCCGTGAGCCGGCTGATCGGGGCACCTCCGGGCTACGTCGGCTACGAGGACTCGGGCACGCTCACCAAGGCGGTGCGGCGCAAGCCGTACTCGGTGGTGCTGCTCGATGAGATCGAGAAGGCGCACCCCGACGTGTTCAACATCCTGCTGCAGGTGCTCGACGAGGGTCACCTCACCGACAACTACGGCCGCGTGATCGACTTCAAGAACACCGTGGTCATCATGACGTCGAACGTCGGCGCCCGCGACATGGTGAAGGGCAAGTCGCTCGGGTTCGCGCAGTCGGACGCGCGGGCCACCTTCGAGAAGCTGGCCGAGAAGGTCAAGGAGGAGATCAACAAGACCTTCAACCCCGAGTTCCTGAACCGGCTGGACGACGCGATCGTGTTCCACCCGCTCACCCGCGAGCACATCGCCCAGATCGTGGCGATCCTCCTCAAGGAAGTGCAGAAGCGGCTGGGCGACGAGGAGCTCACCCTCCGGCTGACGCCGGCGGCCACGGACTTCCTGGTGGACCGCGGCTACGATGAGCACTTCGGCGCGCGCCCGCTGAAGCGCGCGATACAGAAGTACGTCGAGGATCCGCTGTCGGAGAAGATCCTGGTCGGCGAGTTCGCGCGGGGCGACGAGGTCGAAGTCGACGTGGCCCCGGACAAGGAACGGTTGGCGTTCCGCGCGCTCTCCGGCTCGAAGGCGTGATCCGCCGGCTTCCCGTCGTCATCTTCGTCGTTCTGGCCCTGCCCGCCCCGCGCGCCGTGTGCGCGCAGGGCGGGCCGGCCGCGCCGCCCAGCGTGGCCCCCGACTCCATCGTCGTGCTGGGCCTCCGCCGGCTCGACCGCACGCAGGTGCTGGGTCAGAGCGGCCTCGTCGCGGGCCGGCCCCTCGGGTACCGCGACGTGCAGCGCGCCGTCCAGGCCCTCTACGCCACCGGCCAATACGACGACGTCCGCATCGATGAAGCCGTGGCCGACGGCCGCAAGCTGCTGGTCGTCCGCCTGCGCGAGCGACCGGTGCTGATCAAGTGGGCGGTGCGCGGCGTGAACAAGCTGTCCGAGGGCAGCGTCAAGGACAAGGTGCAGCTCGCCGAAGGGCGGCCCATCGACCCCGCGGCCGTGGCGCGGGCGCGCGGGCGCATCGACTCGCTGTACCGCGCCCAGGGCTACTACCTCGCGCAGGTGAAGGCGCTGCACGTGTACGAAGCGGACTCGTCGCGTGTGCGGGTGATCTTCGACGTGGACGAGGGCCGCCGCGTCGCCATCGCCCGCGTCGCGTTCGAGGGCAATACGCACTTCCCCGGCAGCCCCCTGGTCGGCGCGATGAAGACGCGGCCCGAGGGCTTCTGGTGGTTCCGCTCGGGCGAGTACGACGACGAGAAGCTGCGGGCGGACCTCCAGGAGCGGCTGCCGCGGTTCTACGGCGATCGGGGGTACGTCGACTTCCAGGTGCTCGACGACACGCTGGTGGTCGACGACACGACGGGGAAGGCCACGCTCGTGGTGCGGGTGAGCGAGGGCGAGCCCTATCGCGTCGGCACGTTCGAGATCGTGGGCAACCGCCGGTTTTCCACCGAGGACCTGCAGCAGCTGTTCCCCTTCAAGGGCGAGACGCGCACCGGGTTGCTGGGGCTGGGCGGCGTGCAGCACGGGCCGGCGTACTTCGACCAGCAGAAATGGGACGACGCCACCCAGCAGATGCGGACGCTGTACTACAACAACGGCTACATCTATATGCAGCCGCGCGCCGACGTCATCCGGCGCACCGCCGCCGACGGCAAGCCGGTCGTGGACCTCCGCTGGGTGATCAACGAGGGGCAGCCGGCGATCGTGAACAAGATCGAGATCGTCGGCAACGACGTCACGCACGAGCGGGTGATCCGGGAAGCGATCATCCTGCTCCCGGGCGACGTGTTCCGCCAGGACGCGCTGCTGCGCTCCTACCAGAACATCTCCAACCTGGGCTTCTTCCAGCAGCCCCTGCCGTTCCCCGACACGCGGCCGGCGAACGACCAGGGCGACGTGGACGTCATCTTCCGCGTGACGGAAAAGCACACGGGCAACATCAACTTCGGCGCGTCGGTGGGGCAGGGCACTGGCGTGGGCGGGTTCCTCGGCCTCGACGAGCCGAACCTGTTCGGGCAGGGGAAGCGCGGCCACTTCCAATGGCAGTTCGGGCAGAACATCAATGACTTCGACCTGTCCTTCACGGATCCGGCGGTCCGCGAGTCGCGCATCTCGGGAACGGTGGGCGTGCACAACACGCGGCTGCGCTACACGATCGCCGACTTGGGCACGCTGCGGCGCCGGGGGGGCAGCGTCCAGTTCGGCTTCCCCGTGTTCCACGACCGCTACACCCGCCTGTTCCTGTCCTATGCGATCGACGACCAGACGTTCACCGGCGGCAGCGCCAGTGTCGCCAGCCTGAGCTGCAACAACTGCCTGCGCTCGACGCTTGGCTTCTCGATCATGCGCGACACGCGAATCGACCTCCCGTTCCCGACGGCGGGCACGCTGCACTCGATCGGCCTGTCACAGAGCGGCGGGGTGCTCGGCGGGACCGGTGACTTCCAGCGGCTCGACCTCGAGGGCCGCTGGTACGCCCCGCTGGGGCAGTTGGGAGGCCGCGCCAGCACGTCGCCGGTCCGGTTCGTGATGGGTCTCTCGGCGCGCTCGGGGCTCGTGTTCGGCAACTCGCCGTTCTTCGACCAGCTGTTCACGATGGGCGGCACGCAGTACGGCATCCCGCTGCGTGGCTACGACGAGTTCTCCATCACGCCGCAAGGATACGACCCCACCGCGTCCAACGGCCAGGCGAAGTCCAGCGCGTTCGGCAAGGCCTACCTCGCCATGACGGGCGAAATCGGCGCCCGGCTGTCGCAGATGTTCTACGTGAGCACGTTCGTGGACGCCGGCAACGTGTGGGCCCGCGCCGGGGAATTCAATCCGACGCGGCTGTTCCGGGGCGCCGGCATCGGCCTGAACATCATCTCGCCGCTCGGGCCGATCGGCATCGACTGGGCGTACGGCTTCGACCGCACCGATGCGCTCGGGCGGCCGGCGCCGGGCTTCAAGCTGCACTTCAAGCTCGGCAACTTCTTCTGATCCAGCCCCCGCCTCCGCGGGGCCACCTGTACCAGTTTCTCTTGGGGAGATGTGTCATGAGGCGTGCAGTGACAGTGTGGGCGTGGCTCGGCCTCGCGCTGGCCGTGCCGGTCGCGGCCCGAGCGCAGGCGCAGTCCGGGCTCAAGATCGCGTTTGTCAGCTATCAGACGATCCTGCAGCAGACCCCGGGCTATACCGCCGCGGAGTCGACGTTCAACAAGGAAGTCCAGGGGTACCGCAACGAGGTGCAGAAGCTGCAGCAGCAGCTCGACTCCGCCGTGCGGACGTTCGACCAGCAGGCGATCGCCCTCTCCCCTGCGGCGAAGCAGGCGAAGCAGCGCGACCTGCAGCAGCTGCAGCAGCGCTTCGAGCAGCGCAACAGCGAGCTCCAGGACAAGGCGCAGCAGCGCCAGCGCGAGCTGCTCCAGCCGATCCAGGCGCGCGTCACCGGCGTGATCCAGGGCATCCGCGCCGAGGGCAACTACCAGCTGATCTTCGACGCCGACGCCCCCGGCGTCATCGTCGCCGCCGACCCGACCCTCGACATCACGTCCAAGGTGATCGCGCGGCTCAAGCAGTCCCAGTAGGGACAGCGGGGTCCCGTGGCCGCAGAGGGGAGCGTCCGCCGGCTCAGCGCCCGGGAAATCGCCGCCCTCACCAACGGGCAGCTCGCGGGCGCCCCGGACGTTTCGGTGACCGGAGTCGCGCCGCTCGACCGCGCCGGCCCGGACGACCTGTCTTTTCTTGCCAGCAAGCGCTATCTCCCGTACTTTCAACGGTCTAGCGCGGCCATCGTGCTCTGCAAGCCGGACCTGGTAGAGCCCGGCTCGGCGGGACCGGGGTGTCGCGTCCTGGTGCGCGACCCCCACGTGGCCCTGCTGGCGGTTATCCCGGTGCTCTACCCGGAGCCCGCCTGGGAAGCGGGCGTGCACCGCACGGCCATCGTGGGCGCGGGGACCGTGTGGCAGGAGCCGGTGGCGATCGACCCCTACGCCGTGCTGGGGCGCGGCGTGCGACTCGGCAAGAACGCTCGCATCGGCGCCGCGTGCGTGCTGGGAGACGGCGTCGCGCTGGGCGACGATGTGCAGTTGTTCCCGCAGGTGGTGTGCTACAGCGGGACGGTGGTCGGCAGCCGGGTGATCCTCCACGCCGGCGTGCGGCTCGGCTCCGACGGCTTCGGGTACGTGCCCGGCAGGAAGGGCGAGCTGCCCCGGAAGATCCCCCAGGTCGGGCGCTGCCTCATCGGGGACGACGTGGAGATCGGCGCCAATACGACCATCGACCGCGGCAGCGTCGACGACACGGTGATCGGCCCCGGCACGAAGATCGACAACCTGGTGCAGATCGGGCACAACTGCCGCATCGGCGCGCGCTGCCTGATCGCGGGGCAGGCGGGAATCGCCGGGAGCACGCACGTCGAGGACGACGTGTTCCTGGCCGGGCAGGCGGGGCTCGCCGACCACATCACGATCGGACGCGGGGCGCGGGTGACGGTGCAGGGAGGGGTGATCGGCGACATCGAGCCGGGGGCGACGGTGACCGGCTACCCGGCGCGCAATCATCGCGAGTTCCTGCGCGCCCAGGCCGCGCTGTATCGGCTGGCGGAGATCGTGGACGACGTCGAGGCGCTCGTGCGCCGCGGGAGTCATGAGCCGCAACGCTAGGCGCAGCATCCGGCACAAGGCGTCCGTCTCGGGCACCGGCCTCCACACGGGTGCGCAGACGGAGGCGACGTTCCTGCCCGCGCCCGCGGGTCAGGGGATCGTGTTCCGGCGGGTGGACCTGAAGGGGAAACCCGAAGTCCCCGCGCTGCTCTCCGAGGTGGAGGCGATCGAGCGTCGCACGGCGATCGGCAAGGGCGACACCACCATCCATACCGTCGAGCACCTGCTGGCGGCCGTCGCCGCGCACGAGATCGACGACCTCATCGTGGAGCTCTCCGGCCCCGAGCCGCCCATCCTCGACGGCAGCGTGCAGCCGTATTTCGAGGCGCTCGAGCAGGCGGGTCCCACGGAGACGAGTGGCGAGCCGGTGATCCTCAGCGTGCAGGCGCCGTTCACCGTGACGGAAGGCGACGCGAGCTACGTCGTGGCACCGGCGAAGGAGCTGCGGCTCACCGTCACCATCGAATGGCCGCACCCGCTCATCGGGCGGCAGGCGGGCACTTACACGGTGACGCCGCAGGCCTTCGCGCGCGACCTGGCGCCGGCCCGCACGTTCGGGTTCACGAGCGAGGTCGCGGGGCTGCAGGCGAAGGGGCTCATCAAGGGGGCATCGAGCGCTAACGCCATCGTGCTGGACGACCGCGGGCTCGCGGACGGCGGCCAGTTGCGCTGGCCGGACGAATTCGTCCGCCACAAGGCGGCGGACATCCTGGGCGACCTCGCCCTCACTGGCGGCCGCGTCCGGGCGCACATCGTCGCCACGCGGCCCAGCCATGGCGGCAATATCGCGCTGGCGCACGCCCTGACCCGGGCGGCGCGCCGCACCGGGGGCGGCGCCCCGAAGATGGACATCGGCCGCATCATGGACGTGCTGCCGCACCGCTACCCGTTCCTGCTCGTCGACCGGATCATCGAAGTCGAGGGGCGGCAGCGGATCGTCGGGATCAAGAACGTCACGATCAACGAGCCGTTCTTCCAGGGGCACTTCCCGGGACATCCCGTCATGCCCGGGGTGCTCATTATCGAGGCGATGGCCCAGGTGGGCGGAATGCTGTTGTTGAGCTATTTCGAGGGGCAGAACATCGACGACAAGGTCGTGTACTTCATGTCGCTCGACAAAGTGAAGTTCCGGCGACCGGTGATACCGGGGGATCAGATCCGCTTCGAGCTGGAGATGCTGAGCTTCCGCGGGAAGACGTGCAAGATGAAGGGCGAGGGGTACGTGGACGGGCAGCTGGTCGTGGAGGCGGAAATGATGGCGTCGGTGGTGGACAAGTGATTCACCGCACGGCCCTCGTCGACCCCACCGCCCACGTGAGTGGGGACGTCACGGTGGGGCCGTACGCCATCATCGGGCCGCGGGTCACCGTAGGAGACCGCTGCCACATCGCCGCGCACGCCGTGCTCGAGCGCAACGTGAAGCTCGGCACGGGAGTCAAGGTGGGCTACGGCAGCGTGCTCGGCAACGACCCGCAGGACCTGAAGTACCTGGGCGAGGACACGTGGGTGGAGGTGGGCGACGCCACCGTGATCCGCGAGTACTGCACGATCAACCGGGGGACCGCGGCGACGGGGAAGACCGCCGTGGGGCGACGCTGCTTCCTGATGTCCTACGTGCACCTGGCGCACGACTGTGTGGTGGGCGACGACGTGATCATCGCCAACGCGGTGCAGATGGCGGGGCACGTCACCATCGAAGACCGCGCCGTCATCTCGGGGCTCGTGCCGATCCACCAGTTCGTGCGGATCGGCACGTTCGCGTTCGTGGGCGGCGGGTCGCGGGTGAACCAGGACGTGCCGCCCTACACGAAGGCCGTGGGCAACCCGGTGCATCTGTACGGCCTGAACTCGGTGGGGCTGCAGCGGGCGGGCTTCGCCCCCGAAGTGAAGCTCGCCCTGAAGCGGGCCTACCGGCTGCTGTTCAACTCGGACATGACCGTGAGCCAGGGGATCGCGAAGGCCCGGGGCGAGCTGCCGGCGGTCGCGGAGGTCGAGCACTTCCTGAAGTTCATCGAAGGGTCGCAGCGGGGAGTGCTGGTGTGAGCACGGCGCCGGTGCGGGTGGGCGTCATCGGCACCGGAGCGCTCGGGTTCCACCACGCGCGGCTGTTGCGGCGCATGCCGGGCGTCGCGTTCGCCGGCATCTACGACAAGAATCCGGCGCGCGCGACCGAGGTGGCGCAGCAGCTCGACACGACGGCCCTGCCGTCGCTCGGCGCGCTGCTCGAGCGGGTGGACGCGGTGACGGTCGCGGTGCCGACCCCCGCCCACACGGCCGTGGGGCTCGCGGTGCTCGAGCGCGGGGTCGCGCTGTTGATGGAGAAGCCGCTCGCGGATTCCGTGGCCGCCGCGGAGCAGCTCGTGCGCCGCGCGGCGGAGCGCGGGATGGTGCTGCAGGTCGGGCACGTGGAGCGGTTCAACCGCGCCGTGCGGGCGGCGGCGCCGTACCTGGACGAGCCGCGCTTCCTCCAGATCGACCGCCTCGCCCCGTTCCAGCCGCGCGGCACGGACGTCGCCGTAATTCTCGACCTCATGATCCACGACCTCGACCTCGTGCTCGAGCTCGTGGGCGCCGACGTGAGCGACGTGCGGGCCACCGGCATCCCGATCCTCACGCCCCATGTGGACATCGCGAACGCGCGCATCGAGTTCGCGAACGGCGCCATCGCCAACGTCACCGCCAGCCGCGTCTCCCGCGAGCGCACGCGCAAGCTCCGCATCTTCCAGCCGACGGGGTATTTCTCCCTCGACCTGGCCCAGGGGAGCGGGGACTTCTTCCGGCTGCGGCCGAGGTGGCAGGGGATCGGCGCCACCAAGCTCGAGCAGATCGTCGAGCACGTGCGGCTGGACGCCCCCGAAGCGGAGCCGCTCAAGCTGGAGCTCGAGAGCTTCCTGCGCGCGGTGCGCGGCGAGGAAGCCGTCGTGGTGTCGGGCGCCGCCGGGGCGCAGGCCCTCGCGCTCGCCTGCCGCGTCGCGGACGCCGTCCAGGCCTCGCCCCTCGCCAACGCGCGGCCGTGAGCCGCGCCCCCCGCATCTACGTCTCGGCGGGCGAGCCGTCGGGGGACGCGCACGCCGCCGCCGTAGTGACGGCGTTGCGACGGCGCCTCCCGGCGGCCGCGTTCGAGGCGTTCGGCGGCCCGAGCCTCGAGGCCGCCGGTGCCACCGTGCTCGACCGCATGGAGCGGATGTCGGTCGTGGGATTCGTCGAGGCGCTGTGGAAGCTGCCCGCGCACTTCCGCCTGCTCGCGCGGGTGCGCGAGGCGTTCCGGACCAAGCGCTACGATCTCGCCATCCTGGTCGACTACCCGGGGTACCATCTGCGCGCCGCGGCGGCGGCGCACGCCGCCGGCGTTCCCGTGCTGTACTACATCGCGCCGCAGCTGTGGGCCTGGGCCCCGGGGCGGGTGCGCCGGCTCGCCGCCGTGAGCCGCCTCGCGGTCATCCTGCCGTTCGAGGAAGCGTTCTTCCGCGACCACGGCGTGCCCGCGACGTTCGTCGGGCATCCGCTGCGGGACCGGCCACCGCCGCCGGCCCGGGCCGAGGCCCGCCGGGCGCTCGGGCTCGACCCCGAGCGCCCGGTGCTCGGGCTGTTTCCCGGGAGCCGGGCGCAGGAGGTGCGGCGGCTCTGGCCGGCGTTCCGCGGCGCCGCGGAGCGCGTGCTGGCCGAGCGGCCGGTCGTCCAGGTCGTCGTCGCCGGCACGTCGCGCGCCCGCTATCCGCACCCGGGCGCCATCCGCATTCACTGGGGCGATCCGCGCCCCGTGTTCGCCGCCGCGGACGCGGGGCTGTGCAAATCGGGGACGACCACGCTCGAGGCGGCGTTGGCCGACGTCCCCATGGCCATCGCCTACCGGCTCAACCCCGTGTCGTTCGCCATCGCGATCCGCGTGCTGCGGGTGCCGCACGTCGGGCTCGTGAACCTGATCGCCGGGCAGGAGGTGGCGCCCGAGTTCCTTCAGGGGGCGGTGACCCCGCAGGCGCTGGCGGAGGCCGTCCTGCCGCTGCTCGATCCGGCGGGCGCCGCGGCGCGGCGGCAGCGCCAGGGTCTCGCCCTGGTGCGCGACCGGCTTGGCCCGCCGGGGGCCGCCGATCGCGTGGCGGCGCTCGCGGCGGAGCTCGTCGGGTGACGGTGGGCCTGGCGGCCAGCGTCATGCGGCTGCTGGCAGCGACGTGGCGCTATCGCGTGCGCGGGTGGGAGCACGTCGCCGCGGCGCGCGCCACGGGCCGGCCTATTGTCTACGTCCTGTGGCACAGCCGGATCCTCCCGCTGCTGTATCACCGCCGCGGCGAAGGCATGGCGCTCCTCATCAGTCGCCACCGCGACGGCGGCTACCTGACCGAGCTGTCGGAGCGGTGGGGCTATCGCGTCGTACGCGGGTCGTCCCGGCGCGGGGGTGAGGTGGGGCTGCTCGGCCTGGTGCGCGCGCTCGAGCGTGGCGCCGAAGTCGCCCTCACGCCCGACGGCCCGCACGGGCCGGCCGAGCGGATGAAGCCCGGCGCGCTCGCCGCGGCGCAGCACGCCAACGCCCTCGTGATCGCCGCCGGGGCGCGCGCCTCCGAGCGGGGGGCGTGGTGGATCCGGTCGTGGGACCGGTTCTGCATCCCCAAGCCCTTCGCCGCGGTGGACGTCGTGTACGGCGCCCCGCTCTCGGTCGGCGCGGGGAAGGACGGCCTGCGCCAGGGGATGGCGGCGGCGGAGCGAGCGCTGCGGGCGGTGACCTACGGGGAAGAGGGAAGAGGGAAGAGGGACGGGTGAGAGGCGCCCGCGTAGCACAATGGTTGTGGGGCGGCGCGCCGCTCGCGCGGGTGGCGCGGCTGCCCCTGGTCCCGCTCGCCGCACTCTACTGGGGGGCGACCAGGGTCCGCGCCGCCGTGTATCGCGCCGGCTGGCGGCACGTGGCGCGGCTGCCATTCCCGACGGTGGCGGTCGGCAACCTGTCGGTGGGCGGCACCGGGAAGACGCCGCTCGCGGCGTGGATCGCGCGCTATTACGCGCAGCGGGGCCGGCGGCCCGCCATCCTGTTGCGCGGCTACGGGGGCGATGAGCCCCTGGTGCACCAGCGGCTCGCGCCCGAAGCCGTGGTCGTGGCGGACCCCGATCGCGTCGCCGGTGCTCGGGCGGCGCAGCGGCGCGGCGCCGACCTCGCCGTGCTCGACGACGCCTACCAGCTGCTGGGGGTCGCGCGCGACCTGAACATCGCGGTGGTGAGCGCGGAAAGCGTCGGCCTGTCGCTGTGGCCGCTGCCGGCGGGTCCGTGGCGGGAGGGGTCGGATGCGCTCGAGCGGGCGGACCTGATCGTCGTCACCCGGAAGCGCGCGCCTCTCGACGCGGCGGCGGGCGTCGCCGGCTGGCTGGCCCGCCGCCGGCGCGAGACGCCCGTGTGCGTAGCCCACCTGGCCTTGAGCCACCTCGAGGGACTGCGGTCGGGGGCGCGGCTCGCCCCCGAGGCGCTGGCCGGCCGGCGCGTGCTCGCGGCCGCGGGGATCGCCGACCCGGTGAGCTTCGCCGCGCAGCTCCGGGCCACCGGTGCCAGGGTGCAACTCGAAGCATTTCAAGATCATCACGCCTATGGCCCGGGCGACGTGGAGCGGCTCGCGCGGGCCTCCGCCGCGGGCGATTATGTTGTAGTCACCGAGAAGGACGCCGTGAAGCTCCGCAGCCGCTGGCCGGCGCATGGCCCCGAGCCACTGGTCGCGGTGCTCGCCGTCCGGTGGGAACAGAACAGCCAGGCGCTGGGAGGCGCCCTGGAATCAGTCCTTCACTGACGACCATGAGCGAACCTGCGATCAAGCCGCCGACGGCGCCCGCCATCATCCGGCCGGACAAGGACACCTTTCTGGCCGAGGAGAATCCGTTCGAAGCAATGATGGAGCGCTTCGACCATGCCGCCCAGCTGCTGAACCTCGATCCCGGTCTCTACAAGGTCCTGCGGAACCCCGAAAAGCAGATCATCGTGTCGGTCCCCGTCCTCCGGGACTCGGGGGAGGTGGAGGTGTTCACCGGCTACCGCGTGCTCTACAACACGTCGCGGGGGCCGGCCAAGGGGGGCATCCGCTTCGACCTGAACGTGACGCTCGAGGAGGTGAAGGCGCTGGCGGCGTGGATGACGTGGAAGTGCGCGCTCGTGAACATCCCCTTCGGGGGGTCGAAGGGCGGCGTGGTGTGCGACCCGACCACGATGTCGATGACCGAGCTCGAGCGGCTCACGCGCCGGTACACGGCGAGCATCATCGAGACCCTGGGCCCCGACTCCGACGTGCCGGCGCCCGACGTGAACACCAATGAGCGCGTGATGGCGTGGATCATGGACACCTACTCCATGCACCATCGCCACACGGTGACCGCCGTCGTGACGGGCAAGCCGGTCGAGATGGGCGGCTCGCTGGGCCGGCGCGAGGCGACGGGGCGCGGCTGCATGATCGTGACCCGCGAGGCGCTCGGCAAGCTCGGCATGACCTTGAGGGGCGCGCGGGTAGCCGTGCAGGGGTTCGGCAACGTCGGCTCGGTGGCGGCGGAGCTGATGGCGCAGGCGGGCGCCGTCATCGTCGCGGTGTCCGACAAGTCGGGGGCGGTCTACAAGCCCAGCGGTCTCGACGTGCCCGACCTGCTCAACTGGGTGCGGGAGCGGCGCCAGCTCGCCGGGTATCCGCGGGGCGAGGCGCTCAACAAGGACCAGCTCCTGACCGTGGAGTGCGACGTGCTGGTACCGGCCGCGACCGAGAACGTCATCACCCGCAAGAACGCGCCCCAGATCAAGGCCAAGATCATCTGCGAGGGCGCGAACGGCCCCACCACGGCGGCGGCGGACGAGATCCTCGAGAAGAAGGGTGTCTTCGTCATTCCGGACATCCTCGCCAACGCGGGCGGCGTGACGGTCAGCTACTTCGAGTGGGTGCAGGACCGGGGTGGCTACTTCTGGGACGAAGAGACGGTGAACCGGCGGCTCGAGTCGATCATGACGCGCTCGTTCAACGAGGTCATGGCGCTGGTCGACAAGCACAAGGTGAGCACCCGCATCGCCTGCTACATGCTCGCGGTGGACCGCGTGGCGGCGAT
>Ga0137377_10000744_pt1 | contig 20808 bp, 17 predicted proteins | sample SagtaG_22_FD_104815 | JGI IMG/M metagenome (GOLD analysis project Ga0137377, IMG submission 104815) | Vadose zone soil microbial communities from Sagehorn Ranch, Mendocino, California, USA - Sage2_L_40_16 metaG | ecosystem: Environmental > Terrestrial > Soil > Vadose zone | place: USA... | reverse complement strand
CGCAAAAAAATGCATCGCACCCGCAAGGGAGGGCTGTATTGACAATCCAGGTGCGCACTGGGTATACTTATGCAAGATAATTTATAGAATATTTGTTCTATTTTTGTGATCAGGAAAAGGAAGCGTTTTCATACATGATAGAGCAAGGAGTACACTATTGTACGATACCATTCTCTGTTACCGCTTTTGCTCATATCTCGACTCGTAGAGGGTATCGCATATATTTCTCTGTCTTTTGCTCTTCTGCATCTACCAATATACTCTCTTGCTGTGCATCGGCCTATCCCACTCCGTCATGTGTTGGAGCGAAAATGCAATGCGTGGCTCTTTCACTCTAAGAGTGAGCGAGTCGTGTGGAACTGATAAACGTTTCCTGGCCTATTCAACCAGCGGCTCTTTTGAGCAAGCCAATGTCTTACTGTAGAAGAATGCTGTATAGAAAGCGTCTGATCACGCAGTATGGAAGGAAAGGAGCGATGGAACACGCTGTTCGTCTCACGCTGTCGTCTTCCATCAACTTCTCTGTGTATGAACAACTCTGCGTATGAAGCTCAGGATGGCGAAGGCCATGCTGTCACGAGCGACCATCAAAAAGTGTTACTCCACCTGACCCTTGAAGGGCTTATTCCGGCCAACTACGAATTCGTGCTCAATCTTGCCCTGCACACAGCCACCCTCTTAGATAATACCCCAGAGGGCAAGCAAACAATGGTAGAACAGCAGAAATTTTCCCCCAACGGCATGCTTGTTCTGGTGCCACTGCTGCAAGCGTATCCCAAGTATTGCCACCATGAGGTCCTGATCGCGAGCCTGTTCTCATTGCCGCTCGATGAGGCGTATCAGCAAATGCGAGAGATGCCATCTCTCTCCATCCGCGCGCTCCGCAGAGCCATTTCCAGTCTCCCTACCAGGCTGCGCGCCTTTGGCTGGCGGGTGCGCTCCATCCGCGGTGCAGGCTACCTGATCGAAGCGCTCCCGGCAGAACAGGCCGCAGTCGCTACCCCTTAGCCCAAGAGTTCACCTCTCACACACGTGCAACCGCAATCGCCCGGTCATTGTATCGCGAAAAATCGGCTCATGTCCCCCACATAAACGGTTCTTCAACAGCGACTTTTCCTTGATGATCTGGTACATTTGTTCTAGCAGGGATTGGATACCTGTCACGTTTGTAGCGCCATCATCGTAGGAGCGGTCGTTGTCGTGCGTTCTGTGTATGCGCATGGGGGCGAGAATTGTTTTCTTCGCCCCTGGTGTTTCTCGTGATGACTATTGTCTGTCGTCTGAACGTAGAGAGGTGGTACTGATTCAATGCGTGCTCTTACTGCGTTTCCTTCTTCCTTTCTGAATCTCCGTCAGCTAGAGGAGGTCTTGTACGATCTGCCTCCCCTGGAAGGCGTCTTTTTACACTGGCACACCCATGGAGTGACAGCTACTACCGCAGGCATGTCTTCGCTCCTCGCCCGGCGCAAGCAGCTGCTTGGCCCGACCACTTTGTCAGGAGCCAGCATCCAGTTGCTCTATGAGTGTGCGACCCACAGCCTGCGTCGCCTGTGCCTGCCTGGGCAGGATCCGCACTCACGCCGCCCTCTGCATGCCCGTCTGCTCCGGCATGGACCGACGCTCAGCGCCGCCAAGACGCAGGTGCTACTTCCACCTGGAGTGGTAGTACACAAGACCGTTTCGATTTCAGTAGGCGAGACCTCATTGCTCTGCACGGGTGTTGCGCCGCAGAGACTGACGCGCCAGCAACTGTATGCCATAGCCGCGGCTATGGCACTGCCCAGGTGGACGGCCAAACAGTGCATTATCAATCCTGTGATCTCCAACCCAGTTGAAACATTCACCACGCAGCCAGGGTTGATCTCTCCGTTCTTACATCCATCCCATCAAACTGGATTAGGTGCACTCGTCCTCCTGTCATGGCCAGAGCAATCCGCAGTGCAGGCGCAAGAGGTGGCGATTTCGCTCTCACTGTGGGAAAGTCTGGTTCTGCCTTTACGTTGCCTGCGCCATCTCATACGCACCTATGCCAGGCGAGCGTATCCTGGGGTGCGTATCATCGAACTGGAAAGCGAGGAGACGCTCTATGCGTAGGCAGAGCGAATTACTGGCTAGCCACCTGCCATTGATGGTGCTTTGGAAGAAGCATCAGGTCACCGCATATCTGGCGCAAGGGGTCTCCATGTCTGTTCAGCTTCTCCAGTCTCTCGCAAGAGACTGTGCTGTGGTGAGTGTGGGTCAGCAACTGATGCAGGCGTGGCGTGAGCGCCTCTGGCCCAATCTGCGCACCCAGGAGAGACTTCACCTGGATGCCTTTGGTGACAAGGAATATGCCGTCACCCTACGCGCTCTGCTCAACCTCGCCTGTGCGGTGCTCAACGTACTCAAGTGTCCACTCAGAGGTTCGCTACAGAGAGAGGCAGCGCTATGCCAGAGGTGACCTCGCTTCAACAGGTAGAACGGCCGCAATTGCAGGGACATCACGTACAGCACAGCGATGCGCAACACCTCTTGCTTATCGATGGCGCCGTCGTTCCCTGCACGCCGGGCGAGTACGATCTGCTCATGCCCCTGCTGAAGCATGCTGGAGAGCCTGTCTCGTTTCCTCGTCTGCTCGGTACAGAGAGAAATAAGACCCTGACTCGCAGTCTCCGGCATAGCCTGACCCAACAAATGAGCCGCCTGCGCGGCAGGCTCTGGCCGTATGGCCTGGATATTCTCTGTCTCAACAGCTACGGCTACCTGCTGCTCTCCCGATCGAACGAGCAGGGTGAAGAGATCTAAGTGCAAACATGGCTCTGTGTGACACAGACGAATGTTTTGAATGCGCATCCCAGGTCTGCCATGGTGGATGGTCTGCCGAGACTGCCAGTTTCTTCCATTGTTTCATTCCACAGGCTGTACCATCCCTGTTGCTGCCTGTTTTCTATAGAAGGAGAATATTCTCAATGGTTACATCTTTCGCACAACAGTCATCCCCTGCCCTGGAGCAGGTCTTATCTCAGCTCAAAGGGGTGCGCACCTCGATGCGCGGGTGGAGAGCATGCTGTCCTGCACATGCTGATCGCAAACCCAGCTTGAGCATCGGTCTGGGCGAGCACGGGCAGGTTTTACTCAAGTGCTTCGCCGGGTGCTCGCTCGAACGCATTGTGGAAGCCATGGGTCTCACCATGACCGATCTCTTTCCCGATACGGCCTCCACATCTGATGGGCAGGCTGCACCTCCGGGTCATACGCATCATCCCACCCACCCTACGCTCAACCTTGTTGACCTGGCGCTGGAGAAGCAGCTACCCTGGAAGTTTCTGTTCAGTCTAGGGGTGATGGAGCATCCCTCCGGTGGCTTGCAGATCCCCTATCATCTGCCAGATGGCACGCTGGCACCACGCCACCGCATCAGAACGACGCTGGTTGCCAAGGAGGGATCGCGCTGGAGCAAGGGCGAAGGCACGATCGTGCCCTATGGTCTGGATCGGCTGGAGGAGGCCAGAAAAGCTGGCTCCCTGGTGCTGGTGGAAGGGGAATCGGACTGCTGGACGCTCTGGTACCACGGTTTCCCGGCGTTAGGACTACCCGGCGCTGAGATGGCCAGGACCCTGGAGGAGTCTATGCTCTCTGGCATTGACCGGCTCTATATCATGCAGGAACACGATGCCGGGGGCACGGCATTTGTGAACCAGCTCACGCGTAAGCTGGAAAGCTGGAAGTGGCCGGGAAAAGCCTTTGTGCTCCGCTTAGAGGGTGCCAAAGACCCCAACGAGTTGCACCAACAAGACAGGCAAGGGTTCCGCACCGCCTTCCAGCGTGCGCTGGATCAGGCTGAGCCGCTCTCCTCCCGTAGTTCTCACTTGGCCTCGTCACCACCCCAACAGGGTCAGCCCGCTATCTTCAGCCTGCCGGACCTGCTGTCCTGGGAGTTGGCGCCGGTGCGCTGGACCATCCCAGACATATTACCAGAGGGGTTGACGCTCCTGGCGGGTAAACCCAAGCTGGGGAAAAGCTGGCTGGCACTCTCTGTCGCGCTCTCCATTGCGGCGGGCGGTGTGGCTCTGGGCGCACAGCCCGTTGAGAGAGGCGATGTCCTCTACCTGGCACTGGAGGATAACGCGCGCCGCTTGCAGTCACGCGCCAGGCGCCTGCTCACATCCATGACGGAGACTCCAAACAACCTGGAGTTTGCCCTGGACTGGCCACGACTGGGTGAGGGAGGACTGGCCTACCTGGAAGAGTATCTCAAGGCGCATCCCAATCTGCGGCTGGTGGTCATCGATACCTGGGCCAGAGTTGCGCCACCCTCTGGTGAGCGCCGCTGTTCGCAGTATGAGGGGGATTATGCGTCGCTCACCCCCCTCAAGCGGCTGGCCGACACCTACCACGTCTCGATCCTGGCGGTGCACCACCTGCGCAAAACTGGCTCCAGCGATGTGCTGGATGAAATCATCGGCTCGACGGGTGTGACCGGGGCTGTCGACGGGACGCTGATCTTGAAACGCGATCGTGGGCAGACCGATGCTACGCTCTTTGTCACCGGGCGCGATGTCGAACGCGAGCAGCAGCTGGCCCTGAGCTTTGATGCCACGACCGCGCTGTGGACCCTGGTCGGCAACGCCGAAGAACTCTGCTGCACCAGGGCGCGCCAGGAGATACTCGACCTGTTGCGCGAGCAGGGTCCCGATGGGATGAGTGCGCGGGAGATTGCCGCAACGCTCCCGAAGAACTATCACACGACGCGCTCGCTGCTGCGCAAGATGGAGGATGCCGGGGAGGTCAGACACGCTGACGGGCACTACCTTGCAGTCTCTGTGGAAAGCCGTCACAGTCAATGGCCGCCATTGCATGGAAACAATAATAAAGAACAGCAAGAAAAACAGCAACCAACTGATAGTGCTGCGAGTGGCTCATGACCACTTTGGGGGCAAACTGCTCGCTTGATAATACAGGAAATAAGCAAAGGAAGTACTTGCATTTGTAGCAAGATTTGGGTAGACTTTCCATACCTCTTGGATCATACACGCTTTTGCTGGTGTTTTTTGTCCATGCAAAAGCACATGCTATCCTCATGAAGAGGGAAGAACAGCCAGTCCTCACTGACACTATGCAATGGAGGTGCAAGCAATGTTATCAGAATACCCTATCCATGCCGGGCTACCAGCGACTGATCTGGAACGGGCCAAACGCTTCTACGCCGACAAGTTGGGACTGACCCCAGAGAGTGAAGGGCCAGATGGCCTGTTCTATCGTTGTGGTGGAAGCACCAGATTTCTTGTCTTTCCCTCTGGAGGAACTGCCAGTGGGACCCACACGCAGATGACATGGAACACTCCCGATATCGAGGTCGCAGTGGCTGACCTCAAAGCCCGAGGAGTGGTCTTTGAAGAGTACGACACACCGGAGGTGAAGACCGTCAAGAGTGTGGCGACACTTGGGCAGAGCAAAGGAGCCTGGTTTAAAGATAGCGAAGGTAATCTGCTGGCGTTAGGACAGTTTGACTAGCGGTCAAAAGCAGCAGTACATGTGCCAGTGGGGAGAACTCCTTCCATCATCACTTGCACCATCGCCCTGAACAAGACCGTATGTGGCTTCCTTGCCCAATGGCGAGTGAAGCAGCTGCAGAAGTGCCTATGACCCACATCTTGGTGGTGTAGCTCAGGAGGAAGAGCGCCCTACAACTGGGAGAGGGAGGACCTCCTCCAGGCCTGCGAAACCCGGCAGCATAAGGGGAGCCCAGTAGGCGATAGTGCGGATGCACGAGAAACGAGACGTCACACCGATAACAGCAGGCACACGCAGTAAGGGAAGTGCGTTGAGGGGCCGCTGGATTAGTCGCGGGTTCGAGTCCTGCCACCACCATTTTTCCCTCATGTTACAATGCATGAAGGACGCGTTTTCGGAGCAAAGGAAAGCCTGCTCTGCCATACCCTTGTCTTTTAATCAATTTCAGCTTGGTCACGTGTCCCTCAACCATGCCGTTATTGATCCACCAAGTGAGGCCAGCTCTCACGGCATCTTTGTCTTTCTCGATTCCAGAGGCAAAAGACTGGAGTTCAGGCAGCTTGCTGCTTGCTACCTGGTCAAGCCAGGCATTGAGGTGTTCTCCAGTGCGGGTGCGCAACATCTGGGCAAATTGCTGAACCAGGTCATAGGCCAGATTGACCTCTGGGTGAAGCTGACGAAATTTGGCCAACATTTCCTGCTCTTCGGTACGCAGTTTTTCAGGCCGACGTAGAAACAGGAAGGAAGCTTGTCGTGCAGGAGCGAGAGTCGATGTCTTCGATAGGGAGTCTCGGGGTATTTTTCGCCCCTCTGGAAGCAGACGGACCAGGTTGTCACGGACACTCTCATAAGAACCCTTGTAGCCTTGCTCCACCAGTTCTCGAAAAAGACACGCCAGGTTGTGGTTGCCGTCTTCCCAACGCTCAGACAGGTAGGGCAGATATCGATCAAGGCGGCTCCCCTGCTCACGCGGCTTGCGTTCGGGAAACGCTCCAGCAGCCAGCCAACTCTGTACCGTACTGGCTCCTATGCCAACCTGTCGGGCAATAGCGGCCTGACTCAGGCCGAGCTTGCGCAAAGCGATCACCTGCTCATAGTGAGCCAGACGCTCCTCACGCCGACTTTGTTGAAGGCGCTCCAGCGTTGGGGAGGATCGGGTAGCTCGTTTGGGTTGCCAAACTGATGCCTGTTCATCGAGCATAGTGTGTGTCTGTTGTTTGCACTGATTTGCCAGATGACGTGCCAGAAGCCCCTCCAGCGACTCTCTCAGATTTTTCAGCACATGGAACCTGTCCGCATATTGTATAGCCTGGGGAGCGCCAACTCGTGCGGCAGAAGCATATGCTCCTCCCCGATCCCGGCTAACCGCCATCAGATCTGGATGCTGGCGCATCCAGGCCGCCGAGGAGTCCGCTTCCCGATCAGGTAAGAGATCCACCACTCGCCTGCTCTCCAAGTTCACGAGGATCGTACCGAACCGGAAGCCACGCCGAAACGAGAAATCGTCTATCCCTAGAAAGAGGAGCGATCCGGAAAGACTATCGGGGAGATCCATGACGCGGCGCAGGATGGTCTGGCGAGTAGTCTGTATGCCTAAACGGGCAGCGAGCCTGGCACCTCCTTTGCCGCAGGTCGCCAACCCGATGGAGGTGATCTGCTGGCAGTAGCGGATCGTCATCCTGGCCCACGGCTCCACAAAAGTAGGGATGCGTTCGGCAAAGACTTTCCGCTGACAAAGGAGATTGCGGCAGGAAAATTTGCGCACGGTCAAGAAAAGCTGAACACGACGGCCCACACAGGGAACATCACGCAGAACACGGCGATAATGACAATGGATCGATGAGGATGGCTCAGAACAGAGCGGGCAACACGACGTGGGAGCGGTCGCAATGACCTCGACGACGATGCCGTTGTCAGTGATCTGGATCTGAGAAACCTGCATCCCTTCGGGCAAGGAAAACAAGGATGTCCCTTCCATCTTGACCTCTTTCTTGATGATGAAAAACGCTTCTAGAAGGAACTCTATCACTGTTTCCTAATGATATTCCAGACAAGCAGGCACTAAGCCCCCAAAGCGAGCATGAGCCTGCGAGTGATGACGTTGATTACAGTGATTACGATGATGACGTTGATGACATGTCCCATGATTCTTTCACTGAGAGATGCTCTTGCTCTGAAGGAACCGGTGTGTATCAAGAACAGGAGTCGATCAGTGTGCGCGAAGACGTGGCAGAAAGACAACAGGAGCATGACCAGCGAGATCCTACTGACATTTTGCGTAATCAACGTCATCACTGTCATCATCGTAATCAAATGTATGAGCCGACTTCAGCAGAGGACATTCAAGGTACAAGCTCTGATGGGACAGACAACACTGCACGGGAAAAACAAACAGAGGCCTTTCTGCGAAGGAAACGCTGCCCGCATCATCCGCATGCGCAGCTCGTGCGTTTTGACCCCGCAGGTCAGGCGTGGTGCGACAAGTTGGATTGCTGGGATTGCTACCGGCTCATGAAGATCGGTGAGGCGTTGGACTATCGCTGCTTGACGGATCTGGGAGGGAAGGTGGTGATCGACCAGGGTATGGCTGCCTGGTCTAACTATGTGCTCACGCAGCGAGCGTTCCTGGTCATCGTCGCAACCGAGCAGGCGATAGCGATGTGCAAAGCGCTTGACATCGAGGTGCCTGACCTGTCAGGTGAGGTGAAGCGCCTGGTGGAGGTACGTCAGGCACCCTCTTGAGAGGAAGAGGCCTGAGTAAGTATGATCCAGCCTCTTCTCCATCACTTTTCGGAAGGAGTCGCAGCCATGACCGTATCATAAAACAACAACTCGAACTCGTGACTCAGGCGCACGGCGCGTGTGATACGCTGGCGATCTTCAGGTGTATCGTAGCGAGCCAGCAAGAGCGTATCAATGGGAGTGAAACTCACCCCTATCTCATCATGAGCCGTAAAGAAGGCGACCTGTTCCGCGCTCATCCCATAGTTGCCCATCAGGGCGGGGCCAACGCGTGCGCAAATTTGGACGAAAATGTCTTCGCTGGCACTGACAGCGGCGATTTTCTCCGGCACAGAGCCATAACCTAGCATCCAGTAGAAGAAAGTGGTCAGCGCCATACAGCCAGCCAGAGGTTCAACGGCGTCGAAGTCCGCTTGTGCTAAGCCCAGTGCTTCGCCGAAACGCAGAAGCGGCTTGTAGGCGCCAATCTTCGGTACGAGCTTCGCCAGCAACAGCTCTTGCATCTCCAGATCAGGCATACCAACCACGGCCAACGCATCGAGACGGTAAGCTTCCCGCACCAGCCACCAGTCCTGGAGCGCAAAGATGCGTAAGGTTTCGCGCTGCAGCGTTCCCTGTTCAATCCCTGTCCAGAGCTGGTGGTACAACAAGCGCTGGCGAAGTGGCTCTACGTTCTCGGTCAGCATGCTGTTTGCAAAACTCATGGCTTCGTCCTCGTTTCTTATGATTCGCAGATCATGCTGCTACCCAGGATGTGCAGGGCAATCTCCTCGCCTTCTCCATCGTGATGACCAGGCAGTTGAATGACAGTAGTAGAATGGTCTTGCGAGAGAGGACCATAGGCCGCGTTATACTGGCACCCTCTACGTTCGCCCTGACCTTTCTCACTGTCGTAAAGACGCGGGCCAACTACCGTGACAGAGCGCGGCAGTGAAAGACGTACAGGCACATGGTCCGTGAAACACTCATCCGATGTGTGCAGAAGAGGCAAAGGGACGACCTCATCCCTGATATCGTTTTGGGCCACTCACTTGATAACTAAACTGCCTCTCTCCGAGTATAGACGAAATGCAAGGATAATTGCTAGCATGATGCAGTACCCACCTCAGTTCATAGCGAGCAGAGCGTGCAATCGTGACAGAGAGACATCAGCATCTCCTTGCGGCGATACAGCGCCAGCCGCAAGCCAGTCCGATTACTGGTCAGGGAATACCATGCCTCCCCCCAATCGACTGCGTTGAGGTGAGGGAAAACGCTGAAAGTCACATGATATCCTCAGCACATTGAGCAGATTGGGGGTTTCTGACGTGAATCCTGGCCAACGTGTGAGGATGTATGAGGTGAAGACTTTCTATGGAATGACTATGTGAAAGGACGTGATGGAGTATGGTAGACGAAAGCAAAGCAGGTCAAGAAAGACCGTTCCTTACAGGAAAGCGGAGGCAGGCCCTGAACCTTTTGGCTGCGCCAAAGGAGAGAAAGGTGCTGTACAGAGACAATAATGTCCTGTACCACACAATAATATTCTGTACAATACAATACTGTTCTGTACTTCATGAATATTTACAGCAGGAAGCGACTCAAAGTGACCTCCCGATATTCCTCCCCGTTTTCCCCTTGGGCAAAAGAGGCGCGAGCATATCCAAGAAGCTTTGGTGAAGGAAACAGGGTGGAACGACGGGGTGGCGGGTCCTGAACAAAGAGGGTGCTCTCATAGGAAGAGATGTCTGTTATACCACCGATTTTCTGACTCAGCTATAGGATGTTGAGCAACTAATGTGGCTCATTCAATGGAAACTTTTCCTACCGTCTTGATTATCACTATGAACTTAGAGGAGCCTGAAGCCGGATCATCAAAAATTCGGGAGAGTCCTGGAAATTCCAAGTCATTATGCGCTCTCCGTCGTGCCACCCTCCATGAAACCGAGGGAGACATGGCAGTGTTACTTTTTCTCCGGGAGTTTCAGAGGAAATTTACACGTTGAATACATCATGAACCTTTCCGATCCGAGCACTGTGTTGCGCAGATCTTTGAAGGAGAGGCACCTGATCCGCTCTTCATTTCCCCAGGAGTGGACCTGACTTCTGGAATCTTCTGATTGATAGGCACGTTCTCTCCTCGCGGTTCCCTCCCGTGGATCACTGCTCTCTCGATGATGGGGTATAATGCTGAGTGATGATCGAGCTTATCTTTTTGACTCGCGGTCTTTAGCACCTCTGTTTTTTGTGTTTCGAGAGGAGGAGGAGGTCTCGCTTGCTTGATGTACCTGCGGGAACGATCACGCTGCTCTTCACCGATATCGAGGGGTCTACGCTCCTGCTGCAATACGTAGGTGAGCAGTATAGCCGTGTGCTGGCTCAATGCCGGCAAGTGCAGCGCACCGCTTTCCAGCAGTATCATGGGTATGAAGTTGATACGCAAGGGGACGCCTTTTTCTTCGCCTTCGCTCGCGCCACCGATGCCGTCTCGGCTGCCGTGGCCGCCCAACGCGCCCTTGCCTCGCATACCTGGACCGATCAGGCCACGGTGCGCGTCCGCATGGGGCTGCATACCGGGGAGCCGCAGCGGACGGCTGATGGCTACGTGGGCCTGGATGTGCACCTCACGGCCCGCATCATGAGTGTTGGGTACGGAGGCCAGGTGCTGCTCTCGCAGACCACGCGGCACCTGGTGGAGCACCACCTGCCCGCTGAGGTGGGCTTGCGAGATCTGGGAGAGTACCGCCTCAAGGATTTCCCGCAGAAGAACCATCTCTTCCAACTCGTCATCGCCGACTTGCCCGCAGATTTTCCTCTTCTCAAAACCCTCGACGCTTACCCGCACCACCTGCCCGTTCAGCCTACGCCGCTCATTGGGCGCGAGCGCGAAGTCGCCGTCGTGCAGCAACTTCTGCTGCGCGAAGATGTGCATTTGCTGACCCTGACCGGACCCGGCGGCAGTGGCAAAACGCGCCTGGGCCTGCATGTGGCCGCCGAACTGAGTGATCACTTCACTGATGGCATCTTTTTCGTGAACCTGGCTCCCCTCAGCGATGCCGAACTGGTCGTGCCGACCATCGCCCAGGTGCTGGGCGTGAAAGAAAGCCCCACACAGTCGATGGTGGAGCAACTGCAAGCCTTCCTGCAAGAGAAGCTGCTGCTACTCGTGCTCGACAACTTCGAGCAGGTGGTGAGCGCCGCACCCCAGCTCTCGGACCTCCTGGCGCGCTGCTCACACCTCAAGCTGTTGATCACCAGCCGCACGGTGCTCCATCTCGCGGCTGAGCACCAGTTTGCCGTCCCGCCGCTCTCGCTGCCCGATCTCAACTCCTTGCCTGATCCCGTGACGCTGTCGCAGTATGAGGCGGTGGCGCTCTTCATTGCACGCGCCCAGGCGCTCAAGCCTGATTTCCATGTGAGCAATGCCAGCGCCCCGGCGGTCGCCGAGATCTGCACCCGCCTGGATGGCTTGCCTCTGGCGATTGAACTGGCCGCCGCCCGCATCAAACTGCTGCCTCCACCAGCGCTGCTCGCTCGGCTGGGTCAGCGCCTGGCCGTGTTGACGGGCGGTGTACACGACGCACCGGCACGCCATCAAACGCTGCGCAAGACCATCGACTGGAGCTATCAGTTGCTCGACGCCGATGAGGAACGCCTCTTCCGGCGGCTCTCTGTCTTTGCCGGTGGCTGTACCTTCGAAGCCATCGAGACAGTCTATGCTGCTCTCGATACCCAGACGCTTACCGTCTCGGTGTTAGATGGAGTAGCTTCCCTCATCGACAAGAGTTTGCTGCCGCAGATCGAGCAAGAAGCAACAGAGCCGCGTGTCGTGATGCTGGAGACTATCCGTGAATATGGGCAAGAGGCGCTCGAGGCCTCCGGGGAGGCGCAGATCACGCAGCAGGCTCATGCAGCCTATTATCTGGCGCTGGCAGAAGCAGCAGAACAGACGTGGAACGGCCCGCAGCAGGCGATATGGTTTGCACGGCTGGAGCAGGAGCACGACAACCTGCGAACAGCCATGAACTGGTTGCTTGAGCAGAGAGAAGCGGAGATGGCCCTCCGGTTGGGGACGGCTCTGTGGTGGTTCTGGTACGCACAAGCACACCTGCACGAGGGGTGGAACGTCCTGGAGCGCGCGCTGGAGAGCTCCGAGGGGATGGCAGTGCCGCTGCGCGCCAGAGCCTTATGGGCTGCTGGGAGCCTGGCCGCTTCCCTGGGCCACGTCGAGCGGGGAGAAGTACTGTGCCAGGAGAGTCTGGCGTTGTTCCGAGAGACCGGAGACACACCAGGGATGGGCAATGCCACCTTTCACCTGGCCCACATCGCTTTCGCGCGCTGGGATCTGGCAGTGGCGCGCAAGCTGTTTGAGGAGAGCCTGGTATTCCTCCGGGAGGCAGACAACAAGACCCTTACTGCCTGGGCGCTGGGCGCTCTGGCCCTGGTGGTTCTCTACCAAGGTGAATATGCCGGAGTTCATCCACTGGCAGAGCAAGCGAGAGCAATCTGTCAGGAAACAGGCGATACCACTGGAGTGACGATGTCGCTCATGACTCTGGCACGTGCGGCGTTTTGGCAAGGTGATCTCGTGCGAGCGCAGACCCTGGCAGAGGAGGGTCTTGCGCGCGCTTCGGAAACGGGCAGCACGAGCGCCGAAGCGCTTGCGCTCGCTCTGCACGGGGAGATTGCCCTTGCTCAAGGGGAGACAACGACCGCACGCCTGCGCATTGAACACAGCAACACGCTTTGGCAGCAGGTCGGGAATCAGGGAATGCAGGCCTCGACGCGCGCGCTTCTCGCAAAGGTCCTCGCTGTGGAGAGTGACCTTACAGCAGCACGCACAATGTATGAAGAGAACCTGCTGCGAGGTCTGGCCATCGTGGATATTGCCCCCACGGTCGAAGGTCTGGCCGTTGTGGTCGCGCAGCAGGGTGAAACGACATGGGCAACGCGGCTCCTGGCCGCTGCATCAGCTCTGCGTGACTCCCTGGGCGTACCCTTGCCATCCGTCTGCCGTGCGGACTACGAGCGTTCCCTCGCTGCCGCACGTGCCCAACTGGGTGAGCAAGCTTTTGCGGCGGCGTGGGCCGAGGGACAGAGCATGACCTGGGAGCAAGCTCTGGCAGCTCGCGGACCCGTGAAGATTCCCCCAACTCCGCCAGAGAAATCGCCATTCATCGCTCCATCCGGGCTGACGGGACGCGAAGTGGAGGTGTTGCGCCTGCTGGCACGGGGTTTGACCGACGCCCAGATTGCCGAGCAACTCGTCATCAGCCCGCGCACGGTCAACACACATCTGAAGGCGATCTATGGGAAAATCCAGGTGTCCTCACGTAGTGCTGCCACACGCTATGCGTTCGAACAGCACCTGATTTAACCCGCCATTCCTCACCGTCCATACAGCCTGAGCATCGTCTACCTGATTCCAGGTAGAACCCCTTCCTGTTGCTTGCTGAAGATACGTAGCCATGACACCTTGTTCAAGGGATGTGTTCTGGTCCGCTCTCACGTATACTCTTACTACAGCAGTGGTTGCGCGGTCTCTCGTTGGGAGGCCCTGACGGACACCGCGCACTGGCACATTGCAAGCACCATCGTATCGACGAAAGAAAGAAGGAGAACACCATGAGAAAAGTCATTGTGTCCGAGTACATGACGCTGGACGGCGTGATGGAAGATCCCGGCGGCGCTGAGGGATTCAAACACGGCGGTTGGAGCTTTGGATTTGGGGGTGCAGAACAGCAGGAGTATAAATTCGAGGAACTCTTTGCCTGCGATGCGCTTCTCCTGGGGCGCCGGACCTACGAAGGGTTTGCTGCCGCCTGGCCGACGATGCCTGGCACAGGAGCGTATGGCGAGAGGATGAACAGCCTGCCCAAATACGTTGTTTCAACGACCCTCTCGGAAGTGACCTGGAATGCCACCCTGCTCAAGGGTGACCTGGCGGAAGAACTGTCCAGACTCAAGCAAGAGGCTGGTCAGGATATAGTGATTTTCGGCAGTGGCGAGCTGGTCCGCACGCTATACGAGCGGGACCTCATCGATGAATATCGCCTCATGATCTTTCCGATTGTGCTGGGAAGCGGGAAACGTCTGTTCTCAGGCGGAGACGAGAAGAAAGTGCTCAAACTGGTCGAGAGCAGGACATTGGGTTTAGGCGTCGTGCTGCTCACCTATCAGCCGGACAAAGCATAACCGGGGCAGGAGAGCGCTGGACGACTCGTCGAACCTGCCAGCCGCTCTCCGAGCTAGGACGCTCTCCAGCTCACAGAGGAAGTCTCTCGATTCACCAGCGCGTTTCTCGAGACCCTGAGGGTTTACAAGCGATGCCATCACATGCACATCAAGGAATATCAGAAAGAGTTAGGAATAGATATGACCACACAGAATCATCCTGGTACACCCGTGGAGAGTGGCTATATTCCCGTGAACGGCCTCAAGATGTACTACGAGATACATGGCAGCGGTCGGCCACTGGTACTGCTACACGGCAATCTCTCGACCATCGTCACCTCGTTCGGCAAGGTGCTGCCAAAGCTTGCTTCGACGCGGCGGATTATCGCTGTTGAGCAGCAGGGACATGGGCACACCGCCGACATTGATCGCCCGTTCAGTCTCGAGCACTGGGCGCAGGACACCACCGCGCTCCTGCGTCATCTGGGGATTGAGCAGGCCGATTTCTTCGGCTATAGCTCGGGGGGCGCGGTCGCCCTGGAGATCGCTCTCCGCTCTCCCGCTCTGGTGCGCAAACTCGTCTTCGCAGGGGGAACCAGTTATCGGCGCGACGGCTTCTACCCCGAACTGCTGGAGGCAGGCGAGGCCATGCAACCCGAAGACCTGGATGGCTCCCCGTTCCAGCAGGCATACGCCAGCATCGCGCCCCACCCGGAGCAGTGGCACCGGCTGGTCGCGAAGATAGCGGATTTTGACCGCACGACCCAGGGCTGGTCACCGGAGGCCATTGCCTCGATCAAAGCGCCCACCTTGCTCATCATCGGAGACTCCGATATCGTGCGTCCAGAGCACGTTGTGGAGATGTTTCGCCTGCTCGGCGGCGGCGTGGTCGGCGATCTCGTCGGTCTGCCGCGTTCCCAGCTTGCCGTGCTCCCCGGCACGACGCATGTGACGCTCGCCGACCGCGCCGGGTGGCTGGCCTCGATGATCACCGCATTTCTCGACGCACCTATGCCAGAGACAAAGTGATGCGAGTGCGGTCGATGAAGGCTGAAAGACGAGGAGGTTCCCCGAGCTACGTAAACTTTTCACCATTGTGTGGTAGTGTAGAGTAGAGACGTCTCGCAGGCCGTCCATTTCTACACCATGGTAGTCTGTAGACACACAACAAGGCCGCGAGTCGTCGGGCTGAGCCTCCTGCTTGAAATAGCGCCGTAATCGCAGCGATCTCTGGATCCACGCGATAACGCGCCTGCATTTTTTGCAATCACATCCCCTGTGTTCAACCATCTGAGAGCACGGAAAGGAGTTTCTCCAGATCGAGGCGGCGGGCGACTCAACGACCTGGCTCAGGTCTACGTTGTTCAGGGAAGGGAGATGGAAGTAGAGCCGCTGACGAAGCGCGCCCTGGCCATCTGCGAGCAAGGTCTCGGCCGGAACCATTTCAACACTCGCATATGTCGTAAGAATTATGCCTTTCTACTACAAACAATAGGTCGCGACGCAGAAGCGAAGTAACTGGAAGCAGAGTATTGATCGCTTTTCTGGGAAAACACAATAGAGGAGTTGGCTCTACTGCAGAATCCGTTTTTCGTCCGTTTTCCAGCCGTTCCCCTCGCACTCGTTTCCGCATAGGCGACCTGCTGTATCAAGCTTGTTTTTGAAGCTGATCCATTCCGATAATCCATTCTGCAAAACAACATCTCATTCATACCCTTTTCAATGAGTTTCCGTACAATCTGTGGGTTGGCGAATACATCGGTTCATGGTGTAGAAAGGGAATAAAGTCGTTCTCCAAACGGACACCTTTCACGCTCGAATGCATGAGCCTCATTTTCATTGAAGTTGTTCCCAAAACCGCCCCTGATACTTTTGAACGGGCATAACGGCAAAATAATGTTGTTCCCCAAAGGCATCTATGACCATATTTAGGTGAGTGGTGAGTCTGAAGTGTCTAGATAGTATGCATCTGACGCCACAGGTTTATGTTGTTCTCAATTTCTTTCGCCTGTAGTGGAAGCAGTATGAATCGTAGATGAACAGCGTGCCCCAGAAGGGCTAGAAATTGATCTCGATTATGATGTCGTGTAGCCTCAGTAATAATCTGCTGTATAACATGTCCCCTCTCTACAAGCCTGGGCAACTTATAAAAGTCATATAAAAAGTTCATTAGGACAGTGACCATAGACTCCATGCTGGTTTCTAGGCGAGTCATTGTTTTTAGAACTCTAGTAAATGGATCGGATGGAAGCCACATAGCCTGCTTAGCGGCTTCCATAAGTGTGTCTGTATTAATAACAACATAGTGATAGTTGCTGTTTGCGAGCTTTACTAAAGAGTTTTCATAGACATGCTTATCAAGTTTGCCTTGCTCGAGCTGACTCATGAGCAAGGCCTGTGTCCATATGCCCTCTATGCCAAAGGTAGTTGCTACTAGGCCACGTAAGAAAAAGTCATCACAATAGAGAATTGACGCCTCACTGTTTGCTAGTAGGATCGTATCTAACTGGTTAGGAGCTATCAGGTCGTTTAGTTTCTCTAGATCGGGGAATTTTTGCCTAAGTATGTCAATTTGTTCCTGTTTAATAGCGCCTGTCGTCGTGTGCTTTTTGACCCATTTAGCAAAATTCTCAAGATATACGACCTGCTGCTTTTGTTGTTCATCCGTCAGTTCTTGACGAATGTATCTCCCATTTTGCTTATATAAGGTCATTTTATCCCGCTTGCCGAAGATACGTTCTTTGGCAATCTGCTGCGCTATTAAATCGTGAGTCCTCTGGGCTACTACGAATTTCTCCAGCCCGACCTCGCTCGGCTGTAAGCCAAGCTCGTAAAATGTAATCAGCGCGGTTATATCTGCCACTATGTTTCGTTTAATACCGTTTCGGAGGAGCTCTAAAGCACGTTGTCCTTCTGCAGGTCTTCCATTAGCGACCCTAACCCCTAAATCTGGCGTATTCCTTAAAGCATAGAAGACGTCGATAAAATCGCTGTTTACAAGTTTGGCAAACAGATCGATCGTTATCTTGCCGTCCTTGTACAAATTTTCAATCTGTGTTGCATGGTCATTATTTTGATCGAGTTGTATAAATAGGGGCGCAAAACCAGTCTCCTCGACATTGAAGCTCATCAGGTCACTTCTCTGGGGGAAGCGTCTCTCGTAATTTTGCATGGAATCGTGCAGTGCATGTATGTATTTGCTTTTAAGAGCGGTTATTTTTACTTCTTTTGACCCGGCGAGTCGGTTACGAGTAAGTTCAATCTTGTCCCCTATCTTTTTGCCCATAAAGCCACGGCGCGTGGCTTCCTCAGTGTCTATTTCGTTGTCCCTAATTTGTGGCTCACGATCTGCTTCAATCACGAAAAAACCACCATCGTAAAGCAGGACAGTGTTGGGTTGAACTGTTTTCGGCTCTAACAGCTCCGGTGTTGTGTCTTCTAGTCCTATTACTAGGGTTATGTAGGCACTATGAGCGTCAGGGTTATTCTCGAATCTTTTACGGGTGTCGTACAGTACTTCAAGCATCTGTTTTGATCGACCGTGCAATAGATATAAATTCGTAAGTTGAATACGAGCATGAAAATCCAATTTAGGGACTCTCGAAAATTAAATTGTCCCAGAGATGATATAGCCTGAGAGATTGTTGATTGTCAGATAACATGGTTTATGGTAACTTTTAGGGCATATCACCTGCTCCTCCTCAGACCATCTTTACTCCATGGTGGTTGTCAGATCTGAAATCAGGACCGATTCTGACCGCATGAGCCAGTATACTGGGCAAATAACATCATTCTTTGGAGGAAAGACTCATGTCTGGAACAAACGATTTCGATTTTCTTCTTGGCTCTTGGAACTTTCGCAACAGGCGGCGTACGAACCCATACAGCCTCAGTCAAGACGGTGAGTGGGAAGAATTCGTTGCCAGCCTTACAGGCGCAAAATATCTCGATGGGAAAGTCATCATCGAGCAGTATGAAGGCACGTTTCCCAGCGGGGAGAAATGGCTAGGACTCGCCATTCGCACCTTTGATCAGCAGAAGCAGCAATGGTCGATTCGGTGGCTTGATAATCGAAATCCACCGGATTTCAGGCCGCTGGTAGGAAAATTTGAAGATGGCGTTGGACTATTTTCTCAGGTGATAGCAACCCCAGATGGTCAACCGCTGCATGTGCGGTTGACCTGGGATGAGATTACGGCGAATACGGCGCGTTGGCAGCAGACTTTTTCGTTTGATGGGGGGAAGCATTGGGAGACGAATTGGGTGATGGAGTTCACAAGAAAGCGGTAGCCATCACGGTTGTGGCGAGGCCCTTGGGGCCTTGCATTTCAATGAAAGGAGCGAGATGCATGTCAGATACGAGTGCTGATACGCGTGTTGGGTTGGGCGCGAGCGCGAGACAAGCGCAGGCGCAAGCCATGGAAACGTGCTGTCCCGTCATAGAGCTGCGTCAATATGTGATGAAACCAGGTCGCCGCGACGATCTCATGGCCTTGTTCGAGGAGCATTTCATTGAGGGGCAAGAAACATACGGCATGCGGATTATCGGCCAGTTCCGCAATCGCAACCATCCTGACCAGTTCGTCTGGATGCGCGGTTTTGCCGACATGGAGGCGCGGCGGAAAGCCTTGGAGGGCTTTTACGGTGGCCCGATCTGGAAAGAGCATCGCACTGTGGCCAACGACACGATGATCGATTCGTCCAATGTTTTGTTGCTCAAACCTGCTCGCGCCGCATCAGGCCTTCGGCTCGAGCCGGCCGATCGCCCGACGATGGATGCGAAAGGCCCGGCGGGAGGGGTCATCATCGCGACGATGTACTCTTTCGATGCGCCGGTTGACGCGAAATTTGTCGATTTCTTCGAAACCGACATCGCACCCGCGCTTCGCGGCGCTGGCGCGACGCTTTTGGGACATTTCGTCACCGAGCCGAGCGAAAACACCTTTCCGCAGCTGCCGGTGCGCGAAGGCGAGCACGTCTTCGTCTGGCTCGCCTCGTTCGCCGCCGACGCGGCGTATGCGGCGCATCAAATCGCTTTGACAAAGAGCCAGGCGTGGATCAAATCGCTTGTCCCCGCTTTGAGGGTTTGGCTGTCAAAGCCGGCAGAGGTGTTGGAATTGGCACCGAGCAGGCGTTCGCTCTTGCGCCATCGCTCGGCTCAGGAAAGTGCCGACGCCGCGCCGCAGTGACATTGGGAACGCTTCACACTTTGTCTGATAGAGGTAAGGTTAGGTTACCGGAGGCGTGTGATGAGGAAGCGTTTCGGGAAGTGACGCATGCTCCGATTGTAGTCGCTCAACAAAAAAACGCAACACGGAACCAGTCTCATTAGATGCGATTGTCCCGTATTGCCCTAGAGATGATAGACTGTAGCCCAAAGAGCTCTGAGAGGCAGAAGAATGGAACTGATCGAAGAAGTGAAAGAGTTACTGATAGAGACGGAAAAAGTGCTCAAAGGCAGTGCGCGTCGCTTGTTTATGGCACGGACAGTACATGCATTGGGAGAAAGAGGTCAGCGCCTGGCAGAACAGGAGTTAGGATGGAATCGTGGGACCATCCGGAAAGGTCAGCGCGAATTGGAGAGCGGGATCGTCTGTCTCGATGCATATTCTTTGCGAGGCCGCAAGCGCAGTGAAGAGCATCTGCCCAACTTGCTCAAGGATATCACCGCCATCGTGGATGGGCAGAGTCAAGCAGACCCGCAGTTTCGCACGAATCGTCTCTACACGCGCCTGACGGCAACAGAAGTGCGCCGCCAGTTGATCGCGCACTATGGCTATCGTGATGACGCATTGCCCACTGCGGAGACGATCGCCACCAAGCTGAACGAGCTGGGATATTATCCAAAAAAGGTGGCCAAGAGTCAACCCCAAAAAAACTCCCCGAAACCGATGCTATCTTCGCCCAGGTGAAGCAGATCAACGAAGAGGCAGATGCCGATGAGCAGACCGTACGGATCTCGATAGATGCGAAGGCCACGGTCAAGGTTGGTCCTTTCGCACGAGGAGGCAAGAGCCGCCTCTCAACCAAGGCCGCCGACCATGACTTTGAGCCGGAAGCCACGGTGACCCCTGTGGGCATTTTCTTGCCCGCCTTCGATGAGATCTTTTTCTATGGTGTGATCTCGAAAGTGACCAGTGATTGTCTGGTGGATCGTTTGGTTGATTGGTGGGAAACAGTGAGAGAGCGCTTTTCCCAGATCAAGACGATCGTCATTCATGCAGATAATGGACCGGAGAGCCACAGTCGGCGCACCCAGTTCATGCAGCGTCTGCTGGAATTTGCTCAGCGGTATCAGATCACCGTACGTCTCGCGTATTATCCACCCTATCATAGCAAATACAATCCGGTCGAACGCTGTTGGGGCATTTTAGAACAGCACTGGAATGGGGCTTTGCTTGATTCAGTCGAGGCAGTGAT
>Ga0137377_10000743_pt1 | contig 20814 bp, 20 predicted proteins | sample SagtaG_22_FD_104815 | JGI IMG/M metagenome (GOLD analysis project Ga0137377, IMG submission 104815) | Vadose zone soil microbial communities from Sagehorn Ranch, Mendocino, California, USA - Sage2_L_40_16 metaG | ecosystem: Environmental > Terrestrial > Soil > Vadose zone | place: USA... | reverse complement strand
CCAGCTTAAGGTCGGAAAGTCGTTGCGTTCCTCGCCGGGTAGCAATATCGGGAGCGCGCTCGCCCCCACGTCCATCCAATCCGTGACACGCGGCACAACTGGATGCAAAAATCTGTTTGCCTTCCAGCAATGTTGCACTGGATACTCGTCGAGCTCCAGGCGATTGCGCCTGAGGCTGAGATTGGGGGACCATGCCGCACACGAGGAGAAATAAGACCGCGCCCATCGGCGGAAGTGCGTACCACCGTTTGAGTGCTATCGGCTTCCTCCTGACATCAGCTCGGTGGATGGGATCGAACCGCAGTTATTTACCCTTGACTGCAATTGCCGAGATTTCAATGCGTGCGTTGTTGACTAATGCCGCTACCTGAACAGTGGCGCGAGTCGGTTTCGGATCCGGCATGACGCTCCGATAAACTTTATTCATGTCGCCAAATTCATGAATGTCAGCCAGGTACACGGTGACTGCAACCACATCTTTTAATTCAAATCCAGCAGCTTTTACAACTTTCTGGATATTGTCCAGCGCCGCCTGCGTCTCGGGTCCAATCCCGCCCGCCACCAGTTTGTTGTTGGCGTCCGTGCCTTCCTGACCTGCGATGTAGAGCGTATCGCCAACCAGCATGCCATCACTAAAGGGAAGACCTTTGGATTCGCCAACGGTGATTGCACGTCGCGCTTGCGAATAGCCAATTGCCGATATCGCCAGAACCACAACTGCCGCCGCCAAGCCGATTCTAAGCCAGCTGGAAAAAGTCTTGTGCATTGTGATGCCTCCTTTTCTAAAATCATCGGCCATTTCGAGAATGCCATCCAAGCCCAGGGCGCATCCTCTTCCACCCAAAGAAAAACAGTGTTAGAGTCCGCGCACATATATACAACCAGGAGGACTCAGTGAACAAATCCCATTTCCCTAAAGTTTCTTCCAAAGCCTTCGCCGCGATCTGTGTAATCGTATTGGCCCTCGGCATAGTGGGCGCAAGATGGCTGGCCTCAGCCCAGGCGGTTCCGGAGAAACCACCCGTCAAGGACAACGCCGCCCTGCTGGAAGCTTTTCGCCACGTGGAAGTCGCTTCTGTGTCCGACGCATTAGAACAAATTGCCGGACAGCGAATGTATATGACCCATCGCATGCAGCCGATATTTTCCAGCAAGTTTGCGGGTTTCGCCATAACCGTGCTGCTGAAGAAGGCCGAGGGAAATAATGATCCTGCGGCGCTCAGCGGGATGTTGGCGGCGATTGACCAGGGGCAAGCCGGCTCGGTTTACGTCATGGTCGTAGAAGACGGGGCGAACATCGCCGGCATGGGAGGATTGATGGGAACCACCATGTGGGCTCGAGGCTTTGCTGGGGCCGTGATCGATGGCGGCGTCCGCGATGTGGGGCATCTGCGCAAGATCGGTTTTCCAGTATTCGCTTTGGGAATGGTGCCCTCAACCTCAGTGAACCATTACCGCTTTGCCGGCGCCAATATCCCTGTCGTGTGCGATGGTGTCCGGGTTGAGGCGGCGGATATCGTTGTCGCCGACAACGATGGCGTTGTCGTAGTGCCGCGCGCCAGAGCAGAACAAGTTCTAGCGTTGGCACAAGAGATGGATTTCAAAGAACATTCCATGTATCCCTATATCGAAAAGTACAAATCTATCGAGGAGGCGGTGAAGAAATTCGGTCGCCTGTAAAACGGTGGTTCTCGGAATCGTTTGCACGAAATCAACTTTCATCAGATAATCTGCACTTTCAAAATTGAAATACAAGAACGCGCGGGTTTCCGATTCGAAGAACGCCATGCCGATGAAAGCCAAACGAACTTACAACATCACATCCTTGCAGCGCGGACTGCGGCTGCTGGACCTGATTGCAGTTGCCGAGAGAGGTCTGACCGCATCTCAGATTGCCCGGCTTTCGGGATTGCCCGTCAGCACTGTTCACCGTTTCCTGGTAAATCTTGAATCAGCGGGCTTCTTAAATTGCAGTGGCACGGGAAGCTATCACCTGGGGGTTGCATGCTTCTCCATTGGCCAGGCTGCGTTGGGTCAACTCGATATTCGCCGGCTGAGCCTGCCCTATCTTCAGCAACTCAATCAGAACACACGTGAAACCATCCACCTCACGGTGCGTCATGGCCTTTCCGCGGTGTATGTGGAGAAGTTGGATTCACCTGAGCCGCTTCGAATCTATTCGCGAATTGGTGCGGCCGTTCCGTTGCACTGTACCGGGGTCGGCAAAGTGATGCTCGCCTATATGCCGCCAGACGAACTATCCGCAATCCTGCCACAACTTGAGTTCAGAAGGCTCACGGAGAACTCGATCGGAAATCTCCAGGAACTGCAAACCCACTTACAAAAGGTTCGGAAGAACGGATACGCTTGCGACCTCGAGGAAAACGAGCCGCATATCCGTTGTATTGCAGCGCCCATCTGGGATCACACCGGTGCCGTGAATGCCAGTGTGAGCATAACCGGACCAGCCGTACGGATGTCGGTTACTCGGCTTAGGCAACTCGCTCCACTTATTCAAGCTGTCAGCAAACGTATTTCAAAAGAGATGGGATATCAAGCTTCTAGCTCGGGGAACGATCACGTCTTCCCCCCAAAACATCGACCAAGGGGAACACAGTCTTCGGCGACAAGCATGCCGCACGCCAAGTGAGTGAAAGTGCAGTTGGCAAGCTAATCAGGTTCAACATGCATTTTAGCTTCAGAACGACGGCGCTGATCGCGTTTTGCGGTTGCTGGGTCGCATTGGCATTTGCCGATGAGAAGCTCAATTCACCTATTTCCGCCGCGATCGATGTCCTTCCTGAGCACCTTCTCGCGCAGCCACCCGCGAGCAATTGGCCTTCCTACAACGGCGACTACACTGGACGCCGTTACAGCAGCCTCGCCGAAATGACCGTGAACAATGTGAATCAGCTTCGCACTCAATGGGTTTTCCACGCCAGTAATTCGAACCGACTCGAAGTCACGCCGGTAGTCGTGAATGGACTGATGCTGGTCACCGCGGCCAATCACGCCGTTGCCCTGGATGCACGTACCGGGCGCACCGTCTGGCACTATGAACGTCCTAATACGGATGGATTGATCGACGATGCCTCCGGACACCTCAATCGAGGCGTAGGCGTGTGGCACTCTCGGGTTTACATGATGACCGATAATGCTCATTTGCTGTGTCTCGATGTCCGTTCCGGTAACTTGCTTTGGGACGTTGCTTACGCGACCGGAAACAGAAATTATGGCGCGACCAGTGCGCCCCTGGTAATCAAGGACAAGGTGATCGTCGGAACCTCAGGTGGGGATGACGGCGTTCGCGGCTTCCTTGCTGCTTACGATGCCCTGACCGGAAAAGAGGCTTGGCGCTTCTGGACCATCCCAGGCCCGGGTGAATTTGGATCTTCGAGCTGGCCTGGGCAAATGTACCTGCGTGGCGGGGGCACGACATGGATGCCAGGCACGTACGATCCAGAGTTGAACACTTTATTTTGGGGGACCAGCAATCCCTCTCCAGATTTCGATGGCGCGGTCCGGCCTGGGGACGATCTCTATACCGACTGCGTGCTTGCTCTCGATCCAGACACTGGAAAACTCAAATGGTATTTCCAATTCACGCCGCATGATTTATTTGATTACGACGCAACCGAGACAGCCGTGCTCATCGATGCGACCTACAAAGGTGAGCCGAGGAAATTGTTGGTGGAAGCCAATCGGAACGGCTTCGTCTACGTGCTTGACCGCACTAACGGTAAATTCCTTTCCGCGGTTCGTTTCGTCGAAAAACTGAATTGGGCAAGAGGCATCGATGCCCAAGGCCGTCCCATACGGACAGGCGTTCAGCCCACCGCCGAAGGCACGCGAATTTGTCCAGGTTTCACCGGAGCGACCAACTGGTATGCTCCGTCGTACAGCGAGTTAACTCATCTTTTCTACTTCAAAGCGCTCGAAGATTGTGGCACTTTCTACCGAAAACCACAAGAATTTGCCGAAGGGCAGACCTACTACTCGACCGGCGTTAAACACGATCCGGCAGAGCATCCACAAAAACTTCTTCTGGCCTATGACTTCAATACGGAGACTTTTGCCTGGAAGTATCCGCAAGTGAGTTCGGGATACTCAAATGGTGGAACCATGACAACCGCGGGAGGCATCGTTTTCTTTGCAGACGACGCTCACTCCTTTGAGGCTGTGGATGCGCAAACCGGCAAGCCACTATGGCACTTCAACACCGGTCAGACTATTAGCGCCTCGCCAATGAGTTATGCGATCAATGGCAAGCAATACGTAGCCATCGCGGCGGGCAGCGACATTTTTACCTTTGCCTTACCGTAAGAGTGTTGCAATTTTGAAAACGAAGAAAGGGGATTGACTATGACCTCGAAAATGTTCGGCCGCAGAAAACTGATGGGCAGCCTGGCAGCCATGGTCTCTGCCATCGGTGTGGGGAGCTTGATGACGGGCACTGCCCTGGCGAAGAAGTCTAAGGATTCGGACGTGCGCAAATTAAATCGTGACGGCAAGCCAGCGGACGGAAAGCAAATGATCACTCCTCTGATCATCCATAACGGCCTGATTTATATTGCCGGCCAGGGAGCCAATTCAAACGGCCCGGTGTCGAAGGATGACATCGAAACCCACACCACCAAGGTAATGGAGAACGTAAAAGAGCTAGTCCAAACCGGCGGTGGAACCATGGATAGCATTCTGCAGCTCACCGTCTATCTTGCCGACCTCGCCTACTATGAGCCTATGAACCAGATATTCAAGACGTATTTCCCAAACGGCGGTCCGGCGCGAACTACCGTGGCAGTGGCAGCGCTGCCAGGTAAGTCGATGATCGAAATTAACTGCATCGCGGCAGTCGTCCGCAAGTAAAAACCGCAACGTGCGCGAAGGAGCATCCGTCATGCGACTCGGTTCGAAATGGAATCGTCGAAGTTTTCTGGGCAGTCTGGGAGTGATTGCCGGTTCTGTACTGGCGCCCCGAAAATTGTTTGCCTCGAAAAGTGCCACCGGCAGTAGTGGCTTCGGGAAGTCGGGCAATCCTTACGAGGAACTGGGAGTCACGACCGTCATCAACTGTCAGGGAACCATGACCATGTTGGGTGGCTCGGTGATTCGCCCCGAACTGGAAGCCGTCATGGCTCAGGCGGGACGCCACTTTGTCAGAATGCCGGAGCTGGAAGTAGCTGCCGGGAAACGAATTGCTGAAATGCTCAAATTGCCGGAGGGATACACCGCTCTGGTTACCTCTGGCGCCGCTGCAGCGATGCAGTCGGGACTCGCCGGCATTCTCACCGGCGACAATGAAGCCTTCATCCGGCAGATACCGGATCTAACTGGAATGAAGTCCGAGGTAATTATCCAGAAGTCGCATCGCAATCCCTTCGATCACCAGCTGCGCACCACAGGCGTGAAACTCATTGACGTCGAAACCCGGGATGATCTGCGCCAGGCGATCAGCCCACGCACCGCGATGATGCACTTCAGCAACTTTGCCAATTCCCAGGGCCAGATCAAAGTGGATGAGTGGGTAAAACTGGCGAAAGAGTACAAAGTTCCGTGCATGAACGATGCCGCAGCAGATACGCCTCCCGTCTCGCATCTTTGGGACTACGCCAACATGGGCTATGACCTCGTTACGTTCAGCGGAGGCAAAGCCATTCGCGGACCACAATGTGCCGGCATGTTAATCGGCCGCAAAGATCTGGTGGCTTACGCGCTTCTCAACAACAGTCCTCACGAGGACACCATCGGCCGCAGCCAAAAAGTTGGCAAAGAAGAAATTATCGGAATGGTGAAAGCTCTGGAACTCTATCTCAACGAAGACCACCAAGCTCTCACCAAAGAATGGCAGGACCGCCTGGAATCAATCTCCCGGCAGATCACCAAGGTGCCCGGCGTGACCACTTCCTTCTTTGTTCCCGAAATCGCCAATCATGTTCCCCACATGCGAATCATTTTCGATCCAGCGAAAATCTCTGTAACACCCAAGGAAGTGTCGCAGCTATTGAAAGACTCCAAGCCCTCAATCGTGATGTCGGTGGGAGAAGAGCAACCCGGTCTGGGGATGAATTCCTTTATGCTGCAACCCGGCGAAGATAAGATCGTGGCCAATCAGTTGGTTCGCATTTTGCGGGAGCACTCCACTGGAACCTAAGAGAAAAGAACTAGTGGTCAGTGGCCAGAGATCAGTTCGATAGCACAGGCGTTTGGTTTTCGCGCGGATTTTAGGCAGAGCGATTTCATGGAGCAGCCATGAGCGACGGAAAGCCGAGTCACATACGCTGGTTCCTGGTGTTCTGGCTTTTCATTCTGAGTGCTGTCGCCTATCTCGACCGGGTAAATATCTCCATTGCGGGGATTTCCATTGCGGCTGCCTATCACCTCACTAACCCCCAACTTGGCCGAGTATTCAGTGCTTTCCTGGCAGGCTACGCCTTATTCCAGACACCCGGAGGATGGCTGGCTGACCGACTGGGACCCCGCCGAGTCCTTGCCGGCGGAGTAGTTTGGTGGGGTATTTTCACCGCCTTGATAGCCATTGTGCCCAGCGGCATTGGTGCCCCGCTATTCTTTTTTATTGCCGCGCGCTTTCTGCTGGGTGTAGGGGAAGCGGTTATCTATCCGGCTTCCAATCAGTTTGTCTCACGCTGGATCCCGATGCAGGAGCGCGGAATCGCCAACGGCTTGATTTTCGCCGGAGTCGGCGTGGGCGCTGGGCTGTCGCCGCCATTGATCACCTACATCATGGTCCATCATGGCTGGCGATCATCGTTCTGGGTTTGCTCCATTATCGGATTCGCCGTGGGAGCCGTCTGGTTCCTGGCAGCTCGGGACGCACCCTCTGAGCATCCTCGAGTGTCTTCAAAAGAACTGGAAATTATTCAATCAGGGCTAACGATCCACACAGGAAGCGCCGCGAAGAGACAGCTTGTACCCTGGGGGAGGGTACTAAAGAGCAGGGAAGTGTGGGCCGTGACCTTCAGTTACTTCTGCTACGGCTACGTCGCCTGGATATTCTTCAGCTGGTTTTACATCTACCTGGCGCAAGTGCGCGGCTTGAATTTGAAAGCGAGCGCTTTCTACGCCATGTTGCCATTTCTGGCGATGGCAGCCTGTTCGCCGCTGGGCGGCATAATCAACGACCGCGTCACCAGGAGACGGGGTCCGCGCGCGGGACGATGTATCTTGGCGGCCTTCGCTATTGTTACAGCCGGCGTTTTCCTGGCCTTGGGCTCACAAGTCGAAAGTGCCCGACTGGCCAGCATCGTGCTCGCAGGTGGTGCGGGAGCACTCTATCTTTCGCAAAGCTCATTCTGGTCCGTGACCGCAGATATCGCCGGCGGCTCTTCCGGATCCGTCTCCGGATTCATGAACACAGGCAATCAGATTGGCGGCTTTGTGACTAGTCTTGTCACCCCAATTATCGCTGAACGCTTCGGCTGGACCGCGTCTTTTCTGGTTGCTGCGGTCTTATGCGTGCTCGGCGCTGCCGCCTGGTTGTTGGTCGATCCTCGCCGCGTACTCACCGCTACATCCAATTCATTCCAGCACGGCACTCCTGTCACCGCGCTTCCGGCAGAAACTGAATACTGATATAGTGTCGCCCGCTTAGAAACAGTCCTGACTGGGGCTTTCATCCATGAAACCGAAGGCAGAAAACGAGCGCCCTGAAACCCACAATCTTAGCCGGCGGGAAATGCTAGGCCCCATTGGTGCAACAGGGGCGGCCTCGCTGGTTGGAGGAGCAGGCCAGCAATCGGCGGGGGACCAGATGAGTAAGTCCACTCAAGATCCGAAACGGGTTGTCAGGGTCGATGCAAAACCAGAACCAATAACCATCGATATCGGTAAGACTGCCGCGATCGTGGTCGATATGCAGAATGACTTCGGCAGCAAAGGTGGCATGTTCGATCGTGAGGGACTTGATATTTCTATGATTCAAGGCGTTGTCGGGCCTACCGCAAAAGTCCTGACCTCAGCCCGTCAAGCCGGCGCAAAGATCGTTTATCTCAAGATGGGTTTTCGGCCCGATCTTTCCGACTTAGGCGTTTCCGACTCTCCGAACAGAGTCCGACACCTGCGGTTGGGCGTCGGAAAGACGATTCGGGCTCCGAACGGTACGGAAAGCCGAATTCTTATCCGGGACACTTGGAACACAGACATTCTCTCCGAACTAAAGCCGCGGCCGGACGATGTAGTGCTTTACAAGCATCGATTCAGCGGCTTCTATCAAACTGATTTGGATTCAATCTTAAAAAAACAGGGCGTCAAATACCTCGTCATCACTGGATGTACCACGAGCGTATGCGTGGAGTCGACGGTCAGAGATGCGATGTTCAGAGATTATTTATGCGTGCTGCTGGCGGATTGTATGGGTGAGCCGATAGGATACGGTTTGCCGAGAAGCAATCACGAAGCATCCCTTCTGGTTATTCAAACTCTGTTTGGCTGGGTGTCGGATTCGAACCAGTTCATAAAAGCCCTCGAAGTTGCATCGAGTGCCGCGGCCTAGAGAAACCGCAGGGATCGGAGCGTATAGATTTGAGACGTGGCCAAGCGTACATCTCACGCCCGAGTCACGAAAGGTGACATACCCCAAACGAGGGCCCAGTAACCTTCTTGGTAATCGGGTATTGCCTGTATCGTGCCCACAAAAACTTTGGTCCATAATCTGTCAGCTCGAATGTCCAATCGAGGAACTGCCTTTAAGGTCGGTAGTGACAGGGCTTGGCCGAATCTATGGCGGGATTTTACTGAAAAAGTTCAGAAAATCTGATCTGTACCTTCGCGTCGGCACCTCGGCCTTTGGGAGAGAATCCAATGCCGATCCGGATATTGATCGCGGACGATGACTCCACGATACGCCGCCTGCTGAGGCGATTGCTCGAAGATCATCCGGATTGGGAAGTATGCGGAGAAGCCGTCAATGGTGCTGATGCAGTCGCGAAAATCGAGCATCTCGCTCCAGACCTCGCTGTCTTGGACCTGGGCATGCCGCAGATGAACGGTCTGCAAGCAGCGCGCGAAATCTATAAGGCTCATCCTCAAATTCCGCTGATTCTTCTCACCGTGCAAGAAGTGTCAAACCAGCTTGCCGAAGAGGCCGAGAGCGCAGGTTTTCGCGGAGCAGTCTCCAAGAGCACGGGACGCGAAGTTGTGCAGGGCGTTGAGGCATTGCTCCGCAATGAGACGTTCTTTTGCTTGGATGCGTCCAGCAACTAGCCCTAGTCCAGCATCCTCCTCCGCGTTTCCTACGTGATCCTCTAGGCGCCTCAACAAAACATGGCTTCGTTGTCCATGGAACCGCAGCTTCTTGCCTCGCGTATGATTGTAAGAAGCTATGCGCCTGCTTTTTGAGATTTCCAGCCAGACTCTACGTACGCTCTGGGCGCACAAGCTACGGTCATTTCTCACCATGTTCGGTATCGCCTGGGGGGTAGGTTCCTTGCTCTTGCTGGTTGGTTTGGGGGAGGGTTTTCGTTCCGGCAATCGAAAGCAGTTTGATGAGCTAGGTGAGAACGTAATGTTCATCTGGTCTGGCCGCGCCCCGGCAGTCGGAGGCAGTTTCACCGGAATGCGCCAGTACTATCTAACCTACAAAGACTATCTGGATGTTTCGACCGAGGCGCCGGACGTCAAGGCAGTCGTGCCCGTGATCTCACGAGGAGACATTCGCGCGGTCAGTGATTACTTCACGAGCAGCGGTCAGTTGATGGGCGTTCCTGCTACCTTCAGTGAACTCCGTTATATGCCGATGTCGGAAGGACGCTGGCTCAACGATTTCGACGACAACCAGAAACGTGCCGTCATTGTGCTAGGCGATGAAGCCCGCCGCCTTCTGTTCCCCGGACATCCATCGGTCGGAAGCACGATCTTATTAAATGGAATCCGCTTCGAAGTAATCGGCACGCTGAAAAGAATTGGACATGGTGACAACAACACCGTAAACCTGCGCATATTTATTCCCTTTAACACCATGCGGCAGTACTTCCCTCCCCAGAATGTGGGATCGGTACAGGACGCTATTTCGTTCATGAACTATCAGCCCCGCACCCGCGACGTACATGAAGTCGCAAAGACCGAAGTCCATAAGATCATTGCCCGCAATCATGGATTCGATTACACACTACCTGAAGCCTTCGACGAATGGGACACGATTAAGACCGTAGACCAGGTGGGCAAGATCTTCGACGCGATGAACCTGTTTCTGGGCAGTGTTGGACTAGTCACGCTGGCTTTGGGGGCAATCGGAATCATCAACATCATGCTCGTGGCCGTAGCCGACCGTACGCGCGAGATCGGCCTCCGAAAAGCCCTCGGTGCCACCAATCGCAGTATCATGTTTCAGTTTTTCATTGAAGGCGCATTTCTCACACTGCTGAGTGGAGGGCTTGGGATGGGCGGTGCGGCCGCGTTGATGGCTGCGTTATCCACGTTGCCTCAGCCTCCGGGATTCGATACTCCCAAGCTGGTGCCTACTACAGCGGCGCTGGCCATCGGATCACTAGCGTTTGCCGGAGTAGTGGCTGGATTGTATCCCGCCCGGAAAGCGGCGACTCTGCAGCCCGTCGACGCCCTGCGCAAGGAATAGATATGAAGCGTGACTTGATGCAACAAGCCTACGGCGCTATGCGGCACGATCTACGCAAGACCGTGCTCACTATGCTTGGCATGGCTTGGGGCATCGCCACGGTAGTCCTGCTTCTCGCCTATGGAGAAGGTTTCGGAAGAGCCATTCAAAATATTTTTGAAAGTTTCGGCGCCACTGCGATCGGAATATTTCCCGGCCGCACCTCGCAACAGGCTGGTGGTAATAAAGCCGGAGTGCAGGTCCGCTTCACCGACGCGGATGTTGAACTGCTCCGCAACGTCATTCCGCTGGCGCGTCACATCTCCCGTACCTCCTTTATGGACGCTACAGTTCAAAACGGCTCTCGTTCTTTCTCTTTTCCGATAACTGGCGCCGATCCCGCCATCCAATATATTTGGAATCTCAACATGGAAAGTGGACGCTTCATCGATGATGGGGATAATTTCAGTCATGGTCACTTTGTGGCCATCAGCTCGGAGGCTAAGGACAAATTATTCTCTGGAATGCCCGCCATTGGCGAAACGATTCGGATCAATGGAATCAGTTTTCAGGTGGTAGGCGTGCTCCAGGCGCGAATGCAAGAAGGCGATAACGACATCAACCGGGTTGTCTATGTTCCGTTCAACTCGATGGATGTCTTGCAGGACAACTATTACGTGGGAGGCCTCTGGCTCGATTCCCAGGGTTTGGACCACCAGAAGCTCGCCAAGACCGTCCGCGATGCCTTGGCTTTGGCCCACGGCTTCAAGCCGGATGACGAGCGCGCAGTATTTGTTTTCGATGCCCAAAAGCAGCTATCGCAATTCAACATCATCACTCTGGGACTGAAGATTCTACTGGCTTTTATTGGCACCATCACTCTCGGCATTGGGGGTGTCGGCGTGATGAACATCATGCTGGTCTCTGTCACTCAACGCACCCGCGAGATCGGTGTGGAGAAAGCTCTCGGCGCCAGAAAACGGGATATCATGTTCCAGTTCCTCGCCGAGGCGCTGGTGATTACCGCAGTAGGTGGAATTTGCGGCATTCTGCTTTCCTATTTAGTTTCCTTTTCGGTCGGAACCTTGACTCTCTACAGCGCCTTGGCCAAACATGGCGAGGCAGGGGACATACGCTTGATCGTCGCTCCTAGAATCCTATTGATTTCTACGTCGATTCTGGCCCTGGTCGGCGTTTGCAGCGGCATGTTTCCCGCCTTTCGCGCCGCCAATCTCGATCCCATTGAGGCCCTCCGGTACGAGTAATCGGGAACGTTCTGCTGCACGGAGCAAATTATGAATTGGCCGCTTGCACTCGGCGCGTTGGCACTTCTGATGGCCTTTCGGACGGACGGCTCGAAAAGTGACGAACCTTCCATGCCGCATGCATTGTTGTTAGTGGTCAATCAGGGAGATCAGAGCTTGAGCATCGTTGACCCCGGCCCCGGCCAGCAAGTGGGCAAAATAAAGACCCACGGTATCCGAGGTCACGAAGTCATTGCATCGGCGGACGGGCGGCTCGCTTACGTCCCGATCTACGGGGATTCTGGAGTTGGCCAGTCCGGCTCGAGTGGTCAAACCGTCGAAGTAATCGATCTGGCCACCCAAAAAATCATGAACACGATTGATCTCGGACGTCCGGTTCGACCTCACTGTGCGAAGTTTGCACCAGACGGCCTCCTGTATGTCACGGCTGAGCTCGATAACGCGGTTGACATTATCGATCCACGAAGTCAGAAGCGTGTCGCCTCCATCGCTACTGAACGTCCAGAGGCTCACATGCTTGCGATCACGAAAGATGGCAAGCGTGCCTATACGTCAAACGTAGGCTCCGGCACGGTTACAGTTTTGGATCTCGTACATCGCAAACCCGTGACGGTTATCTCCGTCGCCGACGTCGCCCAACGCATCTCGCTGTCGGCAGATGATCGCTGGGTCTTCACCGCGGATCAGAAAAAGCCACGCCTCGCCGTGATTGATACCAAATCCAATGCGGTGAGCAGTTGGATTTCGTTGCCTTCCATTGGCTATGGAACCGCTCCCACACCCGATGGCAAATGGTTACTGGTTACGATGCCCAGCGCCAGCCAAGTCGCAGTTGTTGATCTCGAGCAAATGAAGGTGGCTCGAACGGTCCCTGTGGGCGCGCGTCCAGTCGAAATCCTGCTCCGCCCAGATCAGCCGATTGCTTACGTCTCCTGCATGGGTGCCGGAGAGGTTGCAGTCGTTGACTTAAGGAAGTGGGAAGTTTCGAAGGTCATCAAAACGGCCCCAGGCGCGGACGGTCTGGCGTGGGCGCTGAGGAAATAGTCTGGTACTCTGTTTTGTTTCTTGCTAAAGTGCCCACATTCAGTGACTCCGGAAAAATGGTTCGCCCATGGCAAACCCTTGCTTGGCGCCAGAATCAAACTAGAATCTAAGCAGTATGGAGTGTCCGCTTCGTGGCTACAGAACCCCGCCCGGTGGTACTTGTTGTGGAAGACGAACCCTCGATTCTATCTACCTACAATTTGCTCCTAACAGAAGAAGGCTATGAGGTTTCCACGTGTTCTACTTACAAGTGTGGGCATCAGAAACTCAAAGAACGAAACTACGATGCTGCCTTGATCGATATCTCACTGGAAAGGGAAGATCTTGGACTAGTGCTGGCGAAGGAAGCCAAAGACCTCAGCCGCCCACCCGTCGTAATACTCTCCACGGGCTATCCCACTGTTGACCGCCTGCGGAGGGCATTGAACCTGCAGGTCGATTATCTGGTTGTGAAACCCGCAGAGGCGAACGAGGTCACAGGCGTTTTGCAGCGTTCCCTGGCTCGTCGCGAGTTGATACGGCAAATGGCTGCGGATTAATACCTTACCTGCGCCCGTTGAATGTCCAGCATCCCGCAAACCATTTTCGGCGTCTTAGTTTCGACGTTTCTGGAGAAAAGAGCCTATGGATACCGTCGTCGGAATCTTCCGCAGCCGAGTTGCTGCCGATCAGGCGCTAAATGGACTTCTGGAAAACGGAGTACCTCAGGAATCCATCATCTTTCTAACCCAAGATCATTCCCAGGCCGAAATCGCCTCAGTTCCCACCACTGACGCTGAACCCGATGGTATGGGCAAGACTCTTGGTTCCTATGTTGGCGGCATTATGGGTGCCGGGGCCGGACTATATCTGGGCAGCGCTCTGGCTAGCTTGGGCGTTCCTGGAGTAGGCCCGATATTAGCTGTCGGAATCGGCGCTGCTGCTGCTCTCGGACTGGGTGGTGCTGCGGTCGGCGGCATGCTTGGCAATGCAACGGAACACTCGATGGATGAAGGTGTCCCTAAAGACGACGTCGTTGTATATCGTGAACTGTTGAAACGAGGCCGCTCGCTGGTGATCGTCAATGTCGATTCCGAGGAATTAGCCGACCGCGCACGCGCGGTGATACATCAGAACGGTACCGAGGACGTAGAGACCTTTCGCAACGATTTTAGAGACGCAGCCTAGCACCGGGAAGCGGCCTCTCACGTCGCTGCCACTCGACGAAATCTTTTGCAGCTCCTATGATGGACAGAGCACGTCATCATACGAGGTAATCTTATGCCTGAACCGACTTACGAAGAACTCAAAGCTAAATTGGCCGAGCTCGAAAAGCAGGGACCACGCCGCACCGGTAGTCTGGAATTTCGCGTCAGTGAAAAAGGCGGAGTGAGCGTCTATGGCTTAGGCCGCTTTCCCGTCACGCTCTATTACGAACAATGGACGCGACTCCTCGATGCCGCTCCCAAACTGAGTGAATTCCTTGAAGAAAACAAGTCCAAGCTCAAGCTCAAAGGACAATAACCTCCAAGAAGAACAGTATCTTTACCTGACTACTCGCGGACGCAAAGTGGCGTTCCAAGGGAAATTGAGATTTGGTTTACTCATCGCGAGGGACGTTTCTATCTCATCGCGGAGTATCCCACTTCAAACTGGATCCGCAATCTGGTCGCCTGTCCCCAGGTAGAGGTACGAGTGGCAGAGAACAGCTTTAGGGCGGTTGCTCGGGTTCACTCGCCTGAAACTGACCTAGCCCGGGCAATCCAGCAGCTCTCCCGTGACAAGTATGGCTGGGGAGACGGCTTAGTCGTAGAGTTGACACCTCAGAACCTAGAGTTGACGCCTGAGAACCAGGAACTGCGACCTGAGAACTGAATTTCCGCGCGCAAGTTTTGACTTCTCGGGGATTTTCTGGAGTTGAATGCCTCGATGTTTTCTGACGAATCCTCAGCTTGAACGATCCCCCATTCCACGACCTAGCCGAAGGTCGAAAGCACCACCCCGGTCAATCTTGCCGTGTTCCGGCTGCTCGCATGAATACCATTTTTTGTCAGCCGCCCCGCAGGGGCAAAATAACTTAGCCCAGCGCTTCAGCGCTGGGTACACGGAACATTTGCAGCAAAGTGCCGGAGGCACGACACAAGCCCTCTCAACCGGCCATGCAAAAAAGTGGCTGCTTCAGTGCTTTAAGCGCTGCAAAAAAGAAAAGGCCCAGCCCCGGTTGGCCACTCCGAAATCACACGCAGTTTCTCAAAACCAGCGCGGAGTTCTTCGATCCAAACGCGATGCAATTGCAGATGGCGTGCTGAATTGCTTGTTTGCGCCCTACGTCCGGCACGTAGTCGAGATCGCACTCCGGATCAGGTGTCTCCAGATTAATGGTAGGCGGGATCTGGCCACTACGCATCGCGACTAGAGTCGCTGCCACACCTGCAGCCCCGCACGCGCCCTGGGGATGCCCAATCTGCGACTTCAGGGCCGACATCGGCACTTGCGGCGCGTGCTCGCCCAGCACCAGCTTTAACGCCCGCGTCTCTATTCGATCATTCAATTGCGTCGAGGTTCCGTGCAGATTGACGTAGTGCACGTCCTTCGGCCCGATGCCCGCTTCCTTCAACGCCAGCCCAATGGCACGCGCTGGTTCCTCGCCACATTCTTGCAGCCGCACTCGATGAAAAGCTTCGCAAGTAGAACCGTATCCGGAAACCTCAGCCAGCATCCTCGCTCCCCGCGCTCGCGCATGTTCGTATTCTTCCAGGACGAACATCCAAGCTCCCTCAGCCAACACAAAGCCGTCGCGGTCGACGGAAAATGGGCGGGAACCCTTCTCTGGAGCCTGATTCCATGAATCGGTCAAAATCTTCATCAGCAGGAAGCCCTTAACAATTCCGAGCGCAATTGGAGCATCCGCGCCTCCGCTGAGCGCCATATCCAAACGGCCAGACTGGATTTGCCGCAGAGAATATCCAAACGCGTCGGTCGACGAAGTGCATCCCGTGGTCACGACATGGCTGGGTCCGCGCAATCCGAAGCGCACACTGAGTTCGCTGGACAGTGTCCCCATCACTCCCGTGGGTACACAGAACAAGCTCATCTGCTTATATTGTTGATGAAAGAACAATCGGTATTGTTCTTCGGTGAATTCCTGAGATCCTCCACCTGATCCCAGAATCACTCCGAAGCGGCGTTTCTGTTCCAAGGGCAGGGAAGCGGGATCAACTCCGGAGTCCTGCAAAGCTTCCGTGGCTGCGGCCAGCGCCAATGGCAATACCCGCGATACATGCTTCCGCTCGCGTTTCTCTACCCAGGCCAGTTCGTCAAAGTCGCGGACTTCACCCGCAATTTGCACCGAAATTTCGGACGGATCGAAACGTGAAATGCGCCGCACCCCGCTGCGCCCTTCTAGAACGCCTTCCGTAAAGGCCACATTTCCGACCCCGTTAGGACTTACCGTCCCCATGCCCGTGATTACCACGCGTCGTTTCACTAGTCACCCTTTGCACCAGACTATATACGATTTCGGATTGCCGATTTCAATTTCCGATTTCCGATTTCTAAACAGACCTAATACCTTGGATGCGACTTCCACTACAAAAGGGGGACGCCATGCAGTCAAAGGTTTGTCACGTATAATCGGCGTTTCGTGAATGGAGGAATCGTTGGCCTTCGAAGACCTGCGTGACTGGATGGCGGCGCTGGAGCGCGCGGGGGAATTAAAAAAGATCCGCACCCCGGTGAATCCCATCCTCGAGATCGCAGAAATCACCGATCGCGTCAGCAAAACTGGCGGTCCGGCGCTCCTCTTCCAAAACGTTGAAGGTCATCCCGGTTCTCAGGTATTGATCAACCAGTTCGGTTCGGCGCGACGCATGAATCTTGCCCTCGAAGTGGATTCGTTCGCCGAAGTCGCCGACCGCATACGACATTTCATGGATGTGAAATCCCCGCAAGGCTTCCTCGACAAAGTAAAGATGCTTCCCATGCTGGCGGAAATGGGAAAGTTCTTCCCCAAAACAGTTTCCACCGGATCATGCAAAGAAGTCATCAAACGTGACCACCTGTCAGTGCTCGACTTTCCCGTCCTGCAATGCTGGCCCAAAGATGCCGGCCGCTTCATCACCATGCCCTGCGTAATCACGCGCGACCCAAAGACCGGCAAGCGTAACGTCGGCATGTATCGCATGCAGGTATATGACGAGCACACCACCGGCATGCATTGGCAGCGGCAGAAAGTCGGAGCAGAGCACTATCGCGAAGCCCTGCGAGCCGCGGCTGCCTCGCATCAGGGCTCATCATCGCCCGCTAAGGCAGCGGTGGACATCATGGCCCGAACTTCGGGCGGTTCGGTCCTGGTGGAGGGAGACCGTCCCAGCGGCAGGATGGAAGTTGCAGTCGCCATCGGCACCGATCCCGCCATCACATTCTCTGCCATCGTTCCAGCGCCGCCTGATGTCGAGGAATATTTGATTGCCGGCTTTCTGCGCCAGAAGCCGGTTGAGCTGGTGAAGTGCGAGACGGTTGACCTGGAGGTCCCCGCAACTTCCGAAATTGTTCTAGAGGGCCACGTCCATCTTGATGAGCTCCGTTCTGAAGGCCCGTTTGGCGATCATACCGGCTTCTATTCGCTCGAAGATCTCTATCCGGTTTTTCATCTCTCCTGCATCACGCACAGAAAAAATCCAATCTATGCCACCACCATCGTGGGAAAACCTCCAATGGAGGATGGCTGGATGGGCAAAGCTGTGGAGCGCATTTTCCTGCCGCTGATGAAGCTCACCATCCCTGAGATCGTGGATATCAATCTTCCCGTCGAAGGTATCTTCCACAACCTAATGATTGTTTCCATCAAGAAGTCTTATCCCGGCCAGGCCCGCAAAGTGATGAACGCCATCTGGTCTCTCGGTCAAGCAATGTTCACCAAATGCATTATTGTGTTAGACGAAGACGTCAACGTGCAGGACATTGCTGAGGTCACGCTTAAAGCTCTCAATCACATCGACCCCGAGCGGGACATCCAGTTCACTCTTGGACCTATCGACTCGCTTGACCACGCCTCGCGCCTACCCAATTACGGTTCCAAGATGGGCATCGACGCCACCCGCAAATGGCCTAGCGAAGGTTTCACTCGCCCCTGGCCCGACGAAATCTTGATGGACGAAAAAACCAAGCAGGTGGTGGATACGAAGTGGAAGGCATTAGCCAAAGAACTCGGCTTAGAGCAACGCTAACCCCTGACCACTCTTCCGCGATTCCGAACAAGCAGAGCTCCCGCATAAGTCCTGAAGTGACGCCATCGACATCATGAGAGTACCTGATGGTGCTCATCCTAGTGAGCCCGAAAAAAATAAGCAGCAGTGCACCTCTGTTCGCCTCCTCTCATCTGACCTTCATTCCAAACGAAAGCATCAATCCATGAACCAAGCTGCACGAATCACTCACGGAAATGCAGCGACCTGCGCAGGGTGAATCCCAAACAGCGTTGGGGAGCCTTAATCGCTGGCGGCTCGCTTACGCTCCTGGGACTGAGCCGACGTTCGGCGTCCGGTCTTGCTTTGGCCGCCGCTGGCGGAGCTCTTGTGTACGCGGGCGCACGAACTAAGTTGCCGGACCACTTCGAGGCCGCGAGCAGTTTGTTACTGAATTGCACTCCGGAAGAGGCATTCCGTCTTTGGCGCAATTTCAAGGATCTGCCCTTATTTATGTACCACCTTGAATCGGTAACTCAAATTGGCGACGGGAGATACCGCTGGATAGCGGCCGGACCTTTCGGTTCACCCCTTCGGTGGGACGCTGAAATCGTCGACGAGCGCCAAAACGAGCTGATTGCATGGCGTTCTCTTCCTGATTCGGAGATCGAAGTGGATGGGTATGTGAAATTTCGTCCTGCACCCGCAGGCCGAGGAACACTGGTTATCGCCCGAGTGCTATACCGTCCACCCGGTGGCGCAGCCGCCCGGGCGGTTGCGAAGATGCTGGGCAAGGACCCCAAATTCATGATGCGACAGGACCTTCGCCGATTCAAAGCGTTAATCGAGACCGGCGAAATTCCCACGATTGATGGACAAACCCACGGCCCGCGCTCCGTTGCGACCGCGGCAATGCGTTTGGCAGATCCCGATCGGCCGATTCGGGGAGACGCAGAGATGAGAGAAATCTTGAACGCGAAGCGGAGGATAGCATGAAAGCAGTCTGTTGGATGGGCGTAGGAAAAATGAGCGTGGAAACCGTACCTGACCCGGAGATTTTGAATCGACGCGACGCCATCGTTCGAATTACCAGTACTTGTATCTGCGGCTCCGACCTGCACCTCTATAACGGTTTCATTCCCACCATGGAGCAAGGCGACATCATGGGCCACGAGTTCATGGGTGAGGTGGTCGAAGTCGGCGCTGGCGTCGATCGCGATAAGCTGAAGATTGGCGATCGTGTGGTGGTGCCGTTTACCATTGCCTGTGGAAATTGTTTTTTCTGCAAGCGTGAACTCTGGTCCTGCTGTGACAACTCCAACCCGAATTACTGGATGGCAGAGAAGCTGTTGGGTTCCTCGCCTTCCGGTCTGTTCGGTTATACCCATATGATGGGTGGCTATGCCGGAGGCCAGGCCCAATACGCACGCGTGCCTTTCGCTGACGTCGGTCCGCTAAAAATTCCCGAAGGTATTCCCGATGACAGAGTAGTTTTCCTTTCCGATATTTTCCCCACCGGATATTTCGGCGCTCTGAATGCCGACATTAAGCCGGGTGACACTGTCGCCATCTGGGGATGTGGTCCGGTCGCGCAATTCGCGATGCGCAGCGCGTTCATGCTGGGTGCAGAAAGAGTGATCGCCATCGATCGCTTCGACTATCGCTTGCGTCTGGCTGAAGAGGGCGGAGCCGAAACCATTAACTATGAGCAGGTGGGCGACGTAGTCGAAACCTTGAAAGACATGACCGGCAAGGGACCCGACTCATGCATTGATGCTGTGGGGATGGAAGCCCACGACAATAGCGTCATGTACTTCGTCGACCGAGCCAAGCAAGCCATGAAGACTGAAACCGATCGCCCCATCGCCCTTCGCCAGGCCATCAAGGCCTGTCGCAAAGGCGGAACCGTCTCAGTCCCGGGCGTGTACGGAGGCTTCGACGACAAAATCCCCATGGGCGCCTTCATGAACAAAGGTCTGGCTATGAAAACCGGTCAGACTCACATGATGCGCTTCATGAAGCCCCTACTGGATCGCGTGGAAAACGGAGACATCGATCCCAGTTTTGTTATCAGTCATCGAGCCCCCATTGATCAGGCGCCTGAAATGTACAGAATCTTCTGCGACAAAAAGGACAACTGCACCAAGGTCGTTCTCGATCCGTGGGCAGATGCCAAAGCCGCTTAGGAGTCGCATACACCGCCGCGTGGTCGAGCTTTGATCACGCGGCGTTCTAAAATCGGCGAGGCTACGCTGCCGGTCCAGCTTCTTAACACCGTCGCCTGTATACCAGCGTTCCCATCGCGAGTAACCCGCTGCCCACCATGATTAGCGTTCCCGGTTCAGGCGTAGTAGCGAAGTACACCCCTTGAGAGAAAAAGAATTGGCCGCCGCTGGAATCAAACGTCAGAAACAGTTTCCCCGCGGGGATCTTTAGACCGAATGTCGGGAAGGCTTGTGAGCTTCCCATCAGCAGTCCGCTGAAGTTGGCGGGAACTGCGACTGTAAATGTGGTGGTTTGTGGATCCGATGGAAACAGGAAACTGCCCGCCAGCAGAGAAGTACTCCCAAGGGTAGTGCTGTTGACATCAAGGATTTGGCCTCCGAGCTGAATGCTAAGAATAAAATCAATTCCAACAAAAGGAACCGACCCATTCAGCGACTGGCCTGGCTGAAAACTAGTTCCGGCGAAACACCAATCGCAGCCGGCACTACCCTCTCCGAAGATGACTGTTCCTGGGCCCGACAATCCGAAACTTGCATTATCGCCGGAT
>Ga0137377_10000741_pt1 | contig 20831 bp, 20 predicted proteins | sample SagtaG_22_FD_104815 | JGI IMG/M metagenome (GOLD analysis project Ga0137377, IMG submission 104815) | Vadose zone soil microbial communities from Sagehorn Ranch, Mendocino, California, USA - Sage2_L_40_16 metaG | ecosystem: Environmental > Terrestrial > Soil > Vadose zone | place: USA... | reverse complement strand
CGGCCTCGGTCTACCGCGAGATGATCGAGCGGCGCGGCTACGGCTTTCATCACTGGGGCGTGGCGACGTGGAACTTCGATGCCGCGGTTGCCGGGTACGAGCGTGCCGGCCACGCACTCGCCTTTCGCCTTGCCGTCCCGAGCGGCGGCCGGGTGGGCTACATGGACACCACGGCTGTCCTGCCCGGCTACACGGAGCTCATCGAGCTTGGGGGTGCTTTCGAAGAGGTCTTCGGACGGTTCTACCGCGCGAGCCGCGGCTGGGACGGCAAGGACCCCATTCGCTCCTTCATCTGACACGGCCTCTCGCACCTCTGTCAGCCCGTGGCGCAAGGCGCTAGCCCTCGGTGATGAGCTGCCGCTCGAGCTCCGCGAGCGTCCGATAGCAGGGCAGCACCTGGGCGACGCTGGCGTTCGGCTCGCGATGATCCCGTATCGCCTTGAAGAACTCGCGATCCTGCAGCTCGATCCCGTTCATCGACACGTCAATATGCGACACGTCGATCTTCTGCTCCTTGCTATCGATCAGGTCGTCGTAGCGGGCGATGTACGTGCCGTGGTCGCAGATGTATCGAAAGAAGGTCCCCAGGGGGCCCTCGTTGTTGAAGGATAGGGAAAGGGTACAGAGCGCCCCGCTTGCGCTCTTGAGGTGGATCGACATGTCCATCGCAATGCCGAGGGCCGGGTGTATTGGACCCTGCACCGCGTGGGCGATCTTCACGGGCGAGCCGGTCTGATAGGTGAACAAGTCGACCGTGTGGGCCGCATGGTGCCATAGCAGGTGGTCGGTCCATGAGCGGGGCTGACCGAGGGCATTGATGTTCGTGCGCCTGAAGAAATAGGTTTGCACGTCCATTTGCTGGATCGAGAGCTCACCTTTCGCGATCCTCTTGTGGATCCACTGGTGTGAAGGATTGAAGCGCCGCGTGTGCCCGACCATGCAGGTGAGGCCGGTCTGCTTCTGAAGATCGGCAACCGCCTGCGCCTCAGACCAGCGCTCAGCGAGCGGTATCTCGACCTGCACATGCTTGCCGGCTTTGAGGCAGGCGATCGCCTGAGCCGCGTGCAGCGGCGTCGGGGTCGCGAGGATCGCGGCTTCAACGCTCGGGCGCTTCAGCGCTTCGGACAGGTCCGTCGTGACGTGCTCGATGCCGTACTTCTGCGCCACCGCGCGGGTACTTTCGAGGTTCCCGCCGACGAGCGACACGACCTCGACGCTGCCGATGGTCTTGATCGCATCCAGGTGCTTTGCGCCGAAGGCGCCCGCGCCGGCCAGGATGATCTTCACGGCAGGTTCTCCAGGATGAGGTGACCCACCGCCGTATTCGAGGCGGGCACGTGGTAGAAGCGGTGCACGGTACGGACCTTCTCGTTCAGCGCGCCGCGCATGATGAGCCACATCACGAGCTCTATTCCCTCCGACCCCGCCTCGCGCACGTATTCGATGTGAGGCATGTGCGAAAGGGCATCCGGCTCGTTGATCAGGCGGTCGATAAAATTTGTGTCCCACTCCCGGTTGATGAGACCTGCTCGGAGTCCCTGCAGCTGGTGACTCATTCCGCCGGTGCCCCAGACCTGTACGTTCAGGTCAGCGTCGAAGGAATCGACTGCCTGGCGAATTGCCTTCCCCAACTCGTAGCAGCGGCGGCCGGAGGGAGGCGGATAAAGCACCACATTGACCGGGAACGGAATGACGCGGACCGGCCAGGCGGGCACCTGCCCGAATAGCAATGACAGCGGCACCGTCAGGCCGTGATCGACATCCATGCGGTTGACGATCGTGAGATCGAAATCCTGCTGGATCACCGCCTGGGCGATGTGGCATGCCAGCTCGGCATGTCCCTGAACCACCGGCACCGGCCTCGGGCCCCAGCCCTCGTCGGCCGGAGCAAACTGCTCCGCGCATCCGATCGCGAAGGTCGGCACGATGTCGAGACTGAAGGCGGTGGCGTGATCGTTGTAGACCAGCAGGATGACGTCCGGCTTCTGCTGCGCGATCCAGCGCTTGGAGAACTCATAACCGGCGAACATCGGTCCCCAGTACGCATCCTGCGACTTGCCGTTGTCGATCGCGGCGCCGATCGCCGGGACATGCGAGGTGGTGACGCCGGCAGTGATGCGGGCCATTACTGCGACTCTCCGGCTGTGCGGTAAGCACCCGGTGGCACATCGGTGTGCGCTTTGTCCGGTTCCATGGGGCGTTCCTCAGCGGCTCCAGTAAAGGCGCATCGGGTTATCGATCAGCAGCCGGTGCTGAAGTGCAGCGGTGGTCGCCACCTTCGGGATGAAATCGACCAGCGCGCCATCGTCAGGCATGTGTGACTTCATATTCGGGTGGGGCCAATCCGTTCCCCACAGTACCCGATCCGGGAAGGTCTCGACGATCCGTCGGGCGAAGGGCACGACATCGTCATACTCTGGAGCTCCGCTTTTCGACAGCCGGTCGGGGCAGCTCACTTTCGACCAGATGTTGGGATGCTCGCGCATCAGTTTGACGAACAATTCAAACTCAGGACCGTCGAGCGGTTTCGTCACGTCCGGTCGACCCATATGGTCCACGACCAGCGTTGTCGGAAGGGAAGCGACGAAAGCATAGAGCTCCGGGAGCTCCGCGGCCTCGAAGTAAATGACGACGTGCCATCCTATGGGCGCGACGCGTCGGGCGATTTGCAGCAGCACCTCGCGCGGTGCCGTATCGACCAGCCGCTTCACGAAGTTGAAGCGCACGCCACGCACCCCGGCCGCATCAAGCGCCGCAAGTTCCCGGTCGGTGACGCCGGCCGCCACGGCCGCGACTCCGCGTGCCCGTCCATCGGAAGCTCGCAGCGCATCGACCAGGGCGCGATTGTCGCTGCCATGACAGGTGGCCTGAACGATGACGTTGCGCTCAAACCCCAGGTAATCCCTTAAGCCCCAGAGCTTGGTCTTCGGCGCGTCACAGGGCGTGTAGCGGCGCTCCGGGGCATAGGGAAACTGCGCACCGGGTCCAAACACGTGACAGTGAGCGTCCACTGATCCCTTGGGCGGTACAAACCGCGGGCGACGAGGCGCGGGATGAAACGGCAACCAGTCCCGGTCCATCGTGAAGGGGCCGGAGGCCGCGCTCGAAGGCCAGGCCGGGTCGCCGGGACGAATGGGCTGCGGCGCACTCACAGGCCCCTCACCTTGAGCAGGGCATCGAGCCGCGGGAAGACCCGGCGGGCGTTCTTTTCGTAGATCCGCTCTTTCTCTGCAGCCGATAAAGAAAGCGCGTCGATATAGCGCCTGGTGTCATCGAAGTAATGCCCGGTGCGCGGGTCGATGCCGCGCACGGCTCCCACCATCTCGGACCCGAACAGGATGTTGCCGATATCGATGACACGCACCAGAAGATCGATGCCCGGCTGGTGATACACGCACGTGTCGAAGAACACGTTCTTCATCACGTGTTCCTCGAGCGGGGGACGCTTGAGCATGTCGGCGAGTCCGCGGTATCGACCCCAGTGGTAGGGAACGGCCCCGCCGCCGTGCGGAATGATGAAGCGCAGCGGGGGAAAATCCCGGAACAGATCGCCCTCGATGAACTGCATGAACGCCGTGGTGTCGGCGTTGATGTAATGCGCGCCGGTCGCGTGGAAATTCGGATTGCACGAGGCGGAGACGTGGATCATCGCGGGGACATCCAGCTCAACCATCTTCTCGTAGAACGGGTACCAGTGCCGGTCGGTGAGCGGTGGGGCTGTCCAATGCCCGCCCGAAGGATCGGGATTCAAGTTGCAGCCGACAAAATTCAACTCGCGTATGCAGCGCTCGAGCTCGGCAACGGAGTTGGCAATGGGCACTCCCGGCGACTGCGGCAGCTGGCACACGCCGACAAAATTCTCGGGATACAAGTCGACCACGCGCTTGATGAGATCGTTGTTCGCGCGCGTCCAGGCGCTCGAGATCGCCTCGTTGCCGAGGTGATGACCCATGGCCGAAGCGCGGGGCGAGAAGAGGGTGAGATCCGAGCCGCGCTGCTGCTGCAGCCGCAGCTGATTCTTTTCGATGGTTTCGCGAATCTCGTCAGCGGAGATGGCGCCGGGTTTTGCGGCCGGGGCCGTCGGGTCCTTGAGGGCCGCGATCTGGGCGTCGCGGAATTTCTGGTGTGCGCCGGGCGCCGTCGTGTAGTGACCGTGACAATCGATGATCATGGGCGCGCTGCCTCGGTCGGCCGCGCGGGCGCGGGCATACGCGCCAACATGTGGTCGAGCATGTCTGTCAGGGCTTGCTGGCTCAATGCCTCGGCGTGCTCGGCAGCCCACTGTTGCCGCTCAACACTGCCACGGCTCATCCAGGGCTCGAAGCCGGCCTCCGCCACCGTCTTTACAGCCTCTCTCATCTCCTCGGCTCGCCGACGACCGTGCTGCAGCGAACGCGAAATCATGTAACGGGCGAGTGAGCGCCAGTCGCCGACGGGGAACAGGTCCTGGAGCGATGCGAGCACGGCGTCCTCGACGCCGTGACGTCGGGCCGTGAGAAGCGACTCGGCGAGCAGCGCCTCCATCCCCTTGATGATGACGCTGCGGCACATCTTGGCCGCAGACGCAGCGCCGATCGCGTCCGAATACACCTTGGCGCCGGCGAAACCGAGCGACTGTGCCAGCGGCAGGAAAGCCTTGGCATGAGGACCGCCCAGCCACACGGGCGAGGCGATCCGTTTCGGCGCGATCGGCGACATCACCGCAGCTTCGACGTAGCAGCCTCCGGCGGCTTCGATCGTGCGCGCGGCCTCTGTCTTGGTTCGAGGCGACACGGAGTTGAGGTCGAGATAGCGCGCGCCGCGGGTGAGTGCCGGGGCGGCTTCGCCAGCGGCCGCCAGGCAGTCGCCCGCGGTGACGGCGGAGATGACCAGCGAGCTACTGCTCACCGCCTCGGCCATGGAGCTCGCCGCCCTGACAAAGGTCAGCGATCGCGCGGCTCGCCGGGGCTCACTGCCCTCGAGCGTAAAGAGGCGATCCCACGCACAGAGCTCCACGCCGCCCGCCCGGTGCAAGTCGTTCGCAAGCACCTGGCCGACTTCTCCGAGTCCGATGAGACCGATGCGGCGCGGGTTCGTCGTCATGCATCGCTCCAGACGCTTCCCGGGACGAAGACCTCCCCCTGCATCAGCTTGCGCGCCGTGCGCAGCAAGGCGGAACGGTTCACCGTGACGTCGGCTCCCTCCACCGTCACATCCATCTCCACCGTAAAGAATCCCCTCGGATGCTCAATCTCCAGGCGTTGTGACCCCGAGCGGGGTGCAAGGCCCGCAACCCGTGCGGCCACGGAGCCTGGAGTGAGGCAGGCGGTGGCAACGCTGACTGCGCCCAAGACCCCGATCGCTTCGTGCACGCGGTGCGGGATGAAGGTTCGCGTATGGATGGCGCCTCCGTGCCGCGCGGGCGAAACGAGGCACATCTTCGGCACCGTCTTTTTGCCGACGTCGCCGAGATTCATCCGCGGGCCCATCGCCAGCCGGATTTCCTCGATGCGGGCTTTGAGCGCCTCATCGCCTTCAAGCGCTGCGGGTGACTCGTCGCCGCGCTTGCCGAGATCGGCCGCTCGCATCAGGACGACGGGCATGCCGTTGTCGATGCAGGTCACCTCGAGACCTGCGATGCGGTCCAGGTGCGACCCGGTCGGAAACAGCGAGCCGCACGAGGATCCGGCAACGTCCAAAAAGTCGATCGGGATCGCTGCCGCACTTCCCGGTACACCATCGATACGAGCGTCACCCTCATATTCCACCGTCCCATGGGGCGTCGGAACATGCGCAACGGCGATGCTTCCCGTGTTGAGCATGTGGATGCGCACGGGCGTGGATTCACCCGCGATGCGCACCAAACCGTGCTCAATCGACCAGGGACCGACGCCGGCGAGGATGTTGCCGCAGTTCTGGGAGTCACTCACTTCCGCTTTGTCGACCACGACCTGAAGAAACAAATAGTCGACGTCCGCATCCGGGCGTTTGGAGGGGCCGATGATCGCGACCTTGCTGGTCAGCGGGTGCGCACCGCCCACGCCATCGATCTGGCGAGGATCAGGCGAGCCCATGGCCGCGAGCAGCGCCCGGTCGCGCGCGCGCGCGGATGGCGGCAGGTCCTTGGCGTGAAAATAAAGTCCCTTGGACGTTCCACCACGCATGAGGGTGCTCGGAATGGCGCGCATGTCGCTCACTCCGCCAACGCCTGCGGACGGTAGACCAATCCGCGCTTGGCGAGCTTGTCCCGCATGTCGTAGATATCGAGACCCAATTCGCCCTTTTGCAGCCGCTCGCGCACCGTGGCTTCCCTGGCTTCGCGGGCCTCACTGGCCTTGAGCACGGCTGCAGCCTCGAGGCGCGCAACGATGCACACACCATCGTCGTCAGCGATCACCACATCACCCGGATTGACGAGGCCGCCGCCGCAAACCACCGGAACATTCACCGATCCCAAGGTCTCCTTTACGGTTCCCTGCGCATGCACGGCCCTGGACCAGACCGGAAAGCCCATGCTGGTGAGATCACGGACGTCCCGGACACCGGCATCGATGACGAGAGCGCGGACACCGCGCGCCGCGAGCGACCCGGCAAGCAGCTCGCCGAAATAGCCCGCGTCGGAATAGGAAGTGGGTGCGACGACGAGAACGTCCCCTGCCTGGCACTGCTCAACCGCGACGTGGATCATCCAGTTGTCCGCCGGAGGGACACTCACCGTGACCGCAGCGCCGGCGATGCGAGCCCCCGGATAGATGGGGCGCAGCTTCGGACCCAGGAGCCCGGATCGGCCCTGCGCCTCGTGGACGGTGGCGACGCCGTAGCGCGCCAACCCATTCACCAGCTCAGGATCGGCGCGGCGAATATTGGTGTACACGACATTCATGGCAGCTACCTTGAAGGCGGCGGGAGCCCAATTGTCCAACCGCTCCCGCCCGGGCGGGTAATTGCAATTCGCGGCCGGGTATAAGAAATTGTGAACATGACCTCCGCATGCTCAGGTCCTGGCGCGACCCCCAACCTGCGGCATCTCATGCTCTTCGATCAGGTGGTCCGGCGCGGCAGCGTGAGCGGGGCCGCCCGTGCGGCACACCTCAGTCAGCCCGCTGTCACCCAGGCGGTCGCTCAGGTTGAGGCCGCCCTGGGAGCGCGCCTCCTGCACCGGAGCTATTCGGGGCTCGAGCTCACGGGTGCGGGGCGTGCGGCCGTGCAACGCGTCGATCGGGCACTGCAGATGCTGCGGGAAGCACTCGGGGCGGTGCGCACGCGGTCGGCCAGTGCGGTGGACGCCGATGCCCTGAGGGGCATAACCAGCACGCAACTCAAGGCGCTCATCGCCGTGGTGGAGGAGGGCGCTTTTGCCCGCGCGGCACGGCGGGCCGGGCGCGCGCGGACGGCCGTGCACCGGGCGGCGAGACAACTGGAGAAATCTCTCGGCACCGAGTTGTTCGAGGTCACGAGCTTCGGGGTGCGCCCGACCCGGGAGGCGGAAAAGCTTGCCTTGCGCACGCGCCTCGCGTTCGCAGAGATTGCCCAAGCCCAGGCTGAAGTGGCCGCCGTCCAGGGGACCGGTAGCGGCTCAACGACCATCGGGGCCATGCCGCTCGCGCGCAGCGTGCTGCTCGCACGGGCAGTCCTCGAATTCACCGCGGCACGACCCGAGCACGGGATCAGTATCCTCGACGGTCCCTACGAAAGCATGCTGGCGGCTTTGCGCCGCGGCAGCGCGGATGTGCTGGTCGGTGCATTACGCGATCCCATCCCGTTTGAGGACATTGTGCAGGAGCACTTGTTTGATGATCCGCTGGCGATCGTCGTCGGGGCTCAGCATCCACTGGTCGGTGGCGGTGCGCCCACGCTGGCGGCGCTCGCCCGATTTCCCTGGATCGCGCCGCGGCGCGATTCTCCCCTGCGGCGGCATTTTGACGCTCTCATCGCGCGACTGGACGTGCGGCGCACGGTGGCCGCGATCGAGTGCAATTCCCTGATCGCGGCACGCTCGATGCTCCTGGCCAGTGAGCGCGTCATGCTGTTGTCGGAGCACCAAATCCACCACGAGCTTGAAAGCCGGCAGCTGGTCGCCTTGCCGCATCCGCTTGGAGAGGTGACGCGCTCGATCGGGCTGACCGTGCGGCGCGGCTGGCGGCCAACGGAGGTGCAGGCGCAACTCGTTGAGGGACTGCGGCGCCACGCGCGGGCGGTGGCTGCTTCCCAGCTTGACCAGCGGCCGCGCCAATGGTATGCAACACTTACGAAATGACGGGTCGGCCCGATGCATAGCGTCACCTTGTATCACTGGGAACCCAACGCCAATTCGGGCAAACCCATGCTGGCGCTGATGGAAAAAGGTGTGGCGTTTGAAAGCCACTACCTGGACCTCCTCAAATTCGATCAGCATCAGCCGGATTACCTCGCCATCAATCCGCAGGGGACGATTCCTGCGATGCTGCATGGGCAGCGCGTGCTCACCGAGTCGACCGCGATCATGGAATACGTCGACGAGGAGTTCCCCGGTCCGCGCCTCATGCCCGAAGATCCTCGCGACCGCTGGCGCGTGCGCTGGTGGATGAAGTTCATGGACCAGTGGCTCGGTCCCAGTTTCTCGATGATCGGCTGGAAGGTGTTTGTTGGTCCGGCGGTCAGCGCCAGGGACCCCCGGGAACTGAAGGCGGCCATCGAGCGGATTCCGCTCCCGGAACGCCGCCTTGCCTGGCGCAAGGCGATCTACGGTCAGTTCGGCGAAGAGGAGCTCAAGGAGTCCCAGCGCCGCGTGGCGCTCGGCATCCGCATGCTGGAGCAGGAGCTTGCGAAACGGCCGTGGCTCGCCAGCAATCAGTACAGCCTCGCCGATATCAACGGGTTCAATCTTGCCTATGCGCTGCCGCTGTCCCAGCCGGCGCTGTCCAACGACGAACTGACGCCGAACATACTGCGGTGGCTCCGTGCCATCTATGCGCGTCCCGCCACCAAGGCATGCTGGGCCTTGGGAAGGACCAACCTGGTCAAGCGCGTCACTATCCTCGAACAGCCGCACAGCGGCGGGGGCAGGTGACATGAGGATGACCTTGTACCACGGAGAGCCCAACGGCCCGTCTCTGGCCGTGCTCGCGACGCTGTTCGCCAAGGAGGTGCAGGCGGAGCTGGTGCGCATCGATCTCGAGAGCGGCCAACGGCACACCTTGCCGTGCGCGCAGGAGCCTCTGGTGGCGATGAGCGTCGAGGGAGAGGGAGCGGTGCTCGTGGTCGCGGGCGAAGCGATGACCGACTCGGTGTTCATCGCCTGTTATCTCGATGATGTGGGGCGGGGAGCGGCCCTGCGTCCCGCCGACCCGTACGGCCGCTGGGAGACGATGCGCTGGTGCCGGCAGATGACTGAGCGGACCGCGCCCGCTGCCGCGTATCTGGGCTGCTGGGCGCACCCGCCGAAGGCCGACGCAGCGCTCCTGGAGAGGATCGGGAGCGTCGATCTGCGCGCACGCTGGGAGCAGATCGTTGCCGGCAAGTTCTCCGAGGATTGCCTCACCGACAGCCGGACCAAGGTCCAGCAGGCGGCGGAAAAGATCGAGGCGCGACTCGATGGCCGGCAATGGCTGATGGACACGTTCTCGATAGCCGATATCGAGAGCTATGCGTGGCTTGCCGGCATGGTGAGGCTGGTGCCCGCGGCGTTTGCCGCAAAGCCGCGCACGACGGCGTGGCTCGAGCGCATCAGGACCTCGCCTGCCGTCGCGCGGGCGCTCGCGCTCTCGCGGAGCGCCGACCCGGCAGCGAGCTGGAGCGTGGGACCGGAAATCAACCGCTGGGGCTGAAGTCTGGAAGGAAATGATGACCATCAAACTCTATACGGCAGCGACACCGAACGGCTGGAAGATCTCCATTGCGCTCGAGGAGCTGGGCCTGCCCTACGAAGTGCGGGCGATCGATTTTGCGGCACAGGAGCAGAAGGCCGACTGGTACGTAAAACTCAACCCCAACGGCCGCATTCCGACGCTCGATGACGACGGCTTCATTATGTTCGAGTCCGGCGCCATTCTGATTTATCTGGCGGAGAAGACCGGTAAGTTCCTGCCCCGGGACGTGCACGACCGCAGCCGCGTGCTTCAGTGGCTGATGTTCCAGATGTCCGGGATCGGTCCGATGATGGGGCAGGCAAACGTGTTCTTCCGCTACTTCCCCGAGAAAATCCAGCCGGTGATCGAGCGTTATCAGCGTGAGGTGATGCGCCTGTTCGGGGTGCTCGACCGGCAGCTCGCGAGTCACGAGTATATCGCGGGGAAGTACTCCATTGCGGACATGGCACTGTGGCCGTGGGTATCGGGCTACGAGTGGTCCGGTGTCAGTGTGGCCGAGTTCCCGAGCCTCGAGCGCTGGCTGGCGCTCGTCGGCGCGCGGCCGGCGGTACAGGCGGGGCGGGACGTACCGATCAGGCGCGACCGGGCAGCGGAGATCGAAGCGGCGAGACAGACAGGCCCCAAGATGCTGGTCTGAGGAGAGCGGGCGATGACGGGAGGTTGGGCTACCGCATGATTGATCTGTCCAAGGTTCGCGCGATCGACGTGCACGTGCATGCCGAGGTCTCGTGCCACAACCCGGAGGATCCGGTCATGGGCCGGTTCTTCGATGCGGCGTCCGCTTATTTCAAGGCGCCGCGCGAGCGGCCCAAGATTCCCGAGATCATCAGCCTGTACCGCGAGCAGCAGATTGCGTTCTGCCTGTTCACGGTCGACTGCGAGAGCAGCGTCGGTGCCAAGCGCGTCAGCAACTACGAAATCGCCGAGTACGCCGCCAAGAACGACGACATCGTCATTCCGTTCGCTTCGATCGATCCGCGCAAAGGCAAGATGGGTGCGCGCGAAGCGCGCGACCTCATTGAGAATCACGGGGTACGGGGGTTCAAATTCCACGGCATCATGCAGAACATCCATCCTGCCGATCCCGTCGGCTACCCGATCTACGAGGTGATCGCCGCACACAAGCTGCCGGCGATCTTCCACACCGGCCATTCGGGCATGGGCACGGGGCTGCCCGGCGGCGGCGGCGTGCGCCTGAAGTGGGGCCAACCGCTCCTCATTGACGACGTCGCGGTCGACTTTCCCGACATGAAGATCGTGCTCGCTCATCCCAGCTGGCCCTGGGTGGACGAGAGCCTGTCGATGGCGTTACACAAGGACAACGTGTACCTCGACCTCTCCGGCTGGAGCCCGAAGTATTTCCAGCCACAGATCATCCAGTACGCCAACGGCCCGCTGAAGAAAAAGATGCTGTTCGGCTCGGATTTTCCGCTGATTCGCCCGGAGAAATGGCTGGAGGCGGCGCAGCAGGTGGGCTTTAAGCCCGAGGTGCTGCCGGGCATTGTGAAGGACAACGCGGCGCGGCTCCTGGGGCTGGCTTGAGCGAGTTCGCGGACCGCCACGACGGTAGGGCTGACATGACTCTCAAGTATTACCACGCGGAGCCGGCGGCGAACTCGCTGAAATCCATGATTCCGCTCATCGAGAAGCGCCTGCCGTTTCAGAGCGTCTACGTCGACCTGCACAAGTTCGAGCAGCACGCGGACTGGTTCGTGGCGATCAATCCGGAGGGGCAGGTGCCGGTGCTCGATCACGACGGCGTCATCATCACACACACGACCGTCATCAACGAGTACCTGGAAGACGTCTTTCCCGACATTCCCTTGCGGCCGCGCGATCCGGTTGGCGCGGCGCGCATGCGCTACTGGAACAAGTTCTGTGACGAGCAGGTGATGAACTATGTCTCGATACACGGCTGGCACCGCATGGTCAGCATCATCGCGCGCAGTATCGAGAGCGACGAGTTCGACCGGCTGATGCAGCACATTCCGCTGCCCGACCAGCGCCAGAAATGGCGCGCGGCACGTTCCGGTTTCAGCGAGGCGGATCTCGCCCATGCGACCGAGAAGATCCTCTACGCGGTGGACAAGGTGGAAAAGCAGCTCGCGCAGACCGCCTGGATCGCAGGCGATGACTACACTCTCGCGGACATCAATTTCTATTCCTATTGCGGCATGTCGGTGGAACGCATGTTTCCTGAGCTGGCGATCGCCAAACGCTGCCCGCGCCTCATCGAGTGGCGGGAAAAGATGAAGACGCGCCCGGCAGTGACGCGAGCTCTCGCGGGCGAGGACCGCACGGCGCCGGGCCTGAGGACCTGGACGGGTGAGGCGCGATGAGCGGGGGGCGGAGAATGCGCGCGTGGCAGCTGCCCGCGGGGTGCACATCCGTTGGGCAGCTCGAGCTCGTGGAACTGCCGAGGCCCGATCCGGCGCCGGGAGAGGTGCTCGTCCGGGTGCACGCCACTTCTCTCAACTTCCGCGATCAGGCGATTGCCAAGGGTGTGTATTTCGGGGCTGCCATCAAGGTGGCCGGGACGCCGCTCTCCGATGGTGCCGGGGTCGTGGAGGCAGTCGGTGCGGGGGTGAAGGCTCTGGCTGCCGGAGATCGGGTGGCCGGCACGTTCTTCCAGGCCTGGCTTGAGGGGCCACCGCCGCCGGCAAAGGGTGAGGCGCTCGGCTGTCCGCCCGCCAAAGGAATGCTCGCCGACTACGTGGCGCTTCCCGAGACCGGTGTCGTGAGGCTCGCCAGCTCGCTGAGCTTCGAAGAGGCGGCGACACTCCCCTGCGCCGGGGTGACCGCGTGGAATGCGCTGATGACGGGCGTGCGTCCGCTCGAGCGTGGCCAGTGGGTGCTGTTGATCGGCACCGGCGGCGTGTCGCTCCTCGCGCTGCGGATCGCCAAGGCCGCCGGCGCGCGGGTCGTGGCGACTTCCTCGAGCGACGCGAAGCTCGTACGCGCGAGGAAGCTCGGCGCCGACGCCACGCTCAACTACAGGTCCGAGCCGCAGTGGGGCGCCAAGGCGGCCGAGCTCGCCGGTGGCACCCTCCATCACGTGGTCGAGGTGGGTGGGCTCGGTACGCTCGCGCAGTCCATCCAGGCCGTCGGCTTCGGCGGCGAAATTGCGCTCATCGGCGTGTTGTCGATGCAGGGCGATGCCAACCCGATGCCGCTCATGATCAAGGGCGCGAGTTTGCGGGGGATATTCGTCGGTTCCGCCGCCATGGCACGTGATCTGAACGCCTTTGTGGATGCGCATCAGCTGAAGCCCGTCCTGGACCGCGTCTTCGCTTTCGCCGACGCGAAGGCGGCCTACGCCTATCAGTCCTCGGGAGAGCTGTTCGGGAAAGTCGTGGTCTCGAATCCGCCGTGAGCGGGCACCCGTCGCAGTTCGTTTGTGTTACATACAAAATACGATATCATCCGAAAATCCAGCAAGGGGGATGAGTAATGGGCGCGCGCAATCTGGAAGAAATCCTGGCGGCAGCCGGAAATACCGTGAAGATGCTGCGCAACTCGCAGCTCGGCGCCTACGTCTACCCGGTGGTCGCGTCGGAATTCAGTAACTGGCGCAGCGAGCAGTGGGCGTGGCAGCACAGTGCCGTGCTCTCTGACCAGTCACACCACATGGTGAATCTGTACCTGCGCGGCAAGGATGCGCTCAAGCTCCTCAGCGATACCGCGATCAACTCGATGAAGGGTTTCACCGTCGACAAGGCGAAGCAGTACGTACCGACCACGCCCTACGGCCACGTGATCGGCGACGGCATCATCTTCTATCTAGCGCCCGAGGAGTTCGTGTACGTGGGCCGGGCGCCGGCTTCCAATTGGCTGCGCTTTCAGGCGGCGACCGGCGGTTACGACGTCAAGGTCGAGCTCGATGACCGCTCACCGATGCGCCCGATGGGCAAGCCCGTGACCCGTTCCGTGTGGCGCTTTCAGATTCAGGGGCCGAAGGCCTGGGCCATCATCGAGAAGCTCAATGGCGGCCCGCTCGAGCAGCTTAAGTTTTTCAACATGTCCACCATGCGGATCGCCGGCAAGACCGTGCGCACGCTGCGGCACGGCATGTCGGGAGCCCCGGGGCTTGAGATCTGGGGTCCGTATGCGGAGCAGGAGGAGATCCGCGCGGCCATTCTCGAGACCGGCAAGGAGTTTGGCATGGTGCCCTGCGGGAGCCGCGCTTATCCCTCGAACACTCTGGAATCGGGCTGGATTCCGTCGCCCCTTCCGGCGATCTATACGGGCGAGAAGCTCAAGCCCTATCGCCAGTGGCTCGGTGCCGACAGCTACGAGGCCACCGGCTCAATCGGCGGCAGCTTCGTGTCCGATAACATCGAAGACTACTACCTGAATCCCTGGGAGATGGGCTACGGCTCGTTCGTCAAGTTCGATCACGATTTCCACGGCCGCGAAGCGCTCGAGCGCCTCAAGCCCGAGGCGCAGCGCAAGAAGGTGACGCTCGCCTGGAATCCGCAGGACATGACGAAGATCATGGCTTCGCTCTTCAATCCGGACGGTGAGCAGTACAAGTTCTTCGATGTCCCGCTCGCCAACTACGCCTCGTCCAACTACGACCGCGTGGTCGATGCCGACGGCAAGACCGTGGGCTTGTCGATGTTCACCGGCTACAGCTACAACGAGAAGCAGGCTCTGAGCCTTGCCACGGTACGCCCGGATATTCCGATCGGCACCGAGCTGCGGGTCGTGTGGGGAGAGGAGAACGGCGGCACGCGCAAGACCACGGTCGAGCCCCACCGGCAGATCGAAGTGCGTGCCATCGTGAGCCCCGTGCCCTACAGCCGCGTGGTGCGTGAAACCTACGAGCAAGGCTGGCGCACGCGGGGCATCGCCTGAAGGGCTGCACCGGGTGAGCGCGTGGGCGCGCTACCTGGCCTTCAGGCCCCGGCGTTGTTTGCGGTAGCTCTCGCGCCGCGTCTTCTCGAAATCGGTCCGTTGCCCGTGGCCGGGATCGACGGGATAGTCGCGGAAGTCCTGCATGATCTCGCCGAACACCTCGCTTAGCTCGTCCTTGAACTCGGGGTGCGTGAAGATGTGGAAACGATCCTCGCGCATCGCCTCGAGTACGCGCGCGGCGATCACGTCCGGCTCCATGCCGAACTCGTGCACCGCCGCGAGGCGCTGCACATTCTCCGTGTTCACCGGCTTGGCACCCGCCTTCAGTCCCGTCGGCCGAACCTCGTCGCTCGCGTAGATGTAGGACTTGACGAGCCCCGGGCACAGCACCGACACACCGATGCCGTGCGGCGCGAGGCTCGCGCGCAGTGATTCGGACAGTCCGCGCACGGCGAACTTGGTGGTGTTGTAGATACCGCACACGCCGGCCGCGAGGAAAGCGGCCATCGAGGCCGTATTGACCACGTAGCCGCCCTGGCCGGCGCGGATCATGCGCGGCACGAAGGTCATGGCGCCGTTGATCGGGCCGTGGAGATTGACCCCCATGAGCCAGTCCCAGTCGTCGTAGCTCGACTCCTCGACGGTCTGAAACAGATTGACGCCGGCGTTGTTGAACAAGAGGCTCACGACGCCGAATCTCGCCTCCACGGCCTCCGCGGCGCGTGCCAGGTCCTTGCGCGAGGACACATCCACCTCAACACCCATGGCTCGCGGGTTGTCGAGCGCTCTCAGCGCGGCGTCGATGGAGGCGGGGCGGATGTCGGCGATGGCGACGTTGCAACCCTGCGCGAGGAGCGCCCGCACGAGCCCGATGCCGACGCCGTTTGCGCCGCCGCTGACGAATGCGGTGCGGCCTGCGAAGTCCTTCATGTCTTGCCCTTCTTCTGGCGTGCCGTCTCGGCGGCGTGGATCGGATTGCGGAACAGAAAGCTGAACGTGCGCTTGTACTCCTCGTTCTCGGGCAGATCGGGCACGGCCGCGCACAAGGCCTCCGCGCGATCCTCGGCCCCCTGGCGGAATTCGCTGTGGGTCATGATGTAGAGCTCGTCGTTGAGGATCCCCTGCAGCACCCGCTGGCCGACCTCTTCCTTCGTGCGGTAGAGGTGAAAGAAGTTGCCGCCCTGCTGGCGGCGCTTGTCGGTCTCGGCATAGCCGGTCTCGGCGAGCGCAGCCGGTCGGGTCTTGCCGGCTTCGGCGATGTTCGACTGCACCGCTCCTGGGCAGAAGGCCGAGCAGATGATGCCGCGGGGCTCGAGCTCGGCGCGCATGCATTCGATCATGTGCACCACCGCGCCCTTGGAAGTTCCGTAGAGCGTGGCACCCGGGTGCGGCACGAGCCCCGACATCGAGGCCGTGTTGACGATGTGCCCGCTCTCGCCGTGCCGCAGAATGCGCGGCAACAGGATGACGATGCCGTTGACGGTGCCGCCGAGATTGACCCCCAGCACCCAGTCCCAGTCGGCAAAGCTCGCGAGCTCGGTGGGCCCTACGACCCCGACGCCGGCGTTGTTACAGAGGACGTGAATCCTGCGGAAACGCGCTTCGGCGGCGTCTGCGGCGCGGGCGTAGGCCGCGCGGTCCATCACGTCGAGTTTCAGGGCCAGTACACGCTCGGACGCACCGAGCTCGGCGGTCGCGTCCGCGAGATGGTCCGCGCGGATGTCCGCGATAACGACATTCATCCCTGCGCCGAGCAAGGCTTTGGCAATGCCGAGCCCGATGCCGCTTGCGCCCCCCGTTACGAATGCGGTTTTGCCTGGCAGGTTCTGCATGCCGCGGTTCTCCATGAATCTTCGGCGGCGGTGCGCCGACGCGGGCGAACAAAGCGCTGGACAAACCGCCGCAAGTCATATTGTATCGAACACATACAGTCTGGCGCTTGCCCAGTGCAGCGGACGGAAGGGGAGGGCTATGGTCGCGGACGTACCCGGGGCGATCGGTCGGGTGGCGGGGGTGGCACCGCGCGTGCAGGGGTGGCCTGCACGCAGCGCCGCCTACTACGGCCTCTTCGTGATCATTCTCGCCACGGCGCTGAATTTTCTGGACGCGCAGATGTTCAGCATGATGGCCCAGCACATCAAGGCCGATTTTCACCTTACGGACGAGCAGCTTGGCTTCCTTCTGGGGCCCGCCAACATCATCTTCTACGTGCTGGTCGGGATCCCCCTGGCGCGCCTGGTGGACCTCTACCCGCGCAAGTACGTGCTCGCCGGGGGCATCACCCTCATCGGCGGCATCACCGCCCTTGGCGGACTCGCGCAGAACTTCGTGCAGCTGTTCATGAGCCGCATGCTGGTCGGCGCGGGCGGCTCGGCACACGCCCCGGGCTCGTACTCGATGCTGGCGGACTACTTCCCGCCGGCGAGACTGCCGCGGGCCATCGGCTTCCTGCAGCTCGGCTTCATCGGCGGCAATGCGCTCGGTATCTACCTCGGCGGGTTGCTGCTCACCCTGGTGGCGGCGTGGCCGGTCACTCACTGGATGGGCCTGACGATCCACGGCTGGCAGTGGGTGCTCATGATGGTCGGTGCACCGGGGCTTTTGATCGCGGGCCTGCTGCTGCTCGCGAAGGAGCCGCCGCGGCGCGGGGTGACGGTGCTGGCGCAAGCCGTGCCGATGAAGGCCGTGCTGCGCGAGCTGTGGACGCGCAGGTCGGTCTACCTGCCGCTTTTCATCGGTCTCGCCTTCAGCGCCACGGAATTTCTCGGCCTCGGGGTCTGGCGCCCGGCGTTCCTGGCGCGCACCTACGGCTGGAACTCTGCGCGCATCGGCAATTGGATGAGCGTCGTGATCCTGGTGTCTTACCTGGTTGGAGCTTTAGTCGGCACCGTATTCGCCGAATGGCTGGCTAAGCGCTACAAGGACGCCCACGTGCGCGCCGCAACGATACTCTTCGCCCTCGCCGCGCCGTTCGAGATCATCGCACCACTCATGCCGTCGGGGGAGCTGGCGCTGCTGTGCGTGGCCGGGGGCGGGGTGTGCGCCCTGGCCTCGGCAGTGCCGCAGAACGCTGCTATCCAGCGCATCACGCCGAATGAGATGCGCGGCCGGGTGACCGCCATCTACCTCTTCATGTTCATCTTCTTCGGATCGTTCGGCGGGCAGCTGATTGGAAGCGTCACGCAACGCGTCTTCGGCTCCGATGCAGACTTGTGGAAGAGCATGGTGCTGACGGCCTCGATCCTGCTGCCGCTCGCTGCGTTCACTATCTCGCGCGGCATCAAGCCCTACGGACGCGAGGTCGAGCGGCTCGAGACGCTCGAGGCGAGAAGCGCGTAACACCGTGACCTATCCCCAACTGCACATGATCATCGACGGGGAGAAGATCCCCGTTGGTCAGCGGCGCGCGCACACGGTCGTGAACCCCGCGACCGGGGCGGTGCTGGGCGCACTGCCGCTCGCGGACGCGCCCGATCTCGACCGCGCGCTCGCGGCCGCGCAGCGTGGCTTCCGCCTCTGGCGCGATGCCGCCCCGCAGCAGCGCGCGGCGGTGCTGGCGGGCGGCGCGCGGCTGCTACGGGAGCGACAGGAGGAGATCGCGCGCATCGCGACGCTGGAGCAGGGGAAGACGCTCGCCGAGTCACGCATCGAAGTCATGATGAACGTCACGCTGTTCGAGTTCTATGCCGGCGAGTGTCACCGTCTTTACGGACGCCAGCTCGTGCGCCCCACCGGCATGCGATCGACGGTCACCTGCGAGCCGGTCGGGCCCGTCGCGGCCTTTGCACCCTGGAACTTCCCCATCGGCAATCCCGGCCGCAAGCTCGGCGCGCCCATCGCCGCCGGCTGCTCGGTGATTCTCAAGGCGGCCGAGGAAGCGCCGGCCTCGGCACTGGCGGTACTGCAATGCCTGCTCGATGCCGGGTTGCCGAAGGAAGTCGGGCAGGCCGTGTTCGGCGTGCCCGACGAGGTGTCGCGCCACCTGCTGTCCTCGCCGATCATCCGCAAGCTGAGCTTCACCGGTTCGACCGTCGTGGGCAAACACCTCATGAAGCTGGCCGCGGAGGACTGCAAGCGCACGACCATGGAGCTCGGCGGGCACGGCGCGGTGCTGGTGTTCGACGACGTGGACGTCGAGCAGGTGCTGAATGCGATGGTGCCCTCGAAGTTCCGCAACACGGGACAGGTTTGCATCTCCCCCACGCGTTTCATCGTCCAGGAGGGCGTGTATGAGCGGTTCCGCAAAGGCTTCGCGGAACGTGCCGGACAGCTGCGTGTGGGTAACGGACTCGACGAGGGCGTGCAGATGGGCCCGATGGCCAACCCGCGCCGCCCCGAGGCAATGGAGCGCCTGATCGGGGGCGCCGTCAGCGCAGGCGCGCGGATGCACACCGGCGGCGCCCGCATCGGCACCCAGGGCTACTACTACGCACCCACGGTGCTGTCCGAGGTCCCGCTCAGCACCGCCATCATGAACGAGGAGCCGTTCGGACCGGTGGCTCTCATCAATCCGTTCCACACCGAGGAGGAGATGATCGCGGAGGCCAACCGTCTGCCGTACGGTCTTGCCGCCTACAGCTGGACGAACGACGCCGGACGGCAGAAGCGGCTCGCGCGCGAGGTGGAGACCGGCATGTTCTGCATCAACACCACCGTGCTGGGCGGCCCGGATTCGCCGTTCGGCGGCGTCAAATGGTCGGGCCACGGGTCCGAGAGCGGCCCGGAAGGGGTGATGTCGTGCATGGTGCTGAAGGCCGTCCACGAAGGGTGAGCGGTGAGTCACGAGCTCAAGACCGGCGGCGATCGCGGCTACCTGCGCATCGCGACCGAGGAAGCCTTCGCGACGCGCGAGCAGATCGACTGCTACCTGCGGATGGTGAAGGACGGCTCGGCGGACAAGGGGCTAGTTTCGCTCTGGGGGTTCTACGCGCGCAGCCCCTCCGAGCGCGCCACGCAGATCATCGAACGACTGCTCGATCTCGGCGAGCAGCGGATCCGTCACATGGACGAAACGGGGATCGACAAGGCGATCCTGGCGCTCACCTCGCCCGGTGCGCAGCCTGTGCGCGACGTTGAGGAAGCCCGTGGTCTCGCCCGGCGTTCCAACGACTACCTCGCCGAGCAGGTTGCCCGCCGCGCGGACCGGTACGTGGGGATGACCACCCTCGCCCCGCAGGACCCCGAATGGTCAGCGCGCGAGATCGTCCGCGGCGCCCGTGAGCTCGGCTTCAAAGGCGTACAGATCAACAGTCACACCCAGGGCGAGTATCTCGATCACCCCAAGTTCGATCCGATCTTCCGCGCGCTCGCCGACACCGGCCACCCCCTCTACATCCACCCGGCCACCCCGCCCGACTCGATGATCGGACCGATGCTCGAGGCCGGACTCGACGGCGCCATCTTCGGCTTCGGCGTCGAGACGGGGCTGCACCTCCTGCGCCTCATCACCAGCGGCATCTTCGACCGTTACCCCGAGCTGCAGATCATGGTCGGTCACATGGGCGAGGCGCTGCCCTTCTGGGTCTATCGGCTCGACTACATGCATCAGGCGAGCGTGCGCGCGCAGCGCTACGAACGCATGAAGCCACTGAAGAAGACCATTCTCGAGTACCTGCGCAGCAACGTGCTGATCACCACGAGCGGCATGGCGTGGGCACCGGCGATTCTGTTCACGCAGCAGGTCGTGGGCGAGGACCGCGTCATGTATGCGATGGATTACCCGTATCAGTTCCATGCGGACGAGGTGCGTACCCACGACACGCTCGATATCCTGCCCGCGACCAAGAAGAAACTGATGCAGACCAACGCTGAGCGCTGGTTCAGGCTGTGAGCCGCACGCGACTCGCGCACACGGCCGGGTACGCACTCGCATTGGTCGCGCTCACCAATGCGATCAGCCTGCTCGACCGCAACATCCTTGCGATCCTTAGCCCCCGCATCAAGCACGACCTCGGCATCGGCGATGCCGAGATGGGACTCCTGTACGGCACGGTGTTCGCGCTCTTCTACGCCCTGTTCTCGCTGCCGCTTGGGCGGCTGGCCGACGGCTGGGTGCGAACGCGGCTGCTCGCGATCACGCTGGCGTTCTGGTCGCTGGCGACGGCGCTCGCGGCCGCCGCGAACGGCTTTGCACTGCTTGCCCTGTCG
>Ga0137377_10000735_pt1 | contig 20875 bp, 17 predicted proteins | sample SagtaG_22_FD_104815 | JGI IMG/M metagenome (GOLD analysis project Ga0137377, IMG submission 104815) | Vadose zone soil microbial communities from Sagehorn Ranch, Mendocino, California, USA - Sage2_L_40_16 metaG | ecosystem: Environmental > Terrestrial > Soil > Vadose zone | place: USA... | reverse complement strand
GCGCTGGATTCCGGCCTGGGAGAAGTTGAACTGGAGCCGCTGCGCGTGGAGGTATTCGGGGATCTGGCCTACGAAGCAGGCCGCTGCAAAATGCTGGTCCCAGTCGCGGTCAACAAGAGACGTGAAGAGCGAGGCAAATATCTGGTGATCTTCGCGCGGCAAGCCGGCGATTGGAAAGCGATTGCCGATTGCTGGTCCAGCGACCTGAGCCTCGCTGTCAGCACCGAACCAGCCCCGAGATCCACAGAGATCAGAAAAGTTGGCTGAAGCATTGATGACTGACGACTGACAACCGAAGAGATCAGAAAAGTTGGCTGAGGCATTGATGACTGACGACTGACAACCGACATCTGAGAGATTCTCTAAGCCGCGATCCCTAGTTTCAGTAATTCCGCCCGCAGTTGCTCCGCATTTGCCATCCGAATCGTATGCATCCCCAGTCGCGCCGCGCCTTCCAGGTTCAAAGCCCGATCATCGATGAAGCAGCATTCTTGCGGCATTTTCTGCGTGACTTCCAATGCCAAGTGGTAAATCCCCTCTTCGGGCTTTCGCAATCCCACGTAGCACGAACTTAGAAACAGAGCAAATATGTCACGCAGTCCAAATTGTCCAATTCGATACTCGTTGAGCTCCTGCGATTCATTGTTCATCGTGCACATCAGGTACTTAGCCGATTTCGCCAGTCCCCGTGCCAGTTCGAGAACGTCAGAGAAGGGTTGGGAAAGCGAAAACATGTACTCCTGAAATTCAGCCGGCGTGAAAGGCCGTTTGCGATAGAAAATTGTCCGCTCTAGATACTGGTCGAGGCTGATTTTGCCCCTTTCAAATGACGAAACGACCATCTCATGCCGGTCATTAAACTCGGCTTCATCCAGTTTGAAGTGCTCAAGGGCGTGCCTGCGCTGTTCGCGATCCCATGCATTACTTAAAAGGACGCCACCAACGTCCCAGAATATTGCAGTGATCTGTGGCAATAGAATCACCCATTGCGTGCAGCGCCACATGATACATGCAATGTCGGAAGAAGTGGGCCACGCCGGAGTAGCGGAAACTTCAACTTAGAATGAATTAGTGGCGATACACGCTGGTTGAGGGATGATAATTTCGCCAGTCGAACCAGAAATCTTTCAGCAGGGGCAAGCGCTCCAGGCATTTTCCTTGCGCAGGGCCTAGGGTAGCGCAGCCCTGAAAATTCCATTCACTGGCGGAAGCGGAATCCATCAGCACCCATTTGTCGCTGCCGCTCTTGCGGAAAAATTCGATGTCAACACCGTCAAGGCGGCTTACAAAAGCGCGCATTGATTTGCCGTCAGGCCCGACGGTCAGAAAAAAGGGAGTTCCTCCCAAACGATCCTGAATGGGTGATTGCGTGACAATCGCGCCGATCGGATAGGCCCGGCTAGCCCCTGCCACTTCCAGTCCAATCACGACATCACGTGACTGCAGCGCTGTGCCGGGGAAAGTAAGCACCAGCGGTAGTTTCTGTATTTCAGTCTCCCATTTGCTGTCGTACTCTTTTTCATCTTTGCTTACAGGAGCCAGAACCTGGCCGGCCGGAGATTCCTGCTTCCATAATCCGAAAGTCAACTCGTCATAGGGCGCCAGCTCGAGCGACTCACCCTTGAGCGCACCAAAGATTGCCTTGCCGCTGGCCTGCTGCCACCAGCTTCCCGTTTCCTCATCCCGCATTAAAAAATTTTGATTGTTGATTCCCGCCAGCCGAAAATGGAGTGCGCGGCCCCCGATGGTTCGTTTCCACACCAGACCGGTGTGACATAGGCTTCAATATGTCACCGCAACAGGAACTCTGCCCACCACGTCGTTCACCACGTGGTGATATGCCATTGCCCGAATCGGATAGGCACGGGCATCGCTGCCGAAGCGCACCGCCATCACCATCTCGGCAGAATCCAGTTTGGATCGATCCGCGGCCTCAAAGCCGGGGACGGGGACGGGATGAAACATCCACTCGAAATAATCCACTCTAGACATCACCGCAGAAACGGCCACCAGGCAAACACCCGCTCCCAGGAGAGCTCTCTTCCAGAGAGAAACCCGCCGCCACAAAAACACCACTGGGATCACGGTGCCAGCGGCAATGATCAGACTCCAAATTGGCGCTTGCTGCCGCACCGCCATCGCAAAGTGGAGCGCGCGAGCAGACTGGAACCGGAACGGCCGGATAATCAGAGCCGGAGCAAGGAACAGAAACAGCCCCAGGCAGACGGACAAGGCAAACGTCACGGCAAGCGCGAGAGTTCTTTTTCTCCCCGATTGGATTTCTGGAATCATCGTAAGCGACCCATTGAAGACAAGATTTTAATCTTCCGGCGCTTACTTACGATAGAAAATCACCTGGGCGGCGAACCACCACGGGTCTCCGTTATGCCCATGTGTCGGACATCCAACTCTAACGCTGACGGGGTGCGATTTCGTTTTGCGGATGAAAATGTGGCGCGCAACTATGTAGAGAGTGCTGGCTGGATTTGCGTGAGATCAGACGCTCTGGGCTTTCGCGGCGGTATTTTTCCCGTTCTTGGTCGCCGGCCGGCGCAAACTGGGCACGTAGACACACGATCGCACATCATAATGACCAGTAAGGCAGGTGGCGCACAGATGAAGCTGATGTACTTTGCACTGAATAACCGGTGGCTCATTTCTGCAAAGATCGCAACCACCGCGAATTTTTCGCGGCGGCTCCGGCTTCCCGGAGCGAACGTCTTTCTGCAAGAAACGAGCTTTCATATAAAAACCCACTGATATGCTTAGCGCGCCGAGTGAAAGCAGCAAGGCAGCTACGCTTAGCAGGTTTCCATCTTGATGATCGCCCAGAGCGGACGGGAGTACGCAGAGTCCGATAAAAGCCCCAACCACACCCACTACCATCAGCCAGTTGGCAGCGCGTGAAACCATAAGGCCAGTCCCTCTGGCAGAGCAAGAGATATGCCCGCCGGCACGCCTGAGATAACCTCCGGCGATAAACCCAAGATATCGGGTTTCCTCCCCTCAACTCCAGATGACGAAGGTCACTTTGCGCCCCCTGAGGTCCGGGTGACCCTGGTAACTTGTCGCAGGCTGATACAGCACCCTACCATGCTGCAAGTATGACGCTCACATCGCTGTTGGTGTGTGCGGACGCCAGTGCAGTTGAGGTGCTTAGCCGCATTCTTGTGGATCTGGGCATCGGAGTGGAACACTGCAGCGATCCGTCCGCGGCTGCTCTCCGGCTAGCTGCACAACATTTCGACGCGATTCTGCTGGACTGCGACGATCAGCAGTCGGCAATCGAATTGATTGCGCTCGCCCGCAAAGAGCATTCCAACAAAACCACACTCTTTATTGCCATGGTGGATGCCCGAAACCAGGTACGCGACCTGTTCTCAAAGGGCGTGAACTTCATTGTCTACAAGCCCATTTCCACGGAACGGGCGAGCAGTAGTCTGCGGGCGGCGAAAGGTTTGCTGCGGCGGGAACGACGACGCAACAAGCGTATACCGCTTCACGCCAAAGTTTCGCTGTCGTACGGCGCCGTCGAAAATTCTCCGGCGACGCTAGTGGATCTGAGTCAGGATGGCATCGCCCTTCAGTCCGAGAGCAAGGTTCCCATCAATTCGAAAGTCTATCTTCAATTTAGTGTTCCCGGTCATGCCTCTCACGTCCGGCTTTCGGGAGAGGCAGCGTGGCAGGATGCATCGGGACGAGTAGGCATCCGTTTTGCGGACGTGCCACAGACTTCGCGGCACGTGCTCAAGGAATGGCTCAAGGCGCGGCATTCCGAAGCAGTACTGCAGGACGCAAACAAGCCTGAGGGACTCGGCTTGCTATCGGTTTCTGCTAGCGACCGGCGGATAAAATCTCGTCTTGCATGCCGCCTGGGAGCCGACGTTTATCGCGTCGGAAGCAGTGTTCCTCACCGCTGTAGTCTGAGCGACATAGGTACGGGCGGCTGTTACGTGGAGACCACCGAGCCTTTTGCCGCAGGCACCGCGGTGGAGATCGTGGTACGCACCCACGAACTTAAACTCCGGGTGCGGGGAACTGTACAGACCATGCATACAGGTTTCGGTATGGGCGTCCAGTTCAGCCTGAACACAAGTGAAGAAAGGGTAAAGGTGGAACAACTGATTGCGTGGCAGACTTTGCAGCCGGAGATTCCCGTCTAATCACGCCCATTGCTTCGGGCGCGTGTGGCGTTTTCCTCGAGCAATGCCTTCTTGAAATATTCAAGAGAAAGTCGCAGCCCTGATTCCAAATCAATCTTTGGTTCCCATCCCAGCAGCGTCTTTGCTTTCGTGATATCGGGACAGCGCTGTTTTGGATCATCTACCGGCAGCGGCTGGTGACGGATATTGCTCTTGGATCCGGTCACTGCCAGCACACGCTTAGCGCATTCCAGAATGGTAAATTCCGCTGGGTTTCCAATATTGACGGGCAAGTGCTCCGCTGACTTAGCGAGCCGCAGGAATCCCTCGATTTCATCGCTGACGTAACAGAAGCTGCGGGTCTGGCTGCCATCGCCGTACACGCTCAGCTCTTCGCCGCGCAGCGCTTGTTTCATAAAATTAGGGATGACCCGGCCGTCATTCAATTGCATGCGCGGCCCATACGTGTTGAATATGCGCGCGATTCGCGTATCGATTTTGTGGTAGCGGTGATAAGCCATGGTCACGGCTTCAGTGAAACGCTTCGCTTCGTCGTAAACCGATCGTGGTCCAATGGGATTCACGTTGCCCCAATAGGTTTCTTTCTGCGGATGCTCCAAGGGGTCGCCATAGCATTCCGAAGTGGACGAAACCAGGTATTTGGCGCCATATCTATGTGCAACGTCGAGCGCATGGAATGTTCCAAGCGAACCGACTTTCAAAGTCGCAATTCCGTGAACGGTGTAGTCCACGGGGCTAGCTGGACTGGCAAAATGAAAAACATAATCCACTTTCCCGCAGTCAAAAGGCTGATTAATGTCGGTCTCCCGAAGTTCAAAACGTGTTTCGTTGCGAAGATTATGGAGATTGGATTGCCTTCCGGTCAGGAGGTTATCCACCGCAATTACGGTGTAGCCTTCTGCCAGTAATGCCTCGCACAGGTGCGAGCCCAGGAAGCCGGCCCCGCCGGTAACCAGGGCGCGTGGTTGGCTCATGATGGGTCGAGTTTCGTTGAGTGTGTGGCGGCAGGCCGAGATTCAGGGATGGCAGGCTGGCGCCCGACACTATAGTAAGTGAAACCGGCAGCAGACATAGTTTCCGGATCGTACAAATTGCGTCCGTCGATCACGATGGGATACTTCATCTGGCCATGCAGACGTTTGAGGTCCAGAGCGGCAAACTCTTCCCATTCAGTGAGCAGGAGAAGCGCGTCGGCATCGTTGGCGGCCTCATACGCATTGTTGACGAACTCTACGCTCGATTTCAGGACTTCGCGCGCCCTTTCGCCGGCTGCAGGATCATAGGCAGTGATCTGACAACCCTCCTGTAACAAGGCTTGGACTAACAGGATTGCGGGGGATTCGCGGATGTCATCTGTGCCTCCCTTGAATGCCAGGCCCAGGACGCCAAGCTTCTTGCCACGCAGTGTCCAGAGGGCATTGCGCGCCATGCGCAAGAATCTCTTACGCTGTTCTTCGTTGATACGCATGACTTCATCGAGCAAGCGGAACTCGTATCCGCACTCGCGCGCTACCGCCCGGAAAGCCATTAAATCTTTGGGAAAGCAGGAACCTCCATAACCGATGCCGGGATTCAGAAAACGAGGTCCGATGCGGCTATCCGTTCCGATTCCCTGGCACACTTGCTGCACATTCGCTCCTACGGATTCGCAGATAGAAGCCACCGCATTGATGAACGAAATCTTCATCGCCAGGAATGCATTCGAGGCATGCTTGATCAGTTCCGCGCTTTTGGCAGTGGTTACGATCAGTGGCGGAGGAATCCGTGCCCGGTCGGGCTGCGGAATGGCCTCCGGCAGACAATAGTAGCTCCCGCTGGTCAGAGGCAGGTAGATCTCCCGCAGGAGAGAAGCGCAGCGTTCGCTATCAGCGCCTACAACGATTCGATCCGGGTAAAGAAAGTCAGTGACCGCGGTACCCTCCCGCAGGAACTCGGGATTGGAGGCGACGTCGAAGGAATCCGGCGGGGCAGCGTTCCGCAGGATGATCTTGCGAATCCAATCGCTGGTGTAAACCGGGACAGTGCTCTTTTCGACGACTACCTTATAGCCGTTGATAGCCCCCGATATGCTGCGGGCCACGGACTCAATATAAGAGAGATCGGCATCGCCTTGCTCGGTTGGGGGAGTGCCGACGGCGATGAAAATGACCGCACTGGCGCGAACCGCCTGCTGCAAGTTATCGGAAAAACTCAGTCTGCGGCCACGATGACGCTGCAGCAACTCGGGCAGAAAGTTCTCATGAATGGGAACCTGACCGGCATTCAGAGCAGCCAGCTTTTGCTGATCGTTGTCAACCAGGATAACTTCGTGGCCGAGGTCGGCGAAACACCCCCCTGCCACCAGTCCCACGTATCCTGATCCAACTACCGCAATCTTCATCCAGCAACCCTTTCGGAGGTTGAAAAGATACTTTATCAGCTTTCATTCGCACAGATGCACGCGCGATGGCAATCTACGTTCGGATATTCCTTACGTGTGATGTGCAATTTGGGAAAGCGATGGCGAGAATTTCTGGAGCCGACGAGCGGACTTGAACCGCTGACCTGCCGATTACGAATCGGCTGCTCTACCAACTGAGCTACGTCGGCTTGACCTCGATTCTAAATGCGCTTGCCCCACGGGTAAAGATCGCTAATCCTTAATATCTCCCGATCATGCGTGGTGTCTTCTCCGGACAAAGCGGAAAAATGAAAGTCAGAAGTTGGCAACTGATAAAGAATCAGCCGCAAAACGAAAAGGCCACCCGGCACAGGTGACCTTTTCTCAAGGGAGAATAGTTCCAACGGAGTTAAAAACCGTCAAAACTTTCTGGCAAAATCTTATGAGTCGAAAAAGGGGGGTGTCAAGAAATTTTTGGGAAATAAATATGTCTGTTTTCAATCACTTACGAAGGAGGTTAATAGCTTTGGAAAGTGCCTCATTTTGAGACGGAAGTCAGCCGGATCGGCGTTAACTGGCCTTGATTGAAGAGCTTACCGATGAATCTTGAGGTCGCGACCTGTGATCGGACAGGTGCAACGAGATGAATTCCATTCCTTCCGGACGATCGAATACTCTCTCCGGCAAAATGCGCTTCACGATGATTCGAATTCCACCGAAGGCAATTCCGGCAACCAGCGCCAGCCCCATTAAAATCCCGCAAAGCAGAATGATGTTCACTAACAAGTTGGCGAGATTGTCCTTCTTGTTGAATGAAGTGTTCTCATTCCATGTGACATCTGCATCGTAATTCACTGACGCTAGTAACGATGCCGCCTCGCTAGCGGATAGCGGACCCGACGCCACAACCACGATGGGTCCAGTTCGCTTGGTAAAAATCCGACCTGCGTCCCCAGGAGATGCGCCATCTGTCTTCGGTTGAGTGCCCGTCTGGGTGGCCGCATCAATCCGTCGCAAGTGTTCGGCGGCGATCTGTGGCGTCGGATAGGAAATCAGCATCAACGCTGCCTGTCCACCCGAGCTGTTGTAGTTGCCTAGCACAACTTCCGGGCCGGCTGCGAAGTCCACTAAAGCCGCTGGAAGGGGCGCGTTGATCTTCTCCAGGCCAACACCACCGACAACGTATTTCGCCGAATTTTTGACATAGGACTGGGCTGGCAGATAAGCCGGCAGACCGGGAAGATTCCGGGTGTTGCCTGGGGGCAACGGCAGAACGCTGGCTAACTCCCGTAGCTCGGCAGCCGACATTGCGGTCAGCTTGCCAAAATCCGCGTCAACCAAAATGTTTCCTCGATAAAAGAGCACGCGTTCATTCAAAGCTGCCCCTTGATCGCCTATCTTCTCGGTCAGCATCTGTGGCATTTTGTAAAAGGTGAATGCCCCGTACGCACCGCTGGTGTCGCCGAAGCGCGCTGCCTTTAAACGAACCTTGCGACCGTCATCGCGAGTGTAAGTAGCGGTCGCCAAGTCGGTGAAGCCGTACTCCTTGAGCAGAGCAGAGTTCACGGAATCAGCCTGGGTGGGATCCTTACTCGTCTGGGCAGAACCGGCCATCTGCCATCCCCCGAACTGCTTGGGAAGAAGGGGAGAGGCCGACGAGTCCAAGCCGAAAGTGAGGCTGGACAAAACCAAAAAAGAACCCAAGATTGGAGTGAGTAGCTTCATCAAGACACACTGAATCCAACAATTCCTACATAATTAGACTACAGAGCTGCGGAGAAAGTTTCCAGGGCAACACAATGGAATGTCTTAAATGGCAGGGTTCTACTACTAACTCACTGGCTCGTAACTTTTTCAATGCGGCTGGCAACCTTCACCCCGCTCAATCCGCTCACGTACTTGGAAATGCCGCGGTAGAGCGATTCGGCGATGCGCTGGCGATATTCAGACGTTCTCAACCGGTGTTCGTCACCCGGGTTACTGACGAAGGAAATCTCCGCCAGAATCGAGGGCATGTTCGCCCCGATGAGCACAATGAACGGCGCTTTCCGCACACCCCGATCGCGGATGCCCGGACTCTTTGCCGCCAATCCGCTGTGCAGAGCGCGCTGCACGTCCGAAGCAAACTCGCGCGATTCTTCAATCTTTTCTTTGAGCGCGATCTTCTTCACTAAATCCTGCAATTCGTGAATCGACTTCTCCGACACCGCATTTTCCCGCGCCGCCACTTCCAGCGCATCCCTGGATGAAGTGAAGTTCAGGTAATAGGTTTCCACTCCACGCGCGTCGGGATCATCGCTCGCATTGGCATGGATGGAAACGAACAGGTCTGCCTGCTCCTGATTCGCAATAGCAGTTCTGGTCTCGAGGGGGATGAAAGTGTCATCCTTGCGCGTATACACCACCTCAGCCCCGAGGCGGGTTTCAAGCATCTTGCCCAGGCGGCGGCTGACTTCGAGTACCAATTCTTTCTCCAGTAAGCGGTGAGGACCTATGGTGCCCGTGTCGTGTCCCCCATGACCGGGATCGATCACAATCTTGCCGAATTTCAAGCCCAGAGCGCGAATCAGGGAACGATCGCCAGCCGCGTTCGGCTGTGCTTCGTGGACATCGACTTCCGAAGCTGACGCTCTGCGAGTGTTCTTCAACGCTGACGGGGCTGGTGCCTTACTCTTTGCTTTCGCGGCCGGCTTGATTTCTGGCTGATCCACGATTGCCGCAGAGTCGTCTTCATCGTCGGCCTCAACGATCTTCCTCTTCGGAGCGGCGGTGCCAGTGACCACTGTCGACTGGTTCTCCTGTTCGCTCTTTTGACTCGCGGCCTCCTGCTTAGGCACCGCATGCTCGGCATCGGACCCGGCTACGCAAGAGGACGACGGATCTTGGGTGTCGCAACGTTTCAGTGCTGCGATTTGCGTCTTCCTCAACGAGAGAGTTTTCGCGCCTGAAATTGCTTCCGCCTTGGTTTTTATACCCACCGCTGCGCGCCGAACATCATTACCGTGGACATCGATGATCAGCCGCGTCGGGTTCGGCAGAAGAAAGGCATCGTAATCCGACAAGTCCTCCACTTCGAGAACTACCCGGGTCTTTCCGCGCTGAAACTGTGCGATGCGAATTTTCTTAAGAAGACCATCGTCCACATCGAAAGTCTTGCCTACCAGCGTGGAAGCGAGCTTGGTATCGAGTAAATCGAAGAAAATGCGATTCGGACGATTGATGCGCTGCGACTCGAACTTAATGTCCTGCTCTAGATCGATCGCTACCCGTGTATAGTCAGGGGTTGACCAGTGCCGGATTCCGGTAACCCGCGCCAGCTTGACGCTAGTTGGGTCAGCGCTGCCGGCCTCTTCGTCATTATCTTCTTTACTTGACTGTCCCTTGGCAGAATCGCTATCCCCATCGCTCGAATCTTTGTCGCCCTTATCCTCGTGCGATTTCAGCGACGCATTCTGCACCGGCTCACTCAATTCCCGCCGTGCCTGCTCCGCCAAACGATGTTTTGGATAGCGTCGCAGGAACTCCTGGAACGACAAGCGTGCCCGGGCGGCATCTGCTAGATCATCTTTGTAAATTTCACCAATGGTGAAGAGGGCGTCGAAGCGGTACTTGCTGCCGGGATACTCGCGCCGGAGGAATTGATACTGACGGATGGAAGAACGCAGAATGCCGTTGTCGCCAAAGCGGCGGCCCATCTCCACCATAAGTTCGGCTACGGCAACTACGCTGGGATCCGCCTTGGTGGAAATCGGGGCCCCATAGTAGATCCCGCGATAAGCCTCAATTACCTTTTCGTACTCACGCCGAGTTCGATCCTTGGCTGGGCGGCCATTCAGCGCCTCGCGCATTTTGCCGGCGCTCACGAATCGGGTCTGCGCCCACGCCTCTGACCGATGAGCATTGGCATCTGCTGGAAATGCGAAAAGCGCCAGCCAGACTAGAGCCGCAGCCCAGCGCATCGCGGGATGGCTTCGATCCAAATTATTCAATTGGCTGGCCCGTAATCGCGTCGTTCAAATTACCAATGGCAAGAGGACGCTCATCAGTCCGTGTTGCTGATGTACAGAACGCCTCGGTCATCTCTCTTCACTCGCACCGGAGCACGCACCGGACTGCCCAGAATGCGGCCATCCCGTGTATCGCCATAGTAAAGCTGGGTGATCCGCTTTACGTAATTGCGTGTCTCTGCAAAGTGTGGCACGCCAGCACTGCGAGCCACCGCGCCCGCTCCAGCGTTGTATGCCGCAAGACTCAAGCTGACGTCACCGCCGTAATTCTCCATCAGCATTTTCAGGTGACGAACTCCGGCATCCACATTCTGCTCCGGATCGAAGGGATTTGTGACCTTCAACTGCCGTGCGGTTTGCGGCATCAGCTGCATCAGCCCCATCGCGCCCTTGCGGGAGACCGCGTTGGGGTTGAAGTTGGATTCCACTTTGATCACCGCACGCACCAGGCTGGGATCCACGTTATGGCGCGAGGCCGCCTGATCGATTGCCGCTTCGATCTCCCGCTCGCTGAAGGCTCTTCCACGGACGAAGTTGGAAACGTGCGCCGAGCCGGAACCCTGGCCCAGATACTGGTTCACTTCGGCAGCCGCTGATTGAGCCGCGCGGACGTTGGCCGCCCGTACTGTTTTCCAGCGGTGTTCCGTCGCGCTCCAATACGCCAGCGAACTGCGCCGCCCTAAAGCAGCCGGTGTGCGCTTGGAGGGCATGATCTGTATCGAGTCATTCACGTAGATCTTGCGGCCACTGTCGTCGGTGGTCGGAGTAATTACGGTTGCAGCACTGCGAGCGCCAGGCTCTGCCTGAACATATGGCGTAGTAATAGAAAGGAAGGTCGCGATTACGGGACTAGCCATCAGGGCGAGTTTCAGGTTTTTTCGCATAGCCGGGTGCCATTCGACGCGGGCGCAGGAATACTCCTACGCCTCCTACCCGGAACCTGACGGAGAAAAACCCTAACCAGAGTGACTAGATTATAGGCTGCGCCTGCCGGGGGAGCAATCTATCCGAAGGGCTATCGAACCACCGAAGTAATCCTCGTAAGTCATTGGAATATATGACTTTATTGTTATAGGTTACCTGAAACCGGACAGGCTGCGGGCTGCGGGGCGTAACTGGGCTCGCACGTTGCCGATCGTCTGACTATCGCCTTCTTCGATCCCTGTAGTACGCTGCCTTTTCGCTCCATGAATGACCTAACCCCTCAGCGCGAGAACCCCGATTCGCTGATGCTGTTCGGCTTCTGGTATCGCGCCTTGCCCGCTCAGGATATTGGCAACAATCAATTAAAAAAGGCAATGCTTCTGGAAATCCCATTAGTTGTGGGCCGCGACCGCCATGGGCACCCTTTCGCCTTGCAGGATGCTTGTCCGCATCGCGGGATGCCGCTTTCGTATGGCCGGTTTGACGGGCAACAATTGGAATGCAGTTATCACGGGTGGACCTTTGACGCCCACACCGGCCAATGCCAGCTCATTCCGTCGCTCACCGCCGATCAACCGCTGAAGGTTGACCGTATCTACGCCGGCAATTTCGCCTGCGAGGAGCATGATAACTACGTATGGGTGTTCGTCCCCGAACTTCCGCCAGCCGGTTCAGGTTTCACCAAAGCGGCGGAACCGCCGGTTCCTCCGCCCCGTGTTCCGACGTTCAGCGACCAGTACAAGATTGCGCATCTTTCCGCCAACCTGCCTTGCAGCGTGGACCACGGCATCATCGGCTTGATGGATCCAGCTCACGGCCCCTTTGTCCATCAGGCATGGTGGTGGCGGAGTCGCGATAGCATTCATGAGAAACAGAAAAAGTTCGAACCGATCCCCAACGGCTTCCGCATGAGCACCCACACACCCAGCTCAAACAGCGCGCCCTACAAGTTGCTCCGCCTTTATGCCAACGCTGACTCAATCACGACGACGATCGATTTTGTTCTTCCCAACCTTCGCGTTGAGACCATTTGCGCGGGCAAGTATTGGTTTTCCAGCCTCACTACGGTCACGCCAATCACCCGCGACCACTGCCGCATTGACGTAGTCGCTGCCTGGAACCTCTTCCGATGGTTGCCCTTTGGTTCTAGCCTGCTGAAGTTCGTCTTCGCCAAATTTGTCGAGCAAGATAGGCAGACTATGGAGAGACAATCCGAGGGCTTGAAACACAATCCGCACCTGATGCTGATCGACGATGCCGACCGCCCCGCCAAATGGTATTTCGCCCTGAAGACAGCCCATCTGGAAGCTCGCCGAAGCGGAGGCGAAATGCGCCATCCCATGACCTCGCCAGTTACGCTGAAGTGGCGAAGCTAGAGCGCGATCGCCTTGCCAACGAAGTTTGTGACCAAGAACTGAGAACCAAGAACCAAAAACTGAAAACAAGAAACCGAACCCCGAAATCTGAAATGAAGATCTGAAATTCATAAATTGGAGATCCAAAATCGAAAATCGTACCTCGCATCACTCTCCGACCAGCCATTCCAACGCCTCTTCCCGGGTTTTAAAAGTCGGCAGCTCGCGTTGCGAGAAACTCTTGATGTTCTCGTAGAACACCTTGGGCAAACTTTCCGTTCCCACCCAAGCCGACCGCTTCAGATGAGGCCGATCGAAAACCGTGCCCTTTTTCAGAATGGTGATGGCCTCTCGATCAAACTCTGCCCCGGTGAAGTCCGCCAGCAGTAGCACCGACCCTTTTGGTTGGGCGGTCACAAATGAAGGCACCAGCGTGGAAATCTTTTTCAATTCGGCAACCTTGCAGTGGGAGAGGTCCACTAGCAAGATTCGCTTGCCCTGATGGCTGATGAACCGTATGCGGTCATCCATCGCGCACCTCCCCAATCAACCGAAGCTTCCAAAAATCACTTCAACAACGCGTCCACAACGTCGTACACGCCCGCGAGCGCCGCATCCAGAGCCTCGGGATTCTTTCCACCCGCTTCCGCCATATCTGGACGTCCGCCGCCCGACCCGCCAACCTTCTGCGCCACCGGACCAATCACTTTACCCGCCTGCACCCGACTGGTCAGATCTTTCGTGACGCCCACGATGAGCGCGACTCTGCCGTCGGATGCCGAGCCTAGAACCACCACGCCGGATCCTAGCTTGTCGCGCAGTTGGTCCACCAGCGTACGCATCTGAACCCGCTCCAGATTATCTACGCGATGCGCCAGGACTTTCACCCCGCGCACATCCTTCACATTTTCATTCGCCGACGCTACGGTAGATGACGCCGACTTCATGCGTGCCTGATCCAGCTCCCGCTGCAGCCGCTTGATCTCGGCATCGCGCTTATCGATTTCGAGTTTCAACGCTTCCGCCGGAGAGTCCGCTTCACCCCGGCTCGCCAGGCTGGCAACAACGCCTTCGAGCCGGTGGTCTTCTTGAAAATGATGTAACGATCCCTCTCCAGTCACCGCCTCAATCCGTCGTACTCCAGAAGACACGCTGCCTTCTTTCAGAACTTTGATCAAGCCGATCTCGCCTGTAGCGCCGGTGTGGGTTCCGCCGCAGAGTTCCGTCGAGAAGTCGCCGATCTTGATGACGCGCACTTTGTCTCCATACTTCTCGCCGAACAGCGCCATGGCCTTGTACTCATTGATAGCCACATCAATCGGCACATTCTCGATCACTTCCACTTTCTCATTGCGCAAGACTTCCTTGTTGATCAAATCTTCGATGTCCTGCAACTCCTCGTCTTCCACGCCGGTGAAATGCGAAAAATCAAACCGCAGATGATTAGGCGCCACCAGAGACCCCGCCTGTTTCACATGCGTACCCAGAACTTCGCGTAACCCCGCATGCAGCAGATGTGTAGCCGTATGATTGCGCATCGTGGATTGCCGGATGTCGGTATTGACGACAGCGTCCACCCTGTCACCCACGCGAATTGCCTGCTTGGCGATGACTTGATGGGCACGCACCCCCTGGATCGGCGAATAGCATCCCTTCACTTCGGCTACGACGGTGTTGTGATCATCGCTGTAGAGCCATCCCCGGTCGCCTACTTGTCCGCCGGATTCGGCATAAAACGGGGTGTGATCAAGGATTATTTCGCCTTCTTCGCTCGGCTTGAGTTCTTGCGTGCCTTGGCCCTTGCTGATGATGGCTAAGACTTCACAGTTTTCGGAACGAGTCTGACGGTAGCCTTCGAAGTCGGATTTCGGAAGTTGCTGGTACGCAGGATTGGCAGTCTGCTTCGCCGCGCCTTTCCAGGAAGCGCGAGCGCGATCCCTTTGCTCCGCCATGGCACGATCGAAGCCCGCCTGATCGAAATTCAACCCGGCATCGCGCACGGCATCCTGGATGAAGTCAAGTGGCAGACCAAAAGTGTCGTAGAGCTTGAATGCCTTTTCACCCGAATAAGAACTCGGACCTTTTCCGGGATCGGGGTGCCCTTCGAACATCGCGACACTGCGGCGAACGCGATCCGGCTTCCCAGACTCGGTCACCTCATTGCGTAGATGCTCTGCCCCCTCGTCAAATCGACGAGAGGCATACTCAATTTCTTCAAGATCGCCTGCCAACCTTTCAAGACCAATTTCCATAGTGTGATGAAACCTTCGTTCCTCCTCCGCAACGACCCGAATTACTTGCCCAGTAGCCGTTAGTTCCGGATACACGTCACACATCATCTTTTGAACTAGAATTACCATTTCCGTGAGCACAACCGGCCTCTTTTGGCCCAGCAACCAAGCGTGTCGCATTGCGCGACGCATGATCTTCCGCAGCACGTATCCGCGCCCTTCGTTTGAAGGCAGAACTCCATCTGCAATAAGAAAGGCAGTCGCGCGTGCATGGTCCGCTATTACGCGAAGAGAGGCCGCCGATTTCGATGTACCGGTCGAGGGCGCTGCCGAGCTTCGCTCGGGCTGGACCGGCGAGTCGCCTGTCCCTACGTGGCCGGCGGCAGTTCCAGTCAACTCCGCTGCCCGCTTAATCAAGGGCACGAATAAATCCGTCTCATAATTCGAAATCTTCCCCTGCAGCACGGCCGTCAGCCGTTCCAACCCCGCCCCAGTATCAATCGACGGCTTGGGCAAGGGATTCAGCTTTCCCGAAGCGTCACGGTCGAACTGCATGAAGACCAAATTCCAAATCTCCACGTAGCGCCCGCATTCGCAGCCAAACTTGCAGTCGGTATGGCCCTGATCCGACGCCGCCGGTCCCATGTCGTAATGAATCTCGCTGGAAGGACCACAAGGCCCGGTATCGCCCATCTGCCAGAAGTTATCCTTGGCGCCGAACTCGAAGATGCGATCCTTGGACACACCTCGCGCGATCCACAAGTCATAAGCCTCCGAATCGCGCGGAACGCCGCCCTCGCCCTTGAAAATGGTCACAAACAATTTGTCTTTGGGAATCCCAAACCACTTTTCTGAAGTGATCAGTTCCCAGGCAAACGCAATCGCATCTTTCTTGAAGTAGTCTCCAAAGCTGAAATTCCCCAGCATCTCGAAAAATGTGTGATGCCGGTTGGTGAATCCCACATTTTCCAAATCATTATGCTTCCCGCCCGCCCGCACACATTTCTGCGATGAAGTCGCCCGCGAGTATTCCCGCTTTTCCAGTCCCAGAAAGACATCCTTGAACTGGTTCATCCCCGCATTGGTGAAGAGCAGCGTAGGATCGTTCGCCGGGACGAGCGACGAGGAGTGGACCTCCTTATGCCCATGCTGGAGGAAGTAGTCCAGAAACTTACGGCGAATTTGTGACCCTGTCAGCATTTTGGAGTAATTACAAGATTTGATTCTAAACCACCGCAGGAGAAGGCGAGGCGTTCGACCAGCCAGCCGATTTTTCTCTGTGAACCTCTGCGCCCTCTGTGGTTCAATCCGGAATTTCGTTTTCTAACTCGCTCAAGGTTGCCTCATCCACATCCCACTTCTTAAGAATGATAAAGATAGTCTTAAACGCAAAGCCAGCTCGCAGCAACTGCCGGAAAACGCGTGCCGCCTGTTTCTGATCCTTGGGCTTTACCAGACGTTTACGCCGCAGATATTCTCGCGCCTGTTTCTCGTCGTTCACCTCATCGTAGGTATCCGCGACCGCCTTCTCGATCACTTCACCGTGGATGCCCTTGGTCTTCAAATTGGTAATCACCCGCATGCGCCCGAATCTCTCATTGTCCCGGCGAAAGGACGAGTACGCTGCCGCATACTTGGCGTCATTGAGGTATCCCCGATCCTTTAGCCGGCGAATCACCAGTTCAATTAAGGTTTGCCCGTATTCGGTTTCAGCTTCCACCTTCCTCCGCAACAGACGCTTCAGTTCCGCCGTCGACCGCATACGCCGTCCTAACGCGCCAACGGCGTACTGATACAACTCATCTTCGGATTCGGTTTTTCGCGGTCGTGGAAATGACATGCGGCTAGCTAGCTTAATTTTGAAGACCGGGATCGGGTGATGCCCGCACAGCTAGTCTGGACCTTCCGGCTGGCGCGGGCAAGGCCTTCCATTAGTTTGATTGGTCTTAAAAACAAAAAGGGCGCGTCATGGACGCGCCCAATTTAGGAGCCCTAACCTTCAGCGACCGGCGCCAAAGCCCGTGGATTGCATGGCGTTCCGCGAAATGTCGCTGGTGGACGAAATACCCTGCATACGCAGCTTGAAGTCGTCTGCATTGGACGCATTTTCCAGCGCCGTTTCGTAGTTGATCAAACCAGCCTGGAAAAGGTCCCACAATGACTGATCGAAGGTCTGCATACCGTACTGCGAAGTGCCCGCTGAAATAGCATCCCGCACCGAGCGCGTCTTCTCCGGCACCAGAATGCATTCCCGGATGTACGCCGTGTTAATCATCACTTCCACCGCGGGTACACGGCCGTCGCCGTCGCAACGCTTCACCAGGCGTTGACTAACGACTGCGCGCAGCACTGCCGCAAGCTGCAAGCGAATCTGCTTCTGCTCCGGCGGGGGAAATACCGCAATAATACGGTTAATGGTTTCCACCGCATCCAAAGTATGTAAAGTCGAGAAGACCATGTGGCCGGTCTCGGCCGCGTGTACGGCCGTGCCGATGGTTTCGATATCACGCATTTCGCCGACCAGAATCACGTCAGGATCCTGACGCAGCGAAGCTCGCAACGCCGAGGAGAAGGACGGCGTATCGACTTCCACCTCGCGTTGGTTCACGTACCCTTTCTTGTCGCGATGCAGAAATTCGATTGGGTCCTCGATGGTAATGATGTGTTCCGCACGGGTTGAATTGATCCGATCCACCATGGCTGCCAGGGTGGTTGATTTACCGGAGCCAGTCACTCCGGTGACCAGCACCAGCCCGCGTGGCATGTCGCAGATCTGCTCCACCACTTTGGGCAAATAGAGTTCGTCGAGTCCTCGGATCTTGGTTGGAATCACGCGCAGCACTAGTCCTACGTTGCCGCGCTGCTGGAAGACGTTCACACGGAATCGACCCAGTCCGGCGACACCGTAAGCCATGTCGATTTCCGTAGTTTCTTTAAACTTCTGCTTCTGCCGCGCCGACATCATGCTGAAGGCCATGGTAAGCATGTCCTCGGCGCTGACCCGCGCTTGATCGGTCAGCGGAACCAGTTCGCCATCGACGCGCAAATGTGGATAGTTGCCGACCTTGAGGTGCAAATCGGAAGCGCGCCGCTCCATGGCGATGCGAAGCAGATCATCGATATTCATTCGAGGGTTCCCCTGCGATCATCCCGTATCATCCTCCGAAACGTCACCTTGCCCAAGATGACCTAAGTAATGGAACAGTGGAGCGCCAACGACTTGGTTATGGCCTTCGGATATCCCAAAGAAGACTTGATTGACTTAGTCATATGACTTAGTCTATTTTTAAGGATATGGAAGTAAATATTCACGAAGCCAAGACCCACCTATCCCGCCTCTTGCAAAAGGTGGCAGAGGGTGAGGAAGTCACTATCGCGCGCGCGGGCGTGCCGGTAGCACGACTAGTCCCTGTCGAGGTCAAAAAAAATGTTCGTCCTCTGGGATTCGCTCGTGGCGAGATATGGGTGGCGGACGATTTTGATGCCCCATTGCCAGACGATCTTCTGGCAGCATTCGAAGGTGACCTTGAAGGCACAGGGGCCGCCCGGCGCAAGCGAAAACGCAAATGAAGTATCTGGTTGATACGGTGGTGTGGCTGTGGAGTCTGGACTCAGTGGAGCGCTTGGGTAGGGAAGGCCGCGAGATTCTGGAAAACGGGCGGGAAGAGATTTACCTTTCGGCTGCTAGTTGCTGGGAACTGAGCATTAAAATGCGGCTGGGTAAGCTGAATTTCCCCGGCCCCCCCGCACACTACGTGCCGAAATTCATGGCCAAGCAGGGTCTCCGTCCGCTTCCAGTGACCCACAGCCATGCCGCAAAGGTTTACGACCTTCCTGCGCACCACCATGACCCTTTTGACCGGCTGCTTATTGCTCAGTCAGTAATCGAAGAGATGGTGATCCTCACCAGCGATCGTGCCTTCGAGAAATACCCGGTCCAGTTGGTTTGGTGCGGCTGAAAAAATCAAAGCCTGGAAGTACGTGCGACTACGCGCTTCCGTTCAGGCCTGCATGTCATGATCAAACGCTGACTGGCTGCTTGGTTCCGACCGGCACCGCGGTCAGCCAACCAAATCGGTCAGTTTTCTCGCCGCGAATAATGGCATAGAACTCTTTCTGGATCGCCCGTGTAATGGGACCTACCACGCCCTTGCCGACGCTGATCTTATCCACCGAGCGAATTGCAGTGACTTCCGCCGCCGTACCTGTGAAGAAAGCCTCGTCGGCGATATACAGCATTTCGCGTGGGATTACCTGCTCGACCACCGGAATGCCCAGGTCACGGGCAATCTGCATCACCGAATCGCGAGTGATTCCCGGCAACACGGAGTTTCCCAGTGGTGCGGTTTGCAGGGTACCGTTACGAACTACGAAAATATTCTCGCCTGAGCCTTCGCTCACGTAGCCGTTGGTGTCCAGTGCAATGCCCTCGACGTAGCCATTGACGATGGCTTCCATCTTGATCAGCTGCGAATTCATGTAGTTCGCGCCCGATTTAGCGATCGCTGGCAGGGTGTTGGGCGCCAGCCGCGTCCAGGACGAAACGCAGACGTCTACGCCATGCTCGGCATCACTGCTTAGATATTTCCCCCAAGGATAGTTGCAGATGTAGACCTCGGTAGGCGAATTGAACGGATTGACGCCTGCCTCGCCATAACCGCGCAGTATGATCGGCCGGATATAGCAGGGCCACACACCGTTGTTTCTCACCACGTCGACTACAGCAGAAACCAGCTCATCCCGTGTGTAGTCCACGTCAATACGATAGATTTTAGCGGAGTCCAGCAAACGCTGCATATGCTCGCTAGCGCGGAAAATCGCCGGCCCCTTGGGAAGCGAGTAGCAGCGCACCCCCTCAAATACTGAGGAGCCGTAATTCACTACGTGCGACATGACGTGCAATTGCGCTTCGTCCCAGGGGATGAGCTTGCCGTTGTGCCAGATTTTTTCCGTCTTCTGAATCGCCATGCGGACTCCTTAGGAAGATTGATTCATCGGTGCGACTGAGGGATGCGATTTCTTCTGCTAAGTTTGTTTTCGTCGGCAACCCTGCAAGTTTTAGAGCGCCTTTCGAAAACCTGCCGGGCAGGCAAAGCAGATGAATTAACGCAATTATAGCTGAGGCAACTTAGGGCACGCGGAGCGTTTACCGGGCGCTCGAATGCGGTCACTTGTTCAATCTATTGTGATGACAACGCAGGTTTAGGCGTTAGTTCAGCATGAGTCGTTCCAGGCAATTCATCCCCTCGGAAGTACTTTCCCTTGACCACTTGCATCTCCGGCATGGCTGCATAAGGTTTGCTGTAGTCATTACTCGCATTCCAGAAGAGAAATCCAATGCCACCTTTGTTTTTAGCCGTCAATACCTGAACTTCGATATATTTCGGCGAATAGGTCTTGGTTCTCCAGCGAAAAGCCTGCAGCCAGGGACGAATTACCACGCCGCTGCCTTGGGTGATCTTCTCAAAGCGCTCCATCGACTCGCCGATGAAATGTTCAGGCGCATCGCCGGGGTGTGCGATCCCGTCCATCCCGAAGAAATGTGAAGGGTAGATCATGGGTGAGAGGACGTCGCAATACTTGGCCATCCCGACGATATCCTGCCCCGTGTGAGCCAGGTCCACCGGCCGCTGCCATGCCATGATGCCGAACACATCAAGCGACAACAGCACACCGGTGGGATGTAGCTCGCCATAGGCATGTTTCAGGAAGTCAGTAATCACATCAGTTCTGTGCCATTCAGGATGCTGGGTTTGGAACACAAAGCCGGCATCCTTTTGGTCGCCTTCGGCAGGGAATCGGACGTAATCGAACT
>Ga0137377_10000733_pt1 | contig 20879 bp, 22 predicted proteins | sample SagtaG_22_FD_104815 | JGI IMG/M metagenome (GOLD analysis project Ga0137377, IMG submission 104815) | Vadose zone soil microbial communities from Sagehorn Ranch, Mendocino, California, USA - Sage2_L_40_16 metaG | ecosystem: Environmental > Terrestrial > Soil > Vadose zone | place: USA... | reverse complement strand
GCCCGCGCTTGAGGCAGTATTTGGCAGCAGGGCACATCCGCAGGTCCGGCTTGCCATCAACGAGGCCAGGCTCAGTATGGACATCGAGCCCATGGCCACCTGAGGGCCTACGGGACGCGCCCTAGGCGTGTGGTCGCCGATGTGACTGCGGGCGAATAAAGCTACCCCGCGAGCCAGTCAAGAAGACGCCAAACGTCCGGCGCCTGTCCACGCAGCGCCCGCAGGCGAGCACACAGTGCCGCGGCCACCTCGGGCCGCCGCGTGAGCAAGCTTGCGGATCGTGACGGGCCGGATCGCCGTAGGACGACCGCGAGTCCTGCCCACGCGTCCGCGTCGTCCGCGGCTTCGAGCCGCCGCAGATAACAGTGTGTCGCGGTCATGTCGTCCCCACGCAACAGCGCCGCGTCGCCCTCGCTGACGGACCTGGGCGTCCCCGCCGGGTCAGACACGGCAGGGCCGACGTCTAACAGCAGGCTGAGACGCGAAGGGTCACGGTACCTCGCTTCGAGCAGATACGCGCGGGTGTGGCCGGGCTGTGGCGATCGTCCCGGCGGCGGTCCCTCCGGTGCAGGCGGCTCGGACGGGCCCGGCGGCTCGGAGCCAGGCGGTTGCACAGGTGCCGCCGGTGCTGATCCGACCGCGCCACCCACGCCGGCCTCGCCGAGAGGTGCGGGAGCGCCTAGCATCCAGGCACTGGCGAGCGCCTGGATCGAGGCCGCGGCCGGGCGCAGGTGGGTGAGCCGCCAGCGAACTCGATGCTCGGTCCTCACCTCGGCCGCGAAGAGCTCCGCCTGCGGCGGCACGACGTCCCGCCTCCACGCGGCCAGTTGCTGCCGGATGCCGGCCGCGAACCTACGGCCGACATCGGTTAGCGCGGGTGACGCGGTGAGTGTGGTGGCCGTGTCCAGCGTTGCCTGCCGCCACCTGGCGAACTCCACCGCACCACGTAACCGTTGCGAGGACACGCCAATCCGCCGCTGCCGCCGCCAGAACGAGGTGACGCCAAGGTAGGCGTAGCAGCCGTGCAGGACGCCCGCAACCGGCCGAGGGTCATCTCGCCACGGAGCGTAGCCCATGGTTCCGTCTTGGTAGCGGGCCACCAGGGGAACGAGATCCTCGACCGCACCAAGCACGAGATGGTGCAGTTCATGTACGAAGGTCTCGGCGAGCGACACCCCGTCGTCCGGCGGGCTCAGACCGATCGCCCCGAAGGCCCAGCCTGATGTTGCGCTCCCTGGCTGCAAGGCCGTGCCGGACAGCGGCACCACGGTGGACACCACGGCGGCGAACGCCGCCGCCGCCGCACGGTGATGACGGACCAGAATCCGCCACGCTTCCTCGAACTGAAACCGCCACGCGGTCCGCTCGATGGCAGACAAGGCGCTGGCCGGTCCGCCCACCCTCGCGAGAAACGGATCGAATGCATCCAGCATCACGTCGAGTTCGAGCCCATCGGCACGCACACGCAGCCGTGGTATCGGCGACCACCGCGGGCCGAGCCCGCTGGGCGCCGGATTGGAGCCGGTGGGCAGCACGACCGTGCCGGATCGCAAGAAGGTCATCGCGCCCTCGCCATCGAACCGCACGCGCACGGTCCCCCAAGCGCAGCCGCAATCCAGGCGGGCCATCCCCCAGCCCGGCAACAGCAGCGTCCCCTGGCGCAACGGCACTCTGAGCTCGAACCGATGGCCCGCCCGTAGCGCGGCCGCCGCCGCGATCGCCGCGAGGTAACCAAGGTCGCTGTCAAGCGGCCCGCGTTGCCCGGCGCGGACCTCGTCATCGTCGTCCCTGTCGGCCATCCTTTGCAGGCAGCCGATGGCCCAGCTGCCGATCTGCGGGAGCGCGAGGAGGTTTCCGACGACGTCCGGTGCGTGCGTCTCGATCTCGCCAAGCAGCCGCATGGCCGAATTCAGCACGACGAGATCACGGGGCGGCCTGCTGCGCTCGGCCCGCCGACGTACAGCCTCAACCAAGAGCCGGTGTTTACTCCGCTCGGCCGCGGTCAACCGGCCGATCACGGCTGCCGTGAACCTGCCGCTGGCCAGCGAGGACAGGTCGACGTCGGTGAGACGATGGGGGACAGGCGCGGCAGCGGGGCTGGGCATTAATTCAGAATGCACTCATCTCTGGACCACTGGCGATCCCCCGCGCTGTCCAACATGCGGAGATGCATGTCCACGAACCTCTCGAACACCTGGTCATCCAGGTTTGTGAGCCGGGCCAACGACATCTGGGTCACATCGATGAGGCTGGATTCATGGTCCGCGCCCAGTTCCCCCATGTGGCTGCCTCCTAAGGGACACGTGGTAATGATACGGCGTAACCCCGGTGATCGTTACCCCTCCGATACGGAAGCTGGCCTACTGTGACATATGTGACGGGAGAAACAAGTCTATTGATTTATCAAAGACAGGCGCGACTCGACGAGGCCTATGCCGCATCACCCCGAGGCCAGAAGCCCTGGTCGTGCGTACCCGCCCATGGGCACGCACGACGGCATGCCACGGCGGCTGTGCGTGACGCTTCGCCGCTAGGCAGCGCGAGCGCTGGCTGTGACAGGCACATAGCCGCTTCATGTCGCGAGCCACCGCCGCGGGCGGTCGCGCCTGCAATCGTCGCGGCACTCATCAACATCGCGGACCGCGGCAGCCGTTAAGTATAAAAGGTCAAACCCCATCTATCTGCACAGCCGGGGCCGAGAGGCACCGCCTAAGTGTCCCGCAGGACAAATGTCACCGCTGCTTCCCGATCAGATGCCACCGCGACCTCGATATCGCTCCGCTGAGGCTCCTTTTGTCTTGCCGTGGCCTGCCGCGCTGGCTGTCGTCCGCGCGCGGCTATTCGGCGTGTGGGCCGGGGGTCTGTGTCAGAGTTAGGAGCTTGGCCCGAACGTCTTCGGCGTCTGGCATGCCCATGCGGGTGTAGATGGTGAGTGCGTGCCGCCAGTGATGGCGGGCCTGCCGGAGGTCACCGGCGGCGTGGTAGGTGTTTGCGAGGCCGTGGTGGGCGCGGGCTAGTTCGTGCCGGGGGCCGGAGTGGCGGGTGAGGGCAAGGGCGTCGCCGGCCTCGCGGGAGATTGCCAGCGCCTCCCGTTGGCCGCTGGCGGCCTGCTCGTGATGAAACCGAAGGGCCACTTCCGGGCTGGTACCACATCAGAAGGCGGACGACTAGGCAGCGCCGCCATCGACTCGGATGACGGCGCCAGTGGTGAAGCTTGACGCGTCGCTGGCCAGGTAGAGGGCGGTGCCGACGATCTCGTGGGGCTCGGCCGCCCGGCGCAGTGCAGTGTTTCGGCGTGCCTGGGCCTCGAACGCCTCCGATCGCGACCATGCCGCAGTGGCGGCGGTGTGGAACACGCCGCACTGGATGCAGTTCACCCGCACCTTCGGGCCGTAGGCGTCGGCGAACGCGGCCGTGAGCGCATGCAGTCCCGCTTTCGCCGCAGCGTACACGGCGACGTCCATTGTCGGGCGACGTACCGCGTAGCTTGAGAGCTGCACGATGGAACCGCCGGCTCCTGCGGACATGCGGTCGCCGACCAGGGCGGAGAGGCGGAACGGGCCCTTCAGGTTGACATCGAGTACCTTGTCGTAGAGTTCCTCTTCCACCGCGACGAGCGACCGGTATCGCGGCGCGATGCCGGCGCTGTTGACGAGCACGTCGACGTGGCCGAAGCGATCGTAGGCAGCATCGACGAGGCGCTCAAGGGCGTCCCATTCCCCGACGTGGCACGCGTAGGGGAGGACTGCGCGGCCACGGTCGGCGACCTCTGCCGCCACGCGCTCACACGCTTCCAGCTTCCGGCTCACGACTACGACGTCTGCGCCGGCGTCCGCGAAACCGAGGGCCATGGCCCGGCCCAGCCCGCTGGTTGCGCCGGTGACGAGTGTCACCTTTCCGGACAGGTTGACCGGCCAGTCGCTGGCCGTCATCGGACCCCCGCTCCGGGGCCCGCGCGCATCAGCGCGGCGATCCGCGCCCTGGCGATCTTGCCTGCGCCGTCCCGGGGGAGCCGGTCGACCACAAGGACCTCCCGTGGCACCTTGAAGCGCGCCAGGCGGTCGCGGCAGTGCGCCAGGACCGAGGCATTGAGGTCGCCGCGTACCTCCCCGTCGCCCTGCGCCTCCTCTACCACCGCCACCAGCCGTTCACCGAGATCGGTGTCGGGCAGGCCGAGCACCGCGACGTCGGCGACATCCCGATGGGACATGATGCAGTCCTCGATCTCGCGCGGGTAAATGTTGACGCCGCCCGAGACGACTGTGTGCGCCTTGCGGCCCGTGAGGTACAGATAGCCGCCGGCGTCCACATAGCCGATGTCACCGACGGTCGTCTCACCCAGGGGGTTGCGGGCCGCCTTGGTCTTCGCCGGGTCGTTCTCGTAGGCGTACGGGTACCCGTCAGCGAACCAGATATTGCCGACCGCGCCAGACGGCACCTCGTCGCCGTCGTCGTCGCGGATGACTACCCGTCCGAGCACTGCGCGGCCGACCGAGCCCGGATGCGCCATCCAGTCGTCCGGGCCGATCAGCGTCGCCCCGATTCCCTCCGTGCATGAGTAGAGCTCCCACACGATGGGCCCCCACCACACGAGCATCTCCCGCTTCACCCCGACCGCACACGGCCCGGCTCCATGCACGGCCGCTTGGTGCGCGGGGAAGCGCCACCGCGGCCGGTCACTCTGGGCCGCCTTCAGAAGCCGGGCGAACATGGTCGGCACCCACTGGCTGTGTGTGATGCCGTAGCGTTCGAGTGCGTGCAACGCCACCGCGGGGCTGAACCGCTCGATTGCGACGACCGTCGCCCCGCGGCGCAGCGCCGACAGCGCCCACGTGAGTGCCGCGCTGTGCCAAAGAGGCGCCGTGACGAGGAGCACGCTGCCTGAATGCACGCCGACGCTGTCGAGGAACGGGCCGGCGCCGTCCGGCCCGGTGCCGAGGGGTGCGAGCGTCAACGGCCGTTTGACCCCCTTGGGGCGCCCGGTCGTGCCCGACGAGTACACGAGGCAGTCGCCCTCGCACTCGTCGTCGAGCGGACCGTCGCCGATGGCACACGCCTCGGCGTCCAAGTCCTCCCAGCCGGGAGCCAGCGCGGCCACGCCGACGGCGAACCGTGCGCGGACCGCCGGCAGGCGCTCCGCTGGCAGCGCCGCCGCGGTGGTGACTGCCGCGGCGCCCGCGACCAGCACTTCTGCCCGGCAGTCGCGGATGATGTGAAGCGCTTCGCCGACGGTGAGCTCGGGGGAGACGGGCGTGTAACGAAGTCCCGCCCGCTGTGCCGCCCACACCAGCGGCAGGAACGCCGCCTCGTTGCCGAGCATGATCGCGACACGTTTGCCGGCCGTCAGGCCGCGTGACCTGAACAACCGGGCAATGCGGAGGGACGCGGCCTCGAATTCCGCGTACGTCAGCGTCTGGGCAGTGCCAGCCATCACGACCGCGGGCCGGTCAGGTGCCTGACGGGCGTGGATGCCCGGATGGCGCCCCTGGTTGCCGTCAGCCGGCATGGGTGGGAGCACGTGCCTCATCTCCGCAGGTGCGCGTGCCGGAACGGGACCCGGCCGGCCTCAGCCGCCATGGATCCGGGTGCTGAGGATGACGCCGCTCGACCACCCGATCTCGACGGCCACGAGGCGGTCGTCAGCGAGCAGCCGCTCGCGAACCTCGATCGCCTTGTCCCGGTGCAGGTCGGTCGCGAACTCGGGTGGCCTCATGTCGTCCACGAGGAGGACGCCGCCACGGTCGAGCGCCTCGATCGTGTCGTCGAGCCCCTCCCACTTCCCGCCCTGCGCATCGGCGAAGATCAGGTTCCAGCGGTCGCCTCGCCGCAGCACCTCAAGGGCGTCTCCCACCTCGAGCTTCACGAACGCGGGCCACCGCCCCTGCGCGGCGACCGCGGCAGTGCCCGCGTCGAGCTCTACCGAGGCGACCTGGACGTCGGTACGCGTGCCGAGCCCGGCAACGATCCACGCCAGGCCGACGCCGGCGCCCGTGCCCAGTTCGAGGATCGATCCGCCAGGCGGGACCGCCGCGGACAGGACGCTGAGGAACTGCCCGACACCCGGGTCGCATGACAGCGTGAACCCGGCGCGCTCGGCGGCACGTGTCGCGGCTTCCACCCTGTTCGCCGCTTCCATCAGCAGTGATCTCCCGTTCTGTCCACAATCATGGGGTTTCCGCTCGGCCGCGGCGGTCGAAGATGTGCCGGGCCAGCAACGCGAAGACCAGGCTAAGCCCGGCGGTCGAGCACACGGCGTATGTCACTGGGCGCATGAGGCCACCACCCTGGGAGAGCGCCGTCATCGCCGACTGCACCGCCGACACCGGGTTCGCGCGCACGACCGGCTGCAGGATCCCCGGGAACGCCGCGACCGGGATGAACCCGGAGGACCAGAAGTACGCCAGCAGGACCAAAGGCCCGAACGTGCTGTGAACCGCCTCGATGCTGGATGACAAGGCCCCCGCGAACACGGCCAGCCAGGAGAACATGAGCGCGCCCGACAGGAAAACGCCGGCGAACCCCAGCACGGACGGCAGGGATGTGGTGAACGAGAACCCAAGCGGGACTGCCACGGCCAGCACGCACCCAGCGGTGGCGGCGATCCGCGCCGTGTCACCGAGCACCCGGCCGGCCAGGAACGCGCCCCGGCTGATCGACATCGACCGGAACCGGGAGAGTATGCCGTCGTGCAGGTCGGAGAAGAATCCGACCGCATTCACCGGCAGGCTGAAGATGGCCGTTGCCAGCATCACCGCGGGGGTGAGGCGGTCGAGGTAGTTGCCGCCCGCGAACTCCTCAACGAGGTGCCTGAAGACTACGAGCTGGATCACGAGCAGGAGCAGCGGGAACGCCACCGACGACACCACGAGTTCCGGTGACCGCCCGAACCGCAGGACCGTGCGGCGGGCAAGGATCCAGGTCTCGCGCACAGCCGTCACGGTGCCCTCCGGAACGCCCTGACCACGGCCACGCCGCCAACCACGGACAGAAGAGCGAGCCAGCCGACGGCCCGCCCAAGCGTGACGCCGGTGATGTCGCCGGCCGAGAAGCCCCGCAGGGCCTGGACGACAGCGGACACGGGCGAGTTCCGCACGACCGGCTCGACCGCGCGGGGAAAGGCGGAGATGGGGACAAACGCCGTCGACAGGGTGAGCAACGGCAGGTAAGGCAGATACAGGTTGGACGAGACCGTTTCCGGGTCATCGGAGCGAAGGCCGATCGCCGAGGTGAGGGCGCTGAGCGCCAGCGTGAACCAGACGGCGATCGCCGCGAAGCCGAGCGTCCTCAAGACTCCGCCCTCGAAGCGGAACCCGACTACCAGGCCGGCGCAGACCACCACCGTCGCCGACACGGCGAACCGGGACGCATCGACGCCGAGCCGGGCCAGGGGGAAGGCAAGCGAGGAGATCGGCATTGACCGCAGTCGTGCCACGATGCCATCGCGGCGATCGCCGGCCAGGAAGAAAGCCGTCGTGATAGCCGAGTCCATGGCGACCTGGACGACGATGGCTGGCGGGAAGAACATGGCGAAGTCGACCAGCGGGTTGAGCAGCTTGTGCAGCACCGCGGCGAATCCGACGAAGAAGACCAGCGGCACGACGAAGACCACGGACAGGAACCGCGGGTTGGCCAGGAGCAGCACATTCCGGCGCGCCAGCGTGCCGGCCGCGTGCAGCGTGCCCGTCACGCGGGCATCCTGGCACCACGATCGGTAAGGTCAAGGAAGACCTCGTCCAGCGACGGCCGCCGCACCTCAATCTCGTCGGCCGTGATGCCGAGCCTGGCGAGAACCGCCAGCGTGCGCTGGAGGCCCGCCATGTCGTCGAGGTGCAGGCGGACCCCGCCGTCAGCCTGGGTCACGTGCGGGGCCCAGGCGAGTTCGGCGGCCGCCCTGGCGCGCACGCCGGCGTCGTCGATCCGCACCGAGCACACCAGTTCGGCGACCCGCCGCTTGAGTTCCGCCGGCGTGCCATGCGCGATCACCCGGCCCCCGTCGATGACGAAGATGTCGTCGGCGAGGATGTCGGCTTCCTCCAGGTGCTGAGTGGTGAGGACGATGGTCGTGCCCTGTTCCCGCAGCCCCGCGATGCGCTGCCAGATCTGGCGGCGGCCGCGCGGGTCGAGCCCGACCGTGGGTTCGTCGAGGAAGAGCACCGGGCGCTCGACAAGGAAACAGACACCGAGGTCGAGGCGGCGGCGCATGCCGCCCGAGTATCCCTTCACGGCGCGGTCGGCGGCATCCACGAGGTCAAGCTGGGCGAGCATCTCCTCGGTGCGGGCCCGTGCCTGCCGACGCCGGAGCCCGAGCAGCTCGCCGAACATCACGAGGTTCTGCCGGCCGGTCAGCACCGGGTCGAGCGCGGTGAACTGGCCGGTCAGCGAGATGCGGGCGCGCACGCCGGCCGGGTCAGCCAGTACGTCACAGCCCGCGACGACGATCCGCCCGGCGTCGGGGCGCTCGAGGGTGGCGAGGCATCTGACGGTCGTCGTCTTTCCGGCGCCGTTAGGGCCGAGCAGGGCCATGATCGTGCCGGTGCCGGCCTGGAACGACACGCCGTCGAGCGCCGCGTGCGGGCCGTACCGCTTGGTCAGGCCCTCTGCCGTGATCACGCCGCGCCTACTTTGCCGAGGACGAGGTCGGTCATCGCTGTCGGGGTGAGGGCGTTGATGAGCTCGCGGAGCGAGAGCTCGACCGAGAATCTCTCCTCGATGGCGAAGGCGACCATCACGAGTTCGCGCGATCGGCCGCCGAGTTCGAAGAAGTTGGCGTCGTCGGGGAGGCTGTCGAGATGGAAGTGTTCCTGCCACAGCTGCCGCACCGTCTCTAGTGCCTCGTCGCGCTGGATGCTCATGGTGGCTCCGTCGTGTGGGTCGGCTCGAGTATGAGTTCGTCACCGTCGAGGTACCTGGATAGTGCGGCCTCGGCGCGTACCCGCGACGGCGGGTGGAACGGCAGCACGCGCGATGCGGCTAGCAGCAGCGCGGCATCGATGGAGGAGGCGAGACCGGTGACACCGAGAAGCTCGAACGCCATGTCGGTGGCTCGCTGGATCGCGCGTTCCACTCCGTAGCGGACCAATAGCGTCGTCGCGAGCAGGTCCGAGTCGGCGTCGCCCCGGTCGAGGTGGCCGGCGCATGCCTCCAGGCCCGCCATGCACAGCGCCAGCTCACTCGCCATCGCGGTGGCACGTTCGGCCCGGGCCCGGCCGTTGGCGAGCACGCGGTCCACCAGCGCGACCGCAGCGCCCAGGTAGGACGCGGCGATCAGGCACTCGAACCACGCGTAGCCACGTACCTGGATGGCGTCAAGCTCGTCGGCATCGCCGACATAGGACAGTGCCGCCTGGGGTACCGGCACATCGGCAAACCGGACGCACCCGGTCTCGGCGCCGGCCAGCACGGGGGACCGCCAGATGGTAGAAACCGTGAGCCCTTCGCTCGCGGCTGGCACCAGCGCCACCGCGAAGCGCTCGGTACCGTCTTCGGGCACCACCGCACTCACAGTGATCAGGTCCATCGACTCCGAGAGGCTGCACGGTACCTTCTCGCCGTTCAGCCGGTAGCCGACGCCGTGCCGCTTCAGCCGCATGGTGGGGCGCAGCACCTTGCCGTTCGGGTCACCCTCGGCGAAGCCCGAGGCCACGAGAAGGTGCTGGCGTGCGACGGCCTCGATCACCATCCACTCCATGCTCGCGCCCACGCGCACGATCTCGACGAGCGTCGCGATGGTGAACTGGTGCATGGTCGTGGCGACTGCCGTCGAGGGCGACAGGTAGCCGATCCCGCGCTGGACACCGATGGCCTGGGTGGCGGACAGCCCGCCGCCGCCGTAGGCATCCGGGACGAGCAGGCCTGGGCCGCCGTGGTCGCGGAACAGCCCGATCGCCGCATTGCCTGGCGTCTCTCTCTGGGCGAAGGGCAGGGCACCGACCGCGTCGGCGTACCCGGGCAGGTACCGCTGGAGCGGGGCGAGCGTGTCCGCACGCAGCCTGGTCATGGCGCCGGCACCTTTCCCGGCGCGAACCGCGGCGCGGCGTCGGCGAACAAGCTGCGGACGAGTTCGACGATGTTCTCCTCAAGCGCCCGCTGAGCGACCGGCTCCAGGAAGGCGGCCAGGCCCGGGACGCCGAGGTCGAACCGGGCGGAGAACACGATGCGGGCGCCTTCGGCGGCCGGCTCGACCAGCCAGGATCCCTCGAAGAACTCCATGTCGCCCTCGGTCTGGCGGAAGTCGATCGTGCGGGCGCCGGCGTCGAAAGCGTCGGCCTCGACCCAGCGCAGGATGCCGTCACGGAAGGAGACCTCCCACGACGAGGTGGAGTTTCCTTCACCCATCACGACCTCGCGCACCGAGGGGGCGCGGCGGACGTAACCGGGGAAATCGGCGAGGTCGGCGAATACAGCGTCGGGGTCGGCCCAGACGACCGCTTCAACGGTGACCTCTCTCACGCTGTGCTCCTTTGACGGCTTCCTGCTTCCGGGCCGGGCCATCGGGCCGCCACGACGGTCAGGGCGTGCTCGAGGGCGCCGAGCAGCCAGGCCGATTCGCCCGGCGACAGCACCGCCGGCGGAGTGAGGCGGACCACCCGGTGGTCGTTGAGCGAATGGGCAACGACGACCCTGCGGCCGAGCAGCTCAAGCACGAGCTCACCGGCGTGGTGCTCCTGCGCGCACTCGATGCCCAGCAGGAGGCCGCAGCCGCGCACGTCGGTGACAAACCACGGCGCCGTCCTGGCGACCACGTCACGGATCCCCGCGAGCAGGGCCGCGCCCAGTTCGCCAGCGACCCTTGGCACGTCGAGCTCCCTCGCCGTTTCGATCGTGGCGATGACGGCGGCCGCCGCGATCGGACTGCCCCCGAAGGTGGATGTGTGCAGCATCGGGTCGCGGTTGAGCGGCTCGAACACCTCGGGCCGCGCCACCAGCGCCGACACAGGCATCACGCCACCGCCCAGGGCCTTGCCCGCGATCATGATGTCCGGTGCGACGGCGTCCCGATCGGCCCCCCACCAGGCGCCGAGCCGCCCCAGGCCGGTCGAGACCTCGTCGAGCACGAGCAGGGCGCCATGCCGGTCACATGAGGCACGCAAGTCGGCGAGGTAGCCGGGAGGGGGAATGCGGACCCCGCCCTCGGACTGCACCGGCTCCACGAGCACGGCGGCTGGTCCCGGCAGCGATGCCAGCCGGGCCTCGGCAGCGCCGGCATCGCCGAAAGGCACATGAACGATGCCCTCAAGGAGGGGCGCGAACGGATCGCGGTAGCGCGGCCGGCCGCTGACGCTCAGGGCGCCCAGCGTCTTGCCGTGAAACCCGTTGTCAGCGGCGACGACGATACGGCGCCCGTTGAGGCGGCACAGTTTGAGCGTGGCCTCGACGGCCTCCGCACCGGAACTCGCGAACCATACGTACTGCAGCCCTGCGGGGGCCAGCGTGGCGAGAGCATGGGCGGCCTCGGCGACTTGACCCTCGAACAGCATGCGGGTGGAGAGCGGGTGCCACCGGGCTGCCGCGACGACCGCGTCCACCACGTGCGGATGGCAGTGGCCGAGCAGGAACACGCAGTAGCCCCCGCAGTCGAGGTGGGGACTGCCATGCTGGTCGTACACCAGGCAGCCGGCGGATCGCGCCTCCATCGCCGAGGACGACAGGCGGAATATTCGCGCCAGGCCGGCGTTGACGTGCCGGCCGTAGAGGCTGAGCAGTTCGTCACGGCTCTTCATGCCGTCTGGCCCCGGCCGCTGAGATGGGTGTCCCACAGGAAGGCAAGGTTGCGCTCGAGCACCTCGGCGGGGCCGGGTGCGGGGCCGAGGCCGAGGCGGCGAGCGTCGGTGTCCGGCATCGACGGGAACGCCCGGTTGATGTTGATGTAACGAGCGAACAGCAGCAGCGCACGGAAGTCGCGCCGCTCCCTGGCGGGAAGTGCGGGCAGGAACACCGGCAGGAACAGGCGCTCGATGCGCTCGTAGGGCATGAACTTCACCGGGTCGAGGATGATGCCCTGGCAGGCGGCGAAGGCCTGCACCGTCTCGACGAGGCCCGCATTCGTCAGCGCGCCCGCGCCTTGGGTCACCCACACGGTGTCCGGCCAGGTGGCAGGGTCGGTGCCGACGATGCCCGCGAGGACCGCGGCGACGCGGTCGCTCGGGACGAAGTCGATGAGGCCAGCGCGCTCGCCGGGCAGCACGGGCACCTGCCCGAGCATGAGACCGGCCAGCACGCTATGCAGGCCTTGCAGCTCGCCGATCGCGCCGGTGCGAGAGTCGCCGGCCACGATCGAAGGGCGCACGATGACAGCCGGGCCGGGCGCGTCGCGCACGAGCCGCTCGGCCTTGCGCTTGGATTCCTCGTAGCCGGACGGCTCATCGAGGCTGGACATGCCCTCGGCCACGAAGGCGGTGCTGACGGCGACGACCGCGGCCCCGGCATCGCCGGCGAATCGCAGGATCTCGCGGGTGCCGGTGACGTTCACCCCGTCGTGGTCGGCCCGGTGGGAGAAGCTGGTCACGGCGGCGCTGTGCACCACCACGTCGGTGTCGCGGCACAACCGCCGGTACACGGCCGCGTCGAGCCCGAGGCGCGGTTTGCTGACGTCGCCGGCCACCCACGTGTCGCATGGCCCCGCAGGCCGCAGCCGGCGGAGCGCGACAACGCGGTGCCGGCCGGCCAGCGCCCGGAGCAGGGCCGAGCCGACGACGCCAGACCCCCCGGTGACGAGAACTCGCCGGCTCACGGCACCGTCTCCAGGATCGAGCAGGCCCACTGGATCGGGCCCGTGCCGAGGACGAGCAGCAGCTCCCCGCCCGCCCACGGGGACGCTGCCGCGCAGTCGGCCAGGTTGATGACCGCGTCCGCGGCCAGCGAGTGCGCGAACCGGGGGATGTTGTCGAGGTAAAGCTGGCCGCCGCCGAACCCGATCAGCTTTGCCACGATCGTGGAAATCATCTCGTTGTAGTTGTTGGTGAACACCCGTGCGACATCGCCGACGGCGAGCCCTGTGCGGCTGAGCGCCTTCTCCACGACGAGGGCGATCCCCTCGGTCACCGCATGGAAGTACTCGATGAAGTGCCGGTCGGCGTCGATGGCCCCGATTCTGGGATTGATCGTCAGCACAGTGTCGATGAGGCGGTAGGACCCCGGGGTCTGGTCGCGGGTGAGGACGAAGCTGGCCGCCCCGTCGCTGTGGACCGAGATCCTGGGCTGGACGAGCCGATCGCTCCGCGGGTCGGCCTTGTCGGTGCACACCACGAGCACACGGTCGGTCTCGGCGGAGCGGATGATCGCGGCGCCAAGGTCGAACGCGCAGTGCAGGTTGGCGCAGTAGGACAAGAAGATCCCGTATGGGTAGGCGGCCTCCAGGCCCAGGTCGACAAGCAGGGATCCGAGCGTGGCCGGATCAGTGAACCCCGCGTCCCACATGCTGTTCGTGGCGTAGATCACGTGGCGGATGCTGCCGGGCCGGGGCGGGTCGAGCTGGGCAAGCGTCGCGGCGAGTGTCACCTTCGCGAGTTCGGCCGGTGCGCGGTCCGAGGTCCGGTACGCCTTGAGGCCGGATTCGCGCAGCGAAGCCCGCACGCCGGGAAGCACCAGCGCCAGCTCGTCAAGGTCATGGACATGCTCGCCGAGCTCGTAGGCGAGCCCGGTGACGTAGACCGGCGTCCTGGCCTTCTCAGGCGGTAGCCCGCTCATCGGGCATCGGACAATCGAGTGCGGTCAATCTTGCCGTTCGGCGTCAGGCCGAACGCCGTGACCTGCTCAAATCGCCGCGGGACCATGTAGTACGGCAGCCAGGCGGCGAGGTCGCCGCGGAGCGCGTCGGGATCGAACACTGCCGCGGAAGGCTGCACGTAGGCCACGAGGTGCGGATCGGCGGCGTCGGCGGCGACCACGATGGCCGCACGTTCGACTTCAGGGTGGGCGACGAGGCGGGCCTCGATCTCGCCGATCTCGATGCGCAGGCCGCGCAGCTTGACCTGGCTGTCGACCCGCCCGATGAACTCGAACCGGCCGTCGGCGCGCCGGCGCACCCGGTCGCCGCTGCGGTAGGTGAGCTGACCGGGTGTCCCGCCGGGATCGGGCTCGAAGCGGGCACGGGTCAGGTCCGGCCGGTTGAGGTAGCCGTGGGACACGCCGGGCCCGGCGATCCACAGCTCGCCGCTCTCCTGGTCGGGCACTGGCGACCCGTCGTCGTCACGCAGGTACACCCGCGCGCCGGTGATCGGGGTGCCGATGGAAGGCGGCCCGTCGGCGGCTCCGGCGGGCTCGACGTCGCCGGCCGTCGTTATGACGGTCGTCTCCGTCGGCCCGTAGACATTGACGACGCGGGCGGGGAAGGTGGCGGCGGGCCGGTTGTTGAGCCGGTCACCGCCCGTGACGAGCAGGCGTAACGTCGAGCCGGCCGGCTGGCCCAGCTTCATGAGTTCCTCGGCGAGGGGGCTGGTGAGCCAGGCGGTCGTGATCGCGTGCTGGCCGAGCCACCGGTGGATCGCGTGCGGGAACGGCCGGATCGAGTCGGGCACGAGGTGGACGCTGGCGCCGACGCAGAGGTACGGCCATATCTCCAGGACCGAGGCGTCGAACGCGAAGCTCGACACCTCGGCCGACCGGTCGGCGGCCGTGATCTCGAATGCCGGAACCTGCCAGCGCAGCAGGTTCAGGACCGCCCGCTGCGGGATGACCACGCCTTTGGGCTCGCCCGTCGAACCCGATGTGTACATCACGTACATCACGTCCTCGGGTCCGATGGGTACCGCTGGGCACGAGGTGCCGGGGGATGGCACCGTCGTCTCGCGCAGTCCCAGCGTGGGCCGGGCTACGTCCAGGTTCACGTCATCGGTGACGATGACGTGAAGGTTCGCGTTGTCGGCCATGAACCGGATGCGGCGAGGCGGCAGCGTCGCTTCGAGGTGCACGCACGCGGCGCCGGCACGGTTGATTCCCAGCATCGCCACGACGGCGAGGGCTGAACGCCGCACGTGTAAGCCGACGAAGTCGCCGGGAGCGGCACCGGCCGCCACGAGCCGCCCGGCCAGCGCCGCCGAGCGCGCGTCGAGGTCGGCGTATGTGAGAGCCTCCCTGGCGTCGGTGAGCGCCAGGCGTCCGGGCATGCGCCGCGCGGCGGCGAGGACCGCGGCGGCGACGCTGAGGTGGCCGTTCATCGAGCCATCACGCCCTCGATGGCGCGGAGGATCCGGGTGGCACTGGGGCGGGTCTGCCGCTCCAGCACCGGTGTGGACGGGACGGGGACGTTCGGGGCGGCGATCGTCACGACCCGCCCGCGGACGGCGTCGAGGACACCGGGGGTCTCGCTCAGGCAGGCAAGCAACTGGGCTGGCGCACCAGCACCGGGACCGTCATCGACGAGGACGACCCGCCCGGTGCTCCGGGCGGCGCACCCCAGTGCGCCAACGTCGAGTGGCGCGAGCGTGCGCGGGTCGAGCAGCATGCACTGGATGCCCTTCTGGGCAGCCTGTGCGCAGGCCATGGCCGCCCGCTCGACGGCGGCGCCCACGGCGATGACGGTGACGTCCCCGCCGTCGCGCAGCCTCGCGGCCTGGCCGAACGGGATCGGCGGGGTGCCCATCGCGGCCGAGATGCCGCGCTGTTCCTCGATGCGGCGGTCGACGAAGAGCACGGTCGGCCCGGGCGCGCGGAGCGCGGTCCGTGCGAGCCCGCACAGGTCGGCCAGCGACCCCGGCACGACGACCGCGATGCCTGGCACCGCCATGAGCAGCCCGTAGTTGCACTGCTCGTGCTGGGGACCGAGCTGGAGGTCGTCGCGGGTGACGCAGACGATGAGCATCGGCACCTGGTACTGGCCGTTCGACAGGAACGGGATCATCGCCGCGTGGTTGACGAGCTGGTCCATCACAAGCGGCAGGAAGGATGCCCGGTTCAGGTCGACGACGGGCCGCAGCCCGGTCATGGCGGCGCCGATGGCCATGCCGACCATCGCCGGTTCCGAGATGGGGAACGTGCGTACCCGCGGCCCGGCGAACCTGGCGGTCAGGCCGGCAGGCGGGGTTGTCGCCATGAGCACCAGGGTCTCGTCCTCGGCGAAGCGCTCCTCGATGAGCATATCGGTGATCGCGAGGTCGCTCACCGGGCACCGCCGGCCGGGTCGCGCCACAGGTCGGCTGGCCCCGGCGCCGCGCTGGCCCGGGCCCACTCGATCGCCCCGTCGACCTCGGCCTGAACCACGCCGGGGATGGCATCGAGCACGCCCGGCTCCGCGCCGGCCAAGACCGCACGGTCCCGCGCGGCGCGCAACGGGTCGCGGGCGAGCCACTGCGCCAGTTCCTCCCGGGGCCGGCGCTCATTCGACGGCACGTCGAGTTGGATGTGGAAGCGGGTGAGGTAGGTGCGCATCTCCAGGAACGCCGGCCCCTCGCCGGCGCGGGCCCGGGCCACGGCCCCAGCCGTGGCCGTGGCCACGTCGTCGACGGCGTTCCCATCGACGGACGCGGCCGGCACGCGGTGCCCGGCGGCGACACGGGTGAGGTCGAGGTCGGGGACGACCTCCTCGGTGCGCGTCCCGCTCTGGTACAAGTTGTGCTCGCACACGAGCACCAGCGGCAGCCGCTGGGCGGCCGCGATGTTGAGCACCTCATGGACGACCCCGGCGCCCATCGCGCCGTCACCGAGGATGCACACGACAACCGCTCCGGTGCCGCGGATCTGGGCGCTCATCGCCGCACCGGCGCCAAGCGGAATGCCTCCGGCGACGATGCCGCTAGCCGCGAGGATGCGGGTCTGCGGGTCGCAGAAGTGGCCTGCCGCGACGCCTCCGCAGACCCCGTCACGCCGGCCGAACAGTTCGGCGGCGAACCGGCGCAGGTTGACACCGCGCGCGATGGCGTGGCCGTGTCCGCGGTAGTTCGTGACGAGCAGGTCGCGCTCACCGAGCGGCTCGCACACCCCCGTGGCCACCGCCTCCTGGCCTATGCAGGGGTGAACCGGGCCGACGACCTCGCGCGCCCGCCGCCGCTCCAGCATGGCCTCCTCGAACGCCCGGATGAGGCACATGGTCCGGAACCGCTCGACCGCCCGCGCGAGGTGGAGGCCGCGCTCGACCGCGGCCCCGCCGATGCGCGGGCTCACGATGCTCGCCGCTGGGGGGTGATGGTATCGACGGCCAGGGCGGTGTGCGCCGGCGCGCCCCGCACGGCCACGGCGGCGATGTGGTCGGCATCGACCCCGACGGAACGGAACAGCCACATCGGGTGAGCGCACGCGCGCAACCAGCCACCAGCGTCCTCGGCGAGGGCCGTGCAGTCGAGCGCGTCGAGGCCACCGGCGAGCCCGAGGCCCAGTGCCTTCAGGTACGCCTCCTTCAGGGTCCAGGAGCGCAGGAACGCACGCAGGTCGTCGCCGATCGCGGTGGCCTCGCCCGAGGCGAAGTACCTGCCGGCGACCGCCGGCCATCCATCGTGCCCGCCGACCGGCTCGACGTCGACGCCCAGCGGCCACGGGGCGGCGGCGACCATGACACGCGGGCCGGTGCTCGACATGGACCACCAGTGCGTCCGGGCAGCGGCGAACAGCGGCGCGGGGTGCAGCTTCGTGCAGCGCGCACAGCGCTGCTCCAGCACGAGATGGCCAGGCGACACCCCGGTGGCCTCGCCAAGCAGGCGGCGCAGCAGGATCCTCCGGGCCACGAACCTCCGGCGGACAAGGTCGGTGCCCGCCCTGGCGGCGCGCTCTCGCTCGCCGGGTGACAGCAAGGCGCCGGAGTCGTCGATGGGCACCTCGTCCAGGTCGGCGGCCCATACCCGGACAGTGGTGCTCACGGGGTCTCCAGCCAGGTCATCGGCGTCAGCTCGCCGGACGTGCCGGCCATGTCCGCGGTGCCGCGACCCGGCTGCCTCGGGGCCAGGATGCACTGGGGTGACTGAGTCGTCTGCCAGCGCTGCGGATCGAGCGCGGCGTGGCGCACGAGCACGCGCAGCAGGTGCGGGTCGTACGCGACCCATGTTCCGTTGACCACCGTCTCGATCCAGCTGTGCGGGGTCGAGATCGGCACGGCGAGGAGCAGTCCTGAGCGCACTCTCGCCTCGGCACCAGCCTGCCGCAGGTCATCGACCAGCAGCCGGGCGGCCATCCCGCACCCCGCCATGCGGGCCTGGCGGCCGAAGCCGGTGTCGCCGCGCAAGCGATGCGGCAGCGTGAAGAACTGCAGGTCGCTGAGGCCGTCGGCGACAGCCTTGACATGGGCGGGCATGGTCGGGGCGGCTGAGGCCAGCGCCAGGCGCACTGTCTCCTTGGCGGCTGAGGGCCCGCCCGCCACCGATTCGGCTGACTCCAGCGCGAACCGCCGCCAGGCCCCAGCCGGGCAGGTGATCCGGTAACGCGCGACGGGTCTGCGGGCGGCCTCTTCGAGCGTCTGCCGCCAGCTCACCATCGCCCGCCGCTGTATGGAGCGCCGGCCCAGGTGGAGCGCGGCGTTGGCGAGATCATGTGCGTCATAGCGGGCGCTGTGCCGCTGGCCGCTCAGGGGAAATCCGGCGTCGCACAGGTTCGCGAGCGTCTCGGAGTCGAGGCCGTGCAGCGCGCATGCCTCGTCGGCACCGACGGTGAACTCGCGGAGGGCATCGGGCACCCGCCGAATCCGCTCGACGAGATCCGGCACCGCGGACAGGGCGCGCATCATCGGGCGGGCCGCTGCTTCGTCAGGCGGACGGGGAGCGTGCGCACGCCGCGGAACGAGCGGCCGGCCGGGCGCGGAACCGGCCCGACCGCGGCGATGTCGCTCGTCCTGTCGAGCAGGACACGCAGCGCAGTCTCCAGTTCGAGCACCGCCAGGTCGCTGCCAAGGCAGGAGTGACGGCCGAACCCGAACGTCAAGGCCCGCGACTCGTCGCGGTGGGGATTCCACGTGTCGGGCTCGGTGAACCGCCGCTGGTCGCGGTTGGCGCTCGCCAGGCAGAGCTGCACGACCGAGCCCTTGGGCACGACAACGTCGCCGACCCTGGTGTCAGCGCCGGCCACGCGCAGAATGACGTGCAAAGGCGGGTCGATGCGAAGCGATTCCTGCACCACAGCGGGCACGAGGCTGGCATCGCTCCGCAGCGCGGCCATCCGGCCGGGACGGCTCAGCAAGATGGCGGCAAGGTTGGCAAGAGCGAGGCCGGTGGTCTCCGTCCCCGCCGCCATCAGCATCAGCGAGTTGCTCAGGACCGCGACCGGCGAGACATCCAGGTCGTCGCGGACACCGACCAGGAACGGCAGCACGCCGCTACGGTCGACGGCGTCCGCATCCAGCCGGGCCCGCATCGTGTCGATCAGCCGGCGGCGCTGCGTGGTGACGGCGGTAACGCCCACAGCGCCCTGGTCGACGTGGTCGATCAGCGGGCGGAGTGCCGTGTACCACCAATCCGCCTCGGCGATCGGCAAGCCCATGACCCAGCAGAACACCTGGACGGGCAGGCGGACGGCGAATGCCGCCACGAGGTCGACCGGCTCGCCGTCGGGCAGTTCGTCCAGCAATGCGCCGGCGATGCGGACGACGACGCCGGGAACATCCTGGAGGCGCATCTTCAGCGGGTGCGCTGTTCCGCGGCGGAGCTTCTTGTGGGCCGGGCCGTCGACGTCCACCATGGACGGCCCGAACGCCCGCCTCGTCGTACGGAACGGCATGTCCACGGCGAAGGCCCGGTCGGTCAGCGCCCTGCGCACGTCGTCGTACCCGAAAAGAAACCACGACCCGTCTCCGCTCGCGAAGGGGGCAGGCGCCGCCCGGCACTCCGCGTAGGTTGCCCACGGTTCGGCCTGCGATAGCGGGTCGAGCACGGTGGCCGCTGGGCTGGGGCCCGACGGCGTCACGGCACGAACCCGAGCTCGCCGGTGCCCGCGAGGAACTTGTCGAGGCCCGTGAGCGCGTCGAGGCGGTGCCCCTCGCGAAGGCGCTCCTTCAGCTTCACCTCGCGGTTGCGCAGGACGGCCGCGCCCATCAGGACGGTATCCACCCTGGCTGCGGGCACGATGCAGAAGCCGTCCGGATCCCCGAAGACCCAGTCGAAGGGCTCGACGACAAGCCCGCCCGAGCGAACTGTCTGGGGGACGGTGTCACAGGGCGTGTCCGTGGTGCGCGCGGACACGTAAGTGACCGAGGTCGAGAAGACGGGGAAGTCCATTTGGGCGATGTCGGCGAGGTCGCGTGCGGCCCCGTCGACGACGATGCCGCACAGCCCCTGTGTCTGCGCGGCCACGGTGAAGATGTCGCCGACGAGCGCCTCGGAGCGCTCGGCGATGTTGACGATGTACAGAACGGATCCGGCTGGCGCGGCGGCGAGGGCCTGCAGGCATGGCAGCATGTCGTCGTCCGTCTGCACCGGGAACGCCGGCCCGCAGATGTGGGTCGCGGCCGTCCGGGCACGCAGCGGCAGGTCGAGTACCGAGATTATGTCGCCCGCGGCGTCGGCGAGCTGTGCCACGCCGATCTCGCTGAAGCGTGCCGCGACAGCGGTGGGAGACCCGGGTCCGCGGCGCAGTTCGGGGGCGGGGTCGTTCGTCACTGCACTGCGCCGCGCGCCAGGCCGTGCAGGTTGTCATACATGCCGGCGAGCGTGAAGAAAGTCTCCGGATCGTGCCTGGTCACGTCGACCTGGACGTCGAGCATCGTCTCGACCTCGATGAGGAGCTTTACCAAGGAGAACGAGTTGACCAGCCCTTGGTCGAACAGGTTGTCGTGTTCGCCGATCGAAGCGGCGCTTACGGCGTGGCCCGCGGCCGTAGCCCCCTCGGCCAGATAATCGCGCATTCGTGCGTAGAACAACGGGCGGTCCAATGCCTGCGTCCTTTCTGGCCCGGTCGCCGGGTGCGGGTAGCGGGTTGCCCTGACGTGCTGGGCGGTGCCGGTGACGACGCCGGCGAGGGCGCGCAGG
>Ga0137377_10000723_pt1 | contig 20952 bp, 21 predicted proteins | sample SagtaG_22_FD_104815 | JGI IMG/M metagenome (GOLD analysis project Ga0137377, IMG submission 104815) | Vadose zone soil microbial communities from Sagehorn Ranch, Mendocino, California, USA - Sage2_L_40_16 metaG | ecosystem: Environmental > Terrestrial > Soil > Vadose zone | place: USA... | reverse complement strand
GGAGCCGACGGAGAAGAGGGTGTCGGGGGAACGTCCGGATACGGTCCCTGTCGTGCCGTGCCCTGCAGGGCCAGCGGACGAGTGGACGCCAGGGTGGGCGGATGATCGATGCGGACGAGTTCGGCTTGGAACTCGCCACCGTCGACAACGAAATCGTGCAGATCCAAAGCCTTGAGCCCAACTCCGACCCTCGCTCAATCGACATCAAGGTCGCTAGGACTCCAGCGTTGCTCGTCGCCAAGGCTTACAAGATCCATGATCGTACTAGTGACTCGAACCCGGACCGCGCCGCCGACAAGGACGCTGGGGACGTCATCAGGCTGATGCGCACCAGCGATCCCCACGATGTAGGGGTAACGTTCGGCCAACTGCTGGAAAACGTCGACCCTCGGATCAAAGGGACAACCCTGACGGGCCTTGGTTTCCTGAAAGAACAGTTCGGACGAGCCCGGGGATCCGGTATCGAATTGGCCCGACGTGCACTCGCGGGCGCCCTAGCTGAAGACACTATCCGCGGTCTCGCCACGGCTTATGTGCGGGAGCTGCCCTGACGGAAGCATCGGCTAACCATCTTGCCCGGGGTTGAGCATCGGGGAGCCACAGGGCATCACTGATCAAGGTTGCGGTGGCGCTGGGGACGCGCGGGTGACGGGCGTTCGGGTTAGGCCGCCCGGCACCCGCGCGCCCCAGTGGCGCCGCAATCCTGGCGCTAGCTGCCGTACGACTTCGACCAGCAGTTACGCGAGCGATACCAGGTGACCCGGAATCGGTTGTGCCTCGATCACGGGTTGGGGGCGATGGCGGCTGGGGCGAGGGAGCGGCGGAGGAAGTCGACCTGCAGGAGCAGCAGGTTTTCCATCACCTCTGCCTGTGCCGCCATGTGCGTGCTGCCGGAAAGGGGCAGCACGTTGTGCATCCGGCCGGCCGCCAGCAGCGCGGACGAGAGCCGGAGAGTGTGCGCGACGACGACGTTGTCGTCCGCGAGCCCGTGGATGAGCAGCAGCGGGCGCCGCAGCCGCGGCGCGTCGGGCAGCAGCGAGCAGCGCTCGTACGCCTCCTTGTCCTCGTCCGGGTGGCCCAGGTAGCGCTCGGTGTAGTGGGTGTCATACAGCCGCATGTCCGTCACCGGGGCGCCGGCGACGGCGGCATGAAAGACGTCCGGGCGGCGCAGAACCGCGAGCGCGGCGAGATAACCGCCGAAGGACCAGCCGCGGATGCCGACCCGGCCCAGGTCCAGGTCGCTGAACCGCTGCCCGGCCGCGTGCAGCGCGTCCACCTGATCTTCCAGCACCGGGCCGGCGAAATCGCCGCGGATCGCCCGGTCCCATTCGGGCCCCCGCCCGGGGGTGCCCCTGCCGTCCGCGACCACGACGGCGAAGCCCTGGTCGGCGAGCCACTGCGCGGTGAGGTACGTGCCGGCGGCGGCGAGGACCTCCTGATGGCCCGGCCCGCCGTAGGGGGCGAGCACGACCGGCAGCTTGGCCGAACCAGGCTGGTGCCATGACGGCAGCACGACCGCGGTCCTGATCTCGCGCTGGCCCGCGGACAGCAGCACGGGCGCGGGGGTGGCGACGTTCGGGCGGGCGCCCAGCGAGGTGATTTCGATGGCCGGGGGCGCCGCCGCGCCATCGGGCATGTCCCGCAGCACCCGGACCCGCCGGCCGGCCTCACGGAGCGTGCGCTGCGCCACGACCGTCGTGCCGCCGGCGCGGCGCCCGCCGTAGACGCCGGGCTCGCTAGTGAGCCGGGTGAGCCCGGCTGGCGCGTACGTCCACAGGTGGATCTCGGCCGGCTCCTGCGAGGCCGCGAACAGCACGGTGTCGCCGTCCACGTCGAGGACCCCGCGCACCTGAAGGCCGGCCGGGGTGACCGGCGGCGCACCGGCCAGCGCCGCGGGCGGCGCGACGTACAGCCGGCGCGCCCCGTCGGCGTCGCCGGTCCACACCAGGTCGCCCGCGGCGGTCCAGGCCGGCACGCCGGGCACGATGTCGAGCCAGGCGTCGTCGCTGGCGGCGTGCACGAGTTCGCACCTGCCGGTCGCGGCATCGGCGCGCAGGATGCGCATCTGGCGCTGAGTGCGGTCCTGCACGACGAACAGCGGCCCGGCCTCGCCGGTCTCCTCCCAGCACACGGTGGCCAGGTAGGGATAGGCGACCTGGTCCCAGTCCACGGGGGTGTGGCTGCCGTCCAGGCCGGCCAGGACGAGCGTCACCTCCGCGTTCGCGGTGCCCGCGGCCGGGTAGGCCACCTCGGCCGGGGGCTGAGCGGGGTTGGCCGGGTCCGCGATGTGCCAGCGCTGCACCGGGCCGTCGTCCACCCGCGCGGCCAGGATGGCCGAGCCGTCGGGCGACCACCAGTAGCCGCGCAGGCGGCCCATCTCCTCGGCCGCGATGAACTCGGGGAGCCCATAGGTGACGTGGTCGCGCTCTGGCGCCGCAAGCACCCTGTCCCCGCCTGGCGATCCGCCGCCGCCAGCGGGCAGGTCGGCGACCCGCAGCGCGCCACCGCTGACGTAGGCGACCCGCCGGCCGGCGGGATCCGGGCGTGGATCAAGCGCCGGGCCCGGCACCGGCACCGGCACCACCCTGGGCTCGCCGCGGCCGGCCAGGTCCGCCGCGAAGATCCGGCCCGACAGGGCGAACACGGCGACGGTGAGGTCGCGGTCGCATGCGTAGCTCACGATTCCGCCCGCCCGCTCCCGCGCCCGCTCCCTGCGCGCCCTCTCCTCCGGCGGCAGGTCGTCATCGGGTGCGCCGAGTGCGAGCGGGTCGGCGGCAAGGTGCTCGGCGCCACTGTCCAGATCGAGCACCCACAGGCAGTTCACGGGGTCGGTGCCGCTCCTGCTGCGAAGGAATGCCACGCGGCAGCCGTCAGGGGAAATGTTAAACACGCGCGGTATCCCGAGCGAGAAACACCTGGTGGCGGCGTACTGCCGCGGAAAGCTCTCGGTCATGCCTGCCGATCATTCCAGGTTCACGGCCTGACCGGCAGCCCGCCGGGCTCATCCCCGGGCGCTACGCTCCCCGGCATGAGCCGGTATCAGCATTGGCGGCGCTTGCTGGCAGTACATGCCCATCCGGACGACGAGTCCATCGCGACGGGCGGGATCATGGCGAAGTACGCCGCGGAGGGTGCGGCGGTGACGCTCGTCACGTGCACTCTCGGCGAGATGGGCGAGGTCGTCCCGCCCGCGCTCGATCACTTGCGCGCGGAGCGGTCCGGCAGGCTCGGTGCGTACCGAGCCGGTGAGCTCGCCGCCGCCTGTGCGGAGCTCGGCGTCACCGATCACCGGTTCCTCGGCGGCGCGGGCAGGTGGCGCGACTCCGGGATGATGGGCACGCCGGCGAACGCTCACCCCGGCTGTTTCTGGCGGGCCGATCTCGACGAGGCAGCGGCGGAACTGACCGCCGTCATCCGCGAGGTCCGGCCGCACGTGATCGTCAGCTACGACGCCAACGGCTTCTACGGTCATCCCGATCACATCCAGGCGCACCGGGTGGCGTGGCGTGCTTTCGAGCAGTCGGCCGGCCAGGAGTGGCAGGTCGCGAAGTTCTACGCGACCGCGGTACCGGAGCCGGTCCTGGCCCGGGCGGTCGAGGCGGTCCGCGCCGCGCAAACCGCTTTCGTGCGGCCCGCGGGCGTGGGCGACTTTCCGTTCGGGGTGCCGGCGCAGGACGTGACCACCGAGATCGACGTGAGCGCCTACCTCGGCACCAAGCTGGCCGCCATGCGCGCGCACGCGACCCAGATATCGGTCGACGAGCCGTTCTACGCGCTGTCGGACAACGTCGGCCAGATGGCGCTCAGCCGCGAGTACTTCACGCTGCTTGCAGGCCCGCGCGGTAAGGGAACCGGGCTGGCCGACCGTGAGCAGGACCTGTTCGACGCGCTCACCTGACGCCGGCGCGGTCCGCCCCGCGGCTCCCGGTGACGTCCGCAGCCGCCGGGCCGGCGCGGCCGGGCCGGGCCGATGGCGCACCGGCGTGCCGTGGTGAACAAGGCCGATCCCGAACGGCTGCCGCGGTCTGCGCCCAGCCCGGCCCGTGGCACCCGCCGCGGGACGCGGCACGGGGTGACGTGGCGGGCTCGGCTAGCCTTTCTGCCGTGGAGAGCGTGACCGCACGACCCGAAGGCCCGGCCGAGGCGGCCCGCAGGCCGGGATGGCCGGCCGCGGCCGGTTACGTTCTGCTCTTCCTGTTCGGCGCGCTGCAAGGGGCGGTCGGTTCGTTCCAGTTCAGCCGCGGCGTCGCGCACGTGCCGCTCGCCGCGTTCTGCTTCGCCCTGGCCATCGGCGTCACCTGCGGGGCGTGTGGCCGGGGCATGCGCTCCGCGGCCGGGACGGCGGCGCCCGCGGCCGGCTGGCTGCTCGCCGTCTTCATCCTCGCGCTGCCGAGGGCGAGCGGGAGCGTCGTGATCACCAACACGCTGGCCGGCCAGGTGTTTCTGTACGCGGGCGCGCTGAGTGCCGCGATCGGCGTGGGGTTCGGCCTCACCGGCTGGACCCGGCGGCAGGTGAGGCCGCTGCCGCCGCGCGGGCCCGCGCCGCTGCGGCGCCGAACGGGTACGTAGGCTCCCGCGACCCGGACGGGGGCGGCGCCGCGGGCAGCAGGCATCCGGGCGGGCGGCGCCGTGCACGCCCGGATGCCTAGGCGCCGACGGCTTCCTCGATGCGGTCGATCGCCCAGTGCAGATCGCCCTCGGTGATCACCAGCGGCGGGGCGAGCCTGATGCTCTTGCCGTGCGTGTCCTTGGCGAGGACGCCGAGGCCGGCGAGCCGCTCGCACACGGCGCGCCCGGACAGCCGGGTGAACTCGACGCCCGCCCACAGCCCGCGGCCACGGACCTCGGCGACCGCGGTACGTGGCAGTTCGGCGAGCCGCCCGTGCATCTGGGCGCCGAGGATGGCCGAACGCCGCTGGAACTCCCCCGTCCGCAACATCGCGATCACCTCGCGGGCGACCGCGCAGGCCAGCGGGTTCCCGCCAAAGGTCGATCCGTGCTGGCCCGGCCGGAACACGCCAAGTACCGAGCGGCTCGACACGACGGCCGATACCGGTACGATGCCGCCGCCGAGCGCCTTGCCGAGCAGGTAGATGTCGGGCCGCACCGCCTCGTGCTCGCACGCGAACGTGCTGCCAGTGCGCCCGAGCCCGGACTGGATCTCGTCCGCGATCATCAGCGCGCCGTGATCCGTGCACAGCTGCCGCACCCCCGCCAGGAAGCCCGGCGGCGGCACGATCACGCCCGCCTCGCCCTGGATCGGCTCGACGAGGACAGCGGCGCAGGCGCCGCCCGCCGCCCGCATCGCCGCGGCAAGCGCGTCCAGGTCCCCGTACGGCACAAGGCGGAACCCCGGCGTGTACGGGCCGTAGGACGCGCGCGCTTCCTCGTCGCTGGAGAAGCTGACGATCGTCGTGGTCCTGCCGTGGAAATTCCCCTCGAAGGCGATGATCACCGCTTGGCCGGCGGGCACGGCCTTGACCTCGTAGGCCCATTTCCGCGCGGTCTTGATGCCGGTTTCGACCGCCTCGGCGCCGGTGTTCATCGGCAGCACCATCTCCATGCCAGCCAGCTCGGCGAGCTCGGCGCACAGCGGCCCGAACTGATCATGGTCGAACGCGCGGCTTACCAGGGTGACCTGATCGAGCTGCCTGCGCGCGGCAGCGATGAGGCGGGGATGGCGATGACCGAAGTTGAGCGCCGAGTACGCGGCGAGCATGTCCAGGTACCTGCGGCCATCGACATCGGTGACCCAGGCGCCCTCGGCCTCGGCGATCACAATCGGCATTGGATGGTAGTTGTGCGCGCTGTATGCGTCGCTGAGAGCCGTCAGTTCCTCGGTTCTGCTGACGGTGCTCAGGTCGTCGCGCAGGCGCACCTCGTGCTGCCCGGCCAGGGAGCTCACGCCCGCAACTCCAGTGTGCAGCATTTGGGTCCACCTCCTGCCTTGCGGAACTCGGACATGTCGACGGGCACGGGCCGAAGGCCCCGCGCGGCGAGCTGGGCCGCGAGCAGCGGCGCTCCGGCCGGGAGCACGACGCGGTGCCCGTCGCTGACGGCGTTGAGCGCGAGCAGTGCCGCTTCCCGCTCGGTCACCTCGATCAGGTCGCCGAACTGGGCCGCGAGCGCCGCGCGCCCCGCCGGGTCAAACGCGCCGGGGTAGTAGGCGGCCGTGCCGGCGCCCAGGACGCACAGCGCCGTATCGAGGTGGTAGAAACGGGGATCGGTCAGCCGCACGCTCACCACCGGCAGCCCGAACAGTTCCTCGAGCTCGATCCGGGCCGCCGGGTCGCTGCGGAGTCCGTGGCCGGCGATCACGGCGTGGCCCGCGCACACGAGGTCGCCCTCGCCCTCGTTGGTGACGAGGGGCTCGCGCACCTGGAAGCCGTTGTCCCGGAACCAGGCCAGGTAAGCTCCGGCCTCCGCGGCCCGCTCCGGGTGACGGAACCTGGCGCCGAGCGCCTTCCCGCCGATGACCGTCCCGCCGTTGGCGGCGAACACCATGTCGGGCAGGCCGGGCACCGGGTCGATGAGCTGGACCGTGTGCCCGAGCGCGAGGTAGGTCTGGCGAAGCTCGTCCCACTGCCTGAGGGCGAGGGCGGTGTCCACCGGCACCCGTGGGTCCATCCAGGGATTGATGGAATAGCCGACCGTGAAATACGTGGGCCGGCACATCAGGTAATCGCGCGCAGGACGCGCCGGCATCGCCACCGGATCCGGCATCCAGCCCGGCACCGTCTCGATCATCGTGTCACCTCACCGCCGTTCTCATCGGCCTCCGCGATCATGTTAGGGGCAACTTCGATGTGCTTTGCAGCACGCGAACATGCTTGTACCCGGCGATTCATTGCGTGACCATGTCACGTATCAGTGATTTGTTTCATCATCCCGAACGGCTGCGCCGAGCGTCACCACCCTGGCCGCAACGCCCAGCCCGGCCGGGCTGGCGGTGCGTGACGCGATGCCGGGTGCGGGCTCAGGCTGGGCGGACGGTCCAGACTTGGCCGTCCGGAGTGTCCGAGACCGTGACACCCATCGAGGAGAGCTGGTCGCGGAGCCGGTCGGCCACCGCCCAGTCGGCGTCATGCCGCGCTGCGGCGCGAGCCTGCAGCAGCGCGGCCGCGCCATCAGGCAGCGCCGGGCCGGCGGGTGCGGTGCCAGCCGCCGCGCCAGCGGCGTCGCCCATGATCTTGCCGACGTCACGCACGAGGTCCAGCCCGAAGAGCTGGTCCAGGTGCGCGAAGGTCTCGAACTTCGCGCCGGGCGCCACGCCGGGGTCCTTTTCCAGGCTCCGAAGCTCGCGGATCGCGGACGGGGTGTCCAGATCGGCGTCGAAGGCCGCCAGCACGGCACCGGTGTGCGGGCGCGACATCGGGGCGCTCGGCTCGCGAGCCCAGGCCGCGACCTGCTCACGCCAGCGCCGCAGCGTCTTGTCGGCGCCTTCGAGGGTGTCCCAGGTGAGGTTCATCTGCTGGCGGTAGCGGTGTTCGAGGAACGCGAGGCGCAGCGCGAGCGGGTCGAGCCCGCGCCCGGCGAGGTCGCCGAGCAGCACGACGTTTCCGGTGGACTTGGCCATTTTGCGGCCTTCGAACAGCAGGTGCTCGCCGTGCACCCAGCGCTGGACCACTTCGTGGCCGGCCAGGGTGTCAGATTGCGCACGCTCGTCCTCGTGATGCGGGAACCGCAGGTCGATCCCCCCCGTGTGGACGTCGATGCGCTCGCCGAGGTGATGCAGGGACATCGCCGAGCATTCGGTGTGCCAGCCAGGGAACCCGGTGCCCCACGGCGCCGGCCAGGTCAGCTCACGCTCGGCCGCGGCGCCCTTCCAAAGCGCCCAGTCCGCGTGGAACCGCTTGTGCGCGCCGACACTTTCCGCCAGCCGGTGGCCGGGGCGCAGGTCGTCGAGCCTGTTGCCGGAAAGCTCGCCGTAACCGGGGAAGGACCGCGCGGCGAAGAAAACCGAGCCGTCGGCCGCGGCGTAGGCGTGACCCGACTCGATCAGGCGGGCGATCATGTCGATCATCAGCGGGATCGACTCGGATGCGCGCGGTGAGTGCTCGGCCGGGCGGATGTTCAGTGCCGCGAGATCGGCGCGGAACGCGTCCTCGTAGAAACGCGCGATCTCCAGTGCGGTCTTGCCCTCGGCCCTTGCCTGGGCCAGCACCTTGTCCTCACCCGCCGGGTCGATCTCCGCGTCGTCGGCGAGATGCCCGACGTCGGTGATGTTCTGGCACAGCGTGACCTGCAGGCGGCGCAGCTCGGCGGCCCGGCGGATCAGGTCGGACAGCAGGTAGCTGCGCAGGTTGCCGACGTGGGCATAGCGGTAGACGGTGGGGCCGCAGGCATACATCCGGAGCTCACCGCGGTGCGCCTGGCGCACCGGCTGCGCCTGCCTGGTCAGTGTGTCGTATAGCCGAAGCACAACCTCACCCTACGAGGACGACGGACCGCGCCTGGACGCCCAGCAGGCCGCCTCCGGCGACACCGCCCACCGCCGTCGCGGGCCGCCCACAGAATCGACCCTGCTGGTTGATTCCGCAACCTACCGGCAGCCGCTTCGGGAGACCGTGAATGTGCCATCGCGGGTCGCCCGCGACCCGCGATGGCACATTCACGGTCTCGGCCGCGTCCCTCCGGCGCCCGAATGAGCCGGCAACGTCCAGAATCCCGTTCACCCCTGCCGAGGACGTGACAAGGTGGCGAGATCAGCAGCAGGCAGAGCCCGCATCGGGCGGATGGGCAGTGCAGGGGGCAGTACGGGAACAGGGTTGTCACAGGGCGCGCAGCCGTTCGGATGCAATGTCGATCCGCTCGTCGGTCGCGGTGAGCGAGAAGCGGACGTGCCGTTCGCCCAGCGGTCCGTAGAGCTGCCCCGGCGTGGCCAGGATGCCAGCGCCGGCGAGCAACCGCGCCGATTCCCAGCCGTCGCGGGCCGGGTGGGACACCCACAGGTACAGGCCGGCCTCGGAATGCTCGGCCTTCCAGCCGGTGGCCTGCAGTGCGGAAAGGAGCACCTGGCGCCGGGCCGCGTACCTGGAGCGCTGCCGCTCGACGTGGTCGTCGTCGTCGAGGGCGGCCGCCATGGCGGCCTGGACCGGGGCGGGGACCATCATGCCCGCGTGCCTGCGCACCGCGAGCAGGTCGCGCACGAGTCCGGGATCACCGGTGACGAAGCCGGCGCGGTAGCCGGCCATGTTGGACCGCTTGCTCAGGGAGTGCACCGCCAGCAGGCCGTCGGCCACGCCACCGCAGACGCTCGGGTGCAGGATCGAGACGGGCCGCGCGTCCCAGCCGAACTCGAGGTAGCACTCGTCGGATGCGACGACCGCGCCCCGTTCCCGCGCCCAGTCGACCACATCGCGCAGCTGCTCGGCCCGCAGGACCTGACCGGTCGGATTGGACGGCGAGTTCACCCAGATCAGGCGCACCGGCGCCGGGCCCAGTGCGGTGAGTGAATCAGCGGCGGCCGGCCGGGCGCCGGCCAGCCGCGCCCCCAGGTCGTAGGTGGGGTAGGCCAGCGCGGGATGGACCACCACGTCGCTGCCGTGCAGGCCAAGCAGGGTCGGCAGCCAGGCCACGAACTCCTTGGTCCCGATCACGGGCAGCACCGCATCGGCAGCCACCGTCACCCCGTGCCGGCGGGCCAGCCACCCGGCCGCCGCCTCGCGGAGCCGCCGGGTGCCGACGGTGACCGGATAGCCGGGTGCGTCGGACGCGGCGGCAAGCGCGCCGCTCACCACGGCAGGCACCGGGTCCACCGGCGTGCCCACGGACAGGTCCACGATACCGCCCGGGTGCGCCCGCGCCTCGCCGCGGTAGGGCGCGAGGCGATCCCAGGGGAACTGCGGAAGCCATTGCGCGAGGGTCAGTGCTCGTCTCCTTGCGGAGGCAACGCGGCAACGATCGGGTGATCCTTGTCGATCTTGCCCACCTTGGACGCGCCGCCCGGCGAGCCGAGGTCCTCGAAGAACTCGACGTTGACCTTGTAATAGTCCTTCCACTGGTCGGGGACGTCATCTTCGTAGAAGATCGCCTCGACAGGGCAGACCGGCTCGCAGGCGCCGCAGTCCACGCACTCGTCCGGATGTATGTAGAGCATGCGGTCGCCCTCGTAGATGCAGTCGACCGGGCACTCTTCGATGCATGCCTTGTCAAGCACATCGACGCAGGGCTGCGCGATGATGTAGGTCACGTCGAACTCCTCTTTCGTCCGGGCTCCGCCACGGCATCTGGTCCGGGGCGCGCCACGACCGACCGCAGGTGTGTACCCAGTATCGCCACGCGCCGCGGCCTTTGCGCGCGCAGGTACGCACCCTTTCCCGCGCCGCGAAGCAAGATCTTATGCTGCCGGACCGTCTAGCTGCCAATGCCTCACATTATGAGACGTATGGCCCCGATAAGCTGAGGCAGGCTGATTAGTTCTCATCTCGCGAGATGGGACGGGCAGGCACGCGGCGGTGGCCGGCGGCCACGAGTTCAGCGTCCCTGAGCCGCGGGATGCGGTCTTCTCCAATGCTGCGCTGCCTCGCCGAGCCGGTCAGCCGCCGAGCCGGTCAGCCGGTCAGCCGGTCAGCCGAGCTCGACCACGGTGGCGGGCGCTCCCCGGGCGAGTTTCCAGCCGTGCTCACCGTCGGCGGCGGCCCACTCGTATCCCGCATAACGGACCTGTTTGATCCCGTAGGTCTTGGCGTGCGCGACCGACCATGCCGCGACCGCCCAGCCCGTCCGCAGGCGGGGCACGGGAACGGTCATGGCCCGGGTCGCGGTCTGCGCCGCGGCGGGCTCGCCCGCCGGATCCACCGCCTCGCCCTGCCCGCTCAGCGGCCCGAACGTGCGGTTAAGCTGGCTCAGCGCGGGGGCGAACCGCGCCTGATGCTTGCTGTAGGGCGTGTACCAGCACGAGACAGAACGGGACGCGCTGCCGGTGAAGGCGGTGGAGAGCATGACGGCCACCTGTTCGTACTGGCCGTAGGCGGTGCCGTCCGCGCTGTGCTGCACGGCCTGGGCGGCGCGGTAGATGGGCATGCTCGCGTAGCCGGGCACCTTGACGAGCGCCTCGAAGAATTTGGTCGTCGCGTAGACCGGGTCAATGAGCTGGCCCGGCGTGCCCCATCCCTCGGAGGGGCGCTGCTGGAAGATGCCGACGGAGTCGCGGTCGCCGTAGTCCACGTTGTGCAGGTGCGACTCCTGCAGCGCGGTCGCATAGGCGACCGTCACCGCGGCCGTGGGCAGGCCCCGGCGGTAGCCCACCCCGGCGATGGTCGCCGCGATCGCGGCCTGCTCTGAGTCGAGCTGCACGACCTCGCCCGCGACCCTGGCCTGGCAGCCGTCACCGGTCAGGAATGGCCTGGTGTGCTGGAAGATAACGAATCCGCCGATCCCGAGGAGCAGCGCCGTGACCAAGGTGATCACGACGGCTTTCCACCGGCGGGCACGTGTCTTCGGCACATCATCAGACGCTACCTGCAGACGAGCGGCGGCAGGCGCGGATGCGGCCGGCGCCGGCGCCGCGGCCGTCCCGTGCCGGTGCCATGGCGCTAGGCTCGCTCATCATGAGCCACGCACCACAGGCGCCGGGCCGTTCGGGCCCGCAGCCCACAGGCCCGCAGGCCCCGGGCCCGCCGCCCGCCAGCCCGCTGCCCGCACAGATCGACGAGTTGTGGGACCGGCGCGGTGAGCTCGGCCAGGGCGACACCGGGGCGAGGTCCGTCGTGACGGCCGCGGTGGACGCGCTCGACTCCGGTGCGGCCCGGGTGGCGGCGGTTGACGCCTCGACCGGCCAGGTGGTCGTGGACGAGCGCGCCAAGCGCGCGATCCTGCTGAGCTTCCGGCTGTTGCCGATGGTGCGCTCCGTGGTGGGCGGCTTCCACCACCACGACAGGATCCCGCTGAAGACCCGGCTTGACGGCGTTCGCGTGGTGCCGGGCGCCATCGCCCGCTGGGGTGCGTACATCGCGCCTGGCGCGGTCCTGATGCCGTCGTTCACCAACATCGGCGCGTACGTGGACAGCGGCACCATGGTCGACACGTGGGCGACTGTCGGGTCGTGCGCTCAGATCGGCAGGAACGTGCACCTGTCAGGTGGCGCCGGCATCGGCGGCGTGCTTGAACCGCCGAACGCGGTCCCGGTCGTCGTCGAGGACGACGCCTTCGTCGGCTCTCGCTGCATGGTGGTCGAGGGAGCCCGGGTCCGGCGGGGCGCCAAGCTCGGCTCCGGCACGATCCTGGCGGCGACGACCCATGTCATCGACGTGGAGACGGGCGATGAACTGCCCCGCGGTGAGGCGCCGGCCTGGTCGGTCTGCGTCGGCGGCACCCGCGCGAGGCGCTTCGCCGGCGGCGAGTTCGGCATGCCCTGCGTGCTGGTGCTCAAGCGGCTGCCCGCGGGCAGCCAGCACGACAAGCTGGCGCTCAACGAGATCCTCCGCCAGCACGGGGTAGGCGCCTAATTTCCATAACGGCTGCGCGGGATTACCCAAGCGGGCGGTGCGAACGGCTCTGGCGGGGGGTTCCGGGGGGTCGCCCCCCCGGGCTGGCAGGGCCATAACGGCTGCGCGGGATGACCCAAGCGGGCGGTGCGGACGGCCGGGCGGTGCCTGGCGGGGGTTCCGGGGTTCCGCGGGCCAATCATCGGGCGTTTATCGGCGCCAACCATCGGGCGTCCATAGACGGTGACCGAACTCGCGATGTATCGTGTTAGCGTGGACACGCATACGCGCGATGACGTCAGTGCCTCGGTCGCGGCTCACCGTGAGCTTGGCCGCGATTACGACGACGCCGTCGCCGAGGGGCTCGTGGAGCGAATCGGCGCGGAGATCGACAAGCGGGTGGATGCCCGCATCGCCAGGGACGGACTGCCGCGGCGGGTGGCGCGGCCGGCCGCCGCGAGGCCCGGGTGGGCGCAGCTTGCCATGGGACTTGGCTCGATGGGACTCGGCATCGGCGCGACCTCGGTCGCCCTGTCCGCGGGCGGCACGGTGCGGAGCACCGGTATCCCGCCCACCGTCGTGCACAACGCGGCACAGCCCGGTCAGGTGTGGCTCGTGGCGCTGATCTGGATCGTCATCGCGATCGTCAACGTGGCCTACGCCCGCCGCCGCTGACACCACCGGCTGACATCACGGCGCGGATTTGCCACCTGTGAGAGCGTGACAGCGGGAAGTGCGCGCGCTCGTTTACCGTGTGGCCATGGCATTGAATTCCGACGGGCGGCGCCGGACGCGCCGCCAGGGCCCCGCGACGCTGCGGGGTAAAGCGATCCCGCAGACGACCACTGATCAGCGGCTGCTCGACAGACGCGGGCCGAGTGACTGGGTCCACACCGATCCGTGGCGGGTCTTGCGGATCCAGGCCGAGTTCGTCGAGGGATTCGGGCTGCTCGCGGAGCTTGGAAAGGCAGTCAGCGTGTTCGGCTCGGCCCGGGCCAAGCCCGGATCGGCGGAGTACGAGCTAGCCGAGAAGATCGGGAACGAGCTGGCGGGCGCCGGATACGCGGTGATCACCGGCGGCGGCCCCGGGATGATGGAAGCGGTGAACAAGGGTGCGGTCGGCGCCGGAGGGGTCTCGGTCGGCCTCGGCATCGAGCTGCCGCTCGAGCAGGGACTCAACGACTACGTGGAGATCGGGCTCGAGTTCAGGTACTTCTTCGTGCGCAAGACGATGTTCATCAAGTATTCGCAGGCATTCGTCGTGATGCCGGGCGGGTACGGGACGCTCGACGAACTCTTCGAGGCCATCACGCTCGTCCAGACCGGGAAGATAACGAAGTTTCCGATCGTGCTGGTGGGCACCGCCTACTGGGGCGGGCTCATCTCGTGGATCACCGGCACGCTGCTCGCGGAGGAGAAGATTTCCGCCGGTGACAACGAGCTGTTCCATCTCACCGATGACCCCGCGGAAGTGGTCCGTATCATTGCCGACGCCCACCGCCAGAACGCTGGCCTGGCATGAGCGCTTCTCCGGGCACCACCCCGGCGGCCCTCGCGATCTGTGTCTTCTGCGCTTCCGCCACCGGGATCACCGTCACCCACCTCGACCTGGCCGCCGAGGTCGGTAGCGAGCTTGCCAGGCGCGGCCATGTCCTGATCAGCGGCGGTGGCTCGGTGTCTTCGATGGGTGCGGTCGCGCGGGCCGCCCGCGATGGCGGCGCCCGCACGATCGGGGTGATCCCCGAGGCGCTGGCCGGCCCTGAGATCGCCGATGCCGAATCCGGTGAACTGCTCGTCACGGCGGACATGTGCACGCGCAAGGCGGAGATGATGCGCCGGTCCGACGCGTTCCTGACGTTGGCCGGGGGCCTCGGCACCCTCGACGAACTGCTCGAGGTCTGGACCACCCGAGCGCTCGGCCTGCACAGCAAACCAGTCGTGGTGCTCGACCCGGAGGGGATCTTCGCGCCGCTGCGCGAGTTCAGCGAGCGGTTACAGGCACAGGCGTTCGTCCGCCCGGGTGCGCTTGAGGTCGTGACGTGGGCGACATCGCCGGCCGGTGCGTTCGACATGATCGAGCAAGGTGCGGCCTATGCGAGCCCGCGGCGGGTCCAGGAGGGCGCCCGCGCGCCGCGGATGGACTCGACCATCTCGACAGCCTGACGGACCGCCGCAACGTGCCTGGTGCGCACGATCCGCGCGCCGAGCCAGGCACAGACCGCGGCGACGGCGAGCGTGCTCGCGACATCCGCGGCGTCCACGTCCACCACGACGGCCCAGCCGATGGCGGTGAGCCTGCCGACGTCCTCGGGCGCCCCGGTGACCAGCAGCGATTCGCGGCGCGCGCGGCCGGCTCCGCCGCTGGGCGGGTGGTCTGCCGTGCCCGGGCGCAGCAGGGTCGCCCCCGTCCGCTCCGCAACGACAGGGTCGCGGGTCAGGTCCGCGCCCTGCGCGTCAGCGCACACGATGACGACCGGGTCGATGGCACGCACGGCGCTGACCGCCTCCGAGTTCGCCACGCCGAGGTCAACCAGGCGAGCGCCGTCCGCGATGGCGCTGCGCACGGCGGCCAGCGCCGCGCTGCGAATGGCGGCACGTGCCTGACTTTGCTGGCCAGGCCCGGGCGGGCCATGCCGCCCCGGCACGGCAGGCTCAGTGGGCCCGGCGCCGCCGCCAAAACCACGGGCGTCGCGGGGTTCGGTGGCGGGCCAGCCAACGTTCGCCATAATCGCCGGCCTGTCCGCCAGCACTCTGCCCCGCAGTCTCAACTCCACGGGCTGAGCATGGCACGATGCATTACGTGCTCGTGCTGATGGCCGCCGCCATCGTCGCGATCCTGGTCGCCATCGTTTTCGTCGCGATCGGCCGGGGTGGTGAGATGGCGCAGTTCCCGAATGATTACGCGCCGCCCGAGTTCGGTGCGCTGGCCGCCACGGATGTGGCCCTGCTCAGACCCCCGACCGCGCTGTGGGGTTACCACATGCAGGCCACCGACGAGGCGCTGAACCGCATCGCCCTGGCAGTCAGCGAGCGCGACGTACGCATCGCGTCGCTCGAAAGGCAGTTGGCCGACCTGCGCGGCGGGGTGACCACGCCCGATGCCGCGCGGCCGCCCGCAGCGGATCCGCAGGCAGGCGGCGCACGGCGGCCGGCCATGCCGGGTTCTGGCGCCGGCCCGGCTGCGGGCATGGGCACGGGCACGGGCACGGCCGCAGGCTTCGCCCGCGGCGCACACGCGCGAGACACCGGTCCCACCGGCCCCGTTTCCTTCCCACCGCGGGGGCCTGCGACACGGGGCTCGCCAAGCCCGGCGGGGCCCGTGTCCGCCGACCCCGCAGGCACCCGGGCCGCGGGAGCGGCCGGCCCGGTGGGTGCTCAGCGGGGGACGGCCGCCCCGGGTGACGTGCGGGCAGAGCAATGGGCGGAGCAAACGGAACCCGCGCGTGGCGCAGCAGGTACGGGCAGCGTGGAGCCCGCGGGTGATACCCACGGCGCGCAGGACCCGCGCGCTACGGGCGATGCCTGGTCGCGCGGCGGCGTGACGGGCGCAGGATCCGGTCGTTCCGGCACGGGATGGCCCGGTGATCCGGATCTGCAAGCGCCTGGCGCGGGCCCGGCCGCGGGCGGCCCGGGCGCGCCCGGCCGCGGCCCGGCGGCCGAAGGCGGCACCGCATGGCCAGGCTGGCCGGGTTGGCCCGGCGCTCGGGCGCAGCCACCTGACCCGCACGCAGGGAGCCGGCCGGAGCCGCCGCAGGCGCACCCGCAGAACGCGGCGCCGCCCCGGCAGCAGCCGGACGAGGAAGAGGCGTGGTGACTGAGATCGTGCCAGGGACAGGCGGGGAAAGCGGGGCAGGCATTGCGCCCGGGGCCCGTGGGGAGGGCGCCGCGCCCGTGGCGGTCGAGCGTGGGGCCGTGCGAGGTCCTGACGGGCGCTTGCGCTGCCCTTGGGGTCTCGCGCCCGCCGAGTACCTGTCCTATCACGACGAAGAGTGGGGCCGTCCGGTCACCGGCGATCAGCCCATGTTCGAGCGGCTGTGCCTCGAAGGGTTCCAGTCCGGGCTGTCCTGGCTGACGATCTTGCGCAAGCGGGCGAACTTCCGTGCCGCCTTCCGTGACTTCGACATCGAGACGGTCGCCGGCTTCGGTCCGGCCGACGTGACCCGCCTGCTCGCCGATGCCGGGATCGTGCGTAACCGCGCGAAGATCGAGGCGGCCATCACAAACGCGCGCGCCGCGCTGGAACTGCCCGGGGGGCTTGCGGCGGCCGTGTGGCGTTACGCTGACCCCGGCGCGCCGGCCCCGCGAACGGTCGCCGACATACCGGCCACCACGCCGGGATCGATGGCTCTCGCGCGCGAACTGAGGCGGCATGGATTCCGGTTCGTCGGTCCCACGACGGTCTATGCGACCCTGCAGGCATGCGGGCTGGTCGACGACCATCTCGAGGCCTGCTTCCGCCGGGGCGCGTACCGGGCCGGCCCGCCGTGAGCGGCTGGCGCACCGGCCGGCCGCCGTGAACGGGTTCGCAACAGGCGCAGGAGAGACCGGTTTGTGATCCGTGCAAATCCGCCCCGAAGAGTATTCAGGTCTCCGGAGTGTTGTCTAATTGGCACATTGGAGGGGACATGACGGAGGCTCCGCACGTGCCGCAGGGCGTGGACGTGAGCAGGCCGAGCCCGGCCCGGTTATACGACTACTACCTCGGCGGCGTCAACAACTTCCCCATCGATCGCGAAGCCGCGGCTATGATCATGAAGGCGGTACCCGAGCTTCGTGACATCGCCTGGGTGAACCGGGGGTTCCACCAGCGGTCGGCCCGCTGGATCGCCGAACGCGGCGTCCGCCAGTTCATCGACGCCGGGAGCGGGCTGCCGACGGTGGGAAATACGCACGAGGTCGTGCAGCAGGTGATCCCGGACGCACGCGTCGCCTACATCGACAATGACCCGATGGTGGCGGCATATACGGAGTCGCTGATCACCCTCAACTCGAACACGCGGGTCGTCACGGTTGACCTGCGCCAGCCAGATGACGTGCTGGGTGATCCGGGGCTGCGCGGACTGATCGATCTAGCCGAGCCGGTCGGGTTTCTGATCACCGCGGTCGTGCATTTCATGACCGATGACGTCGCCCCGCATGGCATCGTGGCCCGCTATGTGAGCGCGCTCGCGAGCGGCAGCTACCTGTCGCTGACACATATAACCGCGGACAAGAAGCCGCCCCGGGCGGTCAAGGCCTTCCTCGACGTCTACGACAAGTCCACACAGAGTGGCTGTTTCCGCTCAAAAGAGCAGGTGGAAGGATTCTTCGACGGGCTGGAACTGGTCGAGCCCTACGAGGGCGCCAAACCGGGCGTGTGTTACGCCGGCGAGTGGGGCGCAGAGGATCCGGCGCTTGCCGACAGCGAAGGGTCTCGCTGGATGTGGTGCGGAGTCGCCCGCCGTCCGTGAACCGTCGCGCCGCGTGGCGGGCACGGCCTGGTGAACAGGCGGTCAGGCGAACAGGCGGCCGGGCGAGAGCGCGGGCGATCGCGCCCCGCCGGACTGCGGAAGGGAGGACAAGGTGACGGGCAAGCCGACCGTGGCGGAACTGGGCATCGATATCGGTGCCCAGACCTGGCGGCGCTCTGGAAACGGGGATGGCGCAATCGAGATCGCATTCGTCCATGATCCGGCCGGTGCGGCAGGCGACTGGGTGCTGATGCGCGTGGCCGGGGACCGGGCCGGCCGCGTGCTGCTGTACGACCAGTACGAGTGGGAGTGCTTTCTCGACGGCGTCAAGAAGGGTGAGTTTGACAACGGAACGGCTAGTGGTCGGTAGGAGGAGTCTTCTTTGGCTGCACGGTGCCTGGTAGGCGGGCACCTCGCGGCGTTGTCGTCGCGCGTAGACAACGCTACGCGCTCCCCGAAGACAAGCAGGGCCGTGCGATGCACCCTCCTGGACGCCGTTCGCTCAACGGACCCCTCTTCCAGACCACTGGAAAGTGCCCTGGATGTTCGCCATGCGGGCGCGAGAGCCAGCGGGGCCAGCGGGTGGCTGGCAAGCCGCAGCCCGCCGCGGCGGTGCTTGGCCGCCCGCGCGGCCGGCTCTGCCCGCGTCGCTGCCAGATACTGCCCTTTGCCTGCTGGTGCGCAGAGCCGGCGCGAGCAGGTATCCCACAAATATCCCATGACAATACTTGTGATTCACAACTTGGGTAGCTGTATGCTAAAAGCGGTGCTTTGTCAAGGAGGATGCCTCAGATGACCGACGACGCACGCGGTGCGACCGTGGCGAAGCGCCGTCTGTCCCGCATCCTCGCCGACCTCCGTGTCGAGAGCGGCTACACGGCTAACCATGTCTGCGACATCCTGAACTGGGGCCGCGGCAAGGTCGGGCGCTTCGAGGCCAACCAGTGGAAACGCCCGGAGATGAGCGACATCAGGGATCTATTACGCATCTACGGCGTTATGGGCGAGAAACGGATGGAGGTAGAGGAACTCGCCATCCGCGCACGCGCCAGGCCATGGTGGCGTGATTATGGCGATGTTTTCGACAATGAATTTCCTGGCTTCGAGGCAGACGCCGCCGAGATACGCGTGTTCATGCCCCTGGTAGTGCCTGGCCTGCTGCAGACTCCGGCTTATACCGACGCTCTCCTGCGGGTAGGACCCAGAACTCTGGCGTGGCGCAGGCGTGCGCTCGAGGCACGCCTGCGCCGCCAGCGGGTCCTCGAACGCGAAGACGGCACGGCACCCGGGCTCATCGCGTTGATTACCGAGGCATCGCTGATGTACAGGTGGAGCACCCGGGTCGAACGGTGCGAGCAGGTGGCCCATCTCGCGGATATGAGCCGGCGCCCCAACGTCGAACTGCGCATTCAGCGCTTCGTCGATGGGCCGCCGCCGGGCATGCTTTCGATGATCAACATTTTCGACTTCCCGGGTGACGAGCCGAGCGCGGTATTCGTGGAGGCCGAACTGACCATCCAGGAGGTGACCAGCAAGGAGCAGGTGAAGACGTACAGCCAGGCGTTCGACCGGGCGCGTGACGCTGCGCTGGACCCTGTGGAGACCACGATATATCTCGAGCACCTCATTGAGAAACTGGAGTGAGCAAATGATCGACCTGTCTCGAGCCGACTGGCGGAAGGCGCGCAGGAGCGGGCACAACGGGGGATGTGTCGAAGTCGCAGGCAACCTCCCGGACGTGATCGCCGTACGGGATAGTAAGCACCCAGACGACGGCGCCCACGTGCTGGCCCGTGCGGCGTTCGCCGCGTTCATCGCGGACGCGAAGGCGGGCCGCTACGACATCTAGGTCATCGCGTAGGGCACCGCAGAAGAGTCCCCCGGACTGCCCTCCGGGGGACTCTTCTATTACTGCGCCTGTCTCAAGGCCCGGCGGGCCGATCGCTCCGCCGCGATTGCGACTGTACACGCGCCACCTGTCCATCGCACGTACGCAGGTCAATGAGTTCGCAGCGAGGGACAGGACCGCAAAGGGTAATAAAGTGGCGAAACCCCCGCCTGCCCGGACGGCGGGCTCGACTGGACCACGCCCGGCTGACCCGCTGCCCGCCGATGCGATCTGGATCCGGGCGATGGAGAATTCCGAAGATACCGTTGCGAAGACGCGTACATGACTCATAATCTGTGTTTCACAGATTCATGGGATGTCAAGGTGAGGTCCAAAGCGTGGGCCGCGACTTGGCGTCCAGGGTCCGATCGATTCGCCCGGGCGCAGGCGGGGGCGGTCCGGGCCCTCCGTCGCCGGCGGCAGCCGGGGGGTTTGTCAGCGAGGGCTGTCCCGGCGTGGCCGTGCCAGCGGTGGTGGGGGGGAAATTCACCGCTGGCACGGCCATGTAATCGCCGGGCGGTCAGCGGCCCTGGAAACGCGGCTGCTCCTTGCGCAGGAAGGCCCGCGTCGCCGCCGCGTGGTCGGCCGTACCGGCCAGGCGCTCCTGAAGCTCGGCCTCCTCGTCGAGCGAGTCGGCCAGGCTGTGGCTCGCCGCGAAGTCCAGGGCCTGCTTGATGGCCGAGTAGGCGGCGGTTGGGCCTTGCGCCAGGTTGGCCGCAAGCTGCCGTGCAGCCCCCGCGAGCTCGCCGTCGGGCACCACGGAGCTGACCAGGCCGAGTTCGAGCATGCGCGCGGCGCCGACAGGCTCGGCGAGCATGAGGAGTTCGGCCGCGAGGCCCCGGCCGACCAGCCGCTGCAAGGTCCACGAGGCGCCGGTGTCGGGACCGAACCCAACCCGCGCGAACGCCATCAGCATGCTGGCGCCGGCCGCCGCGAGCCGCAGGTCGCACGCGAGAGCCAGCGACGCGCCCGCCCCTGCCGCGATCCCGTTGACGGCGGCGATCACGGGTTTGGGCATCGAGACGATCACATTGACGATCGGGTTGTAGTGCTGGCGCACGGTATCGGCGCCGCGGCCGGAATCGAGGACAGCGGCGTGCTCGCGCAGGTCCTGCCCGCCGCAAAAGCCGCGACCCGCGCCGGTGACGATGACCGCCCGGACCGCCGGGTCGGCGGCTGCCTGCTG
>Ga0137377_10000716_pt1 | contig 21021 bp, 17 predicted proteins | sample SagtaG_22_FD_104815 | JGI IMG/M metagenome (GOLD analysis project Ga0137377, IMG submission 104815) | Vadose zone soil microbial communities from Sagehorn Ranch, Mendocino, California, USA - Sage2_L_40_16 metaG | ecosystem: Environmental > Terrestrial > Soil > Vadose zone | place: USA... | reverse complement strand
TGTGCCGCCGCCAGGTAATTCGTAACGCGCCGGTAACGAGCTATGGTATCCAACTCCGCAGCATGTTCCCGCCGGACTTGCTCAACCCCAATTTTCGCACTCATAGCCATTTGGGATATCGTAACTTCCAATGACATGTATATTCCTCCTGATTAGGGTTTAAATGTCACACAATCATCTCCCCTTAAAATTATACGCACCTGAAGCACATATGGGAACCACAGACGCCCACTTATAGGGATGAGAGAAACTATTTCATACTAATTCCCACTGAGGACAGTCCTTGCCGCATAGTTTGAGGAGTAAGGGGCTGCACGAAGACGGAGCGCACAATACCATTGCTATCGACAAAATAAGTTGTCGGAATAGCAGTTACAGCATAGTCAGCATTGGTTGTGCCCCCCTTATCAAAAAGGAGAGGATAGGTAACATTAAAATCGTCGCCAAATCTGGCAATATCATCCTTCGGATCAGCTTGATTGATGCCCACCAGCGCGAATTGACCCTGTGCTCCCAATTGCGTATAGATACGCTCTAAAAAGGGGAACTCTGAGCGACAGGGAAGGCACGATTCGGACCAGAAGTTGAGTATCACAGGGTGACCGCGTAAAGCACGAAGGTTTATAGAACCTCCCACACCACTACCACCATAAATCGGCAGCGTAAATTCGGGAGCACCAGCGCCTGCAGCTATCCCTGTCACGGATTGCTGAGAAGATGAGGGTAACAAGACCAGCCAGCCAAATACGCCTGCCAGCAGCGCTATCACGCCGAGTACAACAAATGCAATCATCCTGCGCCGGTTGCGAGGCCTGCGCGGCAATTGTGCATAATTGTCAGCCAGCTCCGCCTTCAATTCTTGCCGCTGCATTCGCGCCAGGTCTTGTTCCTGTTTCTCCTTACCAGGTTTTTGGGTCATTATGTCCATCTCCTATCCAGATCATAGTATAAGCGCGAAAGCAAGGTGACTTCAAGAGTATCTCGGCACCACACAAAAATCTCAAAATCGCACAAAATACTCGTAATTTTGCGCAGATTTCCTCAAATTTCAGGCTTGACGAATATGCTAACGCGGAGTATTCTTTCTAATGGCCATTTGTGTCTATTCACCACTTGAATCACAGAATAAGGTGGGACAAAACGATGACAGACAACTCTATTTTACTGCTCTTCGCCATTATAAACATAGTAGTAACTGGTCTCTTTGCAGGAGTAGTTCTGCGCCAGTACACACGAAAGCGGCGTACCTCTCAACTGTACTGGTCAATCGCTCTGACCATGGCTTTTCTTGCCACTCTCGCCTACGTCTTTATGGTCATCGTCGGACCTACAACCAGTGCAGGCATAGTACTCTTCCGCATCTATTACATTCTTGGCGCCGCCCTTGTACCCGCCTGGCTGGGTCTTGGCAGCATCGCGCTGGTAGCAAGTCCACGTATCACACGTATTTGTCTCATTGTCCTCAGTATGCTGAGTATACTGGCAATAGTGCTTATCTCCACAGCCACTATCAATATGTCCAAACTCAGCCAGATTGCAGGCACACCAGGCACGGGCATCCTCGAACCCGGCGCATGGCTGGTCACAATTATTATCCTAAACACCCTGGGAGTGCTGGCAGTGGTCGGCGTTGCCATATATTCGGGGTGGAAACTGATACGCCGCCAGCCCAGCGTGGCAGGCATCCAAACAATCAACCTTTTGTGGGCCAATGTGCTGATTCTTGTGGGTGACCTGCTGAATGCTGCTGCCGGAAGCCTTGCCCGCTTCTTTGGATTACAGAGTAGCTTCTGGATCATCCAGGCGTTCGGGTGGACAGTGTTCTTCGCGGGTGTGCTCCTCGCGAGTCGTCGTCCAGCAACGGCCACGCAGGCAAGCCCAGAAAAAGCCCGCATGCCCGTATAATCCCCGCGTAGGGGTGGGGACGCTTGCGTCGCCCTGTGGTTGGTGGAACCCTGCCTTGCCCTTAAGTGCCTATTGCCACCATAAGACAGTAATGCGATAATACTTCACATGATTTAGGAGCAGGAGGTCAACTCTTTTGGATAAAAAGGCAGAGCCGGAGCAGGGCGGCAAACAAAGCACACATACTGTGGATGGTAGCGCAAGTTCAAAAACAGCAGACGAACTTGAGAAACTCCGCCAGGAGGCTCACCAACATCTGCAAGCCAAACGATGGCACGAGGCTCGTAGGGCATTTAACGATCTCCTCCAACATGATCGAGGGGATGTAGATGCCCTGCTTGGACTTGCGTTAGCGCTGGATAGGCTCGCTGACTACGAAAAGATGTATGAGACGGCTCAATCCGTCTTACAAATTGACCCTGGCTCAGCACTGGCCCTGGCCTGTAAAGCGCGAGCGCTACAGAAACTAGAACGCATCTCTGAAGCCACTATAGCTAATGACCAGGCGCTGCTCCTCGACACCAACCTGGCGCTGGCGTGGTTTAACCGCAGCGGGCAGCAACTGTTGCAAGATCATTCTCAAGAGGCTTTGCGATATGCTGAACGTGCTATTGAACTCGATCCTGGCGATGCCCGCACCTGGTGCAACAAAGCGCTGGCGCTCCTTCGTATGAATCGAACGTACGAGGCGTTAGAAGCGACCAATCAAAGCCTGGCTCTTGACCCCGACTTTCTGCTGACCCTGGAGACAAAGGGTGAAATTCTGCGCAGGTATGCGCGATTTGAGGAAGTCGTGGTAACAATGGATCATGCCCTGGAACTCGCGCCAGATGATATCTCGGCGCTTAATCTAATGGCGAACGCCCTGCGCACCTTAGGCCAGTATGATCGCCTGCTAGAGATGACGCAACGATTGGTACGTCTCGTGCCCGATAGTCCTCTTTCCTGGGACTTCCATATGTCCGCCTTACGCGGCACAACGCGCTTTGAAGAAGCAAGGGAGGCCATTGATCGTATCTTGGAATTCGACCCCACCAACGTGCGCTACTGGATGATCAAGGCCGATAACCTGTACAGGTTGCAGCGCTACCGCGAGGCCGTCAGCATCGCCGAACATGCGCTCAAGATCGACGACGAGTATCCACCCGCCCGCAGAATCCATGAGAAGGCGATGCGCATGATGTACCAGCAGAAGAAGAGGAAGTAAGTAACTTTTCTTCTGTCCTGCTCATTACATCTCTACCAGCTTCTCCACAATCGGTAGCAACACATCATCCTTTCGCACCAGCAATGGCTCGCGCAGCCGCTCAGGCACCACGACGCGAATACGGCGCTGGTGCTGCTCATAGCGCGCCAGGTCATCCGGCTGTAAGCCAGTGGCCTCAACCCAGGTCACCAGCGAGTCCATGCCGACGGGGGGATTGGCGAAAATGACCCATACATCCATCTCCCACTTCTCTGGACGTGGAATATCGAAGAGCACCTCGTAACCAGCAATCTCTATCTCCAGGGCGCTTGCCAGTCCGGCGGCGAGCAGTTGCTCGACCCGTCGACGGCGTTGAGCGTCCCAAAAGAGCGCTTCCAGGCGGTTGTAGAGGCGACCGGCCAGGCGACTGATTTCTATCACGCCTTTATAGGGACGACGCATCTCTAAATCATCCGCCAGCTTGCGGGAACTGGCGGGCATATGCCCTTCCGCCAGCAATGAGAGCAGCGAGGCATCGTCTAACCCCACCAGTTGCTCGACCTGTAGCGAGCCACATAAGAGAGCCTCATGGACGGCTCGCATCAACATGACCTGTAACGCTCGACTGGTGTGATGCCAGTAAATGTTGTCAAACATCTCCTGGCGAGCGTGGAGCAGCGAGTGCAACGGGCTGATACCTTTTTGCGTCACCACAATACGCCGCTGCCCATGGACGTTAGGATGGATGCGCAGGGCTCCCTGTAGACGTGCAACATCAACGCCCCCGTAAGGAACATTACAGGCGCGCGCATCCCGCGGCAGGTAATCCAGTTTGTCTACATCAAGAGCGCCGCTCAACAAACTACTGAGCAGTTCGTCATCGGGAGGCAGGGCTTTTGTCTTGGGGGGATCTATAAAATCCGCCACGCGCTCAGGCGAGAGCTGATAATCCCGCTCCAGTATCGTGGCTATCTCGCTGGTCTCGATAATCGAACGCCCCACCTTTTCGTGCGCGACAATCGGATAGCCAAGTTCCTCAATCGTGTGTGAGAAAGGGTAATGCCCGATGTCATGGAGCAGAGACGCCACGACGAGCGTCTGAACACTACTCACGGAGACACCAAAAAGCCCGCCATCATCGCCACGCTGGAGCAGGGAGCGCAACGCTCGCACTGCCAGGTAATAGCAACCGAGGCTATGCTCATAGCGTGTATGAGTCGCTCCAGGCCAGACACGATAGACAAAACCAAGTTGCTTGATTTTTTGCAGGCGCAGGAAAGGAGCCGTGTCGATCAATTTCTCTTCGCGGGGACCCAGAGGGATCAGGTCATAAAGGCTATCACGCACAGTACTTCTAGGCTGTTCATCGGGTAACAATGGCCATCCCGCTGCATCCCTCCACTGCTGCCTCATACTACGCTCCACTACACCAGCGTTGTAGAGATCATTCGCGCCCGGATGCCCTTTTACGCGTGCGCGCCTGGGGCGCTTTTCTTGCATGCTCATGAGGGGATTGTATCAGAAGCTTAGGAAGAATGTCTAGCTCAATAGCAGCAGAGTGATTCTCAGCAATTTCCTACGTTGTACACACCAGAAATGGAACAACCGGCTAAGTGAGCCTTTTAGACGAATTTTTCTGCAACTTTTAGAAGTTGTCTCTACTTGGCCTATCGGCATAATTGGAAATGCCTTTTTGATAGTCAATCGTATGGTAGAAACTTTTAGTACAATGGAGTTGATAGTATCGAAATGAAAACACACAACTTCTGGGGAATGTCACGATCATCGGGTCTAAATTTGGGAATGATCGTGCGTCTGGGCCTGGCGCTGATGGCTCTAGTCGGGAGCCTGGCGCTGGCCTTGACACTTCTAAGCTCGCATCAAAGAGCGCATGCTACAAATCCGGTCAACGAAATTTCAACAACAGCGGGAACACCCTGGGGTGTATCCGTCGACTCTCACAACAATGTCTGGGTTGCTGAGCCAAATTGTCAACCTTATCCACCTACCGGTACATGTGGCACGCCTCTTACCGGGGCCATCGACGAATTTACTCTTTCGGGTGGCGTACCAAGCAGGGTTCATGCCTTTACTCCACCCTCAGTTATGAACCCAACCTTTGTCGTTACCGACGCAAGCGGAAATGCCTGGTTCACTGATCCCACCCACAATGCAATCGGCGAAGTGACTGCTGGTGGAACATGGACGGAGTTCACGGTAACTACAGCCAAAGCTGCTCCGTATGATCTTGTACTCGACAAACACGGTATTCTATGGTTCACCGAGCTTGCTGGCAATAAGATCGGCGCTTTCAATACAAGCACTAATAAGGTTGTGGGCGAGACAGCCGTTCTAACTGCTAACAGCCAGCCTCTAGGTATTGCTTATGACGCTACACATGATGTCGTCTGGTTTGCTGAGAATAACGCCAAGAAAGTTGGACACTTTTCTTCCGCAACCACCACTATTACTATAAATGAGATTTCTGTTACCGGCGACTCACATTTGATTACCTTAGACCATGCTGGTAATGTCTGGTTTAGCGAGACATTCGCAAGCCCGGCCATAGTTTCAGAACTCGTCGGTGGAACTGGCACACCTGTAGATTTTAATGCCTGTACAAATACCCCTTGCGGCATTACGTTTATAACAGGTATCGGCGCGGATAGCTCTGGCAATATCTGGTTCACTGATTCGACAAATAACAATGTGGATATGCTCAACCCCACCACGAAAGCGATCACTTCCTATACTCTTCCCACCTCAAATGCGCAACCACAAACTGGGCTGGTAGTGGACGGCAACAACAATGTGTGGGCAAATGAAGAGAATACAAGTGCGGTGGCTGAGATACCCTCAGGTTCGGCGCCACCTTCACCGACACCAACCGGCTCACCGCCGCCTAAACTGCCTCCTGGCCCGGTCAGTAAACAGTGGTACTTCGCCGAAGGCAAGGTCGGCCAGGGCTTCACTGAGTACCTGACCATTCAGAACCCCGACCCGGTCAACGCTTGCACCGTTAGCATTCAGTACCTGTTGAGCACGAGCACACCCGCGCCGAAGTCGCTCACGGTGGCCCCGAATACGCGCTGGACCGAGGGGGTCAACAATGATCTGAACACACCGGCGAGTTCCAGCTCCTATCAGGCGGTCTCGACGATTTTGACAGTCACCAATACCAGTACCTGCAAAGGGGTGGTGGCAGAGCGACCGATCTACTTCACCAACTTCAAGGGCGTCAGCAGCGGGACGGATGCGCTGGGAGCGACAAAGCTCGGCACAGATTTCTACTTTGCCGATGTGTCCACCCTCGCGGGCTACAACTCCTATATCACGATCTTGAACCCGCCTGGCGGCAGCACGGCCAATATCACTGCCACCTACTACCTGGCTGGCGTGGTTCAGGGTACCGACACCCTGGCAGTGCCACCTGGCACCCGTGGCACAATCATTCCAAAGAACTTAGGTCACCGCGTGGCCACCCTGGTCCATTCTGACCAGCCAGTGATGGTGGAGCGTCCGACATACTTCAACAACTACTCGGTCGGCAATGCGCAAAACACCTCTGGCTCGGCCACGGTCGTAGGCGCGCCTGCTCCGGCCAATGATTGGCGTTTCGCTGAGGGCTACATCGGCGGTCAGTTCCAGGAGAACCTGGTACTCGCCAACTTTGGCACCACTTCAACGAATGCCACGGTGGTTCTGGAGTACGACAACGGCTCGACGCTCACCAATACGTATCCTATTAATGGGCAAGATAGCATTACCCTGGACGTGAACTTTGCGACAAACAACAGGATAGGCGCCTGCTCGCCCCAGCCGTGTGCGCTCTCACAAAGTGTCTCAGCGGAAGTCACAACGAGCATAGGAACTAAGATCGTAGCCGAACGCGAAATGTTCTTCCACTTTAACCACTTTGACCGAGCTCTCAATCGGACCACCACAGCAATGGGTAGCTCCGATGTGCTCGGTCAGTCGGGAGCAGCAGCGACTAGCTCGTATAGCTTTGCTGAGGGCTACACCTTCAATGGCTACGACGAGTGGTTGACCGTGCAGAACCCCACCAACAAGCTGGAGACAGTGTGGGTGACGCTGATTAACGGCAAGGCCACGCTCTACTCGTTCTCGATATCGGTTCTGGCGCATAGTCGCTACACGGTCAACATCGTAGACCCTGTCGTACAGCAAATGTACCACAACGGTGATGGTACAGCGGGCTACCAGGTGTCTGTGACAGTACAGACGACGGACGGCAGTGTCTTCGTAGCTGAACGTCCGTTTTACTGGAACGTCAATGGCAGCCAGGGTGGTGACGATGTCCTTGGTTACATGGGTGGCTAGTTTCACTCGCTGATCACACGTACGCAAATACGTTGTGTATCGTAAAAGGAGCGCTGGTGGTTGCAACCACCAGCGCTCCTTTTTTGGTTGTCAAAGCTCATTGGGAGAGACAACCTCACGCTCATATGCTATAGTATCAATAACCCCGCTCCGGGGATGATGCGACGGAAGCGAATATCTTAACCGTCGCATCACTATTATTCAGTGATTGAGATGAAATAAGTATGGAAACGCCTGCATGCATTAAAATGGTTGTTATCGATATTGATGGTACACTACTCACTCCCGAAGGAACAATCACTGCTCCTACACTGGAAGCGGTGCGGGCCACGCAGCAAGCAGGCATAGTGGTGACACTGGCAACGGCACGCCGCTACTATAATACAGTCAAGATCGCAAATGAACTGGGCCTGGATACTCAACTCATTCTGTACGATGGGGCAATGATTGTACAGCATCCACACAAAACGATCCTTCACATGCATCCCCTACAGGCTAAAGTGGGGCAACAGGCGGTAGAACTGCTGGTCCGCCACAAGCTTCAACCGGTCGTACACCCTGCTACGGGCATCGATGAGCAGATATGGACGGGGCCTGCTGATTTTGATAATCCCTGGGTAGATGCTTACTTCACTAGCGCTCCAGAGCAAGTGCGCCGTATGCCCTTTGAGACACTTTGCACGGGACATCCAGATCCAATACGTGTCGTTGCATTCGCTTCCGAAGAGACCGTCAATACACTGCTGCCGGAAGCTTCTGCGCTCGATTGCAGGTGGACAATCACCAGCCGTGGCAACTATGGCAGCGCGGAGTTGGCGATTATGAACCCGTCGTGTTCAAAGGCCAGTGGCGTTGCGGAACTGGCACAGTATCTCACTATCCCGCTAGAGCAGATAATGGCGATTGGAGATAACAACAATGACATCGAGATGTTGCGTACAGTGGGTTGGGGAGTCGCAATGGGACAGGCCTCCGAAGCTGTAAAATCTGCTGCGCGAGCCGTCACCGTCAGTAATTGGGATGATGGAGTAGCCCTGGCAATCGAACGCTACGCGCTGCGCAGTGCAGCAACCTCCGACTCAAACTCTCTCAACCGCCTGACCTGCCTGTGATTAGGCGCTGCCTGCCAGCGTTTCTGTTGCACCAATTGCAAAGCATCCTGCGCATGCATCCCGTCGTATACCAGCACTGCGCAAGTAAGTAGCACACTGCGTCCGACGCCGTGCTCGCAGTGAATCAACACCCGCCCTCCTTGCTCCATATGCTCGTTCGCCCATTGCGCGCCCTGCATCATTTGCTCAATTGTCATCGGGCGCATATCGTCAGTAGGTAGGTACAGCAACTCGATATGCTCTTTAGCTAATGCTTCAGCATCATCACGATACTCCGAGCGTGTATCCACGACGTGGGTTATACCTGCTTTGGCCAGTGCCTTGATATCCTCGGGGCGAATACGCCCACCAACAGCAAGATGGGTTGTTATCCAACTCATGTTGAGTTGGTCAGGCAAAGGAATATGCAAGGCTTGAGCAATACGCTCGGCCTTCGATCCTTCGGGGAACAGAAACGCGGCGACATGCGTCCAGCTTCGATAGGTCAAGCGCACAATGCCAGTAAAGAACCAGCGCGAACCAGAAAACTGCACATAAGGGGGCTTCACAGGCAAAGTGTCAGGAGTACCTGGGGGGGGTGGAGTCACTTCAGGATCAGACGACATAAGTGCATTATCCTTTTTATCTCGATGCAACCAGGGGGGGTAGTCTCACACCGGCTACTTCACGTTCATTTTTTCTATCCAGATCATCACGCCGCATTACACGGTTCAAAGCTGTAATCGCGCACTCAATCATACTATCATCAGGCTCGCGGGTGGTTAAACCCTGTAACGCAAGCCCTGGAGCAAGTAGCCAACGAACAACACGATAACGATAATTCGCTGCGCCCAGACGCATCAACTCATAGGCAATACCGGCCACCACAGGCACCAGGAGCACTCTCGAGACGATCTTGATCAGTAGAGAGGGCGAGCCCACGAAGGCAAACACCACGATGGAGACGACTACCACCAGCAGCAGAAAGCCCGTACCACAGCGCGTATGGACACGTGAAGCCTGGCGCACATGCGGAACATCCAGGGGTTCACCATGCTCCATTGCGTTAATGGCTTTATGTTCAGCGCCATGATAACCAAAGACACGCTGTATATCCGGAATGCGGCCAATCAGGTATAAATAACCGATCAGCAGCCCCAGGCGAATGAGCCCCTCAATTGTCAGGCTGAGCCAACTACCGCCTATTTGAATTTGATTACTGAACAGACCGGCTATAAGCAGCGGTGCCAGGAAGAAGACAGCGACGGCAAAGCCTAAAGAGACCAGCAGGGTGATAACCAGGGCTACTCCACCGATTTGTGGCGGTGTCTCAGGTTTTTCAAGTAAGACATCCGCCGAATTGCCAGCGATCGAGGTATTCGCTTGCCGTATACCAGGTGCTTCAGGTTCAGCAGGGGTGACACCAGGATCGATTGCTCCTGTAGCTATATTTGCAGAAAGGGTCATGAGACGTGTCCCTAAAACCAGCATTTCCCACAGCAACAACATACCGCGTAAGCATGGCAGACGAAAGAGGCGATTCTGATACAGTCGCGGGTTTAGCGCTTCCTCATAGAGATAGATGCTGCCATTTGGCCGTCGGATTGCAACTGCCGCGGATTTACGCCCTCTCATCATCACACCTTCCATAACCGCCTGCCCACCATAATAATATTTTGCCATAACAGACATTCTTTCTTTTAGTTAGCCCTTTGGAGTGTCAAGGGATTGATCATGCGAACGATCTATCGCTTTCTGCGTACGTAAGTGCGATAGTTTACGCACCCTTTGCCGTAGAAAAGCTAAGTGCGGTAACCTGTGGCGCAAGGTGCGCAATGATGCCCGAGAACGCCAATGCCGCGAGTTCACTTGTCGCTGTGCCAATCCCTGCGCAGTTTGCCAGACACCTGACTCGCCAGCGGGAGGCAGAAAACCGAGAATACATTTCGCGATATCGAAAGACGCTTGTGGACGACTAACGCGCTTAGCGTTTTCCAGCTCCTGACGTAACAACTCGGACTCTGGCTGCAACAGGCGACGTAGTATAGTAATCAGCTCAAGCGAGTCATGCGCCAGCATACCAACATTGCTTTCCTCGACATAGGTCACGTTCCCCTCTTCCTGGCCGGGAACATAGCCGCTTAGGATGATCGGAAGGTGACACGCCAGCGCTTCACAAATAGTTCCAGGGCCTGCCTTTGTCACAATCACATCCGAGGCATGCATCATTTCCGGCATATTCTGCACAAAGCCAAAAACTCTCGCTGGTACATGTAAGCTCGAACGTGCGCGCTGGAGCTGCACATACAGCCGCTGATTGCGACCGGTAATAATGAGCAACTGCACGGGTAAACGCGTCTGGGATATAGCTTGCACGGCTGAACGCAACCCCATAGCTCCTTCTCCACCACCTACCAGAAGGATGACGGGAAGGCCAGGCTCCAATCCTAATTTACGCTGCAATTCCTGCTTGCTCTCCAACGGCATTGTGAACTTGGGATCGATGGGCATACCCAGAACATGGACACGTTCAGGGTCCATACCTTGCTTTATAGCGAGCTCCCTGGCATATTCTGTTGGGACTATATACGCATCAGCGCCTGGCGCAAACCAGGCATTGTGGATACTAACAAGGTCAGTAACCACTGTGATGAAAGGGATATGAATAGCTAAATCGCGTAAAGCGCGCAGCGTGGTATGATTGAGTAAAGGGTGAACGGAGACGATTACATCAGGTTTAACACTCGCTATCAAACGCAGCAATCCATTACGAATGAGAGGTGTGGAAACGGTCTCCATAGCCGAAAATCTTCGAGCCTGGTTACTTAGATGAAAAACACGCCCATAGAGTTTTGGCCTGAAGCGTATCGCCGGCCCATAGAGCTTCACAGTCTCACGCAGTGGAAAACGGCTATACTCTTCAAACACATCAACAATCTCAATGCGATAACCCGGTGGGGCCGGAGTGCCCATTTGCACTTCAGTGCCAGTTTGCTGCCGTTCCAGCCACTCCTCTTGCTCTTTTTGGCTAATCAAGGTCACAGCATTGCGAATTGCGTTTGCAGCGCTGCGATGTCCCGCCCCAGTATCAGCAATAAGGAAAAGGATCGTTCTTTGAGACCCATTCAACCGGTATTTCCCTTTATGTACATTCAAACATGCACAAGTACAAATAAACAGGGATAAGGGCCTGAAAACAGCCTTTATCCCCGTGGCCTCATTCCTGAGTAGCTTACTCTTCCTGCAAATTGAAGCGCTTGCGGAAACGCTCCACTCGTCCTGCGGTGTCAAGAATGCGCTGTTGCCCGGTAAAGAATGGATGGCAATTTGAACAGACATCAATCTTCAACAGGGGCTTGATGCTGAGTGTTTGAAAGCTATTTCCACAGGCACAACTTACTGTGGCTTCGACGTAATTTGGATGTATTCCTTTTTTCATAATAACCCCCAAGTAATTTCAACAGTTATGGTTGCGAGCATGATTGTACATGGACAAGACTCTTCCGTCAAGAGAGTAGTCTGGAATCACAGTAAAGGCGAGGCTTGTCTTAGCCTTTGATAGACCACCCTACTAGCCATCTACTACGGATTTTTCTTATTCTACCACACTACAACACCTTTTGGAGCATATTTATGCCCGAAATCCTTCAGGCTACCAATTATTTCCGCTTCCCTGGGAATAATGTGTATTAGAGACTACAGAAACGTTGTATCTCATAGCGGTATACATAGGAAGCTGAAACAAATCTCTTTTTCACAGCTATACAATATGCTATACTGCTCAACAGCAGGGCCAGATGTTCTAACTATCCCTTATTTATCAGGCCCTGAGGAGGATAACAAGGCATGGGTAAACTCATAGCTTTTGGTTGGTATGGTGGAAAATTTAGTCATCTTGGGTGGCTTTTACCTCTATTACCGAAAACCAGGCACTTTTGCGAACCTTTTGCAGGGTCGGCAGCAGTGCTACTTAATAGAGAACCTTCACCAGTAGAAACATACAACGATATTGATGGCGAGGTTGTTAACTTCTTTCGGGTGCTGCGTGATCAGAAAGAAGCTTTAATCGAAGCTATTGGCTTAACACCTTTCTCTCGTGAAGAATTTGAGCTAGCAATTTCTCAGCCAACACAAGATTTGACAGACTTAGAGAGAGCAAGACGCTTCTTTGTACGTGCCAGACAGGTAAGGACTGGTCTTGCGCAAACAGCAAGTTCAGGTAGATGGGCAAACTGCCTCCTGACGAGCCGCGCAGGAATGGCAGGCGCTGTTTCTAGATGGTTAGGAAGCGTTGAAGATCTTTCCGAGATCGTCCAGAGGCTTTTGCGCGTTCAGATAGAAAATTCTCCAGCGATTGATGTAATCAAACGTTACGACAGTGAGGAAACGCTGTTTTACAGTGATCCCCCATATCCACATGACTCCCGTGGTGATAGCAAAGCCTATGCTTATGAGATGACAGATGAAGAACATCGACAATTAGCTAATGTCCTTCGCCATGTCAAGGGCAAAGTAGCACTATCTAGTTACCATTGCGATTTGATGGACGAGCTATATAGCGATTGGCGTTATATTGAAGCCCCTATTAAAAACTGCCACTCAATTAAAAAACCACGTACAGAAGTATTGTGGGTCAATTACCAACTTGAGGAGGCTAAAGCCTCTACCCACTCTGCTGCATTACCAGTTACTGACCAGTGCGAACTACTACCAATACCCCTGTTGAAGGTTGTTTCATAACCGAGCATCACCACATATTCTTTCCGATATCTGAAAGTGAACGCCTCACACTCCAAATTTCCTATATAAAAGGAGGAACGTTGCTTGATAGAGTCCAGATCTTTGAGGGGCGCATATAAAAATACGCGCTTCTCGCCACGATTTTCTGCACACAATAATGCGTCATCGAACAAATACAGACGGCCTCTTGCTACTAATTCACCCTTTGAGTTCAGAAGTGTCATCAGTGTGAAGCGACGGGGCTGCCGCACCGGCACGCGTTCAGCTAATTCCTGCTCAAATTGAGCGCGTTGCTCGGGCATCAGACCTTCAAGATACAGGCGAACATAGCGCGTCTCACCAAAGAGAAATCCCACGCCCTCCTTACCCTTACTCGCGTGCAAGTATTCTTCCCCCTCGTCCACGGCAAAGAGGGCCTCTGACCAGGCCATCTCTTGCTCATCCATACCAGGAAACCGCACACGCAACTTATCGGGTTCAATCCACACTCCTGAATGCGCATAGCCATATTGCAAGACAAGTACTAGCAACAGAACAGCCACTGCGCACATCGCAATGATGTAAGAAGGTAAGAGCAGCCCTTCCAGATTTATAGGCGCTACACGAAAACCTGCAAGCAAGGCCACCGAACCTGCAATTACTACCACGACAGCAGAAATGATAGTTAGAGTAGTGAGATATCGAGTATGGGAAGTAAAACGATATCGATGAGTCTGCTCAGTATTCATCTTCATGTTCATTCACATCCGTGTGGTACACTACTTTCAGAATTTTAACGTTCTGCTGAAGTGTAACACATCAAGGAACTCTTTTACACTATGATCGAACGCTATTCCCTGCCAGAGATGGCCGCTATCTGGTCAGCAACACACAAAACCGACATGTGGCTACAGGTAGAACTGCTTGTCTGCGAAGGGTGGGCACGCGAAGGCGTTATCCCACCGGATGCTATCGAAAAGATACGCGCTGCTCGCTATAACGCTGAGCGTATGCAACAGATCGAACAGGAAACCCATCACGATATGATTGCTTTTCTGCGCTCCATCCAGGAACAACTGGGAGCAGAGGGACGCTTCATCCATCTCGGGTTAACCTCTTCTGATGTACTCGACACTGGATTAGCTGTGCAGCTTAAAGAGGCGGGAGCGCTACTCTGTAAGTCCCTTTCCGAACTTGTAGAGACAGTAGCAACAGCCGCCGTACGCTATAAATATACGCTGATGGTTGGACGCACACACGCTATTCACGCCGAACCAATCACCTTTGGCTTAAAGCTGGCGCTGTGGGTAGACGAATTACGTCGCGGGCAGCAACGCCTCACGGCGGCGCTTGAGCAGGTGACCGTAGGCAAAATCTCAGGCGCTGTCGGCACCCACGCTACTGTTCCGCCACAAATTGAAGAGTTTGTCTGCGAGCAGTTAGGCCTGGGAGTCGCGCCAGCTTCCAGCCAGATTGTGCAGCGTGATCGCCATGCCTACTTCATTACTACCCTGGCGCTGCTTGGCAGCTCACTGGAGAAAATGGCCCAGGAGATTCGCCACTTGCAGCGCACAGAAGTGAGCGAGGTCTTTGAACCATTTGGTGCCGGTCAACAAGGATCTTCAGCTATGCCGCATAAACGCAATCCTGAACTATGCGAACGTATCTGCGGGTTGGCTCGCGTCCTGCGTGGTTTTGCTGTGTCGTCGATGGAAAATGTGGCCCTCTGGCATGAACGCGATATCAGCCATTCTTCCGCAGAGCGAATCATCATTCCCGACGCCTGCACTCTGCTCCATTATATGCTGTACCTCTTTAACAAGGTCATGAGTGGACTGCAGGTTGACGAAGAGCGCATGCTGATCAATTTGAACGTGACCGGGGGACTCATTTTCTCACAGCGCATCCTGCTCGCTCTCATCGATAAGGGAGTAGGCAGGCAAGAAGCATACCAGATGGTTCAACGTAACGCGAAAAAAGTGTGGCATATGGCGAGTAAGGGCGCCATAGAAGGCCAGGCGTTGATCGAGGCTCTCAGTAGTGACAACGAGGTCTCCCAATACCTTTCACACAGCGAGCTAGCCGAGTTGACGAATACTGAGTATTATGTCAAATATATCGACACGACGTTCGCAAGGCTGGGCTTATGAAAGCCTTGACCATCTTTCAGCGCTTCTCACCGCTGCTGCATTTCATTCTGTTAGGCTGCGTGTTTGAGGTATTGTATCTCCTGGTCTTCGCGCTTGCCCCTTTATCCACGACCCATCCTATACTGTCTCCATCAGGTATGGACTGGCCCTGGACACTTGCGCCTGCGCAACTGCTCTTTCATAGAGCCTCGAGCCTGCATGGGAGATACACCGATCTCGCTCCCTACTTCTTTTTGCTCGGCTTGATTTTCATCACACTAGCTGGTGTCTATTTTTATACCGTTGGAAAAACTTTTCGCACCAGCAACAACATACACATCACATTTCGCTGGCTGCTCTTGCCCCTGCTTGGAGCTACGATCTTCGGCATTACACTACTGCTGCTGCCTGCGCTCTTTTCAAATGAGGTATACAGCTACATGTTCAGTGGTCGCATGCTTACTATCTACCATGTCGATCCTCTGATTGCTGTCCCCGCACAATTTCAACAAGACCCATATCTTCGCTGGATAGCCCAGCCGAACGTGGCAACTATCTATGCTCCACTTTGGATGGCCATCGCATCTCTACTGGTGGGAGTAGGTCATAGCCCTGTTACTACGTTGTTGCTCTTCAAGGGCGCAGCTCTGCTCTCTCATCTCATCAATTGTGTGCTAATCTGGGCCATTCTTGGCAAGTTAGCGCCTTCGCGTCGCGTGGGCGGAACACTTCTCTATGCCTGGAATCCGCTCGCGCTGATTGAACTGGCAGGTAATGGACATAACGACGGCGCGCTGATCTGTTTATTGCTACTCATAACATGGCTCTACGTACAGCAAAAAGGCGGATGGTATGACTTCTGGGCAGTGGTATTGCTCGGACTCGCAATCAGCGTTAATTTTATCGCTTTGTTGTTCGCTCCCCTGTTCATCTGGTTCAGCGTTCATAGCGAACCAGGGCTTAACAAAAGTCGAGTGAGGCAGGGTTCCAAGGGGCGGCCGCCCCTTGGCAGGGCGTGGGGTGTCCCCACATTTCCCCTATTCCCCAGTGGGGGGAGGGGCAGTGAAGCACTTTCGCAAAACCTGGATAGCGGACAAAATCTAGTACATGCCATATGGGGATTCTGCTGGAGAGCGATTGTCGCATTGACAATCGTGTTCATTCTCTATCTCCCATTCTGGCATGGTACTTCAACGTTTCTGGCTATTACCTCATCCATTGATATGCAGCATTTTGTTCACTCTCCACTGGGTGTCCTGGCGATGCCAGTTCGCTGGCTCTTCGGCCTTCTCGTTCAAGGCATGAATCTACCCACTACTATTTCCTCGTATTATCTGCAACCCACCAGTGCCGCCGACACAGCAGTGTCGGCGGCGGCCATGTTTATCTTTGCTCTGATCTACTTCTACCTGTTGGGCAAAGTACGAAGCTTTGATACACTTCTCACCAGTTTGTGTCTTGTTACCCTGGGATATATAGTGTTCATATCAGGACAATTCTGGCCGTGGTATGTTTTATGGACGCTATGGATTGTGGCGCTGCGTCGTTTCGATGCGCTCACTGTGAGCGTATTACTACTCTCATGCACCGCGCTTCTTACCTATCCCTTACTCTTTGTGGACAACTTCCCGATTGCCAGCTATCAACCATTACTCATCTTCGGCATCCCCCTCATCTATTTGATTACACACGTGAAAAGAAGCAACGAAAGGAAGACATTACCATATGACCGGCGAAGTGAAACAGCGAAAAATTGAACATGTCAATATCGCCCTGGGACAGGATATCTCTGTAGCTCAACGCGCAAATTGGAACGACGTGCAATTCGTTCACCAGGCATTACCAGAAATTGACCTGGATGAGATTGATACCTCGGTTAACTTCCTCGGCCATTCGCTGCGCTATCCCATTTTCATCTCTTCATTGACAGGAGGCCATCAGGATGTGACTTCAATCAACCGCAACCTCGCGCGCGCAGCAGAACACTACGGTTTAGCCCTCGGTGTCGGCAGCCAGCGCGCTGCTATCGTCAATCCCGATGTCATCAGCAGTTATGCTATCACCCGTGAGCATGCGCCCAACACATTCTTGATCGCCAATATTGGCGCACCACAGCTTATTGCGCAGCCACGCCATGCCCCATTTACGATTGAACAAGTAGAACATGCTATTGCTATGATTGGAGCAAACGCCCTCGCCGTCCATATGAATAGCCTTCAGGAAGCGACACAGCCCGAAGGTGACCGGCGCGCACTCGGTGAGGCCGCAGCGCTCAAAACGCTAACCAGCCTGGTCGACCTTGCGGTGATTGCGAAGGAAACAGGCGCCGGCGTCTGCCGGGAACAGGCGCTGCTCCTACGTTCTTGCGGCGTTGCCGCCATCGATGTAGGAGGCGCAGGAGGAAGCAGCATGCCGGCGATGGAAGCTGAACGGTCTAAAGCGCGTGGTGATGAGAAGACACGCAACATCGGTCTGCTCTTTCGCGATTGGGGCATAGCCACGCCAGTCTCGATAGTCGAGGCAAGCGTAGCACATCTACCTTTGATCTCTACAGGTGGGGTGCGTAATGGCCTGGACATGGCACGCGCACTCTCCCTGGGAGCAACACTCGCCGGTATGGGTTTTCCTTTCCTCAAAGCCGCGAGCGAAAGCTACGATGCGGTTTGCGAACTGCTTGAGACGATTGTGGCGCAGCTTAAAGTAGCAATGCAACTAAGCGGAGCCGCGACTATTGCACAGATACGGCAAACAGATATCGTTGTCACTGGAGGGACACGCAACTGGCTGACCATGCGAGGATTTGAAGAGGAGCTAAAATCAATGGCCCAACGAAGGTGGTCTCACGCGCAAAACTTGTTGTAACTCCTCGGGCGTATTGATATTAACAAACGAGCGTAATTGAGGATCGACCTTGCGCAGTTGCGCTTCTTCGATAAAGTGGACGGGTACTGTTTCCAGCAAACAGCGCAGATCACGCCGCCCCCGCTGTAACTGCTCCTCGATCAACGGTAAAACTGAGCGCGGGTACATAGCCAACAACACCTGCGGTATATTGTGTACCAATGGAACGAGCAAAGTGTCAGGAGTAAGTGGTAAAGATAGCAGAAATGTTAGCAGGGCTGGTTGGACAAATGGCATATCTACCGCAACAACCAGCGCGCGCTCTGAGTTGATTGCACCCAGGCCACTATACAGGCCCATCAATGGCCCAACGCCAGGTATTTTGTCGCATGTCACTCGCACACCAGGGAACGCATAGCCAGGCGCATGCCCCTGGTCACGAGCAACGATCAGTGTTTCTTCGCAACACTCGACCAGTAAGGACGCAAGATGCTCAACGAAGGTGACAGCTTGATTACCCGGAATCCGCAGCAGAGCCTTATTTTTACCCATACGACTGCTGCTTCCTCCGGCAAGGATTACAGCGCTAGTCTGGGTCGATCGAGGATTATCCACATGACATGTTACCTGGAAGAAGCCGCTTTACGCCTGCCATTCTTCGACTTATTGCCCTTCGGTACATACTGCTCACGTTTCTTGTATGCCACGTAGTTGGCCTGGTCCGCCGGGAATTTCCGTACCAGGTAGACGATCCAGACAATAGCCCAGGCCAGCAAACCCGCTAGCCAGAGATAGCGCCAGGCACGCCACGCGAAAAAGTATTCGTAAAGGAAAGCGCGCGCAAAAATCAGCGGAAAGCCGAGTATGCAGATGATGGCAAGCCAACCAAGAAAGCGGTCCAGCATATTCTTGATGACAGGCTTATCTTTCACAAAACGTTTGCGGCCCTCTACCGAATAGTAAAAAGGAATCAGCACACCAACGATACAAAAGATGATCCATGCAACATAAAAATGAAATGTTTCTGCTGGGACCCCTGGACTCGTGCCAGTACCTGCCACGCAGTTCGTAGCAGTGCATGGGTCCGTGAATAACCATTGAATCAGGTTGAAGTTCATTGCGTTCCGCCCCTTCATAAAGCTATCATTTTTATTTTGACAATCATAACATGCTTAGGGCTAACAGTCTATAGTAATATCATATAATACTGACTATAAGCATAACCTGAAGGAGCGAGCAATGTAATGAGAAGAATAGCAATACTGGCAGAAGGAGCATTTGAGTGGCACTACGGCAAGACAGCCACAGGTGTCATACGATACAGCAAAGATACGGTAGTCGCTGTTATCGATAGTACCAGGGCAGGTCAAGATGTCTCACAAGCCCTGGGCGCCCCAATCGGGAAGGGCATACCCGTCGTACTCGACATGAACGCAGCCCTGAACTACCAACCAGATTCTCTCCTGATCGGCATTGCTCCCATGGGTGGAGCATTACCGCAGTCCTGGCGCTGGCAACTCCTCGCAGCCATTAACGCCGGATTGGACATCATTAGTGGCCTGCATTTCTTTATTTCAGATGACGAAGAACTACGTACCGCCGCCAAAAAGCGCGGCGTAACGATCTGGGATGTACGCCGCCCACCTGCTTCGAATCGCGTCGCTCAACTTATTCCACATCGCCCTGGAAGCCATACGATCCTCTTGGTAGGCTCAGACTGTGCTACAGGAAAAATGTCTACGGCCCTGGAGATCGATCGCGAAGCATCTAGCCGTGGATTACATAGCGCCTTCGTCGCTACAGGTCAGACAGGCATTATGATTTCAGGTAATGGACTACCAGTAGATCGCATCATCAGCGACTTCGTAGCTGGTATGGTAGAAGAGATGATCCTTGACTTCACTAACAAGCACGATTGGGTATTTGTAGAAGGCCAGGGGGCTCTCAATCATCCAGGCTACTCCCCCGTAACGCTCGGACTCGTACATGGCTCCATGCCAGATGCCATGATTCTCTGCCATATAGCAGGTGCTACTACCATTGAAGGTTACGAGAATTGTCCATTGCCCTCGCTCACCCGTCTGATAGAGATCAATGAAGAAGCTATGAGCTGGCTACGTCCTGATCGTAGTAGCAAAGTTGTCGGGCTATCGCTTATAACTCAGCACCTTAATGAGCAAGAAGCACATAAAGCGCTGCGACAGGCCGGGGACGAGACAGGTTTACCAGCCACCGACGTGGTACGTTTCGGCGCCGGGCTTTTGATGGATGCTCTCAGCAAGCATTTTGCTTCCTAAGCATCCTACACTCGCTTCTTTCGCCGCGCACGAGACAAACTGGAGCCCCTGCCCCTATTATAATGTATAAAAGACGAAAGCACATCCTTAAATCACACTTTTTTTACGCACGGCAAGATAGCAGCGGTCATGTTGGGCCAGACCTTGGCAGCTCATCCAGACGATTGACATCGACAGCCCGCTTTCCCACATGCCCTGTTCCAGGGGTGATTAATAGCTAAACTGAATGTTGACACTTGGTGACGTTTATGCTATTCTATCCCCATGAGATTAAGCGCATATGCCAAACAGATGGGTGTCAGCTACAAGACGGCTTTTCGTTGGTGGAAAGCTGGCAAACTGGACGCCTATCAACTCGATACTGGCACCGTGATTGTACGGGAGCCGCTCGCATCTGAAGCGCCGACAAACGTAGCACTTTATGCGCGGGTCGCATCGGCAGATCAGAAAGAGGATTTAGAGCGGCAAATGCAACGGCTCAAGGACTATGCAGCCTCACGCGGCTATCAGGT
>Ga0137377_10000713_pt1 | contig 21087 bp, 19 predicted proteins | sample SagtaG_22_FD_104815 | JGI IMG/M metagenome (GOLD analysis project Ga0137377, IMG submission 104815) | Vadose zone soil microbial communities from Sagehorn Ranch, Mendocino, California, USA - Sage2_L_40_16 metaG | ecosystem: Environmental > Terrestrial > Soil > Vadose zone | place: USA... | reverse complement strand
GCGCACCCGCCGGCGTGCCCCCGGGCGATCCCGCCAGCGTGCCCCCGGGCGATCCCGCCAGCGTGCCCCCGGGCGACCCCGGCAGCGTGACCCGGGCGGACCCGCCAGCGTGACCCGGGCGGACCCGCCAGCGTGCCCCCGGGCGATCCCGGCACCGTGACCGCTGACCCCGGCATCCGTGACCCGCTGACGGCGGCACCCAGGGTGCGATTACGACACTTTCGGGCGGGAAGTTCTTTGTCACCTTCCCGCGAGGTGCCGTGGCGCACGCAGATGCCCGAGACAGGGCGGGGCAGCCGGGGCAGGGTGAGGCGGGCGGCGCCGCAGCAGCAGCGAAGCCCCGCGGCTGGGCGGCACCGTCCGCGGCCCGCCACCGCACCGGGGGACCTGCCTGACTGTGGGGGCCGCCCGGCCCCGTGTGCCCGCGATCCCCCGCACGCGATCCGCCGTACCGGTGTGACCAGGCTAACTTAAGCCTGTCACCTGCCACAGTCAGCAGCGAGGAGCACGTCATGCCGCAGGAAGCCCGCGCAGTGATTGCCCCAGCCAAGGGCCTGCCGGTCGAGGTCACCACCATCGTGGTGCCCGATCCCGGTCCTGGAGAGGCCGTGGTACGGGTGCAGGCATGCGGGGTGTGCCACACCGACCTGCATTACCGCGAGGGCGGCATCAGCGACGACTTCCCCTTCCTGCTCGGGCACGAGGCCGCGGGCGTTGTGGAAGAGGTCGGGGAAGGCGTCGGCGATGTGGCACCCGGCGACTTCGTGGTGCTGAACTGGCGCGCCGTCTGCGGCAACTGCCGTGCCTGCACCCGGGGCAGGCCCTGGTACTGCTTCAGCACGCACAACGCCGCACAGCCGATGACGCTCACCGACGGCGCACCGCTCTCGGCGGCGCTCGGCATCGGCGCCTTCGCTGACAAGACCCTGGTCCACGCCGGGCAGTGCACGAAGGTCGACTCGCGGGCGCGGCCCTCCGCCGTCGGCCTGCTCGGCTGTGGGGTGATGGCGGGCCTCGGTGCGGCGATCAACACAGGGGGCGTGAGCAGGGGAGACTCCGTGGCGGTGATCGGCTGCGGCGGTGTCGGCGACGGCGCGGTGGCCGGCTCGCGGCTGGCGAACGCCGCGAAGATCATTGCCGTGGACACCGATCCGCGCAAGCTGGAATGGGCTCGCAAGTTCGGCGCGACGCACGTGGTGAACGCTCGTGAGACCGACGTCGTCGAGGCCTTGCGCGAGCTGACCGGCGGGTTCGGTGCCGATGTCGTCATCGACGCCGTCGGCACGCCGGAGACCTGGAAGCAGGCGTTCTACGCGCGTGACCTCGCGGGCACCGTGGTGCTCGTCGGGGTGCCGACGCCCGACATGCGCACCGATATGCCGCTGCTTGACCTGTTCGGCCGGGGTGGCGCGCTGAAGTCGAGCTGGTACGGCGACTGCCTGCCGAGCCGTGACTTTCCCATGCTTGTCGACCTCTACCTGCAGGGGCGGCTCGACCTGGACGCCTTCGTGAGCGAGGAGATCGCGCTGGATCAGGTGGAGCAGGCATTCGCGCGGATGCACGCCGGCCAGGTGCTGCGCTCCGTGGTCGTTTGGTGACGGCCGTGCCAGCGGTGCGGGTTGCCCGCACGGTCACGCCGGGCACGTTTTCGCTCGACGGTCAGACCTGCCACCGTGGCCGACACAGGTCACGGCCCGGGCGCGACGATCGCGGCGGCGGCACCGCACCAGCGGGAGTGGATCGGCAGCGGTCAATGACAGGGCGTCCGTACCCTGCGGACAGCGCGCAGCCGTTCAGGATCATTGTTCCGAACGGCTGCGCTGGGCAGCATGCCACGGAGGTGCGCCGCCTGCGGCGGCCCCGCGACACCGGCGCCGTGGTCGCGGGCTGGTCAGACGTCGCCGAGCAGGCTGAGCTGCTCGGTGAGCGCGCCCTCGAGCCGCAGCAGCCGCCGCTTGAGGGCGAGCCCGCCGCCGTATCCGCCGAGATCCGCGGCGGCGACCACCCGGTGGCAGGGGACGACCAGCGGCAGCGGATTCCTCGCCATGATCTGGCCGACCTCGCGGGCGCCCCCGGGGCAGCGGCTGCGCCGCGCGAGCTCGCCGTAAGTGATCACCTTGCCGAATGGCGCGCTGGCGCAAAGCTCGCCGAGCACCGTGCGCATCTCGCTGCTCACCCGGGACAGGTCGAGGGGCAGGTCGAACTCGCGCCGCTCACCGTTCAGGTACTCCATGATCTGCGTGACCGCGCACCCCGCGTCCGCGCGCCCCGCCCGCGCGCACCCCGCGTCCGGCGCCCGGGGTGCCGCGCGCGGTCCGCCACGGCGGGCCCGGGCAGCCGAACTCGGCAGCAGCACCTGGCACAGCCCGGCGGGTGAGACGGCGACTGCCAGCCAGCCGACCGGGCTTTCGAAGACCACGGGCTGCCCAGCGGGGACGCCACGCTCCGCCGTCAGACCCATCGCCAGCATCGACCTCCTCGCACTCAACGTACCGCGAACCGCGGCCGCGCGACTCGTGCCAGGGCGCCGCGCGGGGGACCGCCGGGCTCGCGTCGCCGGGCGTCGCCGCAGGCCAAGCCGGCGCCGTCCGCGCGGCGCCCGGCCCTCGCCTGGCCTGCCAACCGGCCGCCGTCCCAGCCGCAACTTCAGTCGCCTCTGGATCGTGACAGGCCTTCCCAAAGCATCGCTGTTGTTTCAGTGTGGTTTCAGTGAGGTCTCAGTGTGGCCCACGACCGTTGCCGGCCGACATGTTGTTAGCGCTAACATATTAGTCTCCCGAAAGCGAAAGCTGGGTGATTCGGTGAGCGTGTGGCTGAATGCGGCGTGTGACGCCGCACCGCTCATCGGTGTGCCGGCGCGCTCGCCGCAGGGCCGGCCGGATCGTCAGATCACCACCCCTGCCGCAGGCGGCGACGCTCCGTCCCCGACGGCACCGCAATCGTCTGGCACGCGCACGTTCACGGGTGAGGGTCGTTGCCTTGACAGCCGATCATCTTCAGACTTAACGTCGGGCGGCGATCTTTCAAAAGTCCACCCGAACTACCAAACCCCAACACGAGGGCAGGCGATGCAAGTCGTGACCATGGGGAGAAGTGGCGGCGGCAAAGCCCGCTGCCGCCACCCGCCGTTTGCCTGGGCCAAAACGCCGACGCGGCTGGCGAGAACCCCGGGGCACGCGAGCAGGAAGGCGCTCGCCTGGCGGTTCCCCTGGTCCTGTAACCAACGTCGGCGACACCGATTCCCACCAGGATCCCGGGATCTCGGGTACCCCGAGGGCACACGACGTGCCCGCTTGTGGAGGGCACGTCCGTCCTGCCCGCTTCGCGTTTCCGCCACCGCAGCCGCGGAGCGCGCATCCGGTCCGACGTATCCACTCTCCGCCGGTGCGGTCGGCGATATGACGCCGGCGTGGCACCGCTACATCCGCTGGCAAGCCGGTCGGCCGTGGGACAGGGCCCGACCCTGACCCACGGGAGCTATCCCTGGAGGTCCGTGATGAAGAAAATCGACCCTAAGGTCGACGAAGCAATCCAAACACTCAACATGAAGGATGGGCCCACGCGCCGGCGGCTGCTGGCCGGTACCGGGCTCTTCAGCGCTTCGGCCGCTGCCACCGCGCTGCTCACCGCGTGCAGTTCGAGTAGCAAGTCGACCGGCGGGGGCACCAGCGCGAGCGGTGGCCCAGGTGACTTCCCTTCGACTCCGAAGTGGAAGTTCACCTTCGTCAACCACGTCACAGACAACTCCTTCTTCACGCCGACCCAGTACGGCTTCCAGGATGCCGCGGCGCTGCTGGGCCTCCCGACACCGGTCTGGACGGGCGCCACGTCGACCCAGCCGACCGTCCCGACCATGGTCAGCGCGATCAACTCCGCGACCGCGGCGAGCTCGCCGGGCATCGCAACGACCGTCGTCTCGGCGACGGCGTTTACCGCCCCGATTGCCAAGGCTCTGGCTGCGGGCATCCCTCTCGTGACCTACAACGCCAATGGTGCGGTCAAGAACCCCACGAACGGCCTGGCCTACGTCGGCCAGGCGCTCTACACCTCGGGCCAGGAGGTTGGCAAGCGGATCGCGGCGGCGATGCCGCACGGCGGTACGGCGTGCGGCATCATCGCCCAGCCGGGCTCGCTGAACATCCAGCCGCGCCTTGACGGCGCGAACGCCGCCATCATCGCGGCGGGCGGCAAGATCCTGCAAATGTCCGGGTTCAACAGCGGTGCGTCGCAGAGCCAGGAGGCGACGAGCATCCCCCAGTTCATCCAGGCCAACGGCTCCAAGCTGCAGGGAGTGTTCGCGGTGGATGGTGGCTCGACGGCACTGCTCGGCCCCACGCTCGCGAAGTACGGCCTGACAGGCAAGGTCACGTCCGGCGGCTTCGACCTCGAGCCGGCGACGCTGGCGGCCGTCAAGGCGGGCCAGCTCGGCTTCACCATCGACCAGTCGCCGTATCTGCAGGGCTTCCTGCCCACCGTCTACCTCTACCTGTGGAAGCTGTCCGGTGGCCTCGTCGCGCCGCCGGAGACCGACACCGGCCTCAAGTTCGTGGTCAAGGCCAATGTGGACCCCTACTCGGCGACCCCGACGAGGTTCGAAGGCTCGACCTCGGCGCAGAAGTACGTCACGACCAGCGGCCCGATCGCAACCTGACAGGCCGGCCGGCGAGCGGCTCCGGCACTGTCGGTGGCGGTCTGCCCGGCCTGTGGACGGATGCGGGCACAGGCCGGGCGGACCGCGGCGCAGGCGCGTGAGACGCTGCCAGATGGGAACATAGAGAACGGAAGAGCGACGTGAGCGAGACCGTAGAACGCAGCGCGGAGACCCTCGGCCCTCCGGCCGGAAAGCCGGGCGAAGGCAGCGGTCTTGGCGCCTTCCTGAAACGCGGCGGCCTGGCCTTCCTGCGGCAGCGCGAGGCGAGCATCTTCGTCGTCGCGGTCGCGCTGGTGATCTATTTCAAGATCGCCGCGCCCGCGTTCACCACGAAGCTCAACCTCGTCAACGTGTCGCAGGGCACGGCGCCGTACGCGATCATCGCCATCGGCGAGGTGTTCCTGCTCGTGTGCGGGGAGATCGACCTGTCCGTCGGCTTCATCTGGGCGCTGTCGCCGTTCCTCATGCAGTACTTCATCGACTTCTACGGGATTCCCGTCGTCGTCGCCATCGTGCTGGCCATCTTGAGCGGTGCGCTGATCGGCTCGATCAACGGCCTCGTGACCGTGACGTTCAAGGTCCCCTCGTTCATCACCACGCTCGGGACCTCATTCGTGATCTTCGGCTTCATGCTCACGACCTCCCACGCACAGGCGAGGGGGCTGCCCGCCGCCGCGGTCGGCATCGGGCACTGGTTCGGCACGTTCGCGTGGTCGGAGATCATCTGGTGCCTCGCGCTCGTCTTCTTCTTCCAGATGGTGCTCACCCGCACCCGGTGGGGCCTGCACACCATCGCCTCGGGCGGCAACCTCCTCGGGGCGACCGAGGCCGGTATCAACGTCGCGAGGATCAAGGTCGGCAACTTCGTGATCACTGGCGCGCTCGGCGCGCTCGCGGGGATCCTCGAGGCGTTCAAGAACAGCACCATCGACCCGAGCGCCGGGGGGTACACGCCGATGTTCTACGCGGTCGCGGCGGCGGTCATCGGTGGCACGGCGATGGCCGGCGGCTCCGGCACGGTCCTCGGCGCGTTCCTCGGCATGTTCGTCCTCGCGATCCTGAGTGACGGGTTCAACCTGCTCGGGATCAGCTCGAACCCCTACCAGATCATCCTCGGCATCGCGATCATCCTGGCGATGATCTCCAACGTCTACCTCACGCGGCTGCGAAGGACGGGCAGGACCTGATGACGGTTGAGGCGCAAGAAGCACGGTCGCCGGTCCCCACTCCCGGCGACGACGTGCTGCGGGTCGAGCACATCTCCAAGCGGTTCGGCGCGGTGACCGCGCTCACCGACGTGAACCTGTATCTGCGCCGCGGCGAGGTGCTCGGCCTGCTCGGCGACAATGGTGCGGGCAAGTCCACCCTGCTGAAGATCCTCTGCGGCTTCCACCAGCCCAACGCCGGGCGGATCCTGCTGAGAGGCGAGGAGGTCGTCTTCAAGTCCGTCGACCACGCGCGCTCGCTCGGCATCGACGTGGTGTACCAGGATCTTGCCCTGATCAATGAGCTGACCGTTTTCCACAACATGTTCCTCAACCGCGAACGGGTCCGCTTCCGGCTGCTGAACAACCGGGCCATGCGCAAGCTCGCCCGGCAGTACCTCGACGACATGGGAGTCGGCATCCCCACGGTTGATGCCGAGGTCGCCAAGCTGTCCGGTGGGCAGCGCCAGGCGATCGCGGTGGCGCGCTCGGTCTACTCCGACGCGAAGATCCTGCTCCTCGACGAGCCCCTTGCCGCCATGGGCGCCAAGGAGGCCGCCATGATCCTTGACCTCGTGCGGGACCTGAAGGAGAAGGGCGACGTCTCGGTCATCATCATCGCGCACAACTACGGTCAGGTGCTCGAGATCTGTGACCGGGTCAACCTGCTGCAGCACGGGGGGATCACCTTCGACAAGCGAAGCGCCGAGACGTCGGTGCAGGAACTCAACGACATCGTCATCGCCGAGTACCGGCAGGCCCTCAGGGAGCGGCACCGCGCCCCCCAGGGATGACGCCGTACTCGCTGGCGCGCCGAGACCCGGAAGGAGCCGCGCACGATGGCTGACGATCCCTATGCTCCGCGCCCGCGGGACCGGTTCTCCTTCGGTATCTGGACGGTGGGCTGGCAGGGCGTCGACGTCTTCGGCGGCCCGGTCCGCCCGCGGATGCCGGCCGCCCGTGCGGTGCGCAAGCTGGCCGAGATCGGCGCCTACGGCGTCAACTTCCACGACAATGACGTCTTCGGATTCGACGCCACCCAAGCCGAACGGGACAAGGACATAGCGGCTTTCCGTGCCGCTCTTGCCGAGACCGGTGTGGCCGTAACCACCGCGACGACCAACCTGTTCGGCCATCCGATGTTCAAGGACGGCGCTTTCACCGCCAACGAAAGGGACGTGCGCAGGTTCGCGATCGCGAAAGCCATGCGTAACCTGGACCTCGCCGCCGAGCTCGGTGCCCAGACCTACGTGTGCTGGGGTGGCCGCGAGGGCGCGGAATCTGGTGCCGCCAGGGACGTGCGAATCGCCCTGGACAGGTACAAGGAGGCACTCGACGTCCTCTGCCAGTACGTCATCGACCAGGGATACAGCCTCAGGTTCGCGATCGAGCCCAAGCCGAACGAGCCGCGCGGTGACATCCTGCTCCCCACCGCCGGGCACGCGCTTGCCTTCATCAACGAGCTCGAGCATGCCGAGCTTGTCGGGCTGAACCCGGAGGTCGGGCACGAGGAGATGGCCGGGCTCAACTACACGCACGGAATCGCACAGGCGCTGTGGCACGGCAAGCTGTTCCATATCGACCTCAACGGGCAGCACGGCCCCCGCTTCGACCAGGACCTGCGCTTCGGCGCGGGCAACGTGCGCGGCGCGTTCTGGGTCGTGGACCTGCTCGACAGCAGCGACTACGCCGGGCCGATCCACTTCGACTTCAAGCCCCCGCGCACCGAGGACGACGACGGGGTCTGGGAGTCGGCCGCCGCCTGCATGCGCAACTACCTGATTCTCCGCGAGAAGGCACGCGCGTTCCGCGCCGACCCCGAGGTGACGAAGGCGCTCGGCGCCTCGCGGATACCCGAACTTGCCCTGCCCACCCTGGGCGAGGCCGAGACCTGGCGCGACCTGCGCGGCTTCACCCCGGATATCGGCGCGCTCGCCGCCCGCGGCATGGCCTACGAGCGCCTCGACCAGCTCGCGCTCGAACATCTATACGGCGTGCGCTGACCCGCCGCGCCCGGCCGCCCCGCGCCTGCGCAGCTACATACCCCTGACCCTGAACGGCTGCGCAGCCTGGCGCCGGCGCGGCGCACCGGGGGGTTCCGGGGGGTCGTCCCCCCGGGCTGGCGGAGCCCCGGCGGCGCGGCGTTCACGTTATCCACAATGAGTGTCACCACGTCATCCACAGAATCGCGTTCACCCCTTCCGCCCCTCTTGACAGGCTGCCAAGATCGGCAGTAGGGCGACAGCCCCCAAGGGTGGGCGGGTCATGAAGGGGAGGCGGCGCCGTCAGGCTGGCCGGCCGGGGCGATCTCGCCCGAGCCCCGCACCACCAGGCGCGTCAGCAGCACGACCTCGCGTGGCGGAGACGTGTCTCCGGTGATCCGGGCGAACAGCAACTGTGCGGCGGTGGCGCCGAGCACGACCGGGTCCTGCGCCACGACGGTGACGGGCGGGTTCACGCGTTCGGCAAGTGCGAAATCGTCGAATCCGACCACCGCGATCCGGCTCGCCCGCTCGCCAAGACCGCTGATCGCGCCCATCGTGATGAGGTCGTTGGTCGTGAAGATCGCGGTCGGCGGCCCGGCCGATCTCAGCAGCGACGCGGCCGCGCGGGCGGCGGCGTCGCCGGTCCGCAGCCCATGGCGCACGAGCGAAATGTCGGGCTCGAGCCCGAGCTCGGCGAACGCGTCGCGGTAGCCCGCGTAGCGTTCCTGAAGCGTCCAGATGTTCCTGCGGTCACCCAGATACGCGATGCGGCGATGGCCGTGGCGCAGCAGGTGTGCGATCGCCTTGTGGGCGCCGTTCCTGTTGTCGACGACGACGGTGTCCACCTTGAGGTTCTCGGCCGGCCGGTCCACGCAGACGACCTTCGTGCCGATCGCGAGCTGTGCGCTGAGGAACCGGTGGTTGCCGCCGACGGGCACGACGATCAGGCCGTCGACCTGCCGGGCGCAGAATGCGGACACGACCTCCCGTTCCCTGCGCAGGTCGTCGTTCGAGCTGCCGATCAGGACCACGTACTTGCGCAGCCGTGCCTCGTCTTCGACGGCGCGGGCGAGCGCGGAAAAGAACGGGTTGGCGAGATCGTCGACGAGCAGGCCGATCGTCTGGGAGCCCTGGCCCTTGCGCCGCAGCTGGCGGGCCATGTCGTTGCGCTGGTAGCCCAGCCGCCTGATCGCCCGCGCCACCCGGGCCGCTGTCTCCGGCAGCACGCTGGGCTCCCCGTTCACCACCCGGGACACGGTCATCAGGCTGACGCCAGCCGCTTCGGCCACATCCCGCATGGTGGGCCGTCCGCTCACGGCGGCGCGCCCCTGTCTCCGGGGCGCACGAGGGGAGTTGGGAACGTTATCAAATCGTGCCAACGAACTCGCCCCCTTCCTCCGGCCCGCGCGCCGTGGGCGGGCGGTACCTGCGGCCGTCGCCCTGGTCGCCAGGTGACCGCGGATGCCCCCGATATTAAGGGTTGATGGCGAATCGGCAATAGCTTCGGACACCGTCTCTTGACAGCGGCGCTGAACTGACCGGAGAATCACCGGCACATGTGAACGTTATCAAGCGCAATCTCGTCGGCGCGGCAGGCGGCGGCCCGGGAAGGGATGGCGGTATGGCGGAGCCACTCCTTGAAGCGCGTGGCATCTCCAAGCGCTACGGTCACGTGCGTGCCCTCGACGGAGCGGACTTCTCCGTCTTCTCCGGCGAGGTCGTGGCAATGATCGGGGACAACGGCGCGGGCAAGAGCACGCTGGTGAAGGCGCTTTCCGGCACCCTGCGGCCGGACAGCGGCCAGATCATCCTGGACGGCGAGCCGGTCACCTTCACCGGCCCGCTCGACGCGCAGCGCCACGGCATCGAGACCGTCTACCAGGACCTCGCCCTCGCCCCCGACCTCGACGCCGCCGCCAACCTGCACCTGGGCCGCGAACTCTACAAGATCCCATTTCTGCGCGTGCTCGACCGCAAGGCCATGCGCGAGCGTGCCGCGGCCGCGTTCGCCGAACTGGGCGTCGAGCTTCCGGACATGCGAGCGCCGGTCGCGACCCTGTCCGGCGGCCAGCGGCAGTCCGTCGCCGTCGCCCGTGTCGTGTCCTACGCCAGGAAGGTCATCTTCATGGACGAGCCGACCGCCGCTCTCGGCGTTGTCCAGCGGGCTCGCGTGCTGGACACCATGCGCCGGGTCAGAGACCGCGGCATTTCGGTCGTGATGATCAGTCACAACATGCCGGAGGTGCTCGCCGTCGCGGACCGGATCGAGGTGCTCAGGCTCGGCCAGCGGGTCGCCAGGTTCACCGCCGCCGGCACCACGATGGACGAACTCGTCGGCGCGATGACCGGGGCGCTTGCTACCCGGGGCGGGGAGGGAAGCCGGTGAGTGCGGAAGGGCCGGCGGTACCGGGCATGGCGGGCGAGCCCGCCGATGCCGCGCAGGGATCGCCCGGCCTGCGCGAGGCCCAGCCGGCTGACCGCCGCGGCGACGGCGAGCCCACCCCGCCGCGACCGCGCCCATCGGCGGTCACCGTCATCGGGCGGCAGTTGCGCAGGGCGATCATCGCGAACGAGTCGTGGACGCTGCTCGCCCTGATCATCCTGATCGTCTATTTCACGGTGGCCGCGCCGGGCAAGTTCCTCACCCTGACCGACCTCAGCTACATCGCGAAGAACGCCTCGCCGTTGCTCGTGATGGCGGTCGGTGAGACGTTCGTCATCCTCACCGCCGGCATCGATCTGTCCGTGGGCGCCGTGCTCGTGCTTTCCGGGGTCGTGGCCGGCGAGTTTTACCAGCATCAGCCGGGTTCGGGTGCGAACGCGGGCGCGGGCGTGATCCTGGTGGGGGCCGTCATAGGCCTGGTGACCGGCCTGGCGTTCGGCGCCGCGCAGGGGATCGCGGTCACCAAGGCGAAGATCCCACCGCTTATCGCCACGCTCGCCGGGCTCGGCATCGCCACCGGGATCAGTTATCTCGTCACCGGCGGCTCCGACCTGCGCATCATCCCGGCACGGCTGGCAAGCACGATCGGCAACGGCGCCGTGGCCGGCGTGCCGTGGCTGATCGTCATCGGCTTCGCCATCGCCATCGTCGCCGGGCTGATCCTGGCCTACACCAGGTTCGGCAGATACACCTACGCCATCGGCTCCAACGCCGAAGCGGCGCGCCGGGCCGGCATCAACGTCGACCGCCATCTCATCAAGGTCTACGCCCTCAGCGGCCTGCTTTCCGGAGTGGCGGGTGTGACCTCCCTCGCCTACTTCGGGACGACGACCGTCGCCGGCCACCCGACGGACAACCTCACCGTCATCACCGCGGTGGTGCTCGGTGGCGCCAGCCTGTTCGGCGGCCGCGGGTCGATGTTCGGCACCGTGATCGGCCTGTTCATCCTGGCGATGCTGCAGACCGGCCTGGTGATTCTCGCGGTGAACCAGTACTGGCAGTACATCGCGATCGGCGTCGGCCTCGCCGCCGCCGTCTATCTCGATCAGTTCCGCATCCGGCTGCGGGAGCGAGCCTGAGCCGGGCGCGGCCCCAACCCCTCAGGAGGAGTGAATGCCCCGCCCAACTACCATCCTCAGCGGGATGGCGATGATCGCGCTCGTCGCCGCATCGGCGAGTGGCTGCGGAAGCAGCGGCAAATCCGCGGCAAGCGCCAGCCCGACGGCTGCCGCGGCGAAGAGCCTGGAGCTCATCGTCGGGACCAAGAGCGACAACTTCTACGTCACGATGGAGTGCGGCGCCAAGCAGGAGGCCGCCAAGCTCGGGGCGCACATCACCGTCACCGGCCCCGCCGACTTCACCGTTCCCGAGCAGAAACCCCTCATCGACGCCGCGATCTCGACCAAGCCGGACGCCCTGCTCGTGGCGCCCACCGACACCTCGGCGCTCGACTCTGACCTGCGGCAGGTGCAGGGCAACGGGACCAAGATTGTCTTTGTCGACACGTCGTCCAGCAATCCCTCGCTCGGCATCTCCAGGATCACCTCTGACAACGCCGCCGGGGGCAAGCTCGCGGCTGACCAGCTCGCGGCGCAGATCGGTGGCAGGGGCACCGTCGCGGTCATCACGGTCAAGGCGGGCACCTCGACCACCGACGCCCGCGTCCAGGGCTTCATGCAGGAGATAAAGGCCAAGTACCCGAGCGTCAAACTGCTGCCGACGCACTACGACGACACCGATTCCACCACGGTGGCCACGACGGACATCGAGGGTGACATCACGGCCAACCCCAGCCTGAGCGGCGTGTTCGCAGCCAACGTGATCACAGCCGAGGGCGCGGCCACAGCGGTGCGGTCGACCGGCAGGTCCGGCAAGATCAAGGTCGCCACCTTCGACGCCGACCCGACCCAGATGACCATGCTCACCAACGGCACGATCCAGCTCGCCATCGCCCAGGCGCCGGCGATCGAGGGCCAGGATGGCGTCATCCAGGCGCTGAACGCCCTGCAGGGCAAGCCGGTCACCGCCAACATCCACACCCCGCTGGTCGCGATCACCAAGAGCAACATGAACGACCCGAACGTCAAGCCCTACATCTACGAATCGAGCTGCTCCTAGGGCGCCCGCCCGCAGCACCTGGCGCAGCCTGATCCATAACGCCTGCCGCGGATGCGCCGACCACGCGGATGCGCCAACCATTGGTGCGGGCGGATCCGCGGGGTCGTCCCTCCGGATGACATGGCTGCCGTGGATGTGCCGTGCCTATCCCGCCGATAGCCCATCGGTAGCGAATCGAACGGCTGTGGGTGTCATACACGTGATCGGTGATCACGTGTATGACACGGTTTCCGTGATCGCGGTCCCTCACCCGCACATAGCGCGGGTGAGGGACCGCGATCACGGAACAGCCAGCGCCGCGCGCCCGGATCGCGGCAGGTGAGCCGCGCCGGGCGCAATCGGTGCAAGGCCGGCACGCGAAAGCGGCCGCTGACCTGACAGACTGATCACCACGCGGTGGAGGCAGGCAGTGGAGGGCAGGCAAGGAGGGACACGGTGGCTGATGCGGAAACGTCGCTCGCGGAGCGCGACCCGGACGCGCTCGAAAGGGAGATCGAACGGACGCGTGAGCAACTCGCGCGCACCATCGACACCATTGCGGACCGCGTTAACCCGGCGAAGGCGGCCAAGCGCGCCGTGACCCGGGCGCGCCAGGAGGCGGCACGGATCGACCCGGTGGTCGCCGGGGTGGGGGTCGCGGTGCTTGTCGCGGGTGTCGCGGCGATCGTCATCTGGCGCAGGCGGCGCTAGGATCCCGTTTCACAGGAAGGTCTTGCCCTCGCCGCGGTATGTCGGCACCGTCGCCACGACACGGTCGCCCTCGATGAGATGCAACTGCGCGAAACGCTCACACAGCTCGCCCGCCTTGGCGTGCCGCAGCCAGACCCGGTCGCCGATGCGCAGCGTGGCGGCAGCGCGGCCGAGCAGCGGCGTCTGCACTTCGCCTGCGCCCTCGTCCTTGTCCAGGCGAAGCCCGGCGGGCAGGAACGGCCGGGGCAGCCTGCTCGCGCTGGCCGGCCCCGACGCGACATAACCGCCGCCGAGCGCGGTGACCGCGCCTGGCCCGCTGCGGCGCACGATCGGCAGCGCGAACAAGGCCGCGGGCCGGCCGCGGAAGCCGCGGTAGCTGTCGAACAGCGTCGGCTGGTAAAGCCCCGAGCCCGCGCCGATCTCCGTCACCGCGTCCTCGGCGGCCGTCTTGTCCACCGATCCGGTGCCGCCGCCGTTGACGAACTCCAGCGGCGCCACCGCCCGCACCGCGGCGACGATGGCCGCCCGCCGCGCCGCCAGTTCCGCGCCTGACCTGCGCTGCATGGCCCGGATGGCGAGGGCGTACAGCGGCCGGCCCGGCGGGCTGTCGCCGACACCGGCGATCTGCGCCTCGTACGCCATCAGGCCCGCCAGGGTCACCGCGGACCTGCCGGCGATGTTGCGCGCGAACTGCTCCGCCTGTGCCGGGGTGCGGATCGGCGACCGGCGCGCCCCCGCCCGGACCAGGCCGCCCAGCGCGGTGAAACCGGTGTCGATGTCGATGCAGACCCGGACGGGCCGTGGGTCCGGCGTGCCCGCCGCGGCCTTCTCGATCATGTCGATGTGCTCGGTGGAGTCCACCATGACCGTGATGGCGCGCGCGCAGCCGGGGTCGGCCGCCAGCCGGGCGAGCGCAGCGGTGTCGGTGGCCGGGTAGGCGAGGAGGATGTCGTCGCACGCGCCAGTGCGGGCGAGCCAGAGGGCCTCGGGGAGAGTGAAGGCCATGATCCCGCGGAAGCCCGGCATCCGCAGCACCTCGCCAAGCAGCGCGCGGCAGCGCACCGACTTGCTCGCGACCCTGATCGGCTTTCCCGCGGCCCGGCGGGTCAGATCGGCGGCGTTGCGCCGCAGCGCCGTGAGGTCGACGATCGCGAACGGTGGCTGCAGGCCCGCGGTGGCGGCGTCATACCGCTGCCGGTCGTCCATGCCTGCAGCCTGCCACAGGGCCGCCTGACGCGAAATAACGCCACCCCCGCCCCGGCCCGCTTGGGTGCCACGCGCCAGAGGCTGCCTCGACTGCCGCGCCGCACGCGGGTAGGCTGTCACGCGCTGCAACGGGCGTGACCAGATGGCTTAGGCGGTGCGGTTGGATGACAGATTTGTGGCAACGGGTTGCCCTGCCTGCGACAGATCCGGAGCTTGAGCGCCTTCTCGTCGCGGAGTCACGCCTGCAGGACCAGACGGTCCGGCTGATCCCCTCGGAGAACTACACTTCTCAGGCCGTGCTCGAAGCGACAGCATCGGTGCTGACGAACAAGTACTCGGAGGGTTACCCCGATCGCCGCTACTACGAAGGCCAGCAGGTTGTCGACCAGGTAGAAAGGCTCGCCATCGAACGGGCCAAGAACCTGTTCGGCGTACCCCACGCCAACGTGCAGCCGTACTCGGGATCCCCGGGCAACCTGGCGATATATCTCGCCTTCCTGCAGCCCGGCGACACGGTAATGGGAATGGCGCTGCCCATGGGGGGGCACCTCACCCATGGCTGGAACGTCTCCATCACCGGACGCTGGTTCCGGCCGGTCCAGTACGCCGTGCGGAAAGAGACGGGCCGGGTGGACCTTGACGAGGTCCGCGACCTTGCCAGGGCGGAGCGGCCGAAGGTTATCTTCTGCGGCGGCACCGCGATACCGCGCATTGTCGATTTCGCCGGGTTCGCTGAGATCGCGCACGAGGTCGACGCGCTTCTGGCCGCCGACATCGCGCATATTGCCGGGCTCGTGGCCGCAGGTGTCCACCCGTCGCCGGTGGGCCATGCCGATATCCTCGCCACCACGACGCACAAGACCTTGCGGGGCCCGCGCGGCGCCATGCTCATGGCGGCCCGGCCCGAGCTTGGACAGCCACTGGACAAGGCGGTCTTCCCGGGCCTGCAGGGCGGGCCGCATAACCACACCACCGCCGCCATCGCCGTGGCGCTGCACGAGGCCGCCCAGCCGGCTTTCCGTGAATACGCGCAGCAGATCGTCGTGAACGCCAAGGCTCTGGCCGACGAGCTGCTCGCCCGCGGCTTCGAGCTCGTGTCGGGCGGGACCGACAACCACCTGATTCTCATCGACCTGACCAACAAGAACGTCCCTGGCAAGCCTGTGGCCAAGGCGCTCGACCGGGCCGGGATCGTGACCAACTACAACACGGTGCCCTTCGATCCGCGTAAGCCCTTCAACCCGAGCGGGCTGCGGATCGGCACGCCCGCGGTGACCAGCAGGGGGATGGGACCGGAGCAGATGCGGACGATCGCGGGCTGGATCGACGAGGTCGCCGGGGCCGTGAGCACCGGCGACGAGAGCGTCATCGAGAAGGTCCGCGGTCAGGTGCGCGACCTGACCGCCGGGTTCCCCGCACCGGGCATCCGGGTGTAACCGGCCGCGCCACCGGGACCGCTGGTCAGCTCTCGTCCTGTGTGAGCGCCGCGTATTCGTCCGGCGAGAGCAGGCCGGAGGGCTCGGCGTCGTCGTCGGCCGCGAGCCGGACCCGGAACAGCCACCCTTCGCCATACGGATCCGCGTTCACCACGGCAGGATCGTCCTCGATCCCGTCGTTTACCTGAATCACCTCGCCGTCGACAGGCGAATAGATGTCGCTCACCGATTTCACCGATTCGACCTCACCACATGGTTCACTCGCCGTCACCTGCGTCCCGGGCGCGGGAGCCGACACGTACACGATGTCGCCGAGCGCCTCGGCGGCGTAGGCGGTGATGCCGACGGTCGCGATGGCGCCGTCGATGGCGACCCATTCATGTTCTGGGGTATAGCGCAGCCCGTCCGGAACGGTCATGACCGGTGCCTTCCTGTGTCCTTACCTGGCCCTGCGGTAGAACGGCAGACGAACGTAGTCTGCCGGTTCGAGGTGGCCGCGCACATCGACCGCGAGGCCGGTCACGCCCGGGCCGCCGGCCCCGCTGGGCGTTGCGGTATCCGTTGCCTCCATCGCCTCCGCCGCATCCGGCCGGACGTACGCCATGGCGATCGGCCTGCCGAGGGTCGGCGATGGCGCGCCGCTAGTTACCGTACCGATCACCTGGCCCGCCCGCAGCACCGGGTAGCCGTGTCGCGGAATCCGGCGGGAGCGGCCGGCCAGCCCGATCAGCGCGGCGCGCGGGCCGGTTTCGCCGCGCTTCGCCAGCGCCGCACGGCCCACGAAGTCACCCGGCTTGTCGAACCTGACGACCCGGCCGAGGCCCGCCTCGAACGGCGTCACGTCCCGGCTCAGCTCGTTGCCGTAAAGCGGCATGCCGGCCTCGAGCCGGAGCATGTCCCGGGCGGAAAGGCCGGCCGGGATCAGCCCGTCACCCGCGCCGGCCTCGGCGAGCGCGGTCCAGACGGCCACGGCCTGATCGGGCCCGCAGAACAGCTCGAACCCGTCTTCGCCGGTGTAGCCGGTACGGGCGAGCCGGACCGGGGCGCCGGCGACAACGGCGGGCACGCTTGCGTAGTACTTCAGCTCCGCAAGCGGAGCGCCCGTCACGGAGCCGGTGCGGCGGGACAGGATCGCGAGCGCGCTCGGTCCCTGGACCGCGACGAGCGCGTAGTCGAGCGACCTGTCGCTGACCGCGGCGTCGTAGCCCGCCGCACGCCGGGTGATCTCCGCGTGCACTACCGCGGTGTTCGCCGCATTCGCCACCACCAGGTACTCGTCGTCTGCCAGCCGGTAGACGACAAGGTCATCGAGCACGCCGCCGTCGGGCGCGCAGATCATGGTGTAGCGGGCGCGGCCGGGCGCGACGGCGGACAGGTGACCGGTGAGCGCGTAATCGAGCGCGTCCGCCGCCCCCGGCCCGGTGACGGATATCTCGCCCATGTGCGACAGGTCGAACAATCCGGCGGCGGTGCGGACGGCGTTGTGCTCGGCGGTCTCGCTCGCGTACCGCAGGGGCATCAGCCAGCCGGCGAACGGAGTGAGCGTGGCGCCAAGGCGCTGGTGCACTTCGAGCAGCGCGGTCGTGCGGGGAGCGCCGTCGCCGCCACCATCGGCGCCAGCGGGCCCGGCCTTTGCGATGCCTGCGCCGTGCGCGGTGTCTGCGGTGCTGTCAGGCACTGTCATCTGCGGGAACTCCAGTTACGTCGGCTCATGTCCTGGCCGGGCCGCGAGCTGCCTGTGCTGGCCGTCCAAGCCGGACCGCGCGCCGTCTGCTGGCCGCAAGCGCCTGCGTGCGCGCTGTCCGCTGTGCGTCCCGCCGTCGTGAAACCCGCTGGACCCGCCGGCGCTGGTACCTGCCCGGCTGCAGGCCCGCCGTTATCCGCGGCTGGCTGCGCAAAAGCCTATCAAGCGCCCGGCGCCGATCCCCGGCTTTCCGGGCCGGCGCGGGCGCCGGGTGTCCGCCGAGATGGCCGGGTGGCCCAGGATGGTCGGGTGGCAGGGTGCGTGTTTTGCGAGATCGCAAGCGGTGACCGTGAGGCCCACGTGGTCCTCGACGACCCCATGGCCGTCGCGTTCCTCGATTCGCGGCCGGTGTTCAAGGGGCATGTGCTGCTCATCCCGAAGGCACACGTACCGACGTTCACCGACCTGGCGGACTCCTGTGCAGGGCCGTTCTTCATCCTTGCCAGGCGGCTCGCGGCCGCGATGGAGTCGGGGCTCGGGGCGGCGGGTTCGTTCGTCGCGATGAACAACCGGGTCAGCCAGAGCGTGCCGCACCTGCACGTCCATATCGTGCCGCGCAACCGCAAGGACGGCCTGCGCGGGTTCTTCTGGCCGCGGACCAAATACGAAAGCGAGGAGGAGGCACGCGACTACGCGGAGCGGCTCCGCGCGGCCCTGCGCCGCTGATCGGCTGCCCGCGCCGCCCGCGCGCCGCCCGCGCGGTGGACGCCGTTTCACCCGACGGCGGTGTATAGCAGAAGCATGGAGATTCTGAGCGAGGAAGAAATCGCGCGCGGGCTGGCCGGGCTGCCGGGCTGGAGCCGCGCAGGAAACGAGATCGCCACCACCGTGCAGCTCGGGGACTTCCGTGCGGCGATGCTGTTCGCCGGCGCTGTGGGTTACCTGGCGGAGGAAGCCAATCACCATCCCGACCTCACGATCCAGTGGAATCGCGTCACGCTGACGCTCTCGACCCATTCGGCGGGCGGGCTGACCGAGAAGGACTTCGCGCTCGCCCGGCGCATCGCGTCGCTGCGCTGAGCCGGCGGCCCTACCGCGCGCGCCTGCCCCGCGCAGCTATTAGGCTCTGGTTGCTGTGGAGAGCAAAGGGCTGCGCGCCGGGCGCGTGCGTCGTGCGGGCACGGCCGGCGCCGTGCCCGCACGACGCCAGCCGACCGGAACCCGGCTGGCCGCGTGCGTCGCCGCCCTCGGTGCCGCGGCGGCAGCGCTCGCGGCGTGCGCCAGCCTTTCCGGCCAGGTGACGCCGACTCCGCTGAGCTCGGTGGCGCACGGCGAGGGTTCGCTGCGGCTGCTCGGCGCCACCGGCTATGTCGAGGATGGCAGCACCGATCCGCGGGTGGACTGGGTCACCGCCTTCACTCGCCGCACGGGCTGCCAGGTCAGCTACACCCAGGTTCCTGACACGGCCTCGATCCCCGCGGCCATCCAGCGGCACGCGCCGGGATACTACGACGGCGTGGTCGCGCCGGCCGAAATCGCCGGCCAGCTCGTCGAAGCGGGCCTGATCGCCCCGCTCAACACGGCGATCGTGCCCGGCTACACCGCGATCAGCCGCACCGTCCGCACGCAGCAGGTGATGACGCCGAAGGGCAGGACCTACGGCGTGCCGTACGTCTGGGACGCCCTCGTCCTCGGCTACGCGACGCCCGCGGTGCGGCCCGCCCCCGCCACCTGGGGGGCAGTGTTCGATCCGGCGTCCGCGGCAAGGCACGCCGGGAAGATCATGCTTCCGGGCGATCCGGTCACCATCGCGCTCGCGGCGCTGTACCTGAAGTCGGCGCGGCCATCGCTCGGCATCGCCGACCCGTATGAGCTCACCAGCGGCCAGTTCGCGGCGGCGATCGCGGTGCTGAAGAACGGCCGGCGCGACATCACCCAGTACTACTCTCACGACACCCAGGTAATCGATGCCCTGGCCACGGGGGGCGCGGTGCTCGGCGCCGTGCTGCCCCGGCACGTGGACATCCTGGCCCGGGCCGGCCGTAAGGTGGCGGCCGCGGACCCGGCGCAGGGCACGACGGGGCAGGTGAGTTTCTGGCAGATGACCGCGCAGGCTCCCGACCCGAACTGCATGTACGAGTGGCTGGCGTGGTCGCTCACGCCGCACGTGCAGCAGCAGGTGGCAGGGTGGAATGGCACGGCGCCGGTGAACCCGGGCGCGTGCGGCGGCCTGGGCCGCCAGATCTGCGGTCGCTACCACGTCGCGGATCAGGCATACCTGGACAAGGTCTCGTTCGCGCATCTGCCGGTCGCTGACTGCGGCGACGGCAAGCCCGGCTGCGTCGGGTGGGCGCAATGGCAGCGGGCGTGGAACTCGATCGCCGGCGCGCCCCAGACGTGACGCCGGCCAGGGCGGCCCGGTGCCCGCAAATCTGGCGCCGCGCTCGTTCCGGCCCGTGAACCCCGAATGATCCTTAACGGCCGCGCGGGCTGCGCCGATCCTGTTGTGCGGGCACGCGGGCGCGTGTCACCGGCGCTGGGCGTCCTCGTAAAGCGCCCGGGCAGCGGCGCCGAGTGGCGGCCCGTAGAGCGTCGACGGGTCGGTGCTGTACTTGAAGCTGCTCACCGACGTGATGATCCCCGCCCCCGTCACGGGGTCGAAGCCCGAAAGCCACGGGCCGCCGCTCGACCCGGCCGTCATCACGCAGCGCAGGCCGGAGTCCGGGCTGGCGTGGAAGGCGTCTGCCGTGACGCGGCCGCTGCAGTAGTACAGGCCGCCGCCGCTGTAGGGGGGTTCGGCCGGGTAGCCGAACGCGAACTCCTCCGCGGCCCGCTGGCTGAACGCGATCGGCAGCGCGTCCGCGACCTGCCCGATGTGCGTGGCATGGCCGGCGGAATACTGCGGGTTGAGCGTCGCGAAAGCGACGTCGTAGTTGTCGTTCGCGGCGTGAGTCCACTGGTTGGCGGCGAAGAAACGGCGCGCGGTCCAGCTTCCGTACGGGCGGCTGCCCTGCGTGAAACCGGGCACGAAGGTCCAGTTGACCGCCCACGAGCCCCTTCCGTTCTTGACGCAGTGCCCGGCGGTGATCACCACGTCCGCGTTCGCGCTCGCCACGACCGCGCCCGAGCAGACGTAGTCCTGTCCGTCCATCGTGAAGAAAATTTTGCCGGTGGCCCCGGCCACCGCTCCGCCGCCCGGCCAGGCGGCCGTCGCGGTATCCATGAGCACGGCCGCGGCGGCGGGCCTGGCCTCGGTGCGTGCGGTCCGCCCGGCCGCCCTCGCCGGTGCGGTCACCGAGCTCGCCAGACCGACCATCGGGTCGACGGGCACCCCTCCGTGACCCGCCGTCAGGGTCCGCGCCCCGGCCATCCGCCGCGCCGTCCAGTACCGCACCGCGCGGGCCTGCGCAGCCGCGGTCACCTCCGCGGGATGCCCCACCTCCAGCCGTGGCCCACCCGCGTCCCAGACCGGGCTGGCCATGGCTGCGGCGGCGCCGCGCGGCGCCGCCCGCGCGGCGCCGGATGCCGCCGTTCCCGCCGGGCGGCAAGCGCCGGCCAGGGCGAGCGATCCGGCGACGGCGAGAATCCCGGCAGCGCCCAGCAGGGATGACGGAGCCGGGGTCATCGGCCTCATGCGTCAAGTATGATCCACGAATCGTAATGAGTCTG
>Ga0137377_10000706_pt1 | contig 21157 bp, 18 predicted proteins | sample SagtaG_22_FD_104815 | JGI IMG/M metagenome (GOLD analysis project Ga0137377, IMG submission 104815) | Vadose zone soil microbial communities from Sagehorn Ranch, Mendocino, California, USA - Sage2_L_40_16 metaG | ecosystem: Environmental > Terrestrial > Soil > Vadose zone | place: USA... | reverse complement strand
TCTTACCCGCAGTCTCACCGGCGGTTCCACCTCCCCTGCCGCACAAGCTACCCGCGGTGCGAGGAGTCAGTCCATGCGCCACGCATGCCCGCGCCTCCGCACGCCCGGCTCACGTCCCGCGAACAGACGCTGACGGGTGCTGACGGCGCTGCTCACGGTTCCCACGCTAGACAACGCTGCACTGCGCTGATCCAGATTTTCTCACACCTGACCGCCCCGATGTCCCGCCGCGGCAAGCGGCGCCGCGACCGTCACCCGCCAAAAGGCCCGGCGTTACTGGCCGGCCCGCTCCACCACGGCCGCCCATTCGTCGAGAAGGGCGTGTGCGGTGTCCGGGTCGCTGCCTTCCGCCCACATGTGGGTGACCGCCTCGGCCGGGTCGGGCAGCACGAGCACCCAGCTCCCGTCGGCCTCCACCACGCGCACTCCGTCGGTCGTGTCGACCGTGCGGTCTGCCGCGGCTTCGACCACCGTGCGCATCACCGAGCCCTTCGCCGCCCACGGGGTCGGCATCGAACGCCGCAGCAGGTGGGCAACCGGGATCCTGCGGTCGATCTGGCTCAGGGTCAGGCGGGTACGTGCGACCAGCCCGAGCAGGCGGGTGAACGCCGCGATCCCGTCGACGGTCCTGCTGAACTCGGGAACGATGAAACCGCCACGGCCGTCACCGGCCAAAATCATGTCATCCTCGCCAGCGGCCTGGGTGAGCGCGTCCATCGATGTCGCGGTCCAGCGCGCCTCGACGCCGTGGAAGCGGCACACCTGCTCGGCCACCCTGGTCGTGGTCACCGGGAGCGCGACCCGGCCGGAGTGCCGCTCGGCGGCGATCAGGTCGAGCACGACCAGCAGGGCGCGATCGTCGTCCACGAGCGCGCCGTTCTCGTCCACGAGGAAGATCCGTTCTCCGACGGGGTCGAACCGCACGCCGAACGCGGCGCGGGATGAGGACACGAGCTCGGAAAGACGCTGCATGTCCGCCCGGCGCTGGGCGAGCGTCTCGGTCGGCGAGGACTCGTCCAGCCGGTTGTTGACCGTGAGCACGTCAACGCCGATCTTGCCGAGCAGGCCGGGGAGCACGACCGACGCGGTGCCGCCCGCGCAGTCGACGACGATCTTCAGCTCGGCTTCCCTGACGCCGGACATGTCGACGCAGTGCACAAGCTCGCGCGTATAGGTCTCGGTGACCCTCGGCGGGAACACGAGCTCGGCGATCTCGCCCGGGAACGCGCGGCGGTATTCCTGCCGCGAGAACACCCGTTCCAGTTTCCGCTGCGCCGCCTGTGACAGGTCGGCGCCACGGTCGTCGAGGAAGATGAGGTCGATGGCCTGTGGATCGCCCGGTGTGGTCCGCAGCGCGATCCCGCCCGAGCAGTCGCTCCTTGCCGTCTCGAACCGTGCCACGGGCAGCGGCTGCGCCTCCAGGTCCTGGACGTTGATCGCGCTCGCGGTAAGGGCGCCGTGCACGGCCCGCTTGAGCGCGCGGGCCGCGCGGGATACGTCCCTGGAGGTGGTGACGCTCGCCCCCTTCTTGAGGGTCGTGGCGTAAGCGCTGGCCAGGCGCACGCAAAGTTCCGGCGTGATCTCCACGTTGACCAGGCCGGACACCCCGCGCGGCCCGAACAGGGTGCGCTGGCCGCGCGACTCCCAGATCACGCTGGTGTTGACCACCGCGCCGGCCTCGATGGTCTTGAACGGGTACACCTTTACCCCCGACGACAGGTAGGCCTCGGCCTCGATGACGCACTCGTCGCCGATGACCGCGGCTTCCTCGATCCGCACCGAGCCCATCACATCGGTGTTCTTGCCGATCACGCAGCCGCGCAGGTTCGCGCCGGGCCCGATGTAGACGTTGTTGTGCACCACGGCACGGTGCAGGAACGCACCCTCTTTCACCACGACGTTGCTGCCGATCACGGTGAACTCGCGCATTTCGGCGCCCGCCTCGATCTTGGCGTAGTCGCCGATGCACAGCGGGCCCTTGAGCACCGCCTCGGGGTCCACCTCCGCGCCGTCGGCAACCCAGATGCCCGGCGACATCTCGAATCCGTCGATCTCGGCATCGACGCGGCCGGCCAGGACGTCCGCCTGAGCTTTCAGGTAGCTCTCATGGGTGCCGACGTCTTCCCAGTAGCCGCTCGCGATGTAACCGTGCAGCGGCGCACCGCGATCGAGCAGGCGCGGGAACACATCCGACGACCAGTCGACCGGCTCGCCCGCGGCAACTTCGGCGAGGACCTCGGGCTCCATGACGTAAATCCCGGTGTTGACCGTGTCCGAGAACACCTGGCCCCAGGTGGGCTTTTCCAGGAAGCGCTGAATTCGGCCGTCGTCGTCGACGATGATGATCCCGAACTCGAGCGGGTTCGGCACGCGCGTGAGGCCGATCGTGACGAGCGCGCCGTTCTGTTTGTGCGACTTGATCATCGCCGACAGGTCGATGTCGGTGAGCGCGTCGCCCGAGATAACGACGAACGGCCCATGCCGCAGCTCATCCTCGGCATTCTTCACGCTGCCCGCGGTGCCGAGCGGCATCTCCTCGGTTGCGTACCGCAGGCTCATGCCGAAATCCTCGCCGTCACCGAAGTAATTTCGGACCAGCGACGCGAGAAATGCCGTGGTGACCACCGTGTCGTTGAAACCGTGCCGTTTGAGCAGCCACAGCACGTGTTCCATGATCGGTTTATTGGCCACGGGCAGCAGCGGTTTCGGCTGGTTGGCGGTCATCGGCCGCAAGCGCGTGCCCTCCCCGCCCGCCATCACGACGGCCTTCACCGTGGACGACTCTCCTTCCCACCTCGGGCCCCGGGCATCGATGCGCCAGCCGCGCCGGCGTCCCGGACCAGCCGGCGCGTCTGCTCGAGATAAAGCCCGGCCGCCCACCAGTACAAAGCCGTTCCCCAGATTGCAAAAGCCCAGCCAGCGACCCTCGCGATCGTGGCGAAAGCCCCCGTATGCGAGCCGAGAAACAGCAACGGGAAGGCATACAGCAGACAGAGCGTGGCGGCCTTGCCTACCAAGTTCACCTGTGGGGGACCATACCCGCGGTGCCGCAAAGCCGCGAGTGCCACCCCCAGGACGAGCTCACGGCAGACGAGCAAACCGAGCAGCCACCACGGAATGATGGCCCGGATGGCGAGCGCGATGAGCGTCGCGGCGATATAGAGCCGGTCGGCCGCGGGATCCAGGATCTCGCCGAACCTGCTCTGCTGGTGCCAGGCCCGTGCGATCTTGCCGTCGAGCCAGTCCGACAGGCCGGCGAGCACCAGCACCGCGACCGCCCAGCCGTCGGCCTTGGGCACGAGCACAAGCCAGAGGAAAAGCGGCACGCCGGCGAGCCGGGCCACGCTGAGCGCGTTAGGGACCGTGATCAAGCGGTCGCCCTGCGCGGCCGGTGCGCCTGGTTCGGTTCCCACGCTCCTCCCTCCGCGCGCCTGGTGCCGCCGACCCTACCTGGCCCCACCGCAGCGGCCCACCGCGCCGGTGGGACCTTGCCCGCCATGAGGGTCGCCGTCATATCGTGACAAGAACACGTTCTAGATGCCCCAGGCGTGGGGTGCGGCGCGGGATCCCGGCGGCCGGCGCCGACTGGCACAAGGAAGGCAGCGAGGATGGCCCCTCCGATCAATCTTGTGGACCCGAGCACCTACGAGCGGGCCGGCGTCCCGCACGACCAGCTCACCTGGCTGCGCGAACACGCACCCGTGTTCTGGCACGCGGACGGCGGGGAAAGCGGCTGGCCCGGATTCTGGGCGGTCACCAGGCACGAAGACGTGGAACACGTCTCCAGGCAACCGGACACGTTCTCCTCCAGCCGCCGGCTCGCGCTGTTCAACGAGCTTGCTGAGCAGGAGATCGAGATGCAGCGGCTGATGATGCTGAACATGGACCCACCGCAGCACACGCGGCAGCGCAGCTTCGTCAACCGCGGCTTCACGCCCAGGATGATCGGCCAGCTCGAAAAGCGCATCCAGGAGATCTGCAACGAGCTGATCGACGACGTCGCGGGCCGCGGCGAGGCGGACTTCGTCCGCGACATAGCCGCGCCGCTGCCGCTGTATGTGATCTGCGAGCTGATCGGCGCGCCCCCGCAGGACCGCCAGCGCCTCTTCGATCTGTCCAACCGGCTCATCGGCTATGACGACCCCGAGTTCCAGCTGGAAGGCGACAACGTGCTCGCCGCGGCCGAGGTCTACAAGTACGCGCACGAACTCGCCGACCGGCGCCGCGCCGACCCGCGCGACGATATCGTCACCCAGTTGCTCAGGCCGGACGATCAGGGCGACGTGCTCACCACGGAGGAGTTCGACCTGTTCGTTCTCCTGCTGACCGTCGCTGGCAACGAGACGACCCGCAACGCCGCGGCGGGCGGCATGCTCGCGCTCTTCGGCGATCCGGCGCAGTGGCAGCGCCTCGTGGCCGATCCCGGCCTGGTGGCGACCGCCACAGATGAGATCGTCCGCTGGGTCAGCCCGGTGAACCTGTTCAGGCGCACCGCCGTCCGCGACACCGAGATCCGTGGCCAGCGGATCCCCGCAGGCGACAAGGTCGTCGTCTTCTACAGCTCGGCGAACAGGGACGAGGAGGTGTTCGACGACCCGTTCACCTTCGACATCGGCCGCGCGCCCAACCCGCACGTCGGCTTCGGCGGGGGCGGACCGCATTTCTGCCTCGGGCGGCACCTCGCGGGCCTCGAGCTTCGGGTGCTCTTCGGCACGCTGACCGGCCGCATGCCCGACATCGAGCTCGCGGGTGAGCCGCGCCGGCTGCGGTCGAACTTCGTCAATGGGATCAAGGAGATGCCCGTACGGTTCACGCCGCGCGCCCCCGGCTGAACGAGCGTGCCGGCCCCGGCGCGGTAACACAAAGCCGGGGTCACACCCGCTGCGTCCCCGGTCGCACCGCTCCGGGCTGGCCACCGGCTAGCTGGCCGCCGAGCGGGCCGCTCCCGGCGAGCATCTCCGCCGCCATCTCGCGCACCGCGAAACGCCGCAGCTTGCCCGTGGCGGTGGTCGGCAGCGACTCGAAGAACAGGACGGCGCGGGGCCGCTTGAACGCGGCGAGGCCGGCCCGGCAGAACGTCACGAGTTCGGCGGCCTGCGCCGCCTCGTCCGGTCCGGCCCCGGACGGACCGGGCTCGTGTTGCTGGCGCGCCGTCCGCACCACACAGGCCACCGGCGTCTCGAGCCCATCGGCGTCGGCAAGCCCGACGACGGCCGCGGCAGCGACGCCGGGATGCTCCAGGAGCCGCGCCTCCACCTCGGCGGGCGATACCCAGATGCCGCCCGCCTTGATCATGTCGGTGGATCTGCCCAGGCATGTGTAGTAGCCATCGGCAGAGCGCACGTACACGTCGCCGGTGCGCAGCCACTCGCCCTGGAACACCTTGCGGGTGATGTCGGTGCGGCACCAGTAACCGAGGGCGGCCGACGGCGCCTTGAGGTAGAGATCGCCAGGAAGGCCGTCTGCCACCGGCCTTCCGTTCTCGTCGCGGATGTCCACCTCGTAGCCGGTCACCGGGGTGCCCGAGCTTCCCGGCCGGACCGATCCGGGCCGGTTCGACACGAATATGTGCAGCGCTTCCGTGGAGCCGATCCCGTCCAGAATCCCGACCCCGAACCGGTCGAGGAAGCGCTGGTAGATCCCTGCGGGCAGGGTCTCGCCCGCGGACACGGCGAGCCGCACCGACCGCAGCGCGCCGGCCGGCACGCCGGCGGCGAGCAGCGCTGTGTAGAACGAGGGCACCGCGAAGAACAGCGTGGGCTGGTAGCTGGCGAGCCGCTGGGCCACGAGCGCCGGCGCCGGCCTGGCCGGGTCCAAGATCGCCGTCGCGCCGGCGGCGAGCGGGAAGAACGCCGAGTTGCCCAGGCCATAGGCGAAGAAGAGCTTGGCCACCGAATAGCACCGGTCGCCGGAGGTGATGCCGAGCACCTCGCGCGGGTAGGTCTGCGCGACATAGCGGATGTTGGCGTGCCTGTGCACCGCACCCTTCGCCGTGCCGGTGGTGCCGGAGGTGTAGAGCCAAAGCGCGGCGGAATCGGCCCAGGTGGGGTACGGAAGGCATGGTCCCATACGGCTGCCGCGCGCGAGCAGCTCGGCCAGGGAGGTGACGCTGATCCCGGCGGGGAAGGCCGCTGCGGCGTCGCCGGGGTGAGCGCCGCCGCCGGCCGCGTCATGATCGCCTGATCCCGCGGGGCCGAGCACGACGTCGCGCAGTTCGGGCGCGGCGGCGGCGGCCTGCGCGGCCGCCGCCGCGAACTCGGCCGAGCAGAAGGCGACCCGGGCGCGGGCGTCCCTGAGCAGTTCACCAAGCTCGTGGCCGGTCAGCATGGTGTTGACCGGGACCGCGACCGCGCCGATCCGCATCACCGCCAAGATCGCGGCAAGGAGCTGCGGGCTGTCCGACGCGGCCATGACCACGCGTTCCTCGGGCCGCACGCCGAGCTCTCGCAGGCCGGCGCCGAGCTTGCCCACCAGGGCGAGCAGCTCGGCATAGGTCAGCGTGCCCGCCGGGCCGTCGACGGCGACCCGGTCACCGCGGCCCTGTTCGACGTGCCTGTCAAGCAGATAGGTCGCGGCGTTGAACAGCTCGGGCATGACCGCCTCCGGGCGAACCGACGGGCTTGACAGCTCGCTCGCTGGCCCGGGGCGCCGGCTCGCGGGCACCCTCGGGCTCAGCGAAGAAGTGCACGCCAGCGTAGCCGTTCTGGAATGACCGTGGCGCGGCGTGGCAGGCCCGGGCGCGCGGTCAGCTTCTGTTGCGCGCCGGGACGATGGTGACCGGGCACTCGGCGTGGTGAGAGACCTGGCTCGTCACCGAGCCGAGCATCAGCCGCCCGAACCCTCCGCCCCCACGCGACCCGAGTACCAGCTGGTCGGCGCTGCGGGAGACGTCCACGAGCACTTCGGCGGGAACACCACTGATCGCCTCCACCGTCACCGACGGCGGGCGTTTGTCGCCGGCCAGGGCGAGGGCCTTGTCGACCATCGCCTCCGCCGCGGCGCGCACCTGCTCCCGTTCCCTCTCGTCCGCTGGCATGCGCATCGGGCCCAGACCCCAGCTATCGAGCGCTACCGGGTGCACGGCGACCACCTGCAGCGGCGCGGCGTGCAGGGCGGCCTCACCTATCGCCCATTCCAGTGCGTGTCGTGACGGGTCGGAGCCGTCGACGCCAACAACGATTCCAGCCATGGCGCAACCTTCTTTCTTTCCATTATCAGGAAGGTAAGCCTGTTTTGCGCTCATACCAAGGGCGCAGGACGAAGGTCCGTAAACCCGGGTGCCGGCGTGTCGTTAGGCTGTGGTGGTGTCCAAGCCAGCGCAAAGCTCCGCCACGATAGGTGTCTTCCTGCTCGATGATCATGAGATCGTGCGGCGGGGGGTACGGGACCTGCTGGAGGCCGAGCCGGATATCGCGGTGGTCGGGGAGGCGGGGACGGCGGCGTCGGCGCTGGCCCGGATCCCGGCGTTGCGGCCGGATGTCGCGGTGCTGGATGTGCGGCTGCCCGACGGGGATGGGGTGTCGGTGTGCCGGGAGATCCGGTCGCGGATGCCGGAGGTGGCGTGCCTGATGCTGACGTCGTTCAGAGATGACGATGCGCTGTTCGATGCGATCATGGCGCGCAGGACCCAGGCCGCCGCGTACGCGGCCAGGCTGCACGAGCACCCGGACGCCGCCGAGCCGCAGTGATCTGCAGCCGCGGCCGAAAGTGGGGGACGAACCAGGGACTTTCGGCCCTGTGCGGCCGGGGGGCTCAGTCAGGACCCTGACGGCATGCAGGATTTCTGCGCGCGATCGCTGGACGCGCTAGCCCGTGACGAGTGCCTGAGCTTACTCGCGACCGCGCCGATCGGCCGGATCGTGTTCACCGAGCGTGCCCTGCCGGCCGTCCGGCTGGTGAATTTCGTCCTCCACGGTGACCAGATCGTCATCCGCACGGGCGAAGGAAACAAGCTGATGCCCGCGGTGCGCCACGCAGTGGTCGCATTCGAGGCCGACGAGGTCGACTATCGCGCACACACCGGCTGGAGCGTGACGGTAATCGGTCATGCACGTCAGGTAACCGAGCCTGCCGAACTCGCCGAGTTGCGCGGGCTGCTGCCCGCTAGCTGGGCACCCGGGCCGCACGAGCATCTCATCTGTGTCGACGTCGAACTCGTCTCCGGCCGCCGCCTCGCCGGCATGCTGCCCGCGGCAGAGCTCACCTGACCCGCCGGGCCACCTGCCGGGCGGCCGGCAGCGGCACCGCCCATTCCAGCTCGGTGCCGCCGTCGGGGTGCGCGGACACGCGCATCGTGCCGCCGAACTGCTCCGCCCGCTCGGCCAGGTTGCGCAGGCCACTTCGCTTCGTGACGTCGTTGATCCCGATGCCGTCGTCACGGACGTGCAGCACGGCGTGATCTCCCTGGCCGCGGGAGCCGTTGCCGACCTCGATCGTCACGTCGACCCGGCCCGCTCTCGCGTGCCGCGCGGCGTTGGACAATGCCTCCCGCAGCGCGGTGAGCAACTGCTCGGCAAGGCCGCCGGTGATCAGGTCATCGACGGGGCCGCTCAGGCGCAGCGACGGGGCGAAGCCGAGCGGGCCCGCCATCTCGTCAGCCACCGCGAGGATGCGGGCACGCGCACCCGGTAGCTTGTCGGTGGTGCGCGCCTGGAGGGCGAAGATCGTAGCGCGGATGTCCTTGATCGTCTCGTCCATCGCGTCCACCGCGGTGCGCACCCGGGCCGCCACCTCCGGCCGGGTGATCAGCGGCGTCGCGCCCTCGAGCGACATCCCCGTCGCATACAGCCGCTGAATCACCAAATCGTGGAGATCCCGCGCGATCCGGTCCCGGTCTTCGAAGACCGACAGCCGCTCTGCCTCCCTGCGGTGCTCGGCGAGTTCGACGGCGACCGCCGCCTGTACGGCGAAGGTGGCGATCATTTCCGCCGCCGCGGCGGCGAACGGCTGGCGGCCCGGCGCGCGGCCCGCGGTAAGCACGCCGCGCACGTTGCGCGGCGTGCCGAGCGGCACCAGCACCGCGGGCCCGATTTCCAGCGCTTCGCGTGCCGCAACCGAGGTCCGCTCGTCCTGGCAGAAGTCGGGCACGGACACCGGCTCACCGGTCGCAAGCACGTGACCGGAAAGTGATTCTCCGGTCGGCAGGACGAGGCCGCGGGCCTCGTCCGCACGCTCGCCGGTCGCGTACTCGATGACCAGCCGCTTCTTGTCCTCGTCCGGCAGCGCGAGCACCACCACGTCGGCCCCGGCGAGGTCGCGGGCAAGCTCGGCGATCAGGCTCAGCACGTCGTCGGGGTCTGTGCCGGAAAGCAGCCGCGAGGTGACTTCGCCGCTCGCCCGCAGCCACCGCTGCTGCCGCTGCGCCTCGTCGTACAGCCGCGCGTTCTCCACGGCCACGCCGGCCGCCGCGGCGAGCGCGACGAGCACGGCCTCGTCGTCCTCGTCGAATGAACCGCCGCCCGCCTTCTCGGTAAGGTAGATATTGCCGAAGACCTCGTCGCGGACCCGGATCGGGGCACCGAGGAAGCTGCGCATGGGCGGATGCCCGGGCGGAAACCCGAAGGAGGCCGGGTGCTCGGATATCTCGCCGAGCCTGAGCGTCTGGGGATCGCGGATGAGCAGCCCGAGCAGCCCGCGTCCCTCCGGCCAGTGATCGATCGCCGCGATCTCATCTTCGTCCAGGCCCACCGGGACGAACTCGGCCAGCTGCTTGTCTTCGCCGATCACGCCGAGTGCCCCGTACCGCGCGTCGACCAGCGTCACCGCGGCTTCGACGATCCTCTTGAGCACGGTCTCCAGGTCGAGGTAACCGCCCACCATGACGACGGCTTCAAGCAGGCCGTGCATGCGGTCACGGGCGGCGAGCACGTCCTGCAGGCGTGTCTGCACCTCGGCGAGAAGATCGTCGAGGCGCAGATGAGGCAGCACGGGATGGGTGTCGGCTGGCTCCAACAACGCTCCTGTCTCGGCGGCGGCACCGCGAGACGCAAATGCCATACCGTGAATCACACGTTAGCCCGTGACGGTCGGTAGTGCATCACGGCGATCCCGATATTCCGCCACGGTTCCGCGCGTGCACAACCAGTAGCAACCGGCCAGACAACGGCGCCAGCGGCCGCCCATTATCCGCGATGGCCGCTGTCCCCGATGGCCGCGCCCGGGAGGGCCAAGGTCCCGCCAGATCGGGTTGAACGCCCCTAACCGTTCACTGCCGCCATGACGGAAGCTGGACGTGACGACGTTGCGGCCCGGCGCTACGCTGGCCTGTGATCGTGATCGTCTCGCTCAGTGGAGGTACTCGCTCAGTGGAGGTAACGGCGATGACCGACCCGGCACAGCGAGCGACCAGGCTGGCGAGGATCGCCCTGCGGCTGGGCCTGGATCACAGCCTGGCGGCCGTCATCGTGCGGATGTTCCACGGCCGGTGGCTCAGGCGATGGGAGGCCGCGTGGGAGGCGATCGAACCCCAGTGGAACCACCGCCCGTAGACCCTCATTGAGGGCCGTGCGATGGGAGGGCGCCAAGTGCCGTTCATCAATCGGGCGGATGCGGGACACCGGCTGGCCAGGGAGCTGCTGCCGCTGCGGCGCCGCAACCCCGTGGTTCTCGGATTGCCCCGCGGTGGAGTTTCCGTCGCGTTCGAAGTGGCGAAGGCCCTGCGCGCGCCACTCGATGTCCTGGTGGTCCGCAAGCTCGGCGTGCCCTTCCAGCCAGAGCTCGCCATGGGCGCCATCGGCGAGGGCGGGGTACGCGTCATCAACGACGAGGTCACGCGCAGCGTGCGGATCAGCGATACCGACATCGCGGCGGTGGAGGCCCGCGAACACGCCGAGTTGCAGCGGCGGACCCGCCGGCTGCGCACCGGGACACCGCGGATCCCGCTGGCCGACCGCACCGTGATCATCGTCGACGACGGCATCGCCACGGGCTCCACGGCGCGTGCCGCGTGCCGGGTCGCCCGCGCGCAGCATGCCCGCAAGGTGGTTCTCGCCGCCCCGGTAGGCGCCGCGGCCGCGGTCAAGAGGCTGCGCCGCGATGCCGACGACGTGGTGTGCCTGGAGGTTCCCGCGCTGTTCCTCGCGATCGGCCAGTGGTATGAGGACTTCACCCAGGCTTCCGACGAGCAGGTCGCCGACCTGCTGAGGCGTGCCGCCGCATGGCCGATCATGGTGAGCGCGCCGCAGCAGGGGGCGGCCCTGCCCGGGCCGCACGTGTGCGACGACGACGTCGCGATACCGGCCGGATCCATCGAGCTGGCCGGGCGGTTGACGGTACCCGCCAGGGCGCTGGGCATCGTGGTCTTCGTGCACGGCAGCGGCAGCAGCCGGTTCAGCCCGCGCAACCGCGACGTGGCCGCGGCCCTGGATGCGTCCGGGCTCGGCACTCTCCTGTTCGATCTGCTCACACCCGCTGAGGAACTCGACAGGGCGCGCGTGTTCGACATCCCGCTGCTCGCCACCCGTCTCATCGCCGTCACCGCCTGGCTGCGCGGGCACCCTGCCGCCCGTGACGCGCCGGTCGGCTACTTCGGGGCCAGCACGGGCGCGGCGGCGGCGCTGTGGGCCGCGGCGGCGCCTGACGCGGACATCGCCGCCGTGGTGTCCCGTGGCGGCAGGCCCGACCTCGCGGCCACCCGGCTGGCCTCCGTGCGGGCACCCACGCTGCTGATCGTCGGCGGCAGGGATCAAGAGGTCCTCGAGCTCAACAGGCAGGCGCAAGATCAGCTCCGTTGCCCCAGCCGGCTGCACGTGGTGCCCGGCGCCACCCACCTGTTCGAGGAGCCGGGTGCGCTGAGCGCGGTGGCAAACCTGGCGAGGGGGTGGTTCGCCGAGCACATGGCGAGACCCGGCGGCACCGGCTGATCCGGTGGCGCGGGGGCGCTTCCTGTGTCAGCGTCTGCGGCCCGGGCTCAACCGCACCAGTCGCCACCAGGTCGCCAGCGTGAACACCACCGCGAGCACGCCCAGCCCGGCCATGTCCTTCAGCCAGGTGGTGGCGCTGTGCAGCCAGAGCGGATCTGGCTTGATGCCGGGCACCGGCGGCATGATCCGGGTGAGGTCGGCGGTGGCCGCGGGAGCGGCGAATCCCCAGCGGGAGGGCGACAGCCACGCGATCTGTTCGAGCCCCGCCTTCCCGCTGAGCGCGAACACGGTCCCGGTGAAGATGATCTCCACAACCACGGCCACGAGCAGCAGTGGCATGGCCTTCTCCGAGGTGTTCACGGATGCGGAGATCAGCAGCCCGAGCGCCATCGACACGACCGCGAGCGCGCATATCGCCAGCATCAGTTCCACGAGCGGAAGGGCCTTCAGCACCGCTCCGTGCGCCGGCAGCGGCCGCCCGGACAGCCCGATGAGCAGCAGCAGCCCGGCCTGAACGGCGCTGATCACCCCGAGCACGACGAGCTTGGACGACAGGTAGGCCCCGGCGGAAAGCCCCGCGGCGCGTTCCCTGCTGAAGATGGCGCGTTCCTTGACGAGTTCTCTGACCGCGTTGAACGCCCCGGCGAAGCCGGCGCAAAGAACGAGGACCTGCAGCAGTTGCTCGGCGGCGTCATTGGTGCCCGGCTTGCCGCCGAGCCCGAGTTTGGCCGGGATCACCCGGATCACCAGGCCGAGGACGATCGGGACGCCGACCAGGAAGGCGAGGTAGACGCGGTCTGACGCGATGACGGCGATATAGCGCCTGACGAGCGTGCTCAGCTGCGCGGCGCGATTGCGCGATCTGGGCGGCGGCGGGGCCTGTCTGCCGCTGGCGGCGGGCGCACGCGGCGTCAGCCCCGATGTGACGTATTTGGCGTAAAGCGGCGACTGCTTCCACTCCGTGGCCCAGTCCCGGTCCGGCTCCTGATCGAATGCCTGGAAAACCTCGGCCCAGCCTGGCTTGCCGAAATGCTCGAGCCCTTCGGCCGGCGGCCCGAAGAAAGCGACGCGGCCGCCGGGCACCATGACAAGGAGACGATCGCACACATCCAGGTTGGCGACGCTGTGCGTGACGACGATCACCGTGCGGCCATCCTTGGCCAGCCCGCTCATCATCTCCATGACCGACTTGTCCAGGCCCGGGTCCAGGCCGGAGGTCGGTTCGTCCAGGAAGAGCAGCGAGGGCTTGGTCAGCAGTTCGAGCGCGACGTTGACCCGCTTCTGCTGGCCACCGGACAGGGATGCGGCGCGGGTCTCCGCATGAGCCTTGAGGCTGAGTTCGTCGATGACCTCTTCGACCCGGTCGTTGCGCTCCTTCTTGGACGTGTCGCGCGGGAAGCGCAGCTCGGCCGCGTAGCGCAGGGCGCGGCGCGCCGACAACTGGGTGTGCAGGATGTTCTCCTGCGGAACCAGCCCGATCCGGTGCCGCAGCTCGGCGTAGTGCTTGTACAGATCGCGGTTGTCGTACAGGACGGCGCCCCCGCCCGCCGGCCGCATGCCGGTCAGGGCGCCGAGCAGGGTCGTCTTGCCCGCGCCGCTGGGGCCGATGATCGCGACGAGACAGCGCTCGCCGATGGGGAAGCTCACATGGTCGAGCAGCACCTTGCCGCTGGGCAGCCGCACGAGGAGATCCTGCGCGACCAGCGAGACGTCACCCTCGTCGATGAACTCCCTGAGCTCGTCACCGACAATGCGGAATGTCGCCCGCCCGATGCCGACGATATCGTGCTCGGTTACCGTCGCGGTTGCAATTCGCTCACCATTGACGTAGGTGCCATTGTGGCTGTTCAGGTCCGTGATCTCGTAACGGCCCGCACCCAAGTTCCGCAGCTCGGCATGATGACGCGAAACACCGAGGTCGGCGAGCACGAGGTCATTGTCGGGCGACCGGCCGATCCGCAGCACGCGCACCGGGGCGCGGTGCACCGCCGTCGGGCGGCGATCCACGCTCAAGCCACCGGGGCCGGCCACCGGCGTGCCTGCGGCGGGCGCCTCGGGCCACGCGATGGAGCAGAGCACGACCGGCCCGTCGTCCGGGTGCCCGAGCCGCAGCACGCAGTCCGAGCTGATCTCGCACCGGCCGACCCGCCGGTTGCCAAGGAAGGTCCCGTTGGTGCTGCCCGCGTCCTCGAAGATCCAGGTGCCATGCTCGAGCCGCACCACGGCGTGCCGCCACGACACACGCGAGTCCGCGACCACGATGTCGCCGTCGGGGTCGCGGCCAACGGTATATGACTGTCCCGCGTGCAACCTTTGGTCGGACCCATGCGTCCTTAGGACGAGTACCGGGGTCGCAGGCGACGACAGGGAACGCTCGGTCGTCATCCGCCAAGTCTAGGGCTGGCAGGCGTAAAGTAGAATCGGCTGAACCTTTCAGTCTACGGCGGGCGCGGGCAAGCCATGGCTGTGATTAGCTTCTCTTGGGCTGCTTCGGGTGTTCTGCGGGGGTATGCCTGACGACTGCGGGCCGGTCGGCGCCGCGACAGGAGCGCCAGCGGGTACTGGCACGGGCGGGAGAGCGCTGGAGGCATTGTGAGCGAACAAAACCCTCTCGATGCCGACAGGTTCGGGCCCGGCGCGCAGATCGCCGGCTACCGGCTGGAGGAGCAGATCGGCAGCGGCGGCATGGCTGTGGTCCACCGTGCGCTCGACATCCGCCTCGACCGGCATGTCGCACTGAAGATCCTGGCCCCGGAACTGGCCCGCGACCAGGGCTTCCGGCAGCGGTTCATCAGGGAGTCGAGGGCGGCGGCGGCCGTCGACCACCCCAACATCATCCCTATCTTCGAGGCCGGCGAAGCCAGCGGCGTGCTGTTCATCGCCATGCGCTACGTCCAGGGCCGTGACGTGCGCACGCTGATCGAGCGGGAGGGGACGCTCCCCGCCCCGCACGTCGCCCACATCATCGCTCAGATGGCTTCAGCCCTGGATGCCGCGCACGCGCGCGGCCTGGTCCACAGGGACGTCAAGCCCGCGAACATGCTGCTGGACGAGGCGGCGGGAAGCGGCCAGCGGGATCACATCTACCTGTCGGACTTCGGGCTCAGCAAGCAGTCGCTCGCGGCGGCCGACCTCACGTCCGCCGGTCAGTTCCTCGGCACGCTCGACTATGTCGCGCCCGAGCAGATCGAAGGCCGGCCGGTGGACGGCCGCGCGGACCTCTACTCGCTCGCGTGCGCCGCTTTCGAGATGCTCAGCGGCGCGCCGCCGTTCAACCGGGATCAGCGCATGGCGGTGCTCTGGGCGCAGTTGTCCGAGCCGCCGCCGCACCTGTCGGCCCGCCGCCCCGATCTCCCCCCCGTGGTCGACGAAGTGATGGCGAAGGCGCTGGCCAAGTCCCCCGTTGACCGGTACGCGAAGTGCATGGACCTTGCCGTCGCGCTGCGTGCCGCGTTCGGGCTCGCACCCGACGGCGCCGCGGCGCCGCGCGCGCGGCCAGCGCCTCCCCCGGCGCGGGTGACCCCGCCGCGGCCGTCCCGGCCGGCCACCGAGGTGGCCACGCCAGCCCCCGCCGCCGGCGCCGCCCAGCCCAGTGGCGCGGACGCCGTGCCCGGGCCTGGCAGCGCTGGCATGGGCCCGGATGAGCCACGGCCCCAGCGCGGCCCCGCGACCGAAGCGGCCGGCTTTCAGCAGGGCCGCCCCGCAGGCCCGGGGAAGGCGGGCACCGGCGCACCGGCCCGTGCGGGCCAGGCCACCGACGCGGGCACCGGCGCACCGGCCGGTGCGGGCCAGGCGACGGACGCGGGCGCGCCCACCGGCGCGTTCCGCCCGGCTTCGCCCGGGCCGCCGCACCAGCCCTTCGCCGGCACCGCCGGCCCGCCGCCACCCGGCCGGCCCTGGATTCGGTCCCGGGGGGTCCTGGTTGTCGCGTGCGCGGCGGTCGTCGGCCTTGCCGGGGCCGCGTTCGCGATACACGCCGCCGGCGGCAAGGGGAAACCGGGACGACAGGCGGTGGCCCTCGCCGCGCCGGGCTGCAGCACGGCGACGGCCACGGCGCAGCCGCTCGCCAGGGTTCACCGCGCCATGCGCGCGCTCGACGGTAAACCTTACGCCGTCGCGATGACGCCGAACGGCCAGTGGACGTTCGTCACGCTCGGCCAGTCGGTCGCCATGCTGAGAAATAGCGGCTCGCTCGCCCCCTCGCTCGTCCGGACAATTTCTTCCTTGCCTGGCAATGGCGAGGCCATTACCAGCGACGGACGTTACCTGGCCGTCGCGATTGGCAGCGGGGCGTTGGTCCTCGACGTGTCAAGGGCACAGAAGGGGAGCCCTGCTGCCGTTATCGGGAAGTTGTTCAGCCCTGGCGGCCACACAGGGAACGCCGCCCAGGTGGCGATCTCACCCGATGACAGGTTTGTGTTCGTCACCCTCATGAACCAGAACCGCCTGGCCGTGTTCAACCTGCAGACCGCGCTCACCAAGGGCTTCAACCTGCCCGACTTTGTCGGGTTCCTGCCGCTCGGCGTGAAACCGGTGGGCATGCGAGTATCGAGCAACGGCCGCTGGCTTTATGTGACGAGCGAGATGCGCAGCACCAGTACGCAGCAGGGCACCCTGACAGTCCTGGACCTGCGCAAGGCCGAGACCAAACCCGCTTCTTCGGTGGTCGCCACGGTGAACGCGGGATGCAGCCCGGTCAGCGTGATCGACTCCGCGGACGGCAGCGTGGTCTGGGTGACCGCGCGCGCGAGCGATGAGGTGCTCGCCTTCTCCGGCCCGAAACTGCTCAGCGACCCACAGCACGCCCTCATCGCCAGGGTCGGGGTCGGCGCGGCGCCGATCGGGCTGACCTTCGTCAAGAACGAAAAACGTATCGTCGTCGCCAACTCCAACAGCCCGGCGGTGCAGGGCGCCACGTCGAACCTCACTGTGATCGACACCGCGGCTGCCCTCGGCGGCCGGCCCGCGCTGCTCGGGGTGGTGCAGTCCGGCGATCTTCCCCGCCAGTTCGCGGTGGCGCCCGACGGCAGGACGCTGCTGGTGACCAATTCCAACTCGCGGCAGCTTGAGGCCGTAAATACCGGTGACCTGCCCTGACGACCTTGTTTACCGGCCACCTTTCCCGGGAGTCTGGGATGATCTATCAGCTCTGGGCCGCATACCATAGCATCTGGGCATGAGGTCGACGGGCCGGGTCAGGGCCGGCGGGGGGCTGCGGGCCACCGGGAGTCTGGGAGCGTCTCCCGGCAGCCACGGTGTCCCCCAGTGCCCCGTCCCCCAGTGCCCCATGGCCACCAGCGCGCCGCGCTGCGCACGCACCCAGGGGGACTGCAATGAGCGAATACCCGACCGCGCCCCTGCCGGTCCAGCAGTATCCCGCGCGCCAGCGCCGGCGGTCCCGCGCGTGGCTTTACGTCCTGATCGCCCTGGTCCTGCTGCTGGTCCTGCTTGTCATCGCTGACCGTGTCTCGGTTGCCTACGCACAGAACCGGATGGCGCAGCAGATCCAAGGTCAGGGCCTGAGCAGCAAGCCGAACGTATCGATCGAAGGCTTCCCCTTCCTGACGCAGGTTCTCGCCCGGGACCTCGGCGAGGTCAACATCACCGCCCCAAGCGTGGTGTCCCAGGGCCCGCTCAACATCAGGAACCTGGCGGCGAACCTGCGGGGCATCCACCTCAACTCGAGCTACAACAGCGGCACAGTCGATCATTTGACCGGGACGGCGCTCATCAGCTTCGGTGACCTGTTCGGCCAGGGCGGCCCGAGCGTGACGGTCACCGCCGTACACGGCGACGAAGTGACGCTGAAGCTGGACCTGGACATCTTCAGCGGGACAGCGGTCGCACGGGTCACGCAGGTTGGCGCGGACAAGATCCATGTGCAGGTGATCTCCGCCAGCGGGATTCCGGTCTCGGTGCTTGGCTCCATGGGCGACTTCACCACCACGGTTCCGAGCCTGCCGCTCAACATGAACGTGCAGAGCGTGAGCGTCTCGGGACAGGGTGTCCTGATTCACGTCACAGGCAGCAATATCAAGTTCAGCCAGTGAGGCCTGCCCCGCGGAAAAGGCTTGCCCGGCCGGCCCCGCCTCGGTGAGTCTTCGCTCATGACGACATCGAGCGTGCCGGTGCGGGCGGCGACGGCCGCCGACGCCGAGGCGATATGTGACATCTACGCACCCATCGTGCGGGAGACGACGATCTCTTTCGAAGCGGAGCCGCCCGCCCCGGGCGAGATCCTGCGGCGCATGACGGCCGGCCCGGTCCGGCTGCCGTGGCTGGTCGCTGAGATGGCGCAGGAGGTCGCGGGTTACGCCTATGCCGCTGCATTCCGCAGCAGGCACGCGTATCGCTGGTCGGTGGAGACAACGGTCTACATCGCGGCTTCCGCGCGGCGGCGCGGGGCTGGGCGGGCTTTGTACCTGCACCTGCTCGGCGAGCTGCACGCACTCGGCTACGTCAGCGCGTTCGCGGGGATCGCGCTGCCGAACGACGCGAGCGTGCGGCTACACGAAACCGCAGGCTTCACCCGCATCGGGATGTTCCCCGCCGCCGGGTACAAGCACGGCCGCTGGGTTGACGTGGGCTGGTGGGGAATCGAACTGCGCCGGGCGCCGGCCCTCCCCGACCCGCCGCTGCCCTGGGCGCCGGACCCGCGCAAGCCGATCATGATCGCATAAGTCCCCGGCATCGTCGTAGGCTGGAAACGTGACATTGCGGACCGCGAACGAGACGAGCGGGCTGCCGCTGCAGGTGCGGGCACCCAAGGTCGTGCACGGGTATCCGCCTCCAGCCCAGCGTGCGGGCGCGATCGTCATCGCGTACTGCGGCGCGCCGATGATCGTCCGGGGTGAGTTCTCGCCCGAGCCGCCGCTCGACACCTGTGCCGAATGCGTCGCCGTCTGGGAGCAGGAACGGCAGGGCGCCGGCCCTGGCAGCGGCTGACGAGTGCTCGATCCCGCCTGGTGCCCGGCTTGAGTTCTGTCCCCGCGCACTGCGCCGCTGGTGTCAGCGCCCCGGGTTCGGGGGTACGAACCTTTGAGGTGGAGCAGGACGAGCCATTCTTGCGCCGGCCGCGCCGGGCCCGGATCCGGGCCCGGATCCGGGCCCGGCCCTGACGGGCGCCGGGACGTACCAGAGGAGTTGCGATGACCGCGACCTCGGCCGGGCAGCTGACAAGGCCGATTGCCGACGCGGCCGGCCCTTCGGCCCGGCGCCTGCTGACCGTGCTGCTGCGGCGGTATGGGATCCCCGTCGCGGAAAGCGTGACCGCCGACAGCGCCGACTGCGCCGTGGAGGCCGCCTGGTGGCTGGGTTTCCCGGTGACCATCGTCGCGGAGGGTGCCCGTCTGGCCGGGCGGCCAGAGAACACGCGCTGCGGCCTTGCGACGCCCGCCCAGGTGCGGGTGGCGTACCGGCGGCTTGCCGCCTCGCTCGGGCCCTCGATGACCGGCGTGCGCATCCGCCGCCAGCCGCAGCAAGGGGCCGAGGTGATCGTCCGCTTCGTCCGGGACACCGAGGGCAAGGCACAGGTTTCGCTTGTCCTCGGCGGCCCCGCCGGGGCTCTGGTCGGCGCCCGGGTCTGCAGGCTCGCGCCGCTGACCGCGCGCGACGCCGGGGGCATGCTCGAGGAACTGCACGGCGGCAGCGCCGGGCGCCCGGTGACCGCTGCGGCTGCCGAGCCCGCCCAAGAGCCGGAGCCGGAGCCGGGCCCGGCACCGGCGGGGCCCGTGGACGAACCGGCCGCGCTCGACGTGGAAGCGCTTGCCGGGCTGCTCGAGCGCGTCAGCCGGCTTGCCGCGGCCATACCTCAGGTCACCGAACTCGAGCTCAACCCCGTGATCGTCACCAGGTGCGGCGCGGCGGTGGCGGGCGTGCGGGGCCAGTTCCGCCGCTCCCTTGACAGCGGCAGGACGACCGGGACGACGGAGGCGACCGGGGGTACCGGGGCGACCGGGGGTACCGGGGCGACACAGCCACGGCTGCGGCGGGTGTCATGACGCGGCAGCAGCAGGCCATGGGCTTCCAGGCGGCGGCTTGACGGCGGGAGCGGCGGCGCGGAACATGTCCGCGTGACCGGTTCGCTGCGTGACGCGTTGCTCGACGCGGCCGCTGACCTGTTTGCCACCCGCGGCTTCCGCGGCCTGCGCATGGAGGACGTGGGCGCGGCCGCGGGGGTGAGCAGGCAGACGGTCTACAACGAGTTCGGCGACAAGCTGGGGCTCGCGCGCGCGGTTCTGCTCAGGCACACCGAGCGCTTCCTGGACGGGATCGACGGCACGCTCTCACGCCACGACGACCTGGAGGCCGCGGTGGCCGCGGCGGTCACCTACACGCTGTCCGCGGCGGCGGATGACCCGCTGCTCAAGGCCGCCCTGACCGGCGAGGGAAACGAGGGGATGCTCCCGCTGCTCACCACCCAGGCCGAGCCGCAGCTGTTCGCGGCGCGATCCCGGATCGTCGCGCACGTGTGCCGTCAATGGCCACAGCTGCGCAGTGCGGACGTCGCGGAGGTGACCGACGCCGTCATCAGGCTCACCATGAGCCACATGGTGATGCCGACAGACGCGCCCGAGACGGTCGCGGCCACGCTCGCACGGCTCACCACGGGATTCTTCGCCGCTGGGGGTAACCGGACGGACGAGATACGGGCTTGACGCAGGGCGGGTCCCCGATGCGTGTCGGCATTTTCTGCGAGCTGCCATCTACCGGGCTGCCATGGCGCCGCCGTAGGGCGCGCGGGCCTCCCGCCGTCCTACCATCGGACCATGACCTTTACGAGGATCAGCATCGACCCGAACCGGATGAACGGACTGCCGTGCATTCGTGGTACGCGGGTCACGGTGCCGACCGTGCTCGGTCAGCTGGCGGCGGGACGCGCCGTCGACCAGATCCTGGCGGATTATCCCTATCTGGACCGCGAGGACATCTTCGCGGTGCTCGAATTCGCGGCGGTCGCGGTGCACGAGCGCGAGCTGCCGCTCACCTCGCCGGTATGAAGTTCCTCGTCGACGCGAGCCTGTCACCCGGGATCGCCGAAGCGCTGCGTGAAAACGGCCATCAGGCCGACCATGTGCGCGACTACGGCCGGCTCACCGCCGACGACAGCCAGATCCTGGCGCATGCCAGGTCCCATGGCCAGGCGATAATCTCCGCCGATACCGACTTCACCCTCATGCGCTCGCTGCGCGGCGTGCCAAGCCCGTCGCTCGTGCTGCTGCGCTCGGCCGACCGGCTGACGCCACCGCAGCAGGCAGCGCTGATCCTCGCCAATCTCGCCGCCGTCAGGGCCGACC